>ERZ791905.3-NODE-3-length-377281-cov-6.265732_pt1 | contig 377281 bp, 324 predicted proteins | sample MGYA00510147_ERZ791905 | MGnify/ENA primary metagenome ERZ791905 (study PRJEB30046, sample SAMN00792084) | human gut metagenome | study: EMG produced TPA metagenomics assembly of the A metagenome-wide association study of gut microbiota in type 2...
TTTTTACTATGGGGTATAGCAAAAACTATATATAATGTATTGGGGGGTTTTTACAGGTATTATAATAGCACGTCCCACCCGAGAAGTGTTCACAAAGTTCACAAAATATCAATTCGATTTTTGTATATTTTGCACAATTCTTATTGAATTACTTCCTGACGCACCTTTGTTTTGATCCGCTGTAAGGCATTATCAATGGTCTTGGGCGGTTTATTCATATGTTCCGCGATCTGCTGATAGTTGTTCCCCTGCAGGTATTCATCCAGCACCTGCTGTTCCATGGGACTTAAATGCTCTCTTAAGCCGTCCCAGAACTGTTTTAAGTTCTCCTGGTCGATGATCATCTGCTCCGGATCTCCCATCCCACCGGTCGTGAGAGTCTCCGCCAGGGAATGTCCCTCTTCCCCTGTCTCCGAGTAGAATGAGATATAGGTGTTTAACGGTGCATGCTTTTTCCGGTTGGATGCCTCCACCGCCTTATACAACTGCCTTGTAATGCACAGTTCTGCAAATGAGAAAAAAGATGCTTCCTTTCCCCCGTCATAGTCCCGGACTGCCTTAAACAGCCCGATCATCCCCTCCTGGATCAGGTCGTCCGTCTCTCCACCGATCAAAAAGACCGCATTTGCCTTTTTACGCACCAGCGGTTTGTACTTATCCAGTATATAATCCATTACTCGGGAATCCCCGGAACGTAACTGCCCGATCAGTTGTTCATCTGACATTTCCTGATAACCTGCCACATGCCCCTCCTGTCTTCTCACTTATCCATTCATGCGCTGTCTTACGATCTCGTATGCCAGAACACCTGCTGCCACCGATGCGTTTAACGAATCGATATCGCCCTTCATCGGGATCGATGCGATGAAATCACAGTTTTCTTTTACAAGCTTTCCTACGCCTTCGCCCTCGCTTCCGATGACAAGACCGATCGGTCCTTTTAAGTCCAGATCATACATGGTAGTTCCACCCATATCGGCACAGACAAACCACATGCCTTTTCCCTTTAGCTCCTTGATCGTTGCGGAAAGGTTTGTTACCTTTGCCACCGGAGTATAGTTGATGGCACCGGCAGAAGTCTTTGCGACCGTTGCGGTCAGTCCGACTGCCCTGCGCTTTGGAATGATGACTCCGTGTGCACCTGCGAGGTTTGCGGTACGGATGATCGCACCCAAGTTATGTGGATCTTCGATGTTATCTAACAGGAAAATAAAAGGCGGCTCCCCTTTTTCCTCTGCGATCTTTAAGATGTCATCCACTTCGGCATACTCATAGGCAGCCGCAACTGCGATCACGCCCTGATGTTTTTTGGTCTCAGATAACTGATCCAGCCGCTCTTTTTCTACGAAATTTAAGATCGTATCATGTTTCCTTGCTTCTCTTACAATGGTGCGCACAGGTCCGTCCTGGCAGCCATCCAGTACATATAATTTATCAATGGTCTTTCCGGAACGAAATGCCTCCAATACCGCATTTCGTCCCTCGATCTTTAACTCCTCGTAACCCATAATTCCTCCTATAGTCTGAGTTTTAATCCATCTACGCCTGCTTTTACCAGTTCTACCAGACGTTCAAACTGATCTGTCAGATAAAGATATCCCATCAAAGCCTCAAATCCGGTCGCTTTTCTGTAATCTGACATCGTTGCATTTTTTGCCATGGTAGGCGATTTCGCATTTCTCCCACGGCGGTAGATATCTGCCTCCTCCTCTGAAAGCAAGGAAAGCAGCACCTCCATCATTTCTGCCTGTGTGTGTGCCTTTACGATCTGGCTTGTCCGTTTATGCAGTTCTCCCGCTCTGGTATTTCCTTTTCCTACCACAATGCTCCGGATCACAAGATCGTAGATTCCGTCTCCGATATAAGCCAGTGTAAGCGGTGAATACGTCCGGATGTCCACATCCGGTATTCCAAACTGTCCCTTGATATAAGAATCAATTCCACCCTGCATCACGTCTCTTCCTTTCTTCACGCTTTATGCCAGATCACGCCTTCTCTGGTGTCTTTTAACACAATTCCTTTTGCTAAAAGTTCATCACGGATGGCATCTGCTTTTGCAAAATCTTTTGCTTTCTTGGCTGCCTTACGCTCTTCGATCTTTTCTAATACATACTGCTCTAATTCAGAATCTACCTCTTCTTTTGGTTCTTCCGTCTTAGCGGTTGTAAGGTTCAATGATAAGACACGGTCAAAATCTCTGATCAGTTCCAGTTTCGTCTTGTCGTTCATCTCTGCTTTTAACAGATCATAAACGATCGTGAGTGCCATGGAAGTGTTCAGATCGTTGCTGATCGCCTCCACAAAACGTGCTTTGTATGTGTCAAAGGAATCTTTTTCAACGCTTCCTTCGTCTTTTAGATCTGCAATTCTTTTTACCAGTTTTTTGTATGCCGCACTCATATTGTCAAGTACTTCATAAGAAAACTCGAGCGGTTTGCGGTAATGAGACTGTAAGCAGAACATGCGGTATACGATCGGGTCGTATCCTTTTTCCTGCAATAAGGAAACGGTCAGGAAATCTCCTTTGGATTTACTCATCTTGCCAGATTTATCATTTAAGTGCTGCACATGAAACCAGTATTTGCACCAGGTATGTCCCAGGTAACTCTCGGACTGTGCAATCTCATTGGTGTGGTGTGGAAAGATATTATCCACACCGCCACAATGAATGTCCATATATTCTCCTAAGTGCTTCATACTGATGCAGGAACACTCGATATGCCATCCCGGATATCCAACGCCCCATGGGCTATCCCATTTTAATGCCTGATCTTCGAATTTGGATTTGGTAAACCAGAGTACGAAATCGTTTTTGTTTTTCTTGTTTTCGTCCTCTTCCACATCATCACGCACGCCGACGAGCAGTTCCTTTTCATTCTGGGATGAAAATACATAGTAATCATCTAATTTGGATGTATCGAAATATACGTTACCACCAGCTACATACGCATAACCTTTTTCCAGCAGTACCTCGATCATATGGATAAACTCCGGAATACAGTTTGTTGCAGGCTCAACAACATCCGGTGTCTTGATGTTTAGTTTTGCACAATCTGCAAAAAAAGCATCCGTATAAAATTTTGCAATCTCCATTACAGTCTTGTGCTCACGTTTCGCACCTTTTAACATCTTATCTTCACCGGTATCCGCATCGGAAGACAAATGTCCTACATCTGTGATGTTCATAACACGTTTCACGTCATAGCCGACATAGCGCAGGGATTTTTCCAGCACATCCTCCATGATATAACTTCTGAGGTTTCCGATGTGTGCAAAATGATATACCGTAGGTCCACAGGTATACATTGCGATCTTTCCATCTTCATGTGGAATGACCGTCTCCACCGTTCTTGTCAGAGTATTGTAAAATTTAAAATTGTTTTCCATAGTTATCCTCTCATTCTGCCGCTCTAACAGCTTTTTATTGTTCTTCTTCCCCTTTACCCGAAGTCAGTACACGCAATGCCTTTTCCAGATCCAGTACACGGTTGGTGAGCTCTGTATTTTCTCTCTGCAACACACTGATGTCCTCTTTGACCGGGTCTGGCAAATGGCACTGATCCATGTCGCTGCGCGGGATCTTCATGTTATCCCGTTTTACGATCCTGCCCGGAACGCCGACTACCGTACAGTTTGGTGGAACTTCCTCGATCACAACACTTCCGGCTCCGATCTTGGAATTCTCTCCCACGGTAAAGGAACCAATGATCTTGGCTCCCGCGCTGATCATGACATTGTCTCCGATCGTTGGATGACGTTTTCCGGTCTCTTTTCCCGTTCCACCCAGGGTCACACCCTGATACATGGTAACGTTATCTCCCACGATCGCGGTCTCTCCAATGATAACGCCGCTTCCATGGTCAATAAAAAATCCCTTCCCGATGGTCGCACCCGGATGGATCTCGATCCCGGTCTTTCTCGCTGCACGCTGTGAGATATAGCGCGCTCTGAAATAGTGTCCTTTTAAATACTGTTTATGTGCACGTCTGTAACTTAGCATAACACGAAAGCTGGGATAAAGCAAAACTTCCATGGGAGATTTGATTGCAGGATCCCGCTCCTTTATCACTTGAAACTCTTCTTTGATACGACGTATCATACCCATTTTTAAAGACCCCTTTCACAATAAAAAAAGGATTACTTCTCCTCTTTAGAGACGAAGTAATCCGCGGTTCCACTCTACTAAAAGCCTTTTGGCTTTCCCTTTTGGCATGTAACGAATGCCAGACGTATCGGGTTACTCTTTTCACCCGATCAGCTCCTGGAGGCACTTCAAAAATCTCTTTCCCAAAACTGCTTGCAGCCGATGACAGTTTCTCTCTGTTGGATGTCTGACTTCCTACTCTTTCCAATCTAAGCCTTTTTGATGACCGCCGCCATATCCTGTGCGGCACTCATTTACTTTCTATAGTTTATGCAGTTTTCTTTGATTTGTCAATCATTTTTCACTGTGCTCTGCATCCACTGCATCCGGCGCATCCTCTTTCCGCCGAATCTGCCACTGTCACACTGCTCTCATAGATGGTTGTCAATGCACAGATCGCCTGTGCGGAAATGCCTTCTTCGGTTCCGGTAAATCCAAGCCCCTCCTCGGTCGTCGCCTTTACATTAATCTGATCATTTCCGATTTTTAATGCTTTCGCGATATTTTCTTCCATCTGTGCAATATAAGGACGCATCTTTGGCTTCTGGGCAATGATCGTGGCATCGATATTTTCCACGATATATCCCTTTTCCTCCATCAGTTTTGCCACATGCTCTAGCAGCCGGATGCTGGAGATCCCTTTGTACTGTGGATCCGTATCCGGGAAATGTTTGCCGATATCTCCAAGTGCTGCAGCTCCAAGCAGGGCATCCATGATCGCATGCAGTAACACATCTGCATCAGAATGTCCAAGCAGTCCCAATGTATGCGGGATTTTTACCCCTCCGATGATCAGATCTCTGTCTTCTACCAATCTATGCACATCATAGCCCATTCCTACTCTCATATCTACCTCCATATCGTTTCCTCTGTTGCTATCTACTATACACATTTTATCATTCCCTGCCAAGCACACACGCCGTTTTCATCTGATAATTTTTTTCATCGGATATAGAAAATAAAATGTGCGCCTGCTTTTCCTATACAGCAAAAAAGACCCTGGAAAACTCCAAGGTCTTAGCGTAGCGGAAGGGAGATTCGAACTCTCGACACCACGGGTATGAACCGTGTGCTCTGGCCAACTGAGCTATTCCGCCATAGAAACAACAAGCTTGTCTTAAGTCTTGTTGTTGAATGGGACCTATAGGGCTCGAACCTATGACCCTCTGCTTGTAAGGCAGATGCTCTCCCAGCTGAGCTAAGATCCCATTTGTGTCGGTCGCTTACCGCAACCGACTTGATAAGTATACTACCCAGAAAAATAAATGTCAACACTTTTTTTCATATTTTTTTATTTTTCTTTTCCTTCTGCTAAAAGACGCTCGACCAACTTCACACATTCCGCCGCGTCTTTGGAATATCCGTCTGCCCCGATCTCGTCTGAAAAACTCTCAGTGATCGCCGCTCCGCCGATAACAATCTTGCAGGTACAGCCTTTCTCTTTTGCCAGCTCCACCACATCTTTCATCCGCATCATGGTCGTTGTCATAAGGGCAGACAGCCCGATGACCTTTGCTCCCTCTTTCATGGCTGTCTCCACGATCACAGAAGCCGGCACATCCTTGCCCAGGTCGATGACATGATAGCCGTAATTTTTTAACATCAGTACAACCAGATTTTTTCCGATGTCATGGATATCTCCCTCCACGGTCGCCACAACGACTGTTGCCATCTCTTCTCCGCCCGTGCGCTCCAACATCGGCTCGAGATATTCGATCGCGATCTTCATCGTATTTGCCGAGGAGATCAGCTGCGGCAGGAAATATTTTTTCTTGTCAAACAGCACGCCCACCTCATTGATTGCCGGAATCAGATGTCCGTTGATGATATCATCCGGCTTTGCGCCCTGCTCTAGCATCTGTTTTACTTCTTCCAGGATATGTTCTTTGTTTCCTTTTAAAACGGCGGTAAAGACTCCGCTTCTGCTCTCTTTGGATGCCGTATCGGTGCTTGCGCTCCCGGAAGCTGCCCCGGCTTTCCCGGAAGGCACCATCACACGCTCCATCCCCGCATATTTTTCGGAGAGGAAATTCATGCGCTCAATATAGCGGATATCGCTCTCCTCTTTATTAAGCAGCATATCCGAAGCAAAGGCTGCATTCATCAGAAGTTCCTGGGATGGATTTGCGATTGCCATCGTCAGTCCGTTTGCGATTGCCATCGTTAAAAATGCCGTATTGACATAGGTACGTTCCGGCAATCCAAACGAAATATTGGAAAGTCCACATGCAGTAGGAAGTTCCAGTTCATCTTTACAGTAGGAAAATGTTTCAAAACATTCCAGTGCCGCCTTTGGGTTGGCTCCGATCGTCGCAACAAGTCCATCAACAATGATATCCTCTTTTGCCATGCCGATCCGTAATGCCTCATTTAAGATCACACGGATGATCTCATGTTTTTCGTCGGAATCTTTGGGCAGTCCCTCATCCGATAACGGAAGCAGGATAAACATTGCTCCATATTTTTTTGCGATCGGCAGTAAATGTTCAAATTTCTCTTTTTCAAGCGAAATGGAGTTGATCAGGGCACGTCCCGGATAGATCCGCAGTGCTGCCTCTATGATGTCCACATGGCTGGAATCGATACAAAGCGGACAGTCTACCGTGGAGGTCACTTCATATACGGTGCGGAGCATCATTTCTTTTTCATCAATACCGTTCATACCCATATTGATATCCAAAATCTGTGCTCCGTTTTCTTCCTGCTCAAGTGCCATCGTACGCACCAGATTAAGAGAACCCTCTTTTAACTCTGCCTGTAATTTTTTCTTTCCGGTCGGATTGATCCGCTCCCCGATCACCATAAAGTTGCCATCCAGTTTGATCTCCACGGATTTTCGCTCCGAGGTAAGGATCCTTCTGTGCTGTGTGAGCGGTTTTTTCGGCTGTAATCCGCTTACCGCCTCTTTCAATGCCCGGATATGCTCCGGTGTCGTGCCACAGCAGCCACCTAAGATGCCGGCACCCTCTTCTGCCAGTTTTTTGCCTGCAAGTGCAAACTCTTCCGGACCTACATTAAATACCGTTCTTCCATCCACAAGCTCCGGCATTCCGGCGTTTGGTTTTGCTACGATCGGAATGGTCGCATACTCTGCCATATGCTGCACCGGCTCCATCATCGCCTCCGGTCCTGTCGAGCAGTTCATTCCCACGGCATCTGCACCTAAACTCTGTAATACCACAACGGCAGTTGCCGGGTCTGTTCCATATAAGGTACGTCCGTCTTCATTATAAGTAAGCAGTACCATGACCGGCAGATCACACAGCTCACGGATGGCGATCACAGCCGCCCTGCACTCCTGTAAACTCATCATGGTCTCTACAACAAACAGATCCACACCTGCATCCAGGATCACCTGTACCTGCTCTTTGTATACCTCGACCAGTTCTTCAAACTGCAGCTCCCCCAATGGGTAAAGCTGTTCGCCTGTCATCGTCAGATCACCTGCGATCAGGGTATGCTCCGATGCCGCCCTTTTGGAAAGTGCCACAAGTTCGCGGTTCATTTCCACAAGACGTTCCTGTAGTCCATATTCTGCCAGCTTGATCCGGTTTGCTGTAAATGTCGGTGCAAACAGGATATCCGTTCCAGCCGCCACATAGGCTTTCTGCAATTCTACCAGTACTTCCGGATTTTCTAATATCCACTGTTCCGGGCATACGCCAACCGGCATTCCTGCCTTTTGCAGATTTGTTCCTGTTGCCCCGTCTAATAATACAATTCGTTCCGCTGTAAGTGCCCGAAATTCCTCTCTTGTCATATCGTTTTATGCTCCATTCTGCTAAAAAGATGCCTTATTCCAAACATTTGTCAGCGGATAATGCTTCCTCCACCCGCTACATAATCTCCATCATAAAGTACCACTGCCTGTCCCGGTGTCACGGCGCGTACCGGTTCCAAAAAGTCACACCGGATCTCGTCTTCGCCTGTTCTGGTCACCTTACACATGCTTCCCTCATGGGAATACCGGATCTTTGCCTTAAAGACCATACCGTCTTTAAAATCTGGCACTGCCATAAAGTTCAGATGGTTGGCGTAAAGTTCTTTTGTATGCACCTCTTCATTACTGCCAAGTACAACTTCGTTGGTGTCTTTTCGGATCTCGGTGACGAACACCTGACGTCCTAACGCAATCCCAAGTCCTTTTCTCTGTCCGATCGTATAGTGGGTAATTCCCTTATGTCTGCCGAGGATTTCTCCTGTCGTTGACACAAAATTACCCGGCGGCGGTACCTGCATGCCACACTCCCTGTCGATAAATCCGGCATAATCATTGTCCGGGATGAAACAGATCTCCTGACTGTCTTTTTTATGTGCCACAAGCAGTCCGATTTCTTCCGCGATCTTACGGATCTCATCCTTGGAATAATCGCCGACCGGCATCAATGTATGGGAAAGCTGTTTCTGAGTCAGATTATATAAGGCGTATGTTTGATCTTTTGCCGCGGACACAGAATTTTTGATCGCATACCGTCCATTTTCAAGCTGTTCGATTCTCGCGTAATGTCCGGTGGCAATATAATCTGCCCCGATCTCCAGACTACGGTTTAACAATGCCTCCCATTTTACATAGCGGTTGCATGCGATGCAGGGATTTGGAGTTCTTCCCTGCAGATATTCTGTCACAAAATAATCCATGACATTGCACTTAAATTCCTGTTTAAAATTCATTACATAATAAGGAATCCCAAGCCGGTCTGCCACTCTTCTGGCATCATCTACCGCACTTAATCCACAGCAGCCACCATTCTGCTCCTGTGTAAACTCGTCCTCGTCCTGCCAGATCTGCATGGTAACGCCGACTACATCATATCCCTGTTCTTTTAATAAATAAGCTGCTACCGAGGAATCCACTCCTCCGGACATGCCTACTACAACCTTTTTTGCTGCCATTTTTCCTCTCATTCTACTGCTTTGCTGATTTTTCTCAAATAACAAAAACAGGGTGTCCCGCAAAAACTTGGGAGACACCCTCATCATTACATGCTTTATCATCGCATGTTTTATTCATTTTGACAAGTCCGTTTCTTAAATGTAGGAATTGTACCAGTCGCCGGAAGTATAGTTATTGCTGTAAGAGCCTGTATCACTGTAAGTATTTGCCTTTGCTGCTTCTTTCTCTGCATAGGTATTGATCTTTGTGATCTGTGTCTTCGTCTTGTCACCGAAGCTGTTCACTCCCTGAAACAGATCTTTTACCTTTGTCATGTCCGCATTCTTAAACTTCTCTTCGTTGATGGAAAGATTGTTATCTGAATCGATCGTGATGCCAACATCTGCCAGTGCTGTCTTGTTTGCCTTGGTCTGATTTATCATGGTCTTTCTTGCCTGAAAGATACTGCTGGTATCTGAATCTCCCGTCTCATCCACAAGCTTGTTGTAATCTTTTACAAAACTCTTGACTGATTTGTAGATTGCATCCTTATCGTAATCGGTCACTTTCTGACCATTTTCGTCGGTTTTTGTCACTTTCTCAAATACAGAACTGCTTCCGGTCTTTAAGAGTTTCTCCAATGATTTGGATGCCTCGTCTGCCGCTTCCTGAATACTTCCAAGTGTCTTAGAGGTATCTTTGGATGTAGAAGTTGAAGTAATGCCTGCCTTATAACTGGATGCCTTATCGGTACTTCCTGCTTTCTTTGCCTCCGTTGCCGCATAACTCTTTAAGCTGGTTGCCTTTGCACTGATCTGATATACATAACCGCCGGATGACTGGAACAAAGACTGCACACGTGCTTTGCTTGCGCTCTTGAATTTATCTTCATCAATAGAAAGCTTATTGTCAGAGCCAACTATGATACCAACCTCAGACAATGCTTTTTCATTGGCAGAGGTAAACGAAACCATATTTTTGGCGGTACGCAGGATACTCATCGTATCGGATTCTGTTGCTGCATCCACCGTCTCGTTGTAATTGTCAACAAAATTCTTGACTGCCTTGTATACCGCATCGGTATCATAGTCTGTGTAGCTGTTGCCTTTTTCATCTGTCTTGGTCGTAAACAGTGATTTATTTCCCTTATCCAGTAATGTCCGGGCAGATGTCTTTAAGTTATCCGCTGCCTTCTGGATAGAGGTCAGTGTCTGCTCACTGTCTTTTGATGTAGAAGAAGATGAAACACCTGACTCTTCCAGTTCTTTCTCATAATAAGAAGAAACCAGTTTTCGATAGCTTCCATTCTTAATACTTGCATAATCGGTATAGCTGATTCCAAGAAAATCCCCAGAACCAGATGAACTGTTATCAGCTGTGTTCATACTTGAAAATAATGAATTGATCGTTGTCATAAAATCACTCCCTTGCTTCTATGCGACTTCCATGTCTTGTTCCTTCTACTCTATATATCGTCATTTTACCCCGAACATTTAGCTTTTGCAAGTGTTTCCTTTTCTGTTACTTTTTTACAAAAAACTGTTTGCATTTCTTTTCCATGCAGTAATTATACACAAAAAATATGTAATTGTTTACCACTTGTTCATAGTTTATTCATATATAACTGTTATAGTATATTTATCAAATAAATTAACAGATCATTTGTTATCATATATTTGATAGATTTTTTCATAATAGCCCGGATCATCCGAAAGGATGTTCGGGCACTCCTCATTTATAGGGATCTTTTAGATATCTTCTATCTGCCAGTCAATCGGCTCTATCCCATGACTTTTTAAAAATTCATTTGCCTGGCTGAAATGCTTGCAACCGAAAAATCCTCGATACGCAGACAACGGGCTTGGATGTGGTGCGGTCAAAATCAGATGTTTGGGATTATTTAGCATCGGGATCTTGCTCTGTGCCGGTCTCCCCCACAGCATATACACGATCGGACGTTCCTGCGCATTGACTGCCTGAATGATCGCATCCGTAAACTGTTCCCAGCCTCTTCCCTGATGGGAATTCGCCTGATGTGCACGGACAGTGAGCACTGTATTTAACAGCAGCACACCCTGATCTGCCCACTTTTTAAGGTAACCGTTGTTTGGAATCTTACATCCCAAGTCATCCTGTAACTCTTTGTAGATATTCTGTAAGGATGGCGGTATCTCTTTTTGTGATGGCAGAACGGAAAAGCTGAGTCCATGTGCCTGATTTACATTATGGTACGGATCCTGTCCCAAGATCAGCACCTTTACCTCGCTGAGCGGTGTAAAGTGCATCGCATTAAAAATATCATCTGCCGGCGGATATACAACCGCCCTGCTATATTCTTCTTTTACAAATTCAAATAATTGTCTGTAATACGGCTTTTTAAATTCACCCTGTATGGCTGGTAACCAGTCATTTGTAATCATTGCCATGTTCTTACCTTCTGACGGAAACACCCCGTCCTGCCAAATAATCTTTTACTTCTTTGATCTCCAGTTCTTTATAGTGGAACAGTGATGCTGCCAGTGCCGCATCTGCCATGCCCTCGGTCAGAGCCTCATAAAAATGCTCCTTTGTTCCGGCTCCACCGGATGCGATCACCGGGATAGATACATTCTGTGCGATCTGGCGTGTCAGCTCAATATCGTAGCCTGCCTTGGTGCCATCACAGTCCATGCTGGTCAAAAGAATCTCTCCTGCGCCAAGCTCGTCTGCTTTTTTTGCCCATTCAACAGCATCGATCCCAACGTCGATCCTGCCGCCATTTTTGTAAACATTCCATCCGGAGCCATCTTCCCGTTTTCTGGCATCAATCGCAACCACTACGCACTGGCTGCCGAATTTATCTGCCGCCTCCGAAATCAGTTCCGGTCGGTTGATCGCTGAGGAATTGATCGAGATCTTATCTGCACCTTCCCGCAGCAATACCTTAAAATCTTCTACCGTACGAATCCCACCCCCGACTGTAAATGGGATAAACACTTTTTCTGCCACTCTGCGGACCATATCTACCACGGTATTTCGTCCATCTAAAGTTGCAGTGATATCCAGAAAAACCAGTTCATCTGCACCTGCTTTGTCATACGCCGCTGCGATCTCAACCGGATCTCCTGCATCCCGCAGGTTGACAAAATTTACTCCTTTTACGACACGTCCGTTGTTTACATCCAGACAGGGAATGATTCTTTTGGTAAACATCCCGATTCCTCCTTATATTTCAGCAAAATTCTTCAGGATCTGTAATCCTACACTTCCACTCTTTTCCGGATGGAACTGACATGCAAAGATATTTCCCTGCTCTACTGAAGCATGAATACGCACACTGTAGTCCGTTGTTGCCTTTACGATGCTCTCCTCAGCCGCTTTCAGATAATAAGAATGGACAAAATACACATACGGATGTTCCTCTAATCCTGCAAACAGTCTTCCATTTCCCTGCAGGTCGAGAGAGTTCCATCCGATATGTGGGATCTTCAATCCCTCTTTATCCGGGATGCGTAAGATCTCTCCCTTTAGTATGCCAAGACCTTCCACACCCTCGCTCTCTTCGCTTCGCTCGAACAAAAGCTGTAAGCCAAGACAAATCCCAAGAAATGGTTTTCCACTGTCCGGGATCTCTTTTAAGACCTTGTCCAGTTCGAATTTTTTTAGCTGCTCCATTGCCTGTCCAAAGGAACCGACGCCCGGCAGGATCACTTTATCCGCCTGTTCGATCTCTTTGAAGTCTCTCGTGACAACACATTCCTGTCCCAGAGAAAGCAATGCTTTTTCCACACTTTTCAGATTTCCTGCATCATAGTCGATAATTGCAATCATTCTTCTGTCACCTTTTCTAATCCTGCAGCCGTTAATACATTGTAGATTTCTTTGGAATATTCCTTACGATCTTCGATACCGTATAAGTTCATGGCATCCTCTTCGCTGATCCCAAAGATTGCAAGTGCTTCCACCGCCTGTGCTTTTATCTTTTCCACCTCTCCGGCGCAGCCGTATGTAGCAGCATCCTGCTCGTATTTATCACATCTTCCGATTGCACGGATCAGTGAATCCAATGCCATATCATAGACCTCTCCCTGCATGAGGCTCTCATATGCTTTATATTCAGAATCGATGGTTGCAACGATCTTGTATTTCTCATATTCTCCAGAATCGGCTTCTTTTACATTTACACCGGCTACCTGCTGATATGCCTCCTCATAATTTCCTTTGCTGTAGGCATCCGCAGCCTCTGTAAAGCTGTTAGAATATCCAAGCAGATTGGTAGCGATCATAACCAGTGCAAAGAACGATGCTGCCATGATAAAGATCAGTATAACCGGAACCTTGGGAAGTGGCGGTGTCAGATCCGGTTCTTTTGGCAGTTTTTCTTTTTTCGGACGTTCCTTTTTCGGTTTCTTCGCCTTCTGCTCTTTCTTTTCTTTTTTCTTTTTCTCTTTTTCTTCCTTCTTTTTCTTCTTCTCTTCTTTTTTCTTTGCCTTAATCTCTTCCGGAGTCGGTTCTTTTTCCTGTGGTTCTTCCGCTGCCTCAGGAGTACCTTCTAAGGACTGTAAAATCTGAAGGTTCTCGTCAGTAAGATCCTCAATATCCGGCATCGTTGTTCTCCCCAACGAAACTTTCTCTTCCGGTTTTTCTTCTTCGTCCTCATCCTCACCAAACAGAATTTTGCCTAATTTTGCAAAAAATCCCTCTTTTTTCGGTTTTTCTGCCGCAGTTTCCGCTTCTGTTTCTTCTGGCTTTTCATCATCTTCTGATACCTCTGAGATATCATCAAATCCACTCAGTCCATCATCTTCTATGCTTTCGCCTGCTTCATCTGCATTTAACATATCTCCGATATCTGAAAGTCCATCTTCTGATTTTAATAAATCCATCAGATCCTGGTCATGATCCACCTGTTTTTCCTCCTCTGCCACTGCTTCTTCCTTAGCGGCTGCCTCCTTAACCAGTGCATCCAGATCATCTGTGGAATCCTCTGTTTGCGCTTTGTCCTGCATTTCCTGCTTTACGCCATCTACGATATCATTCACATTTTCAAAGAAAAGATCATCATTTGCATTGCCTTTATCCGATGGATCTGAATCAATTTCTTTTTCAAACTGTTTTAAGAAATCATCTTCATTTCCATCCGAAGCTATCTCATTTTCAAAATCTTTCATAAATTCTTCTTCTGACTGCATAGAATCTCCTTTACTCTCCCCGTTTTCCTTTGCTTCTTTTACTACAGAATCCAATAATCCGTCTAAATAATCCTCTGATTCGCCCATTCTGTACCTCCGCTACCCATAACTTAATCGGGGGATGTGATTGTTTATCACATCCCCTTCTTTCCTTCAGCCTTAGTCAATGCTTTTATCAATCAAGCTATCAATTGCTGATACAAGATTGCCGATTTCCGGTTTTGTCAACTGTGCATCTGCTCCTAATTGTTCTCCTTTAATCCGCATCTCTTCATTTACAAGAGAAGAGAAAATAATCAATGGGATCTTTTTCATCACATCATCTGTCTTAACCAGTTTGGTAAGACGATGACCATCCATCAAAGGCATCTCAATATCTGTAATAATGCAGTGAACCTTGTCACACACATTTCCTGCTTTTTTCAATTCGTTTAACTTGTCCCATGCTTCCTGCCCATTCATGGTAACAATCAGGTTGGTATATCCTGCTTTTTTCAGACAGTCGGTGATCAGCTTGCTGAGCAGTGGCGAGTCCTCTGCGATCAAAATTGGTGAATCACATCTCTCACGGCTTGGCATATTTTCCATATCTGATACTTTAAGACCTGTTTCCGGACTGATATCGGTTACAATCTTCTCGAAATCCAGAATAATGATCAGTTTATTATCTAATTTGATCACACCAGTAGATGCGCTGTTTTCCTCGGTATTGATGGTTGAGTCCGGTTTGATGATGGACTCCCATGACACACGATGGATTCCGATGACCGCATCAACATGAAATGCAATATTTAATTTGTTGAAGTTGGTAATGATAAATAATCCCTCTCCATCACCGGTCTCTGCCATGCCAAGACATCTCTTTAAATTAACAACAGTGATCATGGTATCACGTGGCATAAAGATACCTTCTACGCTCGGATGCGAATTTGGCACCGGCGTAATCGGCTGATATGTTAAAATCTCTCTGATCTTTGCAACATTGATCCCGTAATGATTATTTCCCAGAGTAAATTCCAAAACCTCCAGCTCGTTCGTTCCTGACTCTAAAAGTATATTCGTATCCATCGATATCTCTCCTCCCATGTGTCATATGGCGCATCTGACACATTATATTTTCAATTCTATTGTATTTTATTATAGCACAAAAGTACTTATTTTACAAAACAATTTGGTAACTCGTTCCATTCATGGTTGCTTCTAATGTGAAGTCCGACACCTCGGTCATTGTATCCGGTACCTGGAATAATAAAACCGTCTGTTTCGTCTCACCCGCAGAGATGGTTCCCTGATAAGTCGAGAAATCCTCCAAAAGCATGGTAAGTTCTGCCTTGGCTGATGTACCATCTGCAAGCTTAATACGGAATGATGGTGCTCCCGCAAGCAGATCTACATCGGCATTTTCCGTTCCGTTGTTTGTTAAGTTAAACTTCAGAACAAGATATGTTTTACCCGCATCTGCATCCACTGCATAATAGGTGTCCTCTACATAACTCGGTGTAAGCTCTGCTCCGGCATAATCTACGCTGACAGCATCCGTTCCAAACAGATCAGTGAGCCCTGTTGCACCAGCATCTGCCACATTTCCTTCATCTGACTGTCCACCGGCTCCTGGTACCATCTGCATTTCTGTAGAACTCTCTGTATCTTCAGGAACCGCCACATCCTCTGGCTCTTCTGTGTCCTCTAACGTACTTTGATCCACATAGGTAAGTCCCTGATCCTGATCGGTATTGAACTTTGTAACCACATGCGCTGCATAGTTGGTAATAATGCCTTCTTCTGTCTCCGTCAATTCATAAGGTGCATCGCACCCTGACAACAGCACTGTCATTGCAGTCAATGCTGCTACTGTTTTTATTTTTGATATTTTCATAGGTTTCCTCACATATGTCTGTATACTATACTTTATGTTAGCATTTTTGTAAAAATATAGCAACTAGAATTTCAGCAACATGACGGTTTTCCTGTTTCCAGTTCAAACCAGAACTCCACCCCATCCTCGTGGTTGATGACACCACACTGCTGATGGAACGAATCCATGATTGCTTTTACAATAGAAAGTCCGATTCCGCTGCCGCCGTATTCTCTGGTTCTCGCTTTATCTACTTTATAAAACTTGATCCAGATATTGTCGATGTCTTCGTCTGGGATTGGTTTTCCAGTATTAAATACACTGACACGCACTTTGTTTTCCATAGTCTCACAGGTAATGGAAATGCGTTTTTCTCCATCTGCATGATGTATCGCATTGCTCAGGTAGTTTGTCACAACTTCTTCTACTTTAAATTCATCTGCCCATACAAATATCGGCTCATTTCCCAAAAAAGTAAGAGTGATTCCGTTTTGATTTAAAAGAATCCCGGAAGAATTTACCACACCGCGGATCAGTTCTGCCAGATCAAAACGTTCCATCGTTATCGTCTCATTGCCAAACTCAAGCTGATTTAATGTCAGAAGCTTCTTTACCATGCGGTTCATTTTATCCGCCTCATCCATGATGACCTCGCAGTAAAAATCACGGCTCTGCTCATCATCATTGATGCATTCCTTTAATCCCTCCGCATAGCCCTGTATCAGTGCCAGTGGTGTTTTCAATTCGTGTGATACATTTGATAAGAACTCTTTTCGCATCTCATCGATCTGTGTCTTTTTATCAATATCGATCTGTAACTGATTGTTGGCACTTTTTAATTCGGATATCGTCCGCTCTAACGCCATGGACAGTTCATTCATGTGCTCACCCAGTTCATCAATCTCATTTTTCCGTCTGGCTTTCGGCGTGTACTTTGCTTCAAAATCAAGCTCTGTCATGCGCTTTGAGATATTGGTGAGCTCTAACAGCGGCATTGTGATGCCTCTGGACACAAATACGATCACGACCGTACTGATGATCACCGACAACACTCCGACTAACATTAAGAAACGGTTACTGATCTTAACGCTTTCCCGGATACTCTCTAATGCAGAGCGCATCAGGATCAGATTACCATCGGAAAGTGTACCATATAACACCAGATACTCGGAGTCGAGTCTGGTATCTCTCTGACGCTGGATCACATAATTGTCACTCTGCGCCAGTATCGTAGTCTCGTTATTGCGCTCCCCGAACAGGATATCGGTAAATTCGATCAGCATCTTCTGCGTGTTGTTGACCGAAGAACGCATGATTGACCGGTCGGAACTGATGATCATCACTGTGATATTGCCGTTGGCACACAGGTTATCAAACTCCACATCAAAATCACTGCTGTATAATGTTCCGTCTTCACTCGCATCATTCATCCGTTCAAAGCCGTTCCACAACGTATTCTGCTGATTCATCACATAATACTTCTCCAGAAAAGCATTGTTTAAGATCCAGCACAGTAAGATCGTTCCTGCCACAAGTCCGATGATGATCGCCACGATCTTGCTGGTTAGAGACCCCGGATAGGCTCGTCTCTCTTTTGTTTTGTTATGTAATAAAAGTTTATTCTTTGTCTTTTCCATTGTCAATATCTTTTAGGATTTTAGTACTAGTTGTTGTCCACCTCGAACTTATATCCCATTCCCCAGATTGTCTTAATATAATCGCCTTTTTCCCCGATCTTTGCACGGAGTTTCTTTACATGTGTGTCAATCGTTCTGGCATCTCCAAAATAATCATAATTCCAGACATGATTGAGAATTTTTTCTCTGGATAACGCAACACCCTGATTCTCAATAAAATAAGTGAGCAGTTCAAATTCTTTGAAGCTTAAATCAATGCCTCTGCCATCCACGGTTACCATGTGTGCAGTCTGGTCAATGACAATGCCACCTGCCGACAACTGTTTTTCTTCTTCCTGTTTTCCGGTTCTCCGCAGGATCGCACCAATCCGCGCCACAAGGATCTTCGGTGAGAACGGCTTGGAAATGTATTCATCTACGCCCAGTCCAAATCCGTTTAATTCGTCCTCTTCCTCTCCCTTTGCCGTCAACATGATGATCGGCACTTTCGAGGTCTCCCTGATCTCCCTACAGACATCCCAACCGTTTAATTTCGGCATCATCACATCCAGCAATATCAATGCAATATCTTTTTCTTTATAGAAGACATCCAAGGCCTCTTCTCCGTCTCCTGCCTCCAATACTTCATAATTTTCACGGACCAGGAAATCTTTTACCAGTTTCCTCATTCTGCTCTCATCATCTACTACCAGAATTTTTAATTTATCCATCTCAAGTCTCATCCTTTCTTTTCCAGTTGTATCATATCAGCTTTTTATGAATTATCTGTGACAGCTTGTCCTCCTTTTGAAATTTATTCATTATGCACGCCAAGTTCTTCTTCCCGCTGTTTGATCACTGCTTCCCTGTCATCTAGTTCTTTCTCCCAATTTTCGTAGCGGTTGATGAGTTCATTTTCGTAATTTAAAATATTTAAGTTATTACTGTTTAATGTAATAAGGAGCATCCCCGCCATGCTGATTGCCATAACAACTGCCAGAAAAAGTGTCACATGAAATCTGTTTTTGTATTGGTTCTCTACACGGCTCAACTCTTTTTTCCCAGGTTTTGCCACAGATTTCTCCGCTTTGGCAGGTGTCTTTTTCTTTTTTTTCAGACTCCTCTCCAATGCTTTATGATGGACCGGGATTGGCAGCACATCCTCTTTTGCCACATAAGGTACCGTGATCAGGTATTCCTGCAGATCCTTTAAATAAGCAAATCCTACTGCCGTTTCAAACAGCTGCTGCTGGATGATCTTATTATAGATCTGCAACACCATCTGCGGGTCGTCCATATTGGTCTTTGACTTTATGTACTGGATCCCTTTTACCTCTTTTTGTGCCTGCGCTGCCTCCTCCTCGTTTTCAAATACAAATCCGCCGACTACTATCTTGTTTTTACTCAACATACCTTAACAATCCTCGTTTTATTTCATAAAATGCGACTCTGTTCTTACCGTATTCTTTTGCCTTTAGCATTGCTTCATCTGCACAGGAAAACATGGTTTTAAAAGAGGTATCGATCCCTCTGTTATAAGAAACGCCAACACTCACTGTGCAGTAGGCATTCTGCTTCTTTCCAAACCCGATCCCGGAAAAATCCTCCCTGAGCTGTTCGACTCTCTGCTCTACCTCTTCCATATCTGAAATTTCTTTCATCAATATGACAAATTCGTCTCCGCCAAATCTGCCACAGAAACAGTTTTCATGGAAACGTTCTTTCATGATCCCCGCAAGGCGGACGATCACCTCATCCCCGACCAGATGCCCATACCGGTCATTTACCAGTTTGAAATCATCAATGTCGATCAGCACAAATACATCCGTTACATTTCGGTTGCGTGCCTCCAGATAGTGTTCCACTTCATATTCAAAAGTCTGTTTGTTTAACAGTCCGGTTGCAAGATCACATCTGCTCTTGATCTCGAACTCCTGCCGTTCCTCTTCGATCTCCTGTAAGCTCTCAATATGCGCAAGATTCTGTTTCCGGAACAATTTTAATGTGCGTTCATATTCCTGCTGTTCTTTTACAAATCTGCCACACGACTCCAGATACTCCTGCTCATCGGCATATTTCTTCTGGTACTGCACTTCCAGTCCTTCCAGTCTCATCTGAAGCTGGATAAATTCAGTCGGCTGTAATTTCTCATGGAGCTGATTTAAAAAGTCTCTTGCTGCCTCTTTTCTGTTTTTCTGGATCAGATAGCCGCAAAAATCCGTATAGGCATCGATCTGTTCCAAATAGCTGTTATCCTGCCTGAAAAATTCCCTGATCTGCGCGATCCTTTTATCCGCCCGCTCTGTTTCACCTGCGTGTTCTGCCAGATAGGTATCCAGGACGGCTCTGGGCAGCCAGAAATCATCCTCCGAGACAAGATAAGAATAGGAAGCGATCTCCTTTTGTACCCGAAGCGCCTCCTCATAACGTTCCATTCTGCACAGAAACTGCGCCTTTTGTACCATACACAAAACCAGAAGTTCTATATTGGGCTTGACATAATCACCTCCTGCAATCTGATATGCTTTCTGCACATACTCTATCGCCTTTCGATAATCACCAAGTCCGGCATACAAAAGTCCTGCATTTAAAAGCACGACCACTTCATCCTCTATATCCTGATTCTTCTCTGCCGTTTTCGCTGCCTGTAAATAATTGGTCAGCGCAACGGTTTCATATCCCACGAAAGAAAACACCATACCAAGCACATTGTATGCCTGTATATCCAGATACTCGTACTCTCTGTTTTTCTTCATTCCAATACTCTTGGTCAGAAATTCTACCGTATCCGTATAACGTCCCATCCAAAAGGATGCCTCTCCCCGGAAAAAAGCTGCCTCTGCAAGTTCTTCTCCTGTACTATTTTCCGCCAGCTGGCTGTCATACGCATCCAGCAGATTTCCAATCCCCTGTATTCTTTTGTGATACTGACAGGATATTATTTTCTCTCTGAGATCTTTTTTCAGTGCTTCTGTCCCCATGTTCATCCCACCCTCTTTGGCGTGCTTTCCCTGTGGTTCCTTTTCTCTATTATAACGCTTTTCGTCCTGTTTTCCAACTCATCTTACCAACAATTCCAGCCACAGTCAATCTGTAGTCCTTCCACCCACGCTAAGGTTTTAGAAAGCTTTTTCATAAAATCCCATGTGCAGACCTCCTTAGCTTAAGGTAAGTAGATAACAAGTTGCTATTTTTATTATCTCACAGATCACACATAATTCCACCCTATAAAACAACCACATAAAAATGCCTGAAACCCTGGAAAAATCACTTCTTTCCAAGATTTCAGGCATTTTCTTTGGAGTGGAGCTGACTGTTTCGCAGTCGAACTCTGAAAACTCTGTAAACGGTATTTCCGTCGGTTCCCCACTAAAACAGCCTGTAACTGTAATTTTATCATCATAGACATAAATCTTATCAACAAAATAATTCAATACAGAATCTCTTATTTCTGCATCATCTAAGTTTGCATTAGCGTACTGCTTAAAATACTCTTTTACAGAATGTTCATCTACAATTAGTCTTGCCTTTGCCTGTTCCACTTCGATTGCATCCGTCAAAGAACCTTTTTCTATCTCTAACTGTTGGAGTTTATCAGTAAGCGCAGAAGACATTGCGCCATTAGCAATAGCATTCACAATATTAGTTATCTGCTTTTCATTCTGTTTAAGCATCTCTTCCAGACTGGCAATAAAAGCAGAATTATCATTCCGGCTCTTGTGGTAATTTGCTATGTCTACAGCCAACGATGCAAGATTCTCACTATCATTCAAAAATGTTTTCAAAATTGATATAACATTAAGCTCCATTTGATGTTGCGGTATGTTTTTTAGGGTACACTTGTGTTTTCTGTGATTATTGCATGCGTAATAATAATGCGTAGCACCTGTTTTAGACGTTCCTGATAGCCCATGCATGCTTTCCCCACATTTTCCACAGTATAGTTTTCCTGTCAGCCAGAAACGGCTCTCAGAGACGTTTTTAGCCATTGTACTGCTTTTGTGGCACTTTATCCGTCTATTCAGTTCAAAGCGTTCCTGTGCCGTTTTAAACAGCTCACAGGGGATAATAGAGGGCATACCATCAGGTATGACTATGTCATTATAATGATACTCGCCTATATAAGCCCTGTTATGCAGGATATGACGTAAACTGTTAATAGTAAATTCATTTCCACGTGTTGTCTTGATTCCTGCATCATTTAATTCATTCATAATCTGTTGCATTGGCACACCTGATGCATATTGTTCAAAGATACGCCGGACAACTGGTGCTGTTTCCTCGTCTATAACATAATGCTTTTCACCGTCAACAGCATATCCCAGTGTCTTGTGACCATTATACAGCGCATGTTCAGCATTATACCTCATACCTCGCATGACATTAACCCTAAGTTGTGCAGAATAAAATTCAGCCATCGACTCTAACATCGCCTCAGTAAACTGTGATTCCGGTGTGTCCTCGTTTGCCACTGTTTCCGCAACATACTTGACACGACAACCTGCTCTTCGCAAAGTATCTTTAGCAATCGCGATATTAGTTCTGTCTCGCCCTAATCTATCAACTTTCCAAACTATAAGCGTGCTAGGTTTCAGCTTTGCAACTTCTGAGAGCATCTGTTGAAATCCAGGGCGGTTATCTGTCGTTCCTGAGATTGCTTCATCACTATATTCCTTTATGATTTTTAAGTCATGCGTTTGTGCAAAAAATTTTGCCTGTTCTCGTTGTTGGTCTATGGACGCTTCATTTTGAGCATGTGATGAAAAGCGATAGTAACAGATTGCAAGGTTATTGTCATTATATTTATATTTTTTCAAAAAAAGCACCCCTTTCTGCTTTGGATTATAGCAAGCGGGGTGCAGGGTTGCAATATGATTTTTACTAGTCTAACTGCCATTGGGATGCAGACCAGTCAGTATTCCGAACTGCATCTGCAATTCTTTGTGTGTCGCGTCGTATGCGCTCTGTTCTATCTAGTGGATGATGCTGTGCATATTCGTTATATACATCCAGTTCGCTTTTTTTAGTTTTGGAACTAACCCTAGACGCAAGAAATTGTTTCACTCGTTTCATTTCAGGCGTATCCTCATTTTTTTGACTTTCAATGTAAAGACGCATCTGTTCTTCAACAGCATTATCAATATTCGCAATTCTATTATTATAATCTTTCAGCGCACATTCACAACTTTGTTGTATCGGTGCAGTAATCTCTTGAGCTTTTGCATTGACACGATAATCAAACTCGCGCTCGTACTGTTGTATCGTTTCTTCTGCTTTACGGTCAGCCAATGCATCAGCTCGAACATCTATTTCATGCTTAATATTTTTCTGCGTAGCAAGCGTATCATTATAAGTTTTTATAGCGTCTCCCAGTTTAGACTTTGCATCAATAAGAATTTCATTCGCCTCATTTAATTTTTTTTGCGCCAAAAACTTGCGGTACTGATTCGGTGTCAATCCACCTTTTCCATCTTTCTTTTTCTGTTCAAGATAAACCTTTCGCTCATCACGATATTGTTTATCAGTATTATACTTTTGCCAGTCGGTCACATCATTATCTTCAATATCCCACCCCTTATCACGCATGTGTTTCGGGAATTCCTGTTGCATCAAAGATAGATGCTTGGCATCAATCAAATTGCCTGTATACTTGCCATCAGCATTTCGTGGTATTCCTGCACCATGTAAATGCTCATCCGCAAGGGAGAATCCCTCATCAACATGTATCGCAGTGAACAGCCTATTCTCATGTGAAAATACTTCTGGCATTATCTCACACATAGCATCAAAACTATCTTCATAGAACTTCGCTTTCTGCTCGTCCGTCCATTGCTCTGTTACCTCAGCCGGCGGCTTAATAACATAGGCATAACCAAGCACAGCGTCAGCCTTTGATTTTCTATATCTTATAACTTCCTGACCCGTTCTTTTGTCTGTACACTTAACTTCAATAGTATCTCCCTGTTTCTCGATATAGTCCCAGAGTTTGAAACCGCTGGAAAAGTTTTCGCCATCAATATAATTTGTATATGTGTTGTGTTTTGAATCTTCATGTCTGATTATTTCACTCGATGAAATCCTATCCGCTCCCATCTCAGCACATATAAATTTTCCAGCACCTCGCTTGTTTGATTTTGTAACATGCCCCTGTCGTTGTAGTCCCATTATTTGCGGACAGCATTGAAAGCCCATAAGTTACACCTCTTTCTGTAGATTATCTATCTCCGTAGCATATTCATTACATTGTTATTAGTTCTAATCCCAATGTAACTGGGCATTGGGGTTGCAAGCAACCCGCAATACCCTTCTCATAGGGGGAAATCCCCCTGGCGAAGCCTACCCCCTTTTTCGCGCATTACGACTGTTTCTCATTGTTCGCCTGCATTGCTCGTTGAAGTAATGTATCGAACAATAGCACACCATCCTGACCAAAATTAGTACGAAGAAAATCGCATACGATTTTATTTTCTTCGTTCATCTTCTTCTGTTCTGCAATTCGTGCTTCACGCTCAGCTTCTTTCTGTGCCTTTCGCAACTCCGCTTTTAATTTCTTCTGTGAAGTCTGATATGCTTCTTTCTGTTTCATAAGTTCCGCCTGTAATTGATTAACCGTTTTCATGTTCTTCTCCTTTCTATGAACCATTGTCATAAAGACTAGCAAATGCCTTTTTTTGTCGTTCTGGAAAGTCACCGAACGGACAGTGGTTTGTTACAAAAGCAAAAGCATCAAAATCATTTCTGCTTTTCTCTGCATGATAGTTTTGGATTGTATCATTAAAGACTTTCTGAAATTGTAGAAAATCCCTCATGCGTTGTTTCTGCTCCTCGACCAATCCCCGTGTGCTTGGATTTAGCAGATAAAGTTCAGCAGAACTATCATCACCCACGACTTTGCATACAAAAAATCGTGAGAACATTGCCTTTACGTGTGAATCTTCTTCTTTGTAAGAAAAACCGCATTTGAAAAGCCACTCGCGAAAAGGTAAGTTGCTTGTAACAATAAGCCACTCGCCAGCCCAGATAGGATTATTTCTGCCTCGTCTGTATGCTTTGCATGCGTAATTGTCCGACATATTCAATAGATTAGGACACACATCATCATCAACAATAATTGCATCATGACTTGGTTTTAAACTGTCAAATTTACCTGTTCCACCGCCACCAACATGTAATGTTTTCCTGCCTGCCAAAGCCCGTTCAGTCGCATAAGTCTTGCCAGTATTCGGCGCACCATGAATGAAAATACATTTGCGTAAAATTGGCACACGTTCATCAAATTTTTTCTGACACCCTCTCATATAACTTTCCTGCACAGTTTTCATACTAGCATTACAACGCTCAGCAAATGATAAGGTATTGTACCACTCATCAAAATCTTTTAATTCATAGCCTATATTAAAAGCATATTCATCCAGTTCAGCCATGCGTTGTTTATCAACTTTGTTCGTCGATGTTGTCAGCCTTGTATATCCATCCCTGATTGTCTGAATTTCCTCAATGGACAGATTACTTATATACTCATCAAGTTCATAATGTTCCTTATGTTTTGCCGCATCTTCTGTATCATGTGTGAGATAAGTTGTTGCAATAGCAAACTTCTTATGAATTGTATCTATGCCCTTGTTTCGTACTATCAGTGCATCATCAATGCCTTTTCGGAAAATAATACCAAGCATGTTCATAACAGTCTGAACGTGAACACGTTTTTTACTGTCAGTACAACGTACAATAATGTGAATGTGTGGTTTTAACCTTGCTTCTGCATACAAGTCATGCACATCAAGTTTTATATCTCTGTCATGGATAATCGCAATCACTTGATACGTTGTTTTTTCAACACTTTGCACACGCTTTATAAAATCAATAATTCCATTTGGCAACTGTTCAATATAGATTTTAAAAGCGAACTGTCGCAACTTTGACCTAAATCCAATCGTATAGTTCTGAGCATCTTTATCAGTCAATGGATTAGGAACAATGCCACCGTCACTGTATGGTCTATGACAATTTATGATTTTATGAACATATATCATCCTCTGTTGTCTGCTGGTGTCTGGAAAAGCAGTATTGACACAGTTTATAATGTCAGTTATAATTGCGTCATCAGGATAAGTGTGTATAGCACTTGTGGATGTGTCTGTGTAGGTAGTCACGGACACATCTTTTTTTATATCATCAAGAAACATGTCATTCATAACGCATCACACACCTTTCTTCTCATTCTTCTGGCGGTAGAAATATACCCATGATGCAACTGTGCTAGGTGAAACACCTAAACGCCCACCAATTTCCATGTAAGAACATGTTTTGCACAGATTTCTTAATTTGCGTGCTGACGGACGCTTTGTTGGGCGTCCAATCTTTGGTGGCAGTCTATAATATTTCTTCCAGTTACAAACAGTAGAACGGTCAACACAATAGAGCTGAGCAATCTGCTCTATTGTCAGCATGTCTGATAAATGCTGGAGCGTTTCTTTATCAGGTCGTCTTGACGGTCGTCCACCTTTTCTTGTTTCAAGCATGTCGTCACTCCTTTAAATAATTTTAGGCACAAAAAAGCGGCAGACAGGAAAACGTATAGCTATGCTATACACTTTCCTGTTCACCGCTTTTAACTTCGCAACTGCTTGTTCTCACAGCTGGTATGACTAGCTGACATGGAGCATATAAAACTTTGTCTTACGAGTTTAGTCTGCACCCTCATAGACTTCATGAACTTATCGTTCAAACCATGCACGCACTTCGTGAACACCGCTTATATGTTGTTGCAAATAGAATACTACTGTTTTTAGACAGTGTCAATCAATATCTCGACCTTTTACAATCCTTTCTTAATAAGCAGTTTCTCAGTAAACACGGGAAAAGTGAGCAAAATAATCTTTTGAGTTTTTAGAACTATATGGTACAATTAAAAAGGTAATTTACCAGACTGAATTTGTATATGGAGGAAAATTGATATGAAAAAAACTGCCGTATTATTATATGATTCATTTTGTAATTTTGAAATCAGTCCTGCGCTTGAGATATTGGCACTCGCTGAAAAACCAATTACAATTTTTGGGATTTCAAAACAGGCAATCAGAAGTGAAGATGGATTATCAGTAATTCCCGATGCTACTATTGATAATTTTGATTTGGATGCGTATGACAGCTTGATATTGCCTGGTGCAATGGATATCAGAGAGGCTATTGAAAACAAAAAAATAATAGATTTCATCAAAAAGTTTGACGGAAAAACAATAGGAGCTATTTCAATTGCACCTCTGTTACTTGTCAGAGCCGGATTACTTAATGGAAAACCGTTCATGGCTGGTGTCAATAAAGAAGAGATTTTTGAAGAAGGATTTTCCGAAAGTGATTTAGCAGAAATGGTGAGCTGGGATGACAATATAAACAAGCCCATTAAGGATGGATATATTATAACTGGCAATATAATCACATCAATATCATACAATTTTGTCAAATGGGCATTGGCTTTCGGAAAAATGGTAGGAATTGATATTCCTGCAAAAACGTTTGGTATTCAATAGTTTTCCGTTTATGATAAAACCATGTTGCCACAAAGACGTTTTTCGACTATTTACAATTTTTGAGGCTGGGGACGTTTTGGGGACTTGGGGACGCTTGGGGACGCTACCTTGGCGTGGAGCGTCCCCAGCCTTGTGCGTAGTATTTACAAGGCTTTGCGCCACTTTGGGGACGATGGGGACGCTTTTTTTATAAAACAATGTTCTTAGAGAATAAAAATGTTAATACAAAATGCCGTCAACCCCAGAATCTACAAGGCTTAGAAGTTTTTAGACTGTCAAACAGTTTTTAGACAGTCAATAAATATTGATAGTCTAAAAACCCCCGTAGCCTGTTTTGAGTTTTTCGACTATTTACAATCATATAAAAAAGGGGCTTACGCCCCTTTTTCATTCTACATCACCAATCATGCGATTATCTTCGATACAAGCCACATATTCTCATAAAGCATAATGCGAATAGTGGGTTCGTCACATAGTTGATAAGTGGACCTGACGGGAGTCGAACCCGTGTCCAAAAACCAATCCCCTGTCCTTCTACGAGCGTATCTTATGATTTCTGCTATCCGGATGGATAACACATTCCCTCTGCCGGGCCTGCATAAGCACAGTTCCGGGTTTAGTAGCTTCATCATACGCCTGCAGGTTCAAAGCTTTGCCTGCATCGTTTCCTACATAGTCGAAGCCTGGGTCCTAAAGTGTAGGTACTCTAGGTCAGACTGCAGCCAATAAGGGCTGCAAGTTACAGCTGTTAGGCTGCAACCGCTAAATTATCTTCAGCGTTTAATTTTAAGTTTGGAATTTGACGCATCCCGTGCGACTCGCTTCTCCAGCTTCATGATCCCTGTCGAAACCATTACAAGCCCATAAATTATAATTGATACTAATAGCATGTTCGTGAAACTTACATCCTATTATCTAGTAGAGATTTTTTACCTTGAAATCACGCTCAGCCTCGCGGCGCATGTCTTTCTTCGCAATATCCTGCCGCTTGTCATATAATTTCTTACCTCTTGCAAGTGCGATCTCTACTTTCACATAGCTGCCCTTAAAATATACTTCAACCGGCACAAGCGTATAGCCTTTTTCTGCAATCTTTCCGACCAGTTTACGGATCTCCGACTTATGCATCAGCAGTTTCTTAGGGCGCAGCGGATCTTTGTTGAAGATATTTCCTTTTTCATAGGGAGAAATGTGCATTCCATAGATGATAACCTCTCCGTTTTCAATACGGATGAATGCTTCTTTGATGCTACATTTTCCAAGGCGCAGAGATTTTACCTCTGTTCCGTGGAGCTCAATGCCTGCTTCAAAATATTCCTCCAGGAAAAAATCATGGTAGGCTTTTTTATTGTTTGCGATCAGTTTTTTTTCTGTTTTTGCCATCGTCTACCACGCTCCTCTTCTCAAATCTCCTGCAGGAAGAAAAAAGTTTTTTCTCCAGCCTGTATAGTATACCCCGAAACTGCTGTTTTCGCAAGCCACTTTTTGTTACATATTCTCATCTTTTTCGACCTGCACCAGTCTGAAATCGATCGTTCGCATGATCTTGTCCGTCTCCATTACCATCACAGAAACTTTCTGCCCCAGTTTATAATGGATGTTCGTGACCTCTCCCACCAGCTCATAGGTATCTGCGCTGTAGTGGAAATAATCGTCGGTCAGCGTTGTCACATGCACCATACCCTCGATCGTGTTTGGCAGCTCCACATAAAAACCGTATTCGGTCACACCCGAGATCACACCGGTAAAGATCTCTCCGATGTGTCCGGACATGTACTCCACTTTTTTCAGCTTTTCTGTCTCGCGTTCTGCCTCATCTGCGACACGCTCCGTCTCACTGGAATGTTTTGCGACCTCCGGCAGGATCTTTTCGTAATGCGCAATCCGCTTTGCATTCATCCTGCCCCGCAGATTATCTTTGATGATACGGTGGATCTGCAGATCCGGATATCTGCGGATCGGAGAGGTAAAATGACAGTAATATGGGGTTGCCAGACCAAAATGCCCGGTGCTGACTGTGGCATATTTTGCCTGTTTCATGGAGCGGAGTGTCAGGCGGCTGATCAATGCCTCCTCTGGTGTTCCGTCAATCTTTGTAAGCAGTTTCTGCAGTTCTTTCGGATGGATCTCGTCCTGCCCGATCTTCATCGTATAGCCAAAATTGTTGATAAATGTGCTTAACTTCCTGATCTTCTCCGTGTCCGGGTTCTCATGTGTTCTGTATACAAACGGAAGTTCCTGCCAGAAATAATCCTGTGCTACCGTCTCATTGGCGATCAGCATGAAATCCTCGATGATCTTGGTGGCAACATTCCTCTCGTATGGTTTGATTTCAACCGGTCTGCCCTGCTTATCCAGAATGATCTTGGTCTCAGGGAAATCAAAATCGATCGAGCCGCGGCTCATCCGCTTTTTGCGCAGGATCGCTGCCAGTTCCTCCATCCGCTCAAACATCGGAACGAGCTCTTCGTATTCCCGGATCTCTGCCTCATCCTGATCCTCTAAGATTTTTTTCACACTGGTGTAACTCATCCGGCGGTCTACTTTGATGACCGTCTCTGCAATGTTATGGTCAATCACATTTCCCTTCTTATCGATCGTCATAATGCAGCTCAACGCAAGTCTGTTTTCCCCTGCATTTAAAGAGCAGATCCCATTCGATAATTTATGTGGCAGCATCGGGATCACACGGTCTACCAGATATACGGAAGTCCCGCGTTTCAATGCCTCCACGTCCAGTGCGCTGTGCTCCTGCACATAATTGGTCACGTCTGCGATATGCACGCCAAGCTGATAGTACTCGCCTTCCCTCGTCAACGTGATCGCATCGTCCAGGTCCTTCGCATCTTCGCCGTCAATGGTAACGGTCTGCCAGTCACGCAGATCCATCCTGCCTGCCATATCCGCAGTAGAAACCTCATTGGAAACATTTTCGACCTGTTTTAAAATGCGCTCCAAAAATTCGACCGGCAGGTTATAGGCTCTGACAATGGATAAGATATCCGTTCCCGGATCATTGATATGCCCCAGGATCTCAACGACCTTTCCCTCCGGCTTTTTCCCTTCTTTTCCGTAATCGGTGATCTCAACGACTACTTTATGCCCGGAAACCGCTCCCTTGGAACGCTCCTGCGGGATAAAGATATCCGAACCAAACTTCGGATTATCCGGCACTGCAAATCCAAAGGTCTTGCTCTTTTCATAAGTACAGACGATCTGCACCACTCCGCGTTCGAGGATCTTTATGATCTTTCCCTCACGGCGTTTTCCGCTCGTCTCTGAGACAACTTCCACCTGCACGATATCCATATGAAACGCACCATTTACCGCCTTTTCCGGGATAAAGATATCCGCATCCTCGCCCTCTATGCTGACAAATCCAAAACCTCTCGGATGTGCCGTAAAGGTTCCGACCAGATATTTTCCTTCACTCTTTTTGTATTTTCCTTTTGCACTGACCTCAATCCTGCCCTCTGCAAGCAGTTCGTCGAGCACTTCCTGCAACTCTTTTCTCATCTCTTTTGGAACTGAGAGGACCGCTGCGATCTCTTTTGCTTTCATCGGCACATACAGTTCATCACAGATAAACTGATAGATTGTCTCTTTTCTTTGCTGTAATAGTTCTTTTTCCATAAATTCATCCTTAATTTCCTAATAGATCAAAAAAGGCTGTCGCAAGAACGACAGCCTTTTCACTCCTAAAATATACCCATATTTAATACTGCTGCAAGAACAATGAATAATACAACACAAAGTGTTGTGATCTTCACTAAAATACCTTCCATGGAACGTCCTTTGTTCTTGCCCCAATAGGTATCAGCCGCACCTGCAATCGCTCCCAGTCCTGCGGATTTTCCTTCCTGCATCAGAATAACAACTGTCAATATTAAACTTACTATGATAAAAATAACGGTTAAGATCGTCTTTAAGATTTCCAAAATTGTTTCCTCCTACGGTCACTAATTCACAACTCTGTTAATCATACCACAGGTTGTCAAAGATTTCAACCATTTTTTATCTACAGTTTCATCTAATTGAATCTTGCCTGTTCTGCAAGTTCCTCTTCAATGCGCAAAAGCTGATTGTATTTTGCCGTACGCTCGGAACGCGCCGGAGCTCCTGTCTTGACCTGTCCTGCATTGACTGCGACCGCAAGGTCTGCCAAAAAAGCATCCTCTGTCTCCCCGGAGCGGTGTGAGATGATCGTATTCATTCCGGCACATTTTGCCATCTCAATGGCATCCATTGCTTCCGTTACGGTTCCGATCTGATTTAACTTGATCAAAACGGCATTTGCGGCTTTCAGATCGATCCCACACTTGATCCGCTTTGGATTGGTTACAAACAGGTCATCTCCCACTAACTGTATCTTATCCCCGAGCCGCACGGTCATCTTCTGCCATCCGTCCCAGTCATCCTCCGACAGGCCGTCCTCAATGGATATGATTGGAAACTCTGTGATCAGCTCCTCGTATAGCGCGATCATTTCCTCCGTGTCACGCTCGCATCCATCCTCTCCCGGGAAAACATAGACACCTCTCTCCTCATCATACAGCTCACTTGCCGCCGCATCCATGGCATATACAATATCCTCACCCACATGATATCCTGCCAGTTTTACCGCTTTTGACAAATAGGAAAACACCTCTTTTGTGTCGGCAAAATCCGGCGCAAATCCGCCTTCATCCCCGACTGCTGTGCTTTTTCCTTCTTTGTCCAGGATCTGACGCAGGAAGTGATAGACTTCCGCACCCATTTTCAGCCCGTCCGAAAAGGTCTTCGCCCCGACCGGCACAATCATAAATTCCTGGAAATCCAGTGAATTTCCCGCATGGACGCCCCCATTTATCACATTCATCATCGGAACCGGAAGCCGCTTTGCATTGCAGCCGCCCAGATACTGATACAACGGCATATCCAGTGCTTTTGCCGCTGTTTTAGCGCATGCTAAAGAAACGCCCAGAATCGCATTTGCTCCAAGATTTCCCTTGTTATCTGTTCCATCCAGTTCCACCATCGAACGATCCAGTTCGCCCTGCTTTAACACATTTTTTCCAACCAGTGCATCGTTTATTTTTGTATTGACATGCGTTACGACTTTTTGTACACCCAGCCCGAAATAACTGTTGTCTCCATCCCTTAATTCCACAGCTTCAAACCTGCCTGTGCTCGCACCCGACGGAACGCTTTCCCTTGCTGTGATCTTTCTTCCTGTCGTCTCGGTCTGTGCCGTAACTTCGACCTCAACCGTTGGATTTCCTCTCGAATCCAAAATCTGTCTTGCATGTATCTCCGTGATCTGAACCATTAATGACATAAAAAAATCCCCTTTCTTTTCTGTTTAGTATCTGTAAAAAGGGGATTCTTATACACCTTATAAAAAATGATCCAGTGTTTCATAGAGCAGTTTCGGGTCGATCGGTTTTGCCAGATGTGCGACCATTCCTGCCTCTTTGGTCTGTCTGCGGTCTTCCTCATAGGCATTCGCCGTCATTGCGATGACCGGGACAAATTTTGCATCCATGCGGTTTAATTTTCTTATCCTTCTGGTCGCCTCCACGCCGTCCATGACCGGCATGCGGATATCCATCAGGATCGCATCGAAATAATTATCCTCGCTGTTTTCAAAAACCTCAAGTGCCTCTTTTCCGTTTCCGGCATGGATAACTTTCATGCCTCGTTTTTCCAGCAATCTGGTTGCCACCATTGTATTTAGTGGATGATCCTCCACAAGAAGTACCCGTTTTCCTGCAAAATTGACTTCTTTTTGCGGCACACTTTCCTTTCCTTTTGACGTATCTTCCTGTGCTAAGTCAAGCTGCATGTCTGCTGTAAATGTCGTGCCTTTTCCTTCCTCACTCGCCACGACAATGTTACCTCCCATCAGCCTTGCATAACTGCGCGCAATGGAAAGTCCCAGACCGCTTCCACCATATTCCGTTGTATTGCCCTCGTGCTGCTGCGTAAACGCATCAAATATCTTCGGGATAAATTCTTTGGCAATTCCGATCCCGTTATCGGAAACGTTCACCTTCAGATGCACTTTTTGCTCTGTCACTTCTTCCTGCACATTAACATGGACATAACCGCCTTTCGAGGTAAATTTAATGGCATTATTGATCAGGTTGATCATGATCTGTTCCAGTCTGGTCGCATCTCCAATGTAGATTTCCACTTTTTTTCCACTCCGCTCAAACTGGTAATCCACCATAGCCGGTATTGCCTGCGCCTTTGCGATCATATTGACATTATCCCAGAATTTTCTGGCATCAAAAGTCTGGTGCATCAATACGACATTTCCGCTCTCGATACGCGACATATCCAAAATATCGTTTAGCAGTGCAAGCAGATATCCGGATGCCGATTCGAGTTTTTCTGTACAGTCCAAAACCTGCTCCCTGTTATCGATCTCCTCCCGGATAATAGAGTTCAATCCGATGATCGCATTCATCGGCGTCCGGATCTCATGGCTCATGCTGGCAAGGAAATTCGTTTTTGCCTGGTTTGCGATCTCTGCCATCTTTAGTGCTTCCCCAAGCCTCTGCTGTTTTGCTTTTTCTTCCTTCACGACATCTTCGATATCAGAAAGTGTGAGCAATAACGTTTCAATCTGCCTGTTCAGATACATACAGCGGATCTGTTTTAAACGTTTCTTTCCATTTTTTGAAATCAGTGACACTTCCATCTCATAGGCATTTTCAGATTGCAGGTGCTCTCTTAGATTATCCAAAGACAGTTCTCTATTTATCCGCTCCTTATCCTCCGGCACATCCGTACGTTTCATCAGAAAACGGATTCCCTCTTCATAATTTCCCTGTGAGATCTGCTGGTCAAGTGCATACTGACCGATCAGCACTACATCAAAGGTTCCCGTCTCACCATCTACCGTATAGATCTCATCATATTCAAATGCCATAACATGCTCTAAGATCTGTTTTAATTTGCTCTCCATCGTGACGTCGTGGCTGTATAAAAAGGCAACTACCTCCGCGGTATCCGGTCGTTTTAACAGATTCACTTCTACTTTTACCCACAGATGACGACCCTCATAAGTTTCTGCAATGTACTCTTCGGAAAAACTCTCCACACCCTCTCTGAAAAGGCGCAACAGCCCCCATGGGGAAAGTTTCTGTTTCTGTTCTTCCGTCAGCCAGATCTTCGGCGCATATGCCTTTGCACGTTCCTCAAAATCCATCTTCTGGCGATACTCTTTTTCGTACCCGCCTTTGGTTCCAACCTGCATCTCCTCGACAACCCAGTAGGTCAGATTCAGACGGCTCATTGTAAGCAGGTTCTCCCTTAAGTTTTTCTCCCGGTAACTTAACTCGTCCTGATATCGTTTTCTGACTTCTTCCCTGGATTGCCTGATCTGTGCCTGTACCGCTTTTTTCTCCGTAATATCCGTATGATAGACCGCACATGCGCGTTTTCCACACCAGTCTATTTTTTTGCCTTCTACTTCATAGTATCTTTTGTGATAATAGATCTCCTGCTTCCATTCCTCAGGTGGACATTCTCCCATCATGGGACAATTCTCACAGCTTTCGGGATTATGGTGCAGAACCTGATAGCATTTCCTCCCGATGATATCAGCATCAATCTGGAAAATTTCTTTTGCTTTCCGATTGACATAATATACTTCATGCGTATCCATATCTTTGACGTAAATTGCTGTTCCACTTTCGTCAAGCAACTCGCCATACAGTTCTTCCATGCTCATTTTATTCCTCATTCCAGAGCGTTTTTCGCACTACATTTCTATTCCTTTTGATTTCAAAAAATCGACCCAGATGTCATATTTGGAACCATATAAATGTAGATTATCAAAAGTAAGGCTTTCTTTCAAGCCCCCGTTCTCATCACATACAACCTCATTGACATCAATATAAAAAATCTTTTTTCCATCGGCAAGAGCTGCGATCCTTTCATTTCTTGCAGTGATCCCCTCATTATTAAAAATCGGGTCGGAGTCTGATTTTTCTTTTGTCACTTTCATGATCCCCTGCACATAAATGATTGCATCGGGCTGCAGCTGTTGTATTTTTTTCACGGTATCTTCATATTCTCTCATAAACGTGTCAATCGTTCCTCTTCCCATCTCATTGATGCCAATCTGGAAATAGACCTTTCCATATTGTTTTGCACACAATGCATCTTCCAATGTCACTTTTTCCCCATTTACCTCGCAGAATTTATCCGTCCATAAATGGTACACATCCATTCCCACCGTAGCAAAAAAATCCGCTCCATCCAGACCGCCGTAATCGTGCAGCCCCACAGTTCTCGAATCTCCTATAAAAGCAGCATCATCAAAATAGCTCTCATCCACCGTCACAAACTGCTTTGCTGTTTCCTGTTGGTTTGTCTCTGTCCCAGATCCGTTTTCCGTCGTGCCTTCCATTTCAGTTGCTGTTTCCGTTTCCTCTTTTCCAATCACCTGATCCGGCAATGTATCCGGATCATTTGGTGGATAATCACTCGAATTCTGCTTCCATGGATAAACATGGTCACGCAATCCCTGTAACACCAGCACAAAATAAGGTGTTTTTGCCGTATCTATTGTATATTTTTTATAAATTCCATCCTTCCCCAAGTAACCGGCTGCTGATAAGCAGATCCATCCGGTCAGAAGAAAAATCGTCACTTTGCAGTTCCGTATCTTTTTCACAGGCTCCCTCTTTTCTATCCGTAACGATCACACTAAAAATTAAAATATAAAAATGGATTGTTCACTGAGACCGCAAGCTGATAAAGACTTATAATCAGAACAACGATCACGGGGATAAAATCCAGTTTCTTTTTCTGTGCAACCCGGTAAAGTGCTGCCGGATAAGGCGACGAAAACACCGCTCCCAGCACAAACAATGGCATAAAATCTTTCAGATAACGCAGATAATCTGTCTGGTTCACATATGCTGCCGCACCCCAGAAAGGAAACAGTCTGGTATAGTAAATTCCCAGTTCTTTTATATCCGTAATTGCAAATGCAACCCAGGTCAGCGGCACCACAAGTAACAGGTACACATGGCATAAGATATGGCTCTTTTCCAGATACCGTAATAAAAACAGCTTTTCGACCAATAATAAAATAAGCAGAGAAGCTCCCCAGATCAGGTAGTTTGGCGCTGCTCCATGCCAGAGTGCCGTAAGACTCCACACAATAAATAAATTCAAAAACATGCGCGCTTTTCCGCCCCGGTTTCCTCCAAGCGGGATATAAACATATTCGCGAAACCATCTTCCCAGTGTAATATGCCATCTGCGCCAGAATTCTGATACCGATTTTGCAAGGTAGGGATGGGCAAAATTGCGTGGAAATTCGAACCCTAACATTTTGCCAAGTCCCATTGCCATCATTGAGTACCCGGAAAAATCAAAATAAAGCTGAATCGTGTAGGCATAAACACCTATCCACGCAAGCGGCGTGGAAATACTCTTAAAGCCGATCCCCTGGATATTGTTCCACAGCATCCCGATCCGGTCTGCCACGATCACCTTGGCACCAAGTCCGATAATCAGCAGCTTCAGTCCGTCCTCAAACTGTTCTGTCGTGACTACACGCTCCTTTAATCGGAGTCTTACCTCGGAATAATTGATGATCGGTCCTGCGATCAGCTGTGGGAACATCGTAAGGTATGTCCCCAGACTGACATAAGACTTTTCCGGTGGAATCTTCCCTTTGTATACATCTATGATGTATGCTGCGATCTGGAACGTATAAAAGCTGATCCCCAGCGGCAGTGTCTTCGCAGCCCCACTGTATTTATAGAAAAAGAGCACGCCAAAATCATAGCCTAATGCAAGAAAAAGCAAACCAAGCTGCTTTTTCCCCCGCCCTTCTTCCGGTCTGCGGTACATCCATCTCGCAAGAATATAATTTACTGTTACAGATGCAAGCAAAAGCAGCACATATTCTGCCTCCCCTATGGTATAAAATACGATGCTGCCCAAAAATAAAATATGATTTTTCCACCTCTGTGGTGTCAGATAATATATCAGTAAAAAAACCGGCAAAAAACGAAATAAAAACTCAAAACTACTAAATACCATTGCCTGATATCCTCTTTCCTTACAGAAAATACTTGTTATCTGTATTATTATAATCAATATTCCGCAAAAAAAACGTCTATTAAGTACATTTAGTGAAAATGTATTATTTTCGTCACAAAGCATTGGTTTTGTAATTTTTTTGTAAATTTTGTCTCATGACAAGTGCTCATTCCACTGTTTTTTGATCTCTCCTATAAAATACAGTGAACCAAATGCAACCGTTCTGCCTTCTACCTGCAGTTTTTTCACACAATCGCGCCAGTCTTTTAAACTTACCGCCGGAACTTTCTTTTCCCTGATAAAAGCTGCCAGTACGTCTGCCTGCAGTGCGCGCTCCGAATCTACTGTAACCGTTTCGAAATCCAGTGCAAGTGGAAGCAGACAGGTAATCATTTCTTCATAATCTTTGTCCGCCATCACGCCCATCTTAAAATGAAACTTCTCACCCGGAAACATCTGTCTTAAACTCTCGGAAAGTGCACGCACACCATTGCTGTTGTGTGCTCCATCCACCAGAAAATAAGGCTGCTCCGATAATACTTCCATCCTGCCGGGCCAGCATGTGTTCTTTAATCCTTCTTTTAATAGCGCCCTCTCATAAGGGATCTTTCTCTTTTTTAAGAAAAGTTCCGCGCCAAGGATCGCTGCGGCTGCGTTTTCGTACTGATGGTTTCCACATAGTGTGATCTCCCAGTCCTCTCTCTCGAAAGAAAAGGTCTGTTTTCCCTGCGAAAACGACCGGTCTGTGATCTCCTCGGTGCGGACAGTTCTTACATATTCCACCTCCGCTTCTTTTGCCGCATCGAAAAGAACCTGCAACACTTCCGGTTCCTGACTCTCCATCACAAAGCAGGTTCCTTTTTTCAAAATGCCCGCCTTTTCTGCTGCGATCTGTGGCAATGTATGTCCAAGCTGTTCCATATGGTCATAGCCGATCTTTGTGATCACAGACACCTCCGGTGTTCCGACTGCATTTGTCGAATCCAGCCGTCCTCCAAGCCCGGTCTCCAGGATCACAACATCACAGTTTTGTTCCTTAAAATATAACATCGCCATGCCAAGACAATAGTCAAACATGGTTGGCGTATTTTCGTATGTTTCCTGCAACAGACGGTTTCCAAGTCTTGTCACGTCTGCTTTTTCGATCATTTTGCCATCCACGCGGATCCTCTCTTCAAATGCGACCAGATGGGGCGAGGTAAACATCCCTGTTTTTAACCCTGCCTGCTGTAACATGGCACACAAAAAAGCAGCGACAGAACCTTTGCCGTTTGTCCCTGCTATATGGATAAAAGGCATCCCCTCCTGCGGATCGCCGAGCAGATGTAACATCTGCCCGGACACTTCCACACCCGGATGCCTTCCAAATCTTCTCTGATGTTCTATGGTATCTAATACCTCTTCATATGTGAATACTTTCATGTTCGCCGTCTTTCTAAACCGCCATGATGACTCCACCATCATTTGCATACATACTGCTGACTCCAGCGGTATTGATGATAATGATCTTTTTAAATTTTGCTGCCTTTTCAATCTTTTCCTTTAACGCTTTTGCACGCTCCGGACAGTTGCAATGTGAAATGGCGAGCACTTTATTTTCACAATCCTTTGTCTTTGCGATCATAGCCTGGATCATCTTCTCCAGAGCCTTATTCATGCCCCTTGCCTGATCTAACTGACAGATCGTGCCCTCTTTGGTCGCACCCATGACTGGTTTGATATTTAATGTATTTGCGATCAATGCCTTGATATTGCTGAGTCTTCCGGTTTTCTGAAGTGTATCTAATGTCTCCAGTACGAAGTAGGTGTTCATTGTGCTGATGTACTCTTCCGTTTTCTCAACAACTTCCTCAAAAGTGCATCCTGCTTCCTCGAATTCCTGCACCTTTAACCCGATCAGAGTCTCTCCAACAGAAGCAGATTTCGAATTAAAGACATAAATTTTCTTTTCTTCGCCGTATTCTTCTTCAAATAAGTTCTTGCCGAGTACTGCACTGTTATAGGAACCACTCAGTTCACCGGAAAGCGTTACCACATAGATATGGTCTGCATCGCCTTCATATGCCTGCATATACTGATCCGGTGATGGACAGGATGACTTCGGTCCGGTCAGGCTTTCCTTTACTCTTTTTAAAAAGTCAATCTGGTTAAACGTGGAATCGTCTTTTATCCTGCAGCCATCTACTTCAAGTTCTAACGCAACGGATACAAAATGTGGATCTGTTTTTAACTCCTCTGGAAGTTCTCCACAACTATCAATGACAATCTTATACATCTCTCTTCCTCCATAACCAACGCTACATTTATTTTTTGAAAACATTTCATTTGTTATTCATAAACTTTTTATATGTTTTAGTTTTCCATTACAAGTAGTTTTCATTACTATGTGATAGTAGCATAAAAACAGCGTTTTGTATAGAGGTTTTTCTATTTTTTTACAATTTCTTTATAAAATGGGCTGTTTACAGTGCAAAAAAGGCTGTTACAACATCCTTTAATGCCTGTTGGTCTTTCGTTCCCATCAGTTCTCTTGCAGAGTGCATTGCAAGCAGTGGGATACCGATATCAACCGTCTTCACCGGTAACAGTGCAGATGCGATCGAGCCTAAGGTTCCACCGCCTGCCATATCGGAACGGTTGACAAATTTCTGATACGGGATCTCCTTTGCCTGACAGATCTGCTCAATTGCTGCGATCGCCTCACAGTCTGTTGCATAGGACTGTGAACTTGCCTCTTTGATGCAGAAGCCCCTGCCAAGCTGCGGCTTATTTGTGACATCCATTTTTCCCGCCTGGTTTGGATGCAGTCCATGTGCCACATCCACCGATAAGAACATGCTCTGGTATAAGATCTGCTGTGCCGTGCTGCCACATCCGACTTCATTTAAGATACGGAGCAGCATATCATGTAGCAGGATCGCTCCTGCTCCCTGTTTGCTTCTGCTTCCGATCTCCTCATGGTCAAAAAGTGCGATCAGGTTAATGCCATCTTTACGTTCTGCATCTATGATAGCAGAAACAAGTGCCGCGCAGGATGTCAGATTATCTAATCGCGGGCTTGAGATAAATTCGTCTTCTGCTCCGATATATTCCGGCTGCTCCCTGCAGTATACCGTCAGTTCAAAATCCAGGATATCCTCTTTGGCAACCTGCAATTCTTTTGCCAGAAAATTAAGGAAATAGTCTGTCTTTCCTTCTTCTCCTTCCAGCAATCCCATAACCGGGATCAGGTCGATCTGCCTGTTTAATTCCACACCTTTATTGACTTCGCGGTTCATATGGATCGCAAGGTTTGGAATGGTCAGCAGACTTTTATCGGAACAAAAAGTGCGTACTTCCGGTGCAAACGGATCTTTGCTCTTTAACGCAACCCGTCCTGCAATCCCAAGTGGACGATCCAGCCAGGTATTTAAAATAGCTCCGCCGTATACTTCCACATTGACCTGTGCATAGCTGTTCATGCGGATATCTGCGGATGGTTTGATGCGCAGGCATGGAAAATCTGTATGTGCCGCTGCAATGCGGACTGCCGGTTTTTTCTTTGTTCCTTCTAATGTATCGTGATCGTCTGGCAGTGTGAATGCAAACAATGTGGTATCATGATGATTGATCACATAACGTCCTCCTGCCTGAAATTTCCAGTCGTCTTCGTAATTTATGCTGGTAAATCCGGCATCCTGTAATCTCTTTTCGCAGGAAGCTACCGCATGTACCGGAGAAACCCCTTCCTTTAATAGATCAAATAAAAGTTCTGTCTCGTTCATGTTTTCCTCCAAATTCTGATTTTTCTTTTATCATTTCGAAACTCATTTTACTACGAAATTCTAAATTTTACATCTCTTTTCCCAAAAATCATATTGTGAAATGTATTCTTTTTACTTATAATAAAGAAAGATTTTTTTATGGGGGTTTTTATGATCGCACTGCGTATTTCTGAAATAAAACTTTTTATGAACCAGCTTTTGTGTACCGAAACGTTTGACCATTTCCTGTTACAGGATGCAACGATCCAAAAGGACGCCACCTATACCATAGACGGCAGGCTGAATCCGGACTACTACAGCGCAGAAGAACTCGAAGAGCTCTCTCTTACCGGGCTTTCCCATCTTCCGTTTTTCCATCTGCGCACGCACTGTTTTGACCTGATCAAAGGAAAACGCACACCGGCTTATTTTAAATTTGTATTCCTGCTCTCGCCGGAAAATCTTATCCGCACGATCGCGCAGAGCCAGACCGGTTTTACCGCTTCCGACATCTCGGGATGTTTTCTGAATCTTAAATTCCAAAACGGTGAACTACTCTTAACTACAGGAGTTTCCTACCGGATTTTTTCTCCCGACAAAAGTTTTGAACAGGAGTGGGACCGCATGATAAAACTTTTTTTTAAAAATCATCAAATTCCTTTTGAAGAGTTATGATTTTTCCTTTACTTTTAGGAAACGTTATGATATGCTTTTATTGACTGTAGTTACAGTCAGTAATATTTTTTTGGAGGTACTTTTCAATGAATAAAGGTACAGTAAAATGGTTTAACAACCAAAAAGGTTACGGATTCATTTCTGACGAGTCTGGAAATGACGTATTCGTACACTACTCAGGACTGAACATGGATGGTTTCAAATCCCTTGAAGAAGGTGCTGCAGTAGAGTTCGAAGTTGTAGAAGGAGCAAAAGGTCCTCAGGCAACTAACGTAACAGTAGTAAAATAATTTTACTACACGCGGTATTCCACAGGTTTCACATGTACCTTTTTCTTTTTAAATAAACCCGTTTTTATTTGCTAGATTAAGATATTGTAAACAATGGATTTAAAAAAGAGTGTCGGTTTCCGGCACTCTTTTTTACGTTTCCATATTTTATTTACTAACAAAGCATATTGGGGTTTTCTTCTTTTTGCAGGCATTTTAAGATGTTGACCACACCACTCTGTGCCATGCTGCGCACTGCCTCTTTCGTGTAAAATGCCATATGCTGTGTCATCGTCACATTCGGGAACTGGCGGATGTATGCCATATTGCGGTTGCTTAAGATATCCGACCGCAGATCCCTGTGATAGATACCTTCCTCTTCCTCGATGACATCCAGTCCCAGTGCTCCGATCTTCTGGCTTTCGATCCCGGCGATCACATCATCCATACGCATCAGCTCTCCTCTGGCACAGTTGATGATCACAACGCCGTCTTTCATCTGCGCGATCGTATCTTTGTTTACCATATAACGTGTCTGATTGGAAAGCGGTACATGCAGCGTGATGACATCACTGTCGCGGTAAACTTCCTCCAGCGAACAATAGGTGATATTGCTGTTTTCCGGTGCATTTTCTCTCCTGCTGTATGCGATCACACGGCAGCCGAACCCGCTTAGATATTCTGCCACTTTCAACCCGATCTTTCCGGTTCCGATGATCCCGACCGTAAGATTTCTCAACTCGCTCCCCATGAGTCCGCTCAGTGAATAATCGTTCGCGTTTGCCCGGTATAATGCCTGTTTGTAATTGCGCAATGCCATGAGCATCAGCATGATCGTATACTCTGCCACGCCATCCGGGTCATAATATCCCTTACAGATATGCACCCCGTTCTTTTTTGCCGCGTTTAAATCAATATGGTCGTAACCGATCGTTCGCGTTGCCACAACCTTGATCTGGCGTTTTGCCACTTCCTGCATCAGATCTTCTTTTAACTTCGTCTCGCCTAAGATCGTGATCCCGTCCGCACCGTTTGCCAGATTGATCGTATCTTCGGTCAAAGGTCCCGGCACAAGCGTAATCTCAATCCCATATTTTTCTGCTTCCTGTTTCAAATAATCCTTTTCATCATCTCTGACTTCATAAGCTGTTATCTTCATCTGTCTTCTCCATCCATTCCTGCTTCTTCGCTTATGCTAGAAAAAGTATCATAGTTTCCAACTCTTAGCAAGCCGATGGAGCGATACGACACAGCCGCGTCACTTTAAAGGGTTAAACCGGGTGTGGAGACGATCAGACTCATCGTTCCCGTACATTCTACCCTGCCAAATCCATTTGGAAGAATGAAATGGTCGCCTTTTCCCACCGGATTGCCATTTATAATACCGTCTCCTTCCAGTACGGAGCAGAGTAGGAACGGATAGCTCTGTTCAAAAGCTGCCTCTCCTTCCACGTCCAGTTTGAAGATATGATAATAATCGCAGGCATACAGTTCATTCAATGTGTTTTTCGGCAGATCCAGTACCGATCTCACACTCTCCTCTACCGGTTTTGCCGGAACGGCAATGACATCGATACTCTTTTCCACATGAAGTTCTCTTGGTTTCCCATCGGAAAGGCGGTCATAATCATAGACACGGTATGTAATGTCACTGTTCTGCTGGGTCTCTAAGATCAAAAGTCCTCCCTTAATTGCATGCACGGTACCAGGATCGATCTGAATAAAGTCACCTTTTTTCACCGGAATCTCCCGGATAAAATCGCTCCATCTACCCTCTTTAATCATAGACTTTAACTCTTCTTTTGTCTTTGCATTGTGTCCGATCACAAGGGAAGCATGCTCAGGTGCATCCATGATGTACCAGCACTCAGTCTTCCCATAGGAGCCGTTTTCATGCTCTTTTGCATAGGCATCATCCGGGTGCACCTGGATGCTTAAATCATCTCTTGCATCAATGATCTTGGTCAGCAGCGGAAAACGGTCATACGTAAGGTTTCCAAACACCTCTTTGTGCCCATCCCATACCTGTGATAATTTCATTCCGGCAAAAGCCCCGTTTTTAATGGTTCCATCTCCATTTGGATGCGCGGAAATGCCCCAGCACTCTCCGATGTCATCTCCCTCTGCCGCATAGCCAAATTCCTCCCGCAGTCTGGTTCCACCCCAGAGGTTATGTGTACATACCGGTTCTAAAAATAAGATTTCTTTTTCTGACTGATTCATACTCAATATCGCTCCATTCGTTTTGATCACTTTCTGATACCAGAGCGCGGAATCCTTCACGATGCGCTGCTGGGTGGTAAAGTCCACATAGACGATACCAAATCTCTGTTTATAGCCGTCTGCCCACTCAAAGTTATCCAGAAATGTCCACAGGAAATATCCCCGGACATCGGCACCCTCATCATAAGCTTTCTGCATGGCACTCAAATAGGAATCCAAAAACGTAATGCGGTTCGGGTCATGCACCCTGCCATCTTTGCTTACGATATCATGACAGGACATGCCGTTTTCTGTGATGTAAAGTGGCAGCGGATAACGCTCGGTTAAAAATTTGATGCCATAATAGAATGCTTCCGGTGTTACCGGCCAGTCTGCCGCCGTCTTTGGAAATCCCGGTGCACGGTTGACAAATTCAGGTTCTCCGTCTGCACCTGCCCTGACGTAATAACCATTATATATGTTTTGTCCCATAAAATCCAGTGGCTGATGGATCAGCTGCATATCTTCTTCTGTGATTTCCGGCAGATATTCCTTAAACTTTTCAAGTCCTTCCTTCGGATAATGCCCCAAAAAGACCGGATCAGAAAACCATGATACATTCCAGGTCCAGTTATCCATCGGATTATAAAAACCAAAGTAAACTTTTTTTGCCGCCGCAATATCCGCCTCACTGTCCGTATATGGATAGGCAACACCTCCGGTCGGCGCAAACCCGACTTTGATCTCTCTTCCTGCGTGTTTTCTCAGTTCGATGACGGCTCTTCCATGTGCCTTCAACAGGTTGTGCGCGATCTGAAATGTCTCTTTGACCGTGCACGTTACCCCCGGCGCATGCACGCCGCTTAAATGCCCCAGTCCGACAACACACTGCGGCTCATTGATCGTAATAAAATATTCACACAGGTCGGAGAAATTCTCTGCCACAACTTTTGCATATTCCCCGAACCAGTCGACCACATCCGGGTTCAGCCAGCCGCCTTTTTCATAGAGTGCCGCCGGAAATTCCCAGTGAAACAATGTGATGTAAGGCGTAATGCCATTCTGCTTCATTGTAAGAATCATATCGCGGTACAGATCGATTGCTTTCTGGTTGACCTTTCCTGTTCCCTCCGGTAAAATTCTTGCCCAGTTTAATGAAAAACGATACGCATGGATCCCCAGATTTTTCATCAGTGCGTAATCTTTTTTGTATAAGTGTATCTGGTCACAGGTCGTATACGCATTCTGTCCCTCAAAAACCCGTCCATCTTCGGTAAATGTATCCCAGACGGTCTTTCCTCTTCCATCCTGCGGGTCGGTTCCCTCCACCTGATAGGCGCTGCTTGCAACTCCCCACACAAAATCATCCCGAAACATACCTTTCCTCCCACTTCTCACTTAAAAATGTTATGCTACCATTATTTTGCAATATTTCTGCCAAATTTTCAACTGCCTAATATCGCCACCAGATAAAATGGTACCACGCAGTCTTCTGCTCCATCCAACAGGCGGATCTCTACGGTATGTTCTTTGTTTTCTCCATGTAAAAGCAAGGACTTTAGTTCCAGCTTATCCCCCCAGGTCTCATCAAAGTTTGCATCCAGCCGCACGGCGTGTTTCCTGTCGCCATCGACCACTGCCTCTGCCACCGGAGCGGGCTGTTTTACCGATCTGCGGTAACATGCCGTAATGCAGCTTCCTTTGACCGGAAAAGAAATGGCATCTCCTGCTTTTCCTGCCGTCCATCCATGTTTAAAGCAGTCTGCCACTCCATTCTGCACGGTTTCATCTGCCACAAAACCGGACAGTTCAGGTCTGCAGTTATCATTTTGCAGCCGGTAAGAGTTTTCAAACGCATTTTCTGTCAGTGGTTCCGGCATCTTTTTTTCCGGTGCCTCCTCTTTCTGCGCCAGTTCTTCCCTAACCTGTGCCAAAAAATAAGTGATGACCGACGCGACCATTTCATGACCGAGATCATTCGGATGCAGGTCATCCGGTGTGATCTCTCTGTTTTGGATACATCCTTTCACCACTTCCGGGTAAATACAGCTCTGCATGCTGATCTCCGGCAGGTCATAATGTCTTCCGACCTGTGCGTGCATTACCTGTGCATTTGCCCCATTGTGATAGCAGACATTGTGCACCAATAATAGAGCAGGGGCTGTTTTCTCCCGCAGGATCCTCCTCACCAGCCCCTCATACGTTTCTTTAAAATGTTCGGTTGATTCATCATTCACCGAAAATTCCACAAACACGACATCCGGCTGGTGTTTTAATAAATCGGCTTCTACCCTCGCCACACCATACTCAGACGTCGTTGCGCCGATACCGGCATTCACATACATGGTCTTTGCATCTGGAAACTGTCTGCTCCACCACTCATAGACACGATATGCGTAGCAGTTTTCCGGTTTTGTTGCAAGACTTCCCTGTGTGATCGAACCTCCCAGAAATCCCAGTGTGATCATCTCGCCTGCCATAGCACGTTCCATCACGCGTTTTAACTGAAACAGATTTCCACGGTTTGCGATCGCATTTTCATAATCAAGTGCAAATTTCATGTTCTATTCCTCTGCCTTCCAGATTTCTTCCCCAAGACTCTCTATATAAGTACTAAGCTCCTCTGCCATTTCCTCTGCTTCTGGAATCCTGATATGACCGGGGGTGCCGCATCCGTTTTTCGTATACAGAAAATGATGGATCCTTTTCTCTCCAATGCATATCGCCACCTCTTTAATCGCCAGATCCCAGTTTTTATCGTGACACAATATGGTGGTCGTCAATATAATCTGTGCCTTAGGGTATTGCTCTGCGATCTTTTTTACAAAAGAAAAATAATGTTCTTTCCAGCGCGTGGCTTCTTTTCCTTCCGGTTTCTCCGCCATATAGTCATAAGGATGACTATCATTCTGTCCGATCGCGATCACAACGACCTGCGGACGGAATTTCGAAAAGTCCCACTGCTTTCCCTCCCCCAGGTCGGGATGATACTCGATCTTGTCATAACAGGACTCCATCCCTTTATAATCCGGTGCGGCAAACCAGCCTGTTCCATCTAAGAGCGCGATGCCTCCCTGCGAGGTATCATGGATTTCTGCATTCAGTTTCCGCGCTGTCATCCAGGCATAGGAATACCAGCTGTTTGAGTACTGTCCATGATGAACGGGATCTTCCTTTCCAATATGATCGAGTGCTTCGGAAACTTCTCCGCAGGAAACACTGTCTCCGAAAAATTCTATTCTTCGCACCGGCTTTTCGGGCGGTTCATAGAGGGTTACTTTTTTTCCCTCTACCTGAAATCCATAAAATGTCACCGTATGGCAGCTATCCATCCTCTTAAATAAAAGAAGTTCATGTTTTTCGTCTTTTAATCCCTCTGCGATCCGGTAGCTGCGCCGCCCTTCCTCATCGGTCAGCGCAAATTTTCCCTGTTTCCCATCGAGAAAATAGCCCATCTCATTTTCCCAGCAGGATCTGTGATTTTCCAGTTCCACCTCTATGGCAGTCCCACAAAACACAAGCCTTATGGAACTGCACGCATAGACGAGCACCGGTGCCTTTTTGTCATCAAAATCAATTCTTCCGCTATATTGTAATTCTCTGGTTTCCGGTGAAATCCACATGTCTGCTCCTAACGTCTGCCAATCTCGGTATCGGTGGTTGTTACCACACTGTGCTCTTTGATGTAATCAATGATCTCATCTAATTCTGTAAATGCCAGCCCTACATAACTGTCTGCTGCGCCGTAATAAATAGCGATTTTTCCGCTCTCGGAGTCGTGGATGGTCGCACATGGGAAGCAGACGTTCGGTACAAATCCGCGCTCCTCATACCATTCTTCCGGTGTCAGCAGGAAGTTTTCACAGCGGTATTTTACGATGGACGGATTGTCGATGTCTAAGATCGCCCCACCGATGGAATACACATAACCATTGCAGGTGCCGCTTACACCATGGTAGAACAACAGCCATCCCTCGGAAGTCTCGATCGGTGCTGCCCCGCCTCCGATCTTTAAGGACTCCCACCACTCAGAGCCTTTTCCCATCACATGTCTGTGTCTGCCCCAGTAGGTCAGATCCGGGCTCTCGCTGATAAAGATATCGCCAAATGGTGTGTGTCCGCTGTCAGAAGGACGTGACAGTAACATAAAGTTTCCATTGATCTTTCTCGGGAACAGTACTGCATTCCGGTTAAATGGAAGGAATGGGTTTTCAATTCTGGTAAAGGTCTTAAAATCCGTTGTCTTTGCCATACCGATCGCTGCTCCGTAGAAATCCTGGCACCAGATGATGTAGTAAATATCTTCTACTTTTACCAGTCTTGGATCATACGCATAAACCGGCATAAATGGTTTGCCATCTTCATCGACAAAATCAATTTTATTTTCCTCAAAATTCCAGTGAATAGCGTCCTCACTTCTTCCCAGATAAATATATGGGATGCCGTTTGTCTGCTCGCCACGGAATACTCCGATAAATCCGTCTTCATATGGAATGACTGCACTGTTAAAGATCCTTGCCACACCTTTCACCGGATTTCTTCCGATGATCGGGTTTTCGTTGTAACGCCATACCGGCGCACCCATAAATTCGGCTGGACGTTCCTGCCATGGTACATTTGGAACTTTTGGACTTAACATTTTATATTTGTTCATTATTTTTCTTCCCCCTTTAAGATCTCTAAGTTTTTCCGGATCAGATCACATCTCTGTGCCACGCATAAAACGGAACGTCCCGGATCCTGTGGCGTATGGAATACATAATCTACTAATTTGTCGATCGTTGTGGTTGCAACGTGCATTCTGGTGTCGGAGGAAGCATAGTAAATGAATACTTCTCCTTTTTCGTTTGCGATCGCACCGTTAGTAAAAACGACATTGCTGACATCCCCGACGCGCTCCCCGCCTCTTGGTCCGATCAAAAGACCGGATGGCTCTGCGATCACTTTGGACGGATCGTTTAAGTCGGTTGCAAATGCGTAAATGACATAGCGGAGTCCTGCTGCCGTATTGCGCACACCATGTGCAATATGGATCCATCCCTTTTCTGTCCTGATCGGTGTTGCACCGGCTCCGTTTTTTGCCTCTGTGATCGTGTGGTATTTGCGCAGGCTCGTCATTTTCTCTTCATCAATGACTGCATGGGTAATGTCGTCACATAAGCCAAAGCCGATACCGCCGCCGGAACCTGTCTCAATAAAATCATCCATTGGTCTGGTGTAGAACGCATATTTTCCATTGACGAACTCCGGATGGAGCACCACATTTCTCTGCTGTGGGGAGTTTAACGTCACCAGATTTGGCAGTCTCTCCCAGGTCTTTAGGTCTTTGGTGCGGACAATCCCCGCTGCTGCAACAGCTGCGGATAAGTCGGAAATGGATGTGTCTTTGCTCTCGGAACAGAACACTCCGTAAATATAGCCGTCCTCATGTTTCGTCAGGCGCATATCATAGACATTCGTCTCTTCCGGGCAGATATCATCCAGTAAGATCGGGTAATCCCAGAAATGGAAATGGTCGATCCCATTGTCACTCTCTGCCACTCCGAAAAAGGACTTTCTGTCGTTTCCCTCAATGCGTGCCACCAGATAATATTTTCCGTTTAATTCGATCGCACCGGAGTTCATCACGGCATTGATACCGAGACGCTCCATAAAATATGGATTGGCATCCACATCCAGATCATATCTCCAGGTAAGCGGGATATGTTCTCTTGTCAGTACCGGATATTCATAACGGTCAAATACACCATTATAGAAATCTGATTTTGCATTTGTTCTTGTAAGGATTTTATCCTGCTTTTCTTTTTCTATATAATATCTTTCATGCAACATGTTTCTTTCCCTTTCTGTCTACGCTTTGATCCGCTTCATTACTTCAAAACACATTCTGCCGTTGTGATACGGGCATTTCCATGGCTCCACGATCGGTCTTGTCACAATCGGGCTTCCGTCTTTATGTACTTCCCAGTACCACTCGGAACCTTTTCGCCTGTCGACCACATGCTCTTTGATAAATTTCCACTCTGCGAGTGCAGCATCCCGGTATTCGCTGTATGATGGATCTTTCTGATAAGCATTTAAAAATCCAACCAGTGTTTCCGCCTGTACCCACCAGACGCGGTTTTCATTGACCACACCGCGGTCACACTCATTGGCAAGCGAATGTCCGTCAAATGCCACCTGATAAACCTGTGCGGTCAGTGCCTGTGTGATCGGTGTCATCTTTTCCCGGTAGTTTTCCTCTCCAAGCAGTTCTACGCCACGGTCAACCAGCCATGCAGTTTCAATGTCGTGTCCATAGGAATGTAAGTCTAAAATCGTATGGTAATTTTGATCAAAAAAGACCTCCTGTCTCTGTTTCTGTGGATTGTAAATCTTCTCTGCGATCAGATCTAAGATCCAGTGCAATCTCTGTTTTACCTGTTCTGCTACATATCCTGCAGATACCACACTTCCTTTTTCTGCCTGCAGATCCAGTGTTTCATTTGCCTTACATACCCGGTAAAGCTCTGTGTAGGCTTCAAAGACATGTAACAACGTATTCATCGTCTTATCTGCCATCACACCGTTTTCGGAAAGCTTTTCATTAGACTCCGGTTTGAAATCTTTGGTAAACGCCTCTAAATATCCCACTTCATCCCGGCATTTTGTTTCGATCAGCCGGTACAGGGAATATGCCAGTTCTAACGCTTCCTTTTCTTTTGCGGCTTCATAATAAGAAGAAAGTGCGTAAATACTGAATGCCTGATTGTAGGTGTGCTTGGTCGTATCAAGCGGTGTTCCATCGTAATTTAACGACCAGTAGACACCTCCGTTTTCCGTATCCACACAGTGTTGTTTTAAAAACGCATAGCCATGTTTTGCCTCATCAAGCAGGCTCTCCTCTTTTAACAACGTATACGCATTGGAGAAAAACCAGGTGATACGGCTGTTTAAGATACATCCCTTTTCACTCTTTTTATCCAAGGAGAGATCATAGGAAAGCCATCCATAATATCCTCCCCACTCATCATCCCGCAGGTTTTTCCAGAATGGGATAATGTGCCACAGCAATTCTTCTTTTACTTCTTCTCTCAAAGTCAACAAATGCTCCATCGTTTTCCCTCTCTTTCCCTAGCCTTTTACCGCACCGGCTGTAATTCCGCTGTAGATCTGTTTCTGGCAGAGTAAAAATACAATCAGCGCCGGAAGCATGGAGATGATAACACCCGCACAGATCAGGTTGTACTTGCTTCCAAGTGGTCCGGTAAAGGTATATAAAGACATTGCAACGGTCCTGATCTTCTGACTCTGTAAGTAAAGGCTTGCTGCGTAGTACTCGTTGTATGTGCTGACACCTTTTAATACCATGGAGGTCACGATCGCCGGTTTTAAGAGCGGTAACATGATCTTCCAGTAGATCTTAAAATAAGATGCTCCATCGATGATGGCTGATTCATCCAGAGATACCGGAATGTTTTCCATGTACTGGATGAAAATGTAGATTGAGATAACATCCGTTCCCATCATCATGATGATGTAACCATACAGATGGTTGATAAATCCAAGTGTTCCCATGATCTTGTAGATTGTTACCTGCATTGCAACACCCGGTAATAAGGATGCAAACAGGAATAAGTTACGAATCAGTCCGTTCCCAGGGAATTTAAAACGGTTTAATACATAAGCTAACTGGGTTCCGATCAGGATTGCTCCGATCAGTACGCACACAAGAACGATGCCGGAATTGATAAACGCTCTTCCCATGTCTGCTGTCTCAAATGCAGTCTTGAAGTTATCAAAGTTTAACCAGCTTTCTGGCAGTGTCATTACGTTCGTGGTGTTATATTCTTCCTCTGTCTTGAATGCAGTTACCACGCATGACCAGATTGGAAGTACTGCGCAGAAGGAGAAGAAAATCAGTGAAACGTATTTCACGATCAGCCATACCCAGCCACCCAGACTTCTGTGTTTGATTCTGTGATTTCTTTTTCTTTTATAGTTTTTCATATCACTACGCCCTCCTACGCTCTTTTTCTCTTCTTACTTTTTACTTCGTCCTCGGCATCTGCATTCCGGAATACATATTTGAAAAACAGCTGCTGTAATATGGTTGCTGCAAATATGATCAAAAGCAGTACCACTGCCATTGCGGATGCAAGACCAACCTTCTGGCTGACATGTGCGATCTCGTTCATGATTACGAAGTAGGTACCGGTTCCGTTTCCACCGCTTGTGATAACGTATGGTGGCTCGAATGCACTTAAGGAACCTGTGATGGATAAGATTACATTTAATGTTACAATGGTTTTGATACTCGGGAGGATGATGTGGCGGAACTGCTGGAATTTGTTTGCTCCATCGAGTTCTGCTGCCTCATACATCTCTTTATCCACCGACATGATTGCACCAATGAAGAGAACCATATTCTGTCCAAAATATCTCCAAACGGATGTTGCCACCAGAGATACATTGTTGATCCGCTGGTCTTTTAACCAGTACGGAAGGTGATCAAGCTGGAAGCCACACCACTGTAATACGGTATCGAATACAAAACCTCTGGTGTAGAAGAATTTGAAAATAAATCCGATCGCGATACCACTTACCAGATATGGGAAGAACATAACGCCTTTAAATAAGTTTCCTGCTTTGGTCTTAAAACTTAAAATGGTTGCCAGATACAGTGCCAGTGCCAGCTGCACCAGGGAACCGCCCATATAATAAAGGCTTAATTTCAGTGCACGGAAACAGTCGTCACGCTTAAATACATCAATGTAATTGTCAAAGCCGACAAACTGTCTTTTTTCAATCGGTGTACTGTACTTCATTTTGTAGAAACTGAATTTCACCATCTCAGCAAATGGCAGATAAGTAAATAAGAATAACAGTAACAGAGGAATTATCATAAATGCGATGATGATAATTGTCTGCTGTCCTTTTCTGCTCTTCGCCCACTTTACAAGATTAAATTTTTGCTTTGCTTTTTCCGTTTTCGCAACCATAACTTTTCCTCCATATACCTTTTTATTCCCATCTGTTTCATAGGATGATTGCTTTATTTATTAAGTTAATTTAATTATATATTATTTTCTTTTTTAATCATCACTTATTTTTGTTATATATTTATTATTCTTGTGTTTGTTGCGATTTTTCACTATTTACACAAAATTGTATTTCCGTTTTTATGCAATTTGCATATCACATTTCCTTTTTCTCGTTGTTATTAAATTAATTTAATTACTTTATTTTAGCTTTATGTAAATAAGTGTACTCTTCACAGTAAATCCATGATCAAAAAAAGAAGATGTCACGTTAAAAGCAACATCCTCTTTTCGTTTCGTTTGTATGGATCACAGATTTCCAATCTCCCGTCTCATCTCGTCCCAGTCGATCCTGTTATTTTTGAAATAATATTCCCTGTCATGCTCATTTACTTCGCGCAGGATGTGGCACGGATTTCCTACCGCGATCACATTGGACGGAATATCCTTTGTCACAACGCTTCCTGCACCGATGATGACATTATCACCGATCGTAATACCCGGCATCACAAGCACGCCTGTACCAAGCCAGCAATTGTTTCCGATATGGATCGGTGCATTGTACTGATATCCTCTCTTCCGCAGCTCCGGCGTGATCGGATGTCCCGCTGTCGCAAGCACGACATTGGGTCCAAACATCGTATAGTCCCCAACATAGATATGGGTATCATCGACCAGTGTGAGATTGAAGTTAGCATAGACACCTGTTCCAAAGTGCACATGATGTCCGCCAAAGTTGGCATGGAACGGTGGCTCGATGTAGCAGTTTTCTCCGATCTCTGCAAACATTTCTTTTAGCATCTTCGTTCTTTTTTCGCCCTCAGTGGGTCTTGTCTGGTTAAAATCATAAAGTTTGTCCAGATAGCCCGTCTGCTCCTCTACCAGGTCAGCCTCCCCTGCATTATAAAGTTTTGTCTGGTGCATTTTTTCATAAATCGTCATTTTAGTCCTGCTCCTTTCCCGTCTCCCAGTATTCTGCAATCTTTTCTTCTACTAAATCTTCTCCGATCACAATAAAAACTTCCTGCCCTTTTTCGATCGGCTGTATCGTGATATTTTTCTGCGTTGCATTTAATTCGACCCAGGTGTCATCTCCAGTCCACATAAAACCTTTGATCCGGAATACATTTCCACACGCCTTATCTTTCATCAGATTTTTTACGGTTTCACGCAATTTCTCTGTCTCCATGCGCACATTCATAAAATAAAGGGAGGTAAATGTCCGCTCCTTTTCAAACCAGAGTTTCTGATAGTCCCCGAGCACATATCCGGCCTGCTCTACTTTCAAATAATCCTCATCCGTAAAAGTCTCCCAGTCCTTACAGACGATCTCTTTTTCCTCCAGTGTACGCTTACAGCCAAACCGTGCCAGTGCGCAGTTTAAATGTGCGATCGTCTGCCCGATCCGTTCTGCAGATACCCCATTTGTCTTACTGAGTACGATCAGCCCGGCACTGGAAAGCTGCGCTGCCAGCAGGTATTCTGCCTCCTCGGATAAGGTTTCCTCCAGATTGGCATCCACGATCGTGATCACGCTTCCGATCTGATACCAGCGGTCGAGCGGCTCTTCCCGGAGCACATCAAAAAATTCATCCACATCATAGATGCCGGAAGGCTCCATCAGCACTCTGTCATAGCCGCACATGCCCATTGCGATCAGTTTTGTCTTAAATCGTCTTCTGTGGCAGTCCGCATCACAGCCACCGGCGATCATCTCCAGATCGCACTGATCTCCCATCATATCCTGCAAGAGCATCATATCCACGTTGACTGCGCCAAAATCGTTTTCCAGTATTCCAATCTGCTTTCCCTTTTCCATCAGATAAGCAGCATATTTTTTCAGAAATGTCGTCTTTCCAGACCCAAGAAAACCTGTGATCAGGTCAATTTTTACCATCCGTTTTCCTACTTTCCCTCTTTTTCCCTCATTTTAACATTGCATTCCCATACTTGCAACCGTGGCGGCATGCGTTTTGCATTTTCTTTCTCACCACGCGAAAATACCGGAGCAAACAGCCCCGGTATTTTCTATATTAAGCAGGATAGGATTTATGAGGTTTTTGATCTTTACTCTGTGATCTCTACGCCGTTTGACTCCTGCGCAGAGGTCCATGCCTCGTTCCACTCATTCATGATGTCATCAAAGCTTTTGTCGCCATTGTCAGCATAAACGATCAGATCCTGGATCTTGGTATCGCCACCAGCGTTTAAGTTCAGCTCTGAGTCAGAGTTTAATGTATTTAATAAATCTTCCTCTCCAGCTACAGCAGGATCATCTGCCACAAACTCAACACCGTCGAATGCTTTGTATACTTCCGGCCATTCATCATCGTCTAATGCGATCGGCATACCACCCTCGTTGTATGCGAATTCAGACTGCTCTGTCATCCATTTTACGAAGATAACAGATGCCTGTTTGTTGGTATCAGAAGCATTGGCATTAATGCCGTAAGAATAGTTTCCACCTGCGGTTGCATATTGTTTTCCGTCTACTGAGATCGGGAATGGCATATAACCGATATCATCTCCGTTGTCCCCTGCATCTCTCATCTGTGGATATGCCCAGGAACCAAGTACCATACATCCGATCTGGCCTGCATTGATCATACCTTTGCAGCCTTCCCAGTCCGTTGTCATGTAGTCATCCTCTGTCAGATCATCTGCAACTGCATCATATAAGATCTTGTATACATTGTAAGCATGTGTTCCATCACCCGGATCACTGAATGGATTGCTGGTATGTAAGATCTTCTGGTTCATATAAGCAGAATCGCCGGTTGCAGTTCCGTTGATGTAAGCATCCCATGCTCCCATTGTCCAGCCTGCTGCATAGTTTGTGTAAAGTGGGATCGCATCGGTATTGTCTTTGATTGCCTTTAAGTCAGCCATAAACTCTTCCGGTGTCTTTGGAAGTTCCTCAATGCCTGCCTCCTCAAACACTTTCTTGTTGTATACAATACCCTGTGCATCGCCGGTTGTCGGAACACCATAGCACTGTCCGTCATAAGCATCTTTGCTGGCAAAACGGATCAGACCGTCCATCGTGCTTAAATCACCATAAGACAGAAAATAGGTTGGAAGGTCTCCCTTGTCTACCTGTGGGATCAGCATGATGTCGCCCCAGTCATTGCTCTGTAAATAAAGAAGTGCTGTTTCTGCATAATCGGTAATGGTCTCAACATTTACTTTGATATTTGGATAAACCGCATTAAAATCTGCAATGTACTGATCCCAGTTTTTTCCGGTATAATCCGAACCAGCCATATCAGTTCTGTTGTTATAAAATGTGATCTCGGCAGATAAATCAGTAAGATCTTCGCCTAATTTTAAGTCCTGGTAACCGATGAAGCCATCTGCTGTACTTCCTGCATCCTGGCTTTCGGTTCCCGCTACATTTTCTGCTGCCCCACCAGCATTGCCTGTCTGCGTCGTATTTCCACCATTGGAACTACCACATGCTGCCATGCTCATGGTCATTGCAGCGATCATTGTGACTGCCAACACTTTTTTGAATTTCATAATAAAATTCCTCCCTTTTTTAATCTGAAATCAATTTGTTATTTGATTTAATTTAATTATATATTTTTCTCTTTTTTAGTCATCACTTTTTCTTGCTACTTATTTATTATTATTGCTATTATAGTGTTTTTCCACATTATCTACAATTTCTTGTTCTGTTTTTTGTTTATTTTTACTCTTTGTCTCTATCTGACTCTTATTTTTTAGCTATTTTTAGCTTTATTAAGTAATTAAACAATTTCTTTATTTTTACCTTTTCTCTTTCTTGTATTTTTACAGCTCTTAAGATATAATGAACAAATATATGATTACCAAGAAGGTTTTGCTTGATAAAGGAGATGTCTTATGGACTTTTTATCCTCTTTTTTGGCTTCTTTTGCAAAAGCCCCGGTACTGCCCTCCGGTTTTGCCGAGGATATGCTGCCGGAACATGTTTATACTAATCTGCCGGACGCGCCAGTTTCCTCCCTGCTCTGTGTACAGGCATATGGTGCTCATTCCGTGTCCGCTCCTTTTATTTACCAGTTCCATTCTTTCCCCTGTTATCTTCTGATCTATACGCAGAAAGGTATCGGTACACTTAAAACGGCCGAGTCCTCGTTTTCTCTTTCCGAAGAGACTCTGATGCTCTTTGACTGCAGACAGCCTTTTTCCCTTTCCATATCCGGTAATTTCTGGAAATTCAAGATCTATTTTTGCACCGGCTCACTTCTTGATGCCTTTTATCAGAAGAAATCCGGCATGTTCTGGGAATTAGGCAGTTCGCCTGAACTGCTTCACTATCTGCATATGTTAGACAGCAATAACCGTGACTTTTTTCATCGAAATCCGTTTCTTGATATCAAATGTTTCTCCGGTCTTTTCAGTGATCTTGCCATTGCAGATGAAGTCCCGGATCACGAGGGGATTCCCTCCTATCTGCTTTACATGAAAAAATGTTTTGACTACTCTTATGCTTCCCATTATTCCCTCAAACAGTTTGAAGAAGAACTCGACATCAGCAAATACCGGCTCTGCCGTGAATTTACCAATATCTTTGGCATTTCACCCCTGCAATATCTGAACAGAAGGCGTATCGAAGCCTCCAAACAGCTTTTGCGAAGCAGTACTCTCACCGTGCATGAGATTGGAAGCATGGTCGGTTTTGATAACACCAATCATTTTATCAACCTGTTCAAGCGCGAGACTGAAAATATAACCCCAAATTTATACCGGCAGCAAAAATAAAATTTCTGATGAAAAAAAGTTGTCACTTCAGATATCTGTTCCAGATCATTTGAAGCGGCAACTCTTTTTTAAATTGCTTTCACACTGTTCTTATATACAACATGACCATCCACGATCGTGATACCCTGTTTGTAATGGCTGTCCCCTATCTTTTTAAGCAGCACATGAACTGCCCTTCTTGACATTTCCTTTACATCTACCTCGTACGTTGTGATATCCACATCACAAAGTCCCGGATACAGGTAATTGTCAAAACCGATCACAGAAACATCCTCCGGCACACGGTATCCCTGTTCTTCTAAGCAGTTGATCACTTCGCTTGCGGTCAGATCACAGTTGCAGACAAACGCGGTTGGTTTCTGCTCCATCCGGTTATAATCGATGTCAACTTTAACAACCCCCGACTGCATATCACGATCCGGAATGATCCATTCTGCCGGAATTTCTTTTCCATGTTCCATCATCGAACGTGCATAGCCAAAATAACGGTCCGTGATACTCGCGGTACATAAAAGCGTACCTACATAAGCGATGTCCTTATGTCCCATATTGAACAGATAATTGGTCAGTGTATAAGAACCATAATAACTGTTTGAGATCACGGCATCGTTCATCTGCTGCTCATCGTAGAAATCCAGATAGACCATCGGGATCTGTGTATTTTTATTGAGTACAGCCAGATATTCTGTCTGAAGTCTTCCAACGATGATCAGTCCGTCGACTTTTTCTTCCACCACCATTTTCGGCAGTGCAAGTTCTCTCTCTCCTGTCAGGGGAATGATCTCAAGCAGCGTAAAACATTCTTTCTGCACTGCTTTGGTCGCCACGCTCTGATACATTTTCCAGTAGAAAGAATCGTATTCTCCCAGATAACGCTCTGACACAAGCACACCTATATTGTAGCTTCTCTGTACTTTTTCCTTTTTTATGGCAGAGGGCTGTTTGTAGCCCATCTCCTCTGCCAGATCTTTTATTTTTTCACGCATCGCCTCGCTGACACCTTTCTGTCCGGAAAGTGCCTTTGAGACTGTGACAGTGCTAACGCCCAGCTGCTCTGCAATGTCTGCCAGTTTTACTGCCTTTGCCATTTCCTACTCACCCTTTTTCCTTTCATTCGCAGGCTGTCAGATGTAACAGTTTTGACTGAAAATCTCCCCATGGATTTGGGATCTGGAGTCCTGCATACATCAGAGAATCTCCTGCATAGGCTTTATCCCCGCCCTCGATCCGGTAATTTTTCTCCGGGTCAAGTCCTTTTAAGAAAATTCTCCTGCTATGATAATTCGGACGGTTCAAAACCTGAACAAATGTTACCAGTGCTTCTTTTTTATCTTTGGACACTACTTCGTAGCAGTCGTAATAATGGTTTTCCTGATAAGAGGCAATGCGGTAATAATCTCCCTCGCGTACAAGGTCGTTATACTTGTGATACATTGCCACCTGCTTCGGTATCATCTCTCTGTCTTCCTGCGGAATCTTTGTGATATCCAGCTCATAACCAAACGTTCCTGCAAGTGCCACATGTCCTCTTGTCTCAAACGGTGTGACACGTCCGACTGTGTGGTTCGGGCAGTCGGAAACATGCGCTCCCATTGTAGACAATGGATAGATCAGCGCCGTTCCCTCCTGGATCTTCAACCGTTCAATCGCATCGGTATCATCCGAGCACCAGATCTGTGGGCTGTAGTAGAGCATACCCGGATCAAATCTGGCTCCGCCGCCGGAGCAGTTTTCCAGTAACAGATGAGGGAACTCACGGATCAAACGTTCCTGCATCTCGTAAAGTCCCAATACATAGCGGTGATAGAGTTCGCCCTGCCGGTCCGCAGGAAGTGCCACACTTCCGATATCGGAAAGCTGGCGGTTCATATCCCATTTCACATACTCAATGTTGGCACTGTGCAAGATCTTTGCCACACATTCATAAGCATAATCGCGGATCTCTTTTCTCGTCAGATCAAGCACATACTGATTTCTGCAGAGAGACGGCTCTCTTCCCGGGATCTTTATTGCCCAGTCCGGATGCTCACGATATAATTCAGAATCCGGTGAGATCATCTCCGGCTCAAACCAGATACCAAACTTCATGCCAAGACGATTGACCTCGTCGACCAGATATTTTAATCCGCCTTTTATCTTGCTTTCATTGACCTGCCAGTCGCCCAGACTGGTATTGTCATCATTTCTGTGTCCAAACCAGCCGTCATCCATGACAAGCATCTCAATGCCAAGCTCCGATGCTTTTTTTGCAATGGATAAGAGTTTTTCCGTATCAAAATCAAAATAGGTTGCTTCCCAGTTATTGATCAGGATCGGACGTTTTTTATTCTTATATTCACTGCGGATCAGATGATTGCGATAGAGTTCATGAAACTGGTGTGTCATTCCGTCCATGCCGTCTGCACTGTATACCAGTACGACTTCCGGTGTCTGAAATTCCTCACCCGCCTCTAATTTCCAGCAGAAATTATCCGGATGGATGCCCATGGATGCACGCACCATGTCATGTTGGTTTAACTCCACCTGTCCGATAAAATTACCGGAATATACAAAATGCATTCCATACACTTCGCCATTCTCCTGTGTTGCCCCAGCCGCACGGAGTGCCAGAAATGGATGATCCTGATGGGAAGACTCCCCACGGATGGATTCGACACCGCAGAAGCCTTTTCCAACCCTGCGCCATTCCATCATACGCTCTCTTGCCCAGGAGCCATGGAGTGTCAGAAGTTCAAAGTCTTTATTATCCATATCAAGTGTTGCAGACAGTGCTTTGGTCAGATAAAGTGCCTCTCCCTGGTTGACGATCCGCACACTTCTTGCGATCACATCCACGTCAGCAAATGCGGTGTAGGATAAAATGATCTGTAAGCCCAGTGTCTTATCCTCGCAGTGGAGCTCTAAGGTCTCACATTCGTTTTCTGTTCCAAAGGTTGCCGGAAGCCCGGAAAGCTTTGGTTTGCCCGCGTAGATCTCATGTGAAACATAGACCGGAGTCACTGCCACATGTCCCTGTGCCGTCTTCACAGCAATTGCACTTCTGCGGTAATCCCCCACTCCGTTTCCCGGATATTCCATCGGAAAGGAGTCTAAAAATGATGTACGGTCTCTGTTATTTTTTGATGGGACAAACGGATTTTCCTCTGTCCGGAGCAGATAGCCGATCTTATGATCCCGCAGTTTTCTTCCGTAATAAATATGTCCCACAAAATTTTCCTCATCAACAATTCCGATGACATAGCTTGAATTTGGCGTATCCAGTTTAAAGATGCGCTCGTTTTCGTAATAAGCGATCATTCCCATACCTTACCTTCTCCTCGTGACGATCTGTTATTTCAAAAGGTCTTCTTTTAATGCTGCCAGTTTTGTCTCCGCATCCTCTAAGGAGTTTCCCTTTACACCAAAGTAATATTTGATCTTTGGTTCTGTACCGGATGGACGCACACAGCACCATGCCTGGTCGGACAGCTCATAATAAAGTACGTTTGAGGTCGGAAGCCCGGTCTTTTCTACCGCACCGGTCACCATATCTTTTCTGGTGTCCTCTTTATAGTCACGGACTGCGAGCACATCAAATCCGCCCAATTTCTTTGGAGGATTCTTTCTGGAATTGCTCATCATCTCCTGGATCTGTGCCGCACCGTCAATTCCCTTTAAGGTCTTTGTCTCCAGTCCTTCTCTGTAGTAGCCATACTGCTCATACATGGAAAGCATCTCATCCCAGAGTGTTTTTCCGTTCTTTTTGCACCAGGAAGCCACTTCACAGAGCATCATCACTGCCACGCAGGCATCCTTGTCTCTTGCGTAGGTTCCTGCCAGACAGCCATAACTCTCCTCTAAACCGAATACATAGTTGTAAGTATGCTGCTCCTCGAAGAATTTGATCTGCTCTCCGATGTATTTGAACCCGGTCAGTACTTCGATCAGTGCCACACCATATGCTTTGGCGATCGCCTTTGCCATATCAGTGGTCACGATGGTCTCAACGAGTGCCGGATTTTTAGGCATGGTTCCCATTGCGTTTTTCTCTCTTAAGATGTATTCTGCGATCAGCATACCGGACATATTTCCGGTAAAGGTAACATACTCTCCGCTTCTGGTGTCTTTGCAGTATACACCAAGACGGTCTGCATCCGGGTCAGTTGCAAGCACGATATCTGCATCCACTTCTTTTGCCAGTTTCAAGGCGAGCTCAAATGCCTTTGGTGACTCCGGGTTCGGGTAAGCTACGGTCGGGAAATTGCCATCCGGAAGTTCCTGCTCTTTTACCACATAAACATGCTCAAAGCCAAGCTCTTTTAATACACGGCGCACCGGAAGATTACCGGTTCCGTGAAGCGGTGTGTATACGATCTTGATGTCTTTTGCCATCTCTTTGATGATCTCCGGATGAATGGACTGTTTTTTGAGTTCTTCCATGTAACGGTCATCGATCTCTTTGCCGATGGTCTGATAAAGTCCTGCTTTTTTCGCTTCCTCTAAGTCCATGGTCTTAACCTGGTCAAAAGAGGTTACTTTTGCAACTTCTGCAAGGATATTTTTATCATGTGGCGGTGTGATCTGGGCACCATCCTCCCAGTATACTTTATATCCGTTATATTCTCTTGGATTATGGCTTGCTGTGATGACGATACCGGAAACACAGCCTAACTCACGGACTGCAAAGGAAAGTTCCGGTGTCGGACGAAGGCTGTCAAATACATATGCCTTAATGCCGTTTGCGTTCAGGCAGAGTGCTGCCTCATCTGCAAATTCAGTTGACATGATACGGGAATCGTGCGCGATCGCTACTCCCTTTTCCTGTCCGTTCTGGGAAATGATATAGTTTGCCAGTCCCTGTGTCGCCTGACGAACGGTATAGATATTCATACGGTTTGTTCCGGCTCCGATCACCCCTCTTAAGCCACCGGTTCCAAACTCGAGCTGACGGTAAAAACGATCTTCGATCTCTGCTTTATCGTCTTTGATCGCCTCTAATTCTGCCTTTGTATCTGCATCAAAATACGGGTCACTGCACCACTGTTTGTAAATATCCATATAATCCATGTCTGCTTCTCCTTTTCTTCCTGCAATTTGTTCTGCTGTACCGATTATAACCTAATTTAAGTTAAATGTAAACTAATTTTAAGCATTTATTTCTTCTACTTATTGTATTTCTGTTATTTTTCCTTCTTTATCAATGGCTGCATTGACGGAGATCTGCTGCAGATACGAATATAATTCCTCCGAAGCTGCCTCTGTCATCTGCTGTGTCACGCCGCCTGTGGCATACACCGGAAGCACACGGTAAGAGACCTCTCCATCCTGTGCCACCGTCACTTCCACTGCCATCGAGCGGTCAATGCTCTGTCCAAAGATAAAATTACCCAGACTGTAAAAGACCGGTTTCCCATTGATGTACTCGATTCCTTCGAGGCAATGGGTATGCGCACCTACGACCAGATTGGCACCTGCATCCATACACTGTTTTGCAATACTTGTCTGGTTTGCATCCGGTGTCTCGCTGTACTCCGTTCCCCAGTGTGGAAACACGGTTAAGAAATCACACTCCTCTTTTCCTGCTTTGATCTGTGCAATCAGTTCCGTTGTATCATAGCAGGAGAAAATGCCGGGTGTACTGTTCTCCACTTTCCAGTCTACCGACGGAATGACACGGGAAACTGCCAGAAAACCGAATTTCTTTCCATTGACTTCGATGATCTGTATCTGCTTTGCACGTTCTACCGTATCTCCTGCACCTCCGTAGAGAATCCCTTCGGCATCAAGTGTCTGAAAGGTATCTTCCAACGCTTCTTTTCCATAATCTAAGGTATGGTTGTTTGCCAGAGAAACCACATCCACCCCAAGTTCCGTCAACGCTTTACGATAGGAAGGACTGCACCGGAATACAAACTGCTTGTCCGCGATCGCTGTTCCCCTGTCACTGAATGGGAACTCATTATTTATCATTAAAATATCTGCCGCCTTTAACTGCTCCCGCAGTTCCTCTGTGATCACGCCGTCGATCCCGTTTGCATCATAGCCCGCCTGAAATGCATTTGCAAACAGGACATCTCCGGTAAACATCAATGTCACAGCTTCCCCCGTCTGCTTCTCTTTGGTTTCCGTTTCCAGATTTTCTTCCGGCAGGATGGCTTCTTCGGTTGACTGGACTTCTTCACCTTCCGCTTCCGTAGTGGGCTCTTCTGCCACACCGGTATCCTCTGTCTCTGACTCTGTTGTCACTTCCTGTGCGCTGCCCGGTGCCATATTTCCCGCAGATGAAGTCTGCTGGCTTTTCCCTGCTAAAACAAATGCCACAAAAACACCTGCCACCGTTAAAATTGATAATACATAAAGTACCATTCGGATTGTCTTATTCATAGTTCCCCCATTCTTTTTCTGTTCTATTCCTTCAATACTATAAATGCCCCCTTTTAAAATGTCAACTGGACTGGTTATTTTTCGCTTAACTGGCTGTTTTTAGTAATCCATTTTCTGTTATAATCTCTTTCAAACTATATACACGAAAAGAGGATTTGCTTTATGGAAAACAAAAGTCTAAAAAAAATAGTCACAGCAGCTTTGCTTGCCGCTATGACCTGTATTGCAACTATGATCATTAAAGTGCCGACTCCTACGATGGGTTACATCCACCTCGGAGACGGTTTTGTTCTGTTATGCGGTGTCATCTTAGGACCGGTTACCGGTGGACTTGCAGCCGGCATCGGCTCTATGTTCTCGGATATTTTTTCCGGCTACGTGTCCTGGGCACCTGCTACTTTTATCATCAAAGCACTTACTGCCGCGATCGCAGGTTTCTTATTCCACCGTTTACAGCATGCCATCAAATCGGACAAGAGCCGCTATGCTGCGATCGTGATCGGTGGCATCATCGGAGAAGCGATCATGGTCATCGGTTACTTCTTATACGAAGCTGGTATCGCTGCATTCGGAAGCGGCGGTTTTACTTCCGCCGCCCTCGCAGCCGGCATCGTATCTTCTGCGACCGGTATCCCATTTAATATCGTACAGGGTATTGCTGGTATCATCATCAGCGTTCTCCTGCTTCCGATCTTAATGAAGATCTCTGATATCCGGGAATGGATCACAAAATAATTCCGGTTTTACTGGATATCACAGGTGATCTGTCCCATTCCACAATCTAAATCGATGGTTCCGATTATATTCTCGTTTGTGATCGTTTTATTGCCGCTGATCGCAGAATAGGTTGTTCCGTTAATTACGATCTGCCCCATACCACAGGCGAGTTTATAATCATAATCGGTTTCCGTTCCTTTTAAATCTAATGTTACATTTCCCATACCACATTCACCGGTAAGATTTCCATTTACCGTTCCGGCAAATTCAAGGTTTCCAACTCCACAGTTCATTTCTACATTCTGATAGATACCACCATCCATCTCAAGGTTTCCTGCCCCGATTGATGCGTTTAATGTCTGATTTACTGTAAATCCATCCGCCTCGAAATTTCCTGCTCCGACATCTAGGGTAAGGTTCTCACAGGTCAGATCCGCAACATTCATTTTTACATCAGCCGCACCAACTTTCATAGTCACGTCGCTAAATACTGCCTGCTTTGGAACATGAACCAGTATTTTGGCACCTTTGTATCCAATTCCTACCTTTTTCTTTTCATTATAATTGATAGAAAATGTGGCATCCTCCATTTTACATGTGAGATATTTTTCTTTGCCCTTTTTCAGTTCCACTGTAATCTTATCGCTATCCTCTGCGGTAACGATCTTTACTGCTGCCGCATCAATATTCATTTTGATGTTTTTCACTTCAGACAAAGACGCTTCCCCGCTTCCGATGGTCACAAGACTTTCAAAACCACTCATATCATCATCATCCATATCATCATCGTCGTCATCCATGTCATCATCGTCATCCATATCATCATCGTCATCATCCATGTCATCATCATCCGTGTCATAGATATCATCGTCATCCACATAGGATGCATCACTTTCTCCATAATAAATACCATATTTTCCAATGTGCCAGTTTCCACAGGCAAGTTCGCCCTCTTTTTCGATCTCCTGTATCACCTCTGTCCTTCCGGCTCCAAGCCCTGCTGCCACTCCACAGAACAGCAGACCAAGGACAACTAAAACTGCCACAATGATCAACATTATTTTCGTAAACTTTTTCATACTAATCTCCATTCTGAAGCGCCTTGCGCTCTCTTCTCTTTTCAAACGGCATCTTACACAGTTTCACGATTCCTTTCCATGCCCATGGAAGAAAACCTCCAAACACCCAGACAACAAGCAAAATTGCCAAAAGTCCCAGTGCCAGGATCAAAAGTCCGCATCCGATCAATGCAATGCCAACCGGAACTGCTATGGTAAAGCAGCTCTGAAATCCGATCACAGTCACGACCACACCCGCAATGACAAGTGCTCCCATCACTGCGACAACACCGATCGCAACACCAAGCAACGCACAGAGCAAAGCTAAGATAATACTTGCAAATACGATCAATGCCGTCAGCCAGATCGGCGAGGTAACGATCAACAGGGTTATGGTCAATGCAGAATAATTTCCGCCGTTTTTGGCTTTTGCCTGTCCCTGCATGTTTTGTATCGTATTGTTTACATTCCGGTAATATTCTGCATCCCGGTTCGCGTTGCTGTTATAATAGCTTCCGTTTCCCTCGATACCAAGGTTCTTCCGGATACTGTCTGCCACTTTCTGTGGTGACTCCAGCTCCGCGATGATCGCCTCCTCATTTTCTTCTCCTGCGTCTTCGAAATAGCTTCGGTAGTAAGACAACGCATCGGCTCTTTCTTCTTCTGATATGCCCGATAACAACTGTTCCAGTTGTTTTAAAAATTCTTCTTTTTTCATTTACACAACCATTTCCTTTCTGCCTCGCACGATGTTACTCTGCGAACAGCATTGTAATTTTGCTCGAATAGTCTTTCCATTCTTCCCGGTACTCTTTCAGCTTTTCCCTTCCGGTTTCCGTGATCTTATAATATCGCCGGTTTCTACCGCCACACTCCCTGTCGTATACCTCCAGGCATTTGTCCTTTTGCAGCCTTCGCAGTACGGGATATAATGTGGACTCGGACACCTCAATGGCTTGTCGTACATCCTGCGTGATCTTGTAGCCATATGTACCCTCTTCGTCTTTGGATACAACCGCAAGAACGATCGCATCTAATAGCGCGGCACCTGTGTTAAATATCATGCAACCATCCCCTCTTTTCTTTTTATAATATTATTTCGTTATCAATACTATATATCATATAATATATTATTGTCAATAGTATTATACAAAAAAAGAGAACCCTTTCCAAGGCTCTCCCTCTTTCGTATTATACCCTTTTTTATTCTACATCCGCTCTGCGGATGATGCCGACTCCGATCGGGTAAGGTCCGGTGTGCACACCGATCGTCGCTCCGATCTGATAGATCGTTATCTCATCGATCCCCAGTCTTTCTTTTACCAGATCTCGAAGCTTCTCCTTAAACCGGCATGCTTCCTCATAGTCATATCCAAATCCGACTGCAAAACTGTATTCACCAGGTTTTGCGTGTACTTCATCTAAATATTCCTTTAGCATATCAATAACTTTTAACATGGATTTTTCACGGTTTCTGGATATCCCGGAATTAAAGATTTCTCCTGCCTTTAATGTGATCAGCGGTTTGATCTTTAAGGCACTGCCCGCGATCCCGGCCAGCTTTCCAATCCGTCCGCCGTGTTTTAAATAATCAATGCTTCCGATCGTAAAGAAGATGCGTCCGCTCTCCCGAATCTCAAGGATACGTTTCACCAGCCTGTCGTACTCCCATCCCAGATCACGCAAACGACATGCCTCCAAGACGTATAAGCCCTGTAAAACCGTATTAACGGTTGCATCGATCACTTTGATCCTGGCATCCGGGTACTGCTCTAAGATCATGTCACGCGCGGTCGTTGCCGACTGCATAGAACCGCTGAACTTCGTTGTGATGCAGATACAGATCACCGGTACGCCCTCTTTTGCCAATGGCTCAAATACCTGATAGTAATCATCTACCGATGGCATTGATGTTTTTGGAAATACATCGGGATGATCTACCATCTTCTGGTAAAACTCCCGGATATCCAGCTCTTCCATCTCTTTTAGATAGGTTTCTCCGTCAAACGAAACATAAAACGGAACGACTTTGATATCCTTTTCTTTCGTCAGTTCTTTTGGCAGATCACAGGAACCATCCGTGATTATCTGAATTTTTTCTGGCATATTTTTTCCTCCTATGAAAACAGATTCTTCATGAAATCTTTAATTCTGGAAAGCAGTCCAGAGAAAAATCCTTTTTCCGAAATACCGGATAAATCTATTCCGTTTCCATCCTTATAAGAATCATACAGGTTCTTTGCATAATCAACAAGTCCGTCCAGATCGATCCCAAGGGATGTGATCTTAAGCAGCAGACTCACGATCTGCTGACGTTCCGAATCAGACAGGGTAACATTATATTTCTGACAGGCATCATCGATCGCCGTGTTGATGTCCTCCTCACTGGAGAGGTCATTTTCTGCAATGACAGATTTCACATAGGCAATAAATTCCTCTACTTCCTCATCGGAGAGTCCATCAATTGACTGCTCGAGCTGACCTGTGATAACAAGTTCATTTAATGCCGCATCCACGACATTATCTTCCATCGTCTTTCCGGTCATCTCCTGATATGCTTTTAACACGCCCACCAGTGCAGCGGTACCGGAAATACTGCTCGGTCCTGCAATGATGATATTGGCGTCTGTCACGCCAGCTGTTGTCAGAGCGTTTTTATACATTCCGACCGTGCAGTAATTGATGTTGGTGGTGGAAATATTGATGCCGCTGCCCTTTTCCCCTTCCGCGATCAGAATGGAGGACAATGCCTTGCTGCCAATCTGTGAACTTGAAATATAAGCATCCAGATACTGATGTTCCTCTGCATTGGTCACATAGACAACATCATAATCTGCCAGATCATCTGCCGGGATCCCCATGATGGAGAGCACCGTTGCCTTCTGTGCATCCGAAAGGTCTGCTCCAAGTGCCAGATATGGCTTATCCTCTTTTGTGATCGTCACATCATCCTTATTTTCGTCCTCGATGACCGTTACATTTCCAGTGATCGTATCCGTCGTCTCGGTCGCATAAACCGGGACAGCGGATGTGGTCAGAATAGCCGCTGTCAATAACACACTTAAAATTTTTACTGCTCTTCTTTTCATGATAATCCTCTTTCCTATGCCAGATGAACATTCAGCCATGCATAGATATCTGCAAATACCTTATCTCTGTCTGTCTCATTTAAGATTTCATGCCTGTCATCTTCATATAATTTGTATGTAATGTCTTCGATCCCCGCATCTTTCATCTTATGGTATACCTGTTTTACACCCTCTCCGCAGTTTCCCACCGGATCATCCGCACCGGAAACTAAAAATACCGGCAGATCTTTTGGCATCTTTGCGATATGCTCAGGCTGGTTATCATAATAAACCGCTTCCATCAGTCCATAGTAGCCATTTACCGTAAATAAAAACGTACAGCGCGGATCTGCATAGTAACGATCCACATGTGCCACATCCTTGGTCAGCCAGCTGTTGGTATGGTCTTTTCCATATACGTCATACTTTTTATACGGCTTTCCATAGGAAAGGCTCTGGATAAATTTACTTCTGTAATTCCATCCCCGCACTGCTGCGACCGTCCTGCATAAAAACATGCCGAATTTCATCATGAAATCGGATTCACATCCGGTGCCCATGATGATCGCTCCTGCCAGATTCTCATTGTGGATGCAAAGATATTTACGCAGCATATAAGAACCCATGCTGTGTCCCATCATAAAATACGGAACGCCCGGATTTTCTTTCTGCACCAGTTCACGCAGCTTGTGCATATCCTCGATCAGTGTATCACTTGGATTTTTTGCAAAATATCCCCACTCATTTTCACTGCGCACGGATGCACCATGACCCAGATGATCGTGCCCTACGACTAAAATACCCTGCCCGGTAAGATACTCCGCAAACGGACGGTACCGCTCAATATACTCGATCATTCCATGCGTGATCTGTAAGATCGCACAGTAATTTCCATCCTCCGGGATCCATTTGACCGCATGGATCATTGTTTCTCCGTTTGCTGATAAAAAACGAAACTGTTCCTCTTTTGCCATATTTATACTCTCCTGTCCCTTATTTGTTCTCAGATCTGGTCTGCCGCCTGCTGTAAATCCATAAAAATGGTCTCCAGCTCATCCGTATTTTTCTTCTGTTCTTCTAATTCTTCCTGTACAGCATGAAGCTGCGCACTGATCTCCCCCTGCAGTTTTAAGAATTCCTCTCCTGCCACTTTTAACACATCACTTCCGCCTACCATATCGGCAGCCACAGTCTCATGCAGATTGATCTGTCCTCCCTCGTAAGCAGATATGGTCTGCACGGCACCGCTGTATAATTTGCCGATCACCTTGGTGCACTCTTTAAACTGTGTATTTAAATTCTGGATCTGTTCTTCAAACTGCTGCAGCAGGGCATCTGTCTCCTGTTTCTTTTCCGCCAATCCGGCTGCCGCTGTCTCGTATTTCTCAGAAAATGTCCGTACTTCCTCTGCCGCCTCGACGAATTTCAGCCCGGACTCTCCCATTCTTCCTGCCTCGATTGCTGCATCCAGTGCCAGAACTCCCATATTCTTGGAAAATTCCTTCATCTGCGCGATCATCTCTTTTTCTTCTTCCTGCGACTGCTGCATCGTCTCTTTGATCTTTGCTGCTTCCTCTGCAACCGGTGCATAGCCTCTGTGCTGCTCTAACAGTACAGACATCGTCTCATTCTGCTGTTTTAACTGTCCCAGAAAAACAGAATGTGTCGCATCGAAGGATTCTACTGCATTATTTACCTTCATCATTGATTTATGCACACTCTCTGCCGCCTCATTGTTATTTTCAACCAGCTCTTTTGCCTCTGCGACGCTCTTTGTGGCTTCCTCCATGTGCTGTAAGATCTGCGCACGTCCGGCTGCAATGTCTGCAAACTGCTCATTCACATTTGCCTTGGCACTGCGCAGTTCTTTCATTACATTGTCTTTTTTCCGGTTCTGTTCTTTTAACTCTGCGATTTCATCTTCTAATAACTGTTTTTTTCCACCAAATACCATTGTTTTCCTCACATTCCGTTTCGAATTACTGATAGTTTTTTATGATAAGCTGTACGGTCTCATTGCCCTGATAGCTGTTGATCTCCGGGTAATAGATGAGCGACATGCGGATTGCACCTGGTCTGCCCGAAAAAGCACGCTCCACTTCGGATGCGCCATATTTTTTGCTGTAATACTCCACAAATGCCTCTGTATTTCCAAAATACACCGCCTGCACCCTGTTTCCCTGTGCCGTCCGTAACGTCAGCTTTAATACATTTTTGTTTTTTCCAACCAGTGTCATCTGTTCGATCGCGATGTTCTTATCTGCAAACTGGGGTTTGATGTTACCCTTTCCAAACGGTTCTAACAGATCCATTTCCCGGATCAGTGAGAGATCCGGGTAGTCTGCAGGCATTGGAACATCTATTTTTATCTTAGGAATAAAATCCTCTTCTGTCAATTCACAGCACATATTTATTTTTTCCCGGAACAACGCTACATTTTCCTCAGGAAGCGACAGTCCTGCCGCCATCGGATGTCCGCCAAACCGGGCAAACAGTTCCTGACATTTGCACAGTTCCTCATACATGGAATATGTCTCAATGGAACGCCCGGAACCTTTAACCATGTCCTCGCTCCTTGTCAGGACAAATACCGGTTTATGATATTGTTCCCGAATCCGCCCTGCAATAATCCCGGCAAGACTCTCATGGACTTCAGGAAGGTAAATGACAAGAACTTTTTCTCCGACTTTTCCCTTTTCCACTTCTTTTACTGCAAGTTCCACGCCCTCTGTGGTCATGTCCTTTCTCTGCGCGTTTAATTCCACCAGTTCTGCTGCGATCTCTGCCGCCCGTTTCACATCCTGCTCCAAAAATAACTGAAGTGCGATCTTTGCGGTTTCAAGTCTGCCGCTCGCATTGATGCAGGGACCTAACACAAATCCGAAATGATAGGCATTGATCTGTCCAAATTCCAGATGGTTCTGTAAGATCAGCGCACGCATCCCGACATTTTTCGTATTCTGGATCCGTTTCAGCCCCTCTTTTACCAAAATACGGTTTTCATCCGTCAGATCCATCACATCCCCTACCGTGGCAAAGGCGACATTTTCCAGAAACACATCTGCCTCCACCACCGGCACATTACATTTCTCATACAACAACTGTATGATCTTCCACGCAACTGCCGCGCCGCAGAGCTCTTGATACGGATATCTGCACTCTGCCTGTTTTGGATCTACGATGGCATCCGCCGCGCTTCTTTTATAGGTACGTGTCCCATTTTCTTCCACATAAGGGATCTCATGATGATCCGTCACCAAAACTGTCATGCCACATGATTTCGCATAGGCAATCTCATCGATCGCCGCGATCCCGTTGTCACAGGTAACGATCGTGTCCATTCCTGCTTCCTTTGCACAGGTGATCAGTCTCTCGTTGATGCCATAACCATCTTTCATGCGGTCCGGAATCTGCGTGTCCGCATCTCCCCCACATCTCCTGATGCCCTGATGTAAGATATAAGTTGACATCACACCGTCAATATCATAATCCCCGATGATCCTTATCTTTTTCTTCTGTCTGATCTTCTCCGCAAGCAGATCTGTAAGCAGGTCTGCATCCTTTAACAGATGCGGATCGTACAGTTCATCCAGTCCGCCATGCAGATACTTCCGGATTGCATCTTCTCCGATGACATTTCGATTGCGTATCACACGCGCCGTCACCGGATGAATGCAAAACCGTCTGGCAATCTGTTCAAAGTCTGCCCCTTTTTGTATGATAACCCATTTTTCCATCTTGTAAGTTCTTTCTTAATATGTTACCTGATATAGCATAAGACCGCATGCCGGTGCCGTGTAGCCTGCTGCCATCCGGTCTTTTTGTTCTAAAATTCCTGCAATATCTTCCGGTGCTCTTCTTCCGTCTCCGATCTCGATCAGTGTCCCGGTCAAGATGCGCACCATGTTCTGTAAAAATCCGTTTCCGGTATAATAGATGCGAAGTTCTCCATCCTGCTGTTCGAACTGTATCTCATAAATTGTGCGCACCGTAGATTTTTTCATTTTCCGGTTGCCACAGAACGAACGAAAATCATGTGTTCCGGTAAGATAAGACGCCGCCTGCTTCATTCTGTCAACGTCTAATGCCTGCGAATAATCATAAACATATCTGCGCTCAAACACATTTGGAATCGCACCGGTATGAATCCGGTAGCAATATGTTTTTTTTACCGCCTGATACCTGCTGTGAAACCGTTCGTCTACTGCTTCTACTGACACCACCGCAATGTCTTCCGGCAGATACTGATTGACATAGGAGCGAATCTCTTCTTCCGTCTTATCTCCGTCCCAGTGGAAATTTGCCACCTGCCCACACGCGTGTACCCCTGCATCTGTCCTCCCGGAACCAATGAGGTCAATCTCACATCCTGTCATTTTTGTCAGCACATCCTCGATCTTGCCCTGTATGGTCAGATCTGTCGTATGCTGTCCCTGCCATCCCTTATATCTGGTTCCATCATACTGAATGGTAAGTTTATAATTCATATGTTCCTCATTTCTTTTTCCATGAATGCAAAAAACGCAATCATCAGCTTTTATCATAACACAAAGAGCCGGAAAATCCAAGAAGGGTTACACCAATTCTGCCAGCCTTGCAACCGCTACATAGATCTCCGAGATCCGGTACCAGGTCTTGTAATCAATGACTCCCGTCACCGGCAGTCCAAAGATCCTCTGAAACGCCTCTACTGCCCCTCTTGTAGCGGTACCATAAATACCGTCCGGCGTGATCGTCGGTATCGCCGGATAGGAACGGGAAATACGTGCCAGTTCCTCCTGTATCTGCCTCACCTTCTCTCCGGTCGCCCCCACCGAAAGATCGACTCCCGGCCAGGAAGCCGGAATACCAGAAACTTCTTCCGCCGTATTGATATACATACTACTTCCATAATAATAACGTATGATCTCGATCGTACTGTAATTCTGATCCCCTAAGAACTTACTTCCCCACTGACTCAGCCAGTTGCTGCAGATCACCCGCTCACCATCACAGTACTGAGTTAAGATCGGCTGTCTGACATTCGGTCTCGACAGATAATTCTGGAACATCTCATCCACGATGTCGGATATGTTGCGGAAGATATTCCTGCCATATACGAATTTCTGATCAAATGCTGTTGATGTGGTGATCGTGAAATTATAACCTTTATTACGATACCATTCCGTATACACCCGGTTTAATGTAAAAGACATGATTGCAAGTATATTGGCGCGAATCGTGTTCTCCGGCCAGGTCGAATAGATCTCGCTGGATGCAACGTTTTTGATGTAGTCTTTGTAACGGACATAGTAATCCCTTGCTGCCGTATCAGTCGGCGGTCCGTCATGGACGATCACATACTCCGGTATCACCACCCTGCTTAATACAATCTCACCGGTTTCCGTGACCGGTTTTATCTCGGATTCTGCGATCTTTGGCGGGAAATCTCCCCACAGTGTGTTGACCGGTATCACAATGTTATCTATTGATCTCGTTGGCGATCCTACCTCTTCCATCCGGATCTCCTGAAGCGACACTTCATTCGAAAACACTTCAATTCCTGAGACATTGACCGTACGAAATCCCTCCGCAGTAACTGACACGGTGTATTGCGAAAATGGCTGGTTTTCTCCCGGTTCCATAGAGTACTCGAGTGGAGGCGCAGCAAGCGCAATCTGTTCGGACATCCCAGAATCATCCGTTGTTACCTCCTCTACACTGCTTTCCGGGTCCCCGGAATAGGAAATGGTTATGGTTGCATTCTGGATCGGCACATTGCTTCCACGTGCTACCACCTGCACTTTTAGCGCTCCTTCATCGATCTGATCATTCAGTGTTACGGTATTATCTGACATAAACAACCTCATAATTTCATTGGTATAGTTTATGCACGCCCGTAACATAAGTTCACAACTTTCTATCCTCAGATACGCGGTTTTCCCACCGCATAACAACTTTTTACTCCACCGTTACTACCTTTGCCAGGTTTCTTGGCTTATCTACATCAAATCCCTTATCGGATGACACATAATATGCAAGTAACTGTAATGCAACCGATGCCGGCATTACCATAAATTCATCCTGCATGTCCGGCAGTAAGAAGGTATCATATAAGTCCTTCACATCTGCAGCAAGCCCTTCTTTGATGAAAAGCACAATATCTGCTCCACGGGATTTTACTTCCTTGATGTTTGAAAGCTCTTTTGACATTAATTTTTCCTGTGTCACTGCCGCAACAACCGGAGTATCCTGTGTGATCAGCGCGATCGGACCATGTTTTAGTTCTCCTGACGCATATGCTTCAGAGTGAATATAGGAAACCTCCTTCAATTTGAGAGAACCCTCTAATAAGATCGAATAATCCAGTCCCCGTCCGATCATAAACAGATCTTTTGCTGACAGTACTTTTCCGGCTACCACATGGATATCCCTGCGCTTTTCGAGCACTTTTTTCATCACATCCGGTGTTCTCTGTAATTCCCGGATAAAACTCTGTGTCTGTGCCGTATCGTAAATACCACGAAGCTGTGCCATTTTTGCCACGATCAGGTAAAAGATGGACAACTGTGTCGTATATGCCTTGGTACTTGCAACCGCGATCTCAGGTCCTGCATTGGTATAAAGTACATAATCGCTCTCTCTTGCAATAGAAGATCCTTTGACGTTGATGATGGAAAGACATTTTGCACCACGGCGTTTTGCATATTTTACTGCCTCAAGTGTATCAATAGTCTCTCCTGACTGTGATACTGCGATCACCAGTGATTTCTCATCAATGACCGGATCCGAATACATAAATTCTGATGCCATATCCACATCAATGTGCATATGCAGGATGGATTTTACCAGTGCCTGTGCCACTAATCCAGCGTGCATTGCAGTACCGCATGCAATGATATTGACTCTCTCACACCCGATAAATAAAGAATCCGGAATCCCATCTGCTGTAAAGTCCGGCAATCCGCTCACGATCCGCGATTCGATGGTACGTTTTACCGCATCCGGCTGCTCCATGATCTCTTTTTCCATATAGAACGGATATCCGTTTTTTCCCGCACTGTTTAATTCCCAGTCCGCGGTCAGATATTCCGGCTCTTTTTTGTTTCCTTCAAAATCCTTAAGACTGATGCCATCGTTTCTCATCTCTAAGATATGATACTCCGGTACAACAAAGTACTGGTTGGTAAAACGGCACAGTGCAGTCAGATCGGATGCTAACATCGCGCCCTCTTTACAGTAGGTTGCTACGATCGGGCTGACATTTCTGGTGGAATAAATCACACCTTCCCGGTCTGCAAACATGATCACAAGTGCAAAAGTTCCCTTTAATTTACGAACGGTCTTTTTGATCGCCTCTTCTGGGTTTCCCTGATAAAAATGGTTGAGCAGTGCTGCTACCACTTCACTGTCCGTCTCGGATCTTAACTGATCTGCCAGATCATAGTCTGCGATCAGTTCTCTGTAATTTTCAATGATACCATTATGCACAAGCGTAACTTTTCCTACCTGATGCGGATGTGCATTGGTATCATTTACGCCACCGTGGGTTGCCCATCTCGTATGGCCGATTCCGCAGATTGCTTTTTCTGCCTGATCCTTACATTTTTCACGCAGATCTCTGACACGTCCTGCACGTTTATACACCTGGATCTCATGTGCTTCCATAACTGCGATTCCTGCACTGTCATAGCCACGATACTCTAACAGTTCCAAGGCATCCAGTAATACCTCTTTTACGTTTTCACTTCCTGTATAACCTATAATTCCACACATATCTATTTTCCTCATTACTTTCTCTGAGTCTTATTTTTGTTTTGCAGTCTTCCTTTATACCGTATTTGTTTTGCAGTTACCTGCATATTTGCCGGTATATCTCGCACAGGAAGGGGTGCGGAAGAGCATCCGCCGAATTTTCGATCACTCTTCTCCTCGTCAACCAGAATTTCAAAGCAATCTGGTGCATGGCGCTTGTATGGAGCTATCTGTCATACGTCTGGTAAAACCGCGTATCTGAAAATAGAATCGATATTTTGTTTTCAATGTTCAACGTGTTTACTATACTATGATATGTGAAAAAAGTCTAGCCGTTCCTTGTCAAAATGCACCACTAATTGACCATATCCAGCACATCCATTGCATTTTCCTGTGTTACTTTAAGGTAATGGCATCCGATGAAACAATCATTTTCTTCTCCGGTCAGATAGCGGATTGCCGCATCCACTGCATTGTGTGACTGGGAAAAGTAGTCATTAAAAACCGTTCCTGTCAGTTTGCCTAAGATCACATCTTCCACTGCCTCCGGCAAGGCATCCACACCAACAAGATAGATATCCTCTCCCGGGATCCTGCCCGATTCTTCGATTGCTTTTATTGCGCCAAGCGCCATCGCGTCATTATTACTTAAGATGACCTCCACATCATCCCCATAAGTTTCGAGTGCCTGTATGGTCAGATCATATCCCTTTTCTTTTGACCATTCGCCACTTTCCTGCATCAGGCAGTTTAGGGAATATCCGGCATTTCTTAGAGTCTTTACCGAATATTTAGTCCGATATTCTGTATCAGCATGTCCCATGCTTCCCTCTAACATAATGTAATCAATCTGTCCGTTATGATTTTTATCCAGAGTATCAGATCCAAGATCCGCTATCATTTCCCCCTGATAACGTCCTGCCTCATAGAGATCCGTACCGCAATAGGTAACCCTCCACCCGTTCTGCTTCCAGCGGCGCTGTTCACTTTGTGCCGGTGCACTGTTGATATAAATCAACGGTATGTCTGCTGCAACTGCTAGATCCGTAATAACATCTGCCTGTGTTGCATCCACCGGATTGATGATCAGAAGATCTGTCCCCTGTCTGATAAAGGTATTGACCTGATCCAGCTGTCTGTCAAAATCATTCCTCGCATCTACCATATTGATATTTTCTTTCTGAAATCCCTGATTTACCAGATAACTTTCCAGTTCTCTGCGGAACATATTCATAAAATTATCATCATATCGGAAAATACTGATGCCGATCTTCTTATCTGCAAGGGCATCTTCCTCGGTGACAGAGACCTGCTCTGTTTCTTCCTGTCTCACTTCCTCCTGATGCTCTGTAACGATCACCGGCTTCTCTGCTGTAGTTACCTTTGTGCCGCATCCTGTCAGACACAACAGGGCAGACAATACCACTGCCATTTTTAAACCGCGCTTCATTTTCATCCCTCATTTATCATTTCTTATACAACAAAAACCGGTGCTGAAATAATTCAGCACCGGAGTCTCTCAGCTCTTCCTATTATAAGTTATTTTACTTCAACCGTCCAGTTATATTTATCCGGTAATTTACCCCACTGGATACCGGTTAAGGTGTCATATAATTTCTGTGTCAGTTCACCGATCTTGAAGTCATTGATCGTTACCACATCGTCTTTGTAACGAAGCTCGCCTACCGGGGAAATAACAGCTGCAGTACCTGTTCCGAATACTTCCTCTAATGTACCATCATGTCCTGCCTTCATCAGATCGTCAACAGAAAGTCTTGTCTCGTTTACCTTGTAACCCCAGTCTCTTAACAGATGGATCATGGAATCTCTGGTCACACCCGGAAGTACGGTTCCCTCGATCGGTGCAGTATAGATCTCACCTGCGATCTTGAACATAATGTTCATAGTTCCAACTTCCTCAACATATTTCCGATGTTCTCCGTCTAACCATAATACCTGGGAATATCCCATCTTCTCTGCTTTTACCTGGCCTAAGATAGAACCTGCGTAGTTACCACCGCATTTTGTAAATCCGGTACCACCTTTAACTGCACGTACTAACTCATCTTCTACTAAGATCTTAACCGGGTTGATACCCTCTGCGTAATAAGCTCCAACCGGGCAGCAGATGATCATGAATTTATAGGCAGATGCCATATGTACGCCCAGTGCTGCTTCTGTTGCAAACATGAACGGACGGATGTAAAGGGATGTCTCCGGCTCGGATGGTACCCAGTCCTCTTCCACTTTAACCAGGGCTTTTACTGCCTCGACAAACATATCTACCGGGAATTCCGGCATACAAAGTCTTGCATTTGAATTGATCATTCTCTTTGCATTCATCTCAGGACGGAACAGCTGGATCTTACCCTCTGCTGTACGATATGCTTTCATACCTTCGAATGTCTCCTGTGCATAATGAAGTGTCACGCAGGAAGGCTCAAGCTCAATTGGTCCTTCCGGAACAATTCTTGCATCTTTCCAGCCATCTTCCCTGGTCCAATCCATCACAAACATATAGTCTGTCATGTATTTTCCAAAGCCAAGATGCTTCTGATCTGGTTTCTCTTTTAATACGTCTCTTTTCACAAATCTGATATCCATAACGCTTTCCTCCGCATCTGTTATTTTTTACTGAACCCCATTATGATACTTTCTTTTTTGAGTGTCAAGATTATTCCTATCGCTTATAAGGCACATTCCTTATAGTTATATATTTCTCATTGGTCTATAAGAAAATGTTATATCCCTTCTTTTTCTTGTTATTTTTTGTAACGAATACTATAATATAGAAAATAAGAAGTTTTTTCATATAAAGGAGATTCTATATGCACACATTTCAACCAATCCCAATGGAATCATTCGAATTTAATCCCTTTACCAAAATTGGAAAGGACTGGGCATTAGTAACCGCAGGAACGAAACTGAAATCCAACGCAATGACCGTAAGCTGGGGCGGAGTCGGTGTTCTCTGGGGAAAAAATGTTGCTTTTATTTTTATCCGTGATTCCAGATATACCAAAGAGTTATTAGATGCCGGCGAATTCTTCTCCATCTCATTTTTAGGAGAATCTTATCGGGAAGCCTTAAATTACTGTGGTTCCCACTCCGGCCGCAAAGAAGATAAGATCAAAAATGCCGGTTTAAACGTGGCATTCCGCCACAGCATCCCTTACATCGACGAAGGAAATTTTGTCCTGCTCTGCAAAAAAATGGCAGCAACAAAGATTACCGAAGATTCTTTCCTGGTTTCTGAGTTAAAGGACAAATGGTATGCAGACGGCGATATGCACACCATGTATGTTGCTGAGATCATTGATGTGATGGCACGTTAGTTTTTCTGCCACCATTTTCATGTGATATGATGTTTTCAAAAACAAAAATCCGGGAGTCTTTCACAGAAAAGGCTTCCGGATTTTTTTACTTAAACTCATAACAGCGGATCTCACAGTTTTTGATCCCAAACCGCGCAAATTCTTCATTTCCCATATCATAAAAATAGGAATTAACGATCCTTGCGATCCCGTTATGTGCGACCAGCAGATAGGTCTTTTCCTCTGACTCCTGCCTGATCTCATCCAACAGATTATAAATTCTCTGTGCTAAATGCAGCATCGTCTCGCCACTTTCAAAATGATCGATAAAGTGTGTCTTTGCCACCTGAAACTCTGCTCCATCCCTCGGAGTCGATTCGTATTTTCCGAAGTTCTGCTCCTTTAAGCGTTCCTCCATCCGCCTTGGGATGCCGGTCTCTTCGGAAATATAGCGCGCCGTTTCCGCCGCACGGATCAGTGGGGAATATAAGATCTCGTCAATGACAAGCCCCTGCTCTTTTATCTTTTTTCCGAGTTCTCTCGCCTGCTCACACCCCAGTTCGGTCAGTGCGATATCCGTTGCACCACATATCTTATTTTCCACATTCCAGATGGTCTGTCCATGTCTGGTAAAATAAACGTGTCCCATGAAAACCTCCTAAATAAAAAACGATGGTTTCATTATAACACAGTTTTCTCTCTTTTCGAAAATCATTTCCCGTTTCACTGGCAAGTTGCCCCGTTTCATGCTATAACTAAACTGATCTACCAATACATAAAGGATGGCTAAAACATGAACTATAACATTTCCATCTGTGATGATTCTGCCGCAGACCGCGGATATCTCACAGATTTAGTCCAGACATGGGCAAAAAAAACAGAACATACCGTGCAGGTTTTCCCTTTTGTTTCGGCAGAAGACTTTCTGTTCCACTATGCAGAAAAAAGCAGCTACGACATTCTGCTTCTCGATATCGAAATGGGTGCCATGGATGGTGTCATAATGGCAAAAAAGCTGCGGCAGAAAAATGACAACGTTCAGATCATTTTTGTGACCGGCTACTCCGATTACATTGCAGAAGGCTATGAAGTTGCCGCGCTTCACTATTTAATGAAGCCAATCAAAGAAGATAAATTATATTCGGTCCTTGACCGCGCTATAGAAAAACTCTCAAAAGACGAAAAAATGCTGACCTTTGAGCAGCATGGGGAACTGTTTCGCGTTCCCATCTATCAGATCCGTTATGCTGATGTATTTGGCAATTATGTTACCATTCACGCCACAGAAGATCTGACACTGAAGATGACACTTGGCAGTCTGGAAAAAGAACTGGATTCCCGTTTTCTTCGCATCGGACGGTCTGTCATCGTCAATCTGTCCCAGATCTCCCGTGTGACAAGAACCGAGATCCGCCTGTCCGACGGCTCATCCATCCCGCTTCCCAGAGGGGCTTACGAAAATGTCAACCGGGCGATCATCAATATGAAGTGAAATGCTTCCGCACAAATTTAAAGAGAAACAGGAATGGAGATCCATATGAAATTTCTTTCCAGAAAAATAGACAAACAACTTGCCTCCTACCAGCAGGAACTCATAGAGACACATTATCAGGAAGTCGACAACATGTATCAGCAGATGCGAGGCTGGCGGCATGACTACCGCAATCACATCCAGACCATGAAAGCCTATGCAGCATCTGGAGACTGGGATGCCATCAGACAGTATCTGGATCTGTTAGATGAGGACTTAACTACCGTCGATACCGTCATCAAAACCGGAAATCCGATGACGGATGCCATCTTAAATTCCAAGATATCACTGGCAAAATCCAAAAACATCCCGGTCGTTGCAGATGCGCATATCCCGCTAAAGCTCCGATCCTCTGAGCTTGACCTGTGCTGTATCATCGGAAACCTGTTTGACAATGCGATCGAAGCCAGTCTGAAGCTGCCGGAGAAAGAACGCATGATCCGCGTATATATGGATATGAAAAACACTCAGCTCTACATCTCTTTTACCAATTTTACTGCCCAGGGGAAGTTAAAAAAACAGGGGAATCTCTTCCGCAGTACCAAAGGAGAAGGACATGGTTTTGGTCTGGTACGCATTGATGCCATCGTAGAACGCCTGGATGGCTATATCAGCCGCAACAGCGAAGAAGGCGCGTTTACAACCGAGATCCTGCTTCCCCAGATTTAATCTGCAATTCATCCCCAGACTAAGACAATTCATCCCCAGGCTGCCACGGGGATGATTTTTTATAATATAGTACCATCAGAAAGGATGGTGTTTCTGTGAAAAAAGAAAATTCAAAAAAACAAAAGAATATCATCACTCAAAGTGTATGGTTTATGGTAAAACTTGCATGGACGACTGCCGAAAAAAAGGTGCTGATCCTCGGCTTTCTTTCTGCAGTGCTTGCCGTCTCCTTAAACCTTCTGAATTTATATGTCCTGCCTGTCATTTTAGCTGCAGTCGAAAGGCATGCTCCCATTGCGGAACTGTCTGCCATCATTCTGACCAGTATCCTTGGCATGATGTTTCTGTCCGCCGCATCCATGTATGTGGATACCAATCTCTTATTCGGCAGGGTCACGGTCCGCTCTGAGATTGTTACACTGCTGAACCAGAAAGCAAATACCACTTCCTACTCTAATCTGGATGACGAGCGGTTTCAGACACTTTTCACCAAGGCAAATGAATGTGTTTACTCAAACTCCTCCCCCGGGGAAGCCATCTGGAAAACATTGACCGAACTGACCAAAAATCTGATCGGGTTTGCCATCTATGTCAGCCTGCTTACCACGATAGAACCTCTCCTGTTCCTCTCGGTCCTGTTGACAACAGGCATCAGCTATTTTATCGGAAACCGGTTAAACAGCTATGGCTACCGTCACCGCGATGAAGAAGCCAAATATGAAAAACACATGAATTATTTCTCCAATTGTGCCAAAGATCTTGGTGCTGCCAAAGACATCCGCATTTTCGGCATGCGCCCCTGGCTTGAGTCATTATATGACAAAGCAATGGAAGCTTACACGGCATTCCACCAGAAAGCAGAAAGTGTCTATATCTGGGCAAAAATTGCAGACCTTATCCTTACCTTTCTGCGCAACGCACTTGCCTACGCCTTTCTCATTCACGAAGTACTGATAAATGGGCTTGGGATCGCAGAGTTTCTTTTATTTTTCAATGCCGTAAGCGGATTTACCGAATGGGTAACGGGAATCCTTACAAACTGCAACACACTCTATAAACAATCCCTTGATCTGTCCAGCATTTTGGAGTTTCTGCATTATCCGGAGCCATTCCGGTTCCAGGATGGGAAATCTTTAAAACCGGATTCCGGCATGACCTACGAGATCCGGTTGGAACATGTCTCGTTCCGTTATCCGGGTGCCGATAAAAATACCCTGACTGATATTGATCTGACACTGCATCCCGGCGAAAAGCTTGCCATCGTAGGCTCCAATGGTGCCGGTAAAACAACTCTGGTCAAATTGATCTGTGGTTTTCTTGACCCAACCAAAGGACGTGTACTGTTAAACGGGATCGATATCCGGGAATTTAACCGTTCCGACTACTACACAATGTTTTCTGCGATTTTTCAAGATTTTTCCCTGCTTGCCGGCACTGTTGCAGCTAATGTTGCCCAGACCGAAGAACACATTGATTTTGACCGTGTAAAAAACTGTATCGAAAAAGCCGGACTCCGTACCAAAATCGAGAGTCTGCCAAACAGCTATGAAACCTGCTTAAACCGTGAAGTATATGAAGATGCCATATTGCTTTCGGGTGGTGAAACACAGCGGCTGATGCTCGCACGCGCTCTCTATAAAGATGCTCCGTTTATCGTACTTGATGAACCGACTGCAGCATTAGATCCGATCGCTGAATCCGAGCTGTATCAGAAATACAACGATATCACAAATGGCAGATCTTCTGTTTATATCTCGCACCGCCTCGCTTCTACCCGCTTCTGCGACCGTATTCTTCTGCTCGATCAGGCAAAGATCAGGGAAGAGGGCACACATGCAGAGCTGATGGCGCGTGGCGGCAGTTACACAAATCTCTATGAAGTACAAAGCAGATATTACAGGGAAGGAGTATCCGAACATGAAGAACAACCAGCAAACGCCCTGGCGTGAAGCTTTAAAATTAAATACCCGCGCATTAAAACTGTTTTATCAGTATTACCCGCAGATCATTCTTTCCCGCTTTTTTTCCGTCATCTGGATCTCACTGACGCCCTACGTCGAGATCTATCTTTCTGCATTGATCATTGATGAGCTTGCAGGAAACAAAAACCCGGCACGCCTGCGGTATCTTGTGACCATCACACTGTTTTCTGCCGCTGTGATCTCTTTTGTATCCGCATGGCTTACTAAATGGAAAGAGGCACAAAATGCCGGGATTTATCTCAAAGTGACCCATATCTTTTCTGAAAAATATCTGGATATGGATTACATTCATATGGATGAAACCGAAACAGCAGAACTCTATTCCACCATCATGCAGAATCAGAACAGTGGCGGCTGGGGATTTTACGTGGTTTTTGAGGATTACGAAAAACTCTGCGCTGCCATCCTGACGCTTCTCGGTGGTATTTCCTTAACAGTCTCCCTTTTTACCAGCCGCGTCCCGGAAAGTGCCGGAACTTATACCCTGTTAAATAATCCTCTCTTCCTTCTGCTTTTGATCGCAGTGATGCTCTTCATCACCTGCCTTGCACCGGCTCTTCTCAACAAAGCCGGTAGTTATATGTCCCGCAATATTGATTCACAAAATCTTGCCAATCGTATCTGGGGATATTTTGGCCTGCTTGGCACACACAAAGAACTTGCCGCTGATATCCGTATGTACCGGCAGGATAAGATATGTGACAGATACACGCTCGATAAAGAAGCATCTTTTAACTCCAAAGGACTGTTTGCCAGATACTGCTGGGGACCGATCGGACTTTACCGTGCCGCCTCCTCCGCTGTTTCTGTGCTGTTTACCGGTATCGTCTACCTTTTTGTCTGCTTAAAAGCGTGGGCAGGTGCATTCGGTCCCGGTTTAGTCACTCAGTATATCGCATCCATTATCAAGGTATCCGGTGGTGTTTCCAGCTTTCTTGCAGCCCTTGGTGATATGCGCAATAATGCCCCGTTTCTGACACAGATCTTCTCCTTCCTCGACATGCCTAACACGATGTATCAGGGAAGCCTGACGGTGGAGAAACGAAGTGACAGAAACTATGAGATTGAATTCTGCAATGTTTCTTTTAAATATCCCGGCAGTGACCGTTACGCACTCTGCAATGTCAATCTGAAATTTAAGATTGGCAGCCGTCTCGCCGTAGTCGGCATGAACGGCAGCGGAAAAACAACGTTCATCAAACTGCTCTGCCGCCTGTATGACCCTACCGAAGGTGTGATCAAACTCAATGGCATTGATATCCGCAAATATAACTACGCCGAATATATGATGATCTTCTCCGTTGTTTTCCAGGATTTCAAACTCTTTTCCTTAAAGCTCGGAGAAAATGTTGCTACCCGCACCACCTATGATGCTGCTCTGGTAAGGCAGTGTCTTAAAAAGGCCGGTTTTACTGAAAATCCTGCCAAACTAAAACATGGCATGGACACCTTTCTCTACAAAGATTACGACCAGGACGGTGTCAATGTTTCCGGTGGAGAAGCCCAGAAGATCGCGATCGCGCGGGCTCTCTATAAAGATGCCCCGTTTATCATCTTAGACGAACCGACTGCCGCCTTAGACCCGATCGCCGAAGCCGAGATCTATGAAAAATTCAATGACATCGCAGGTGACAAAACCGCTGTCTACATCAGCCACCGGCTGTCCTCCTGCAAGTTCTGTGATGAGATCGTAGTATTCCATGAAGGCTCCGTCATACAGCAGGGCACGCACGAGGCACTTGTAGCAGATAAAACCGGAAAATATTATGAGCTGTGGCATGCACAGGCACAGTATTATACGAAAGAACCGGTGGGCTTATAGACTGATGTGCAGTTTACGATAATGGTGGGGCTGCATGCAGCTCCACCATTACCGCAACAGTTCAAACGCCCGGTACACATCTAACATTCCATATCCCCACTCCCTGTTCGGGTAGCTCCTCTCCTGATTCTTACGCGTTCCGCGTATCAGCATATTTTTTATCCCGGCATTGGAAAGCGTGGGTTCTCTCTGCTCGACCAGAGCCCACTGCATGATCTGCGCCACTGCTCCGGTCGTTATGGCTGCCGCCACACTGGTTCCTGTCATGGTAACATAATTTCCACGCAGTCCGGGTCCGTACACCGAAACTGCAGGTGCTGCAAAATCCGGCTTGATCTCGCCGGACGTTGTAAATCCCCTGCCGGAATTCTGGTAAATACTTCCGTTTGAAACCTGATAACCTCCCACCGTTATGACCTGTCCGCTCGTTCCGGGCGCGGTGATCGTAATGTCCGGATCAGAGCGCAGGAAAAAGACATTGCCCTTCGTAAACTGCTGCAGTGGAAGCCACATATTATATCTTCCGGTCACAATATTTTCCGGGAAGACACGGACGATCCAGAGCCCCCGCCTGAGATTGGAAAAACGGAAATAGATCAGCTGGTTTGCCGCCTCTTTTGTCTCGACCCGATAGTCCACAGAGACCGTCGTGCCCTCAAAGATAAAATGGTAATCTCCCGAACCTCCGGCACGCACCGGCAGTCTGGGAAACTGTTCTCCGGTCGGGGAAATGATCGAGACCGCATACAGCTCCAGCGACTCCGCCCACAATTCAAAAAAGACACCGGCAACATCCGTCTCCACATTGATCTCCACATCCTCGTATTCCATCTCCCCGCTGATCGTTCCCTGAAAATGATGTCTCGCATTTGCCTCATTTCCGGCAGCGGTCACCACCGAGCGGCGGCGTCTGGTGCAGATATAGTTCAGATAGGTTGCCAGGGAACCATCCCTCCCGTGGCTTCCCATGCTGTTTCCCACCGCAAGACAGATCACAAGCGGCAGTCCGAGACGGTTTGCAAGCCCATCCAGATAGGAAACGCCCATCATGACATCTGCCTCACTGAATGCCTCCACACCCTCCGGGATAAAGAAAAAATCCTTTAAATATGGTTTCGCCTGTTTTAATTTTACCACCGCGATCTGCGACTGGGGAACTGCCCCGATAAAATCATTTGCAATGTCCTCGCTGCCACATGCTACTCCAGCCAGAAATGTTCCATGTCCATTCTCATCCCGGTGCGGGACCAGTTCGTAGGGATCTTCGCTCTGCAATGCTTCATTGATTCGCTCTCTGCGGTATTCCGCTCCATAAATAATGCCATCCGGCGGTGTTCCATCCTCTATACTCTGATCCCAGATTGCTGCGATCCGCGTGCTCCCATCCGAAAAACGAAACACCGGATTTGTATAATCGATCCCTGTATCAATAAATCCAACCAGTACCCCATTGCCTTTGAGCGAGAGCACTGGCTGATTCTGAAGCCTCAAAATACCGGATGCCTCCAGTGCCGTCACATCCAAAAGCCCATAGCATTTGGGGATACCGGTATAGGTGTAAGTGGAGATATCGAGCGGCGGCAGCCCTTCCCTCGGATAATAAAAGATATCAAAATCTTCTGTGATCCGCTGCACACATCCTGTCGTAGCCGGTATTTCCGCTTCCACCCCGTAAGGTATGATAAAATCAAAATATTCATTCGAGTAGACCTGTTCCCTGCAATCTGCCATAACAAAAAAACTCCGTCATCTGCTTTATACAGTAGATGACGAAGTTTCCATTTATATGCCAGACGATTGCTGTTTTTCTTCTATGACCGGACAGCCGCGCATCGTAATGAGCGGTGCTCCTTTATTTTCCAGATAATCTCTTGTGATGGTCACCGTACCGATGTTGTCATCTTTCGGGATCTCATACATGATATCCAACATGTATTCCTCTAAAATGGCTCTTAATGCACGCGCACCGACTTTCTTTTCCTTTGCCTTTGCTGCAATGGCTGCAAGTGCATCATCCTCAAATTTCAGATCCACTTCATCCATGGCAAGTAATTTCTGGTATTGTCTGATGATCGCGTTTTTCGGCTCTTTTAAGATACGCACCAGCATATCCTCGGTCAGCGCATCCAGTGTGAACATGATTGGGAGTCGTCCCAGAAACTCCGGGATCATACCGAATTTGCGCACATCCTCCATCGTAACTTTCTGGAGCAGGTTCTCATCCTTATCATACTGGTCTTTTAGTTCTGCCTTAAATCCGATCGAAGCCTGTTTATTCAGGCGCTCTTTGATGATCTCTTCCAGATCCGGGAATGCACCACCGCAGATAAATAAAATGTCTTTTGTGTTTACCATCGTCATCGGAACCATGGCATTTTTGCTGCTGGCTCCAACCGGTACCTCTACCTCTGCACCCTCTAATAATTTTAACATTCCCTGCTGTACAGACTCTCCGCTGACATCACGCTGATTTGTGTTTCGCTTTTTGGCGATCTTGTCGATCTCATCAATAAAGATGATACCATGCTCTGCACGCTCCACATCGTTATCTGCAGCAGCAAGCAGTTTGCTGACTACGCTCTCGATATCATCACCAATATAACCTGCCTCGGTCAGGGAAGTCGCATCGGTGATTGCAAGCGGCACATCAAGCAGTTTTGCCAGTGTCTTAACCAGATAGGTCTTACCACAGCCGGTCGGTCCGATCATCAACATGTTTGATTTTTCGATCTCGACATCATCCTTGTGGTCTGATGCGATCCTCTTGTAATGGTTATAGACCGCCACTGACATTACCTTTTTCGCATGCTCCTGGCCCACGACATACTCATCAAGTGATGCCTTGATCTTATGCGGAGCCGGAATTTTATGTATGTCGAGAACTGCTTCTGACTTTTCCTTTGGCTTTTTCTTTTTGATCTTCTGGTTGTTCGGCACAAATCCCTGCAGATCTGACAGGTTGATCATGCTGATGTTTGGCATCTTGCCCATATTCATCTGGAGCATATCGTCCATCGAGAAACCGGAGCCGTTCATGCTGTCAAACGTCTTCTGCATACAGTCTCTGCAGATGCTGATATTGTTTGGGATCTTGATCATCTTGCCTGCAATGTGTTCCGGTCTGCGGCAGATGTAGCAGATGTCTTCATACTCATTTTCTTCTTTATCCGAAGCAGGCGTTTCTTCCACGCTCACGTTGGTCTCTTCCGGTGTACCAATGTCCTGCCCTGCTGCCTCGTTTTCTTCCTGGTCGATTACTTCTCTATAGTCATTATTATTCATTGTTGTCTCCATTCCATTGCTTGTAAGATAACAGTATTATAATTCAAAACCAATAGTACCACAAGGAATTTGCGCATGATTTCATTTTTATTTAAGAAAAAAGGAAGCATGCAATCTTCATTGCTGCTTCCATGTCTCCTATCTGGCTGTTCCTGTTGTGGTGTCCCCATTGGTCGCATTATCGCCTTCCCCGGTCATGTCATCCACACCATTTTCCACGCCGTTTATAATATCCTTTCCTGCCTCTCCGACACCGTCTACCACGTCGTTTACAACTGCGCCACCCTCTGTGGTTGCTCCGCCTGTTGTGTTATTGTTATTTGTGGTTTCATTGCCGTTTGTTCCATTTTCGGTATTCAGTACATTGTTGTCCGGATTGGTTGTTGTCGTACCGTTTGTTGTCGTACCATTTGTACCAGTGCCGTTTCCGTTATTTTCTGTGTTCGTGTTGGTTCCGTTATTTGTGGTTCCATTGTTATTGTCTTTCACACCATTTCCACATGCAGTCAGACCGCCTAACGCCATCGTAAGCACCAAACCTGCCAGCATTACTCTGATCTTTTTCATAGTCATATTCTCCTTTACCTTTTAAAAAGTTTTCAAGGATAGTATGAGCTTTTTTTCAAAACTTATGCAAAAAACAGGCAATATTTTCAATTTTCCTATTTGTAATAACCCAATTCTCTTGAGAGTTCTTCCTGTACTTTCTTTACATCCACGGCAAGCTCCATGACACGCTCTCTTGTCATACGGCTGGTCGGACCGGAGATACTGAACGCATATTTCACTTCATTCTGGTAACCATGTAAACATGCGGCAATACAGCGGACACCTTTTTCGTTTTCCTCATCATCAAGTGCGTAACCGTTCTTGCGGACTTCTTCTAATAATTTCTGCATTTCGTCGTAATCCGTCACGGTCTTGTCTGTCTTTTTCTCGATAACACTTTCGTTCCAGATCTGTTTTACTTCGCGCTCCGGCAAAGTTGCCATGATTGCCTTGCCGACTCCGGAACAGTACATCGGATGGATCATTCCCACATGCGATACCATGCGGATGGTTCCGACTTTTGCTTCAATCTTATAAATATATAAAATATGGTTTCCCTCACGCTGCACCAGATGAACGGCTTCGCCGCTTAAATCTGATAAGCGTTCCAGATATGGCTTTGCCACTTGTAAAATATCCATACGGTCGAGAATCTTTCCCGCCATATTTACTATTTTATAGGAAAGCATATATTTTTGTGTTGTCTCGTCCTGTTTTGCATATCCCATATAGACCAGGGACATCAACAGGCGGTGTACGGTACTTTTATGCAGATCCAATGCTGCGCTGATCTCCATCAGCCCCATCTCGCCGTTTTCCGCAAGCATCTCCATGACCTGAAAAATACGTTCTGCGGACTGTACCGGATTTTTAGTCTCTTTTCCTTCTGCCATACCAAACCTCTTACTCTGTTTTTTAGTTCCATATTATAAATTCGTGTTCCACAATATGAAACCAAATGCAATGATAGCATGAACCAACCAGAAAAGTCAATCTCTTTTCCTGCACTGTTTCTTATCAAAATAGGTTGACAAGGCTTTCTCAGATGTTATAATTATATTGTATCGTTTTATGAAACATTGTTTCACATTGTGGAACGCAGAAAAAGAAACCAAATTATATTAATTATAAGGAGAAGATAGTATGAACAAAGTATTAGAAGAGTTTTCCAAAATCGGTATCATCCCAGTTATCGCACTTGACAACGTTGAGGATGCAGCACCTTTAGCAAAAGCATTATGCGATGGTGGTCTTCCATGTGCAGAGGTTACATTCCGTACTGCTGCAGCTGAGGAGTCTATCCGCATCATGTCTGAGCAGTTTCCGGAGATGTTAGTAGGTGCAGGAACCGTTCTTACAACAGAGCAGGTTGACCGTGCTGTCAATGCCGGTGCAAAATTCATCGTAAGCCCGGGCTTAAATCCAAAAGTTGTAAAATACTGTGTAGAAAAAGGGATCCCGGTAACTCCTGGATGCTCTAACCCAAGTGATGTTGAAGTAGCAATCGAACTTGGTCTTGAAGTTGTTAAATTCTTCCCGGCAGAAGCTGCAGGCGGATTAAACATGATCAAATCCATGGCTGCTCCTTACACCAAGATGAGATTCATGCCAACCGGTGGTATCAATGCAAAGAACTTAACAAACTACCTTGACTTCAAAAAGATCATCGCATGCGGTGGTTCCTGGATGGTAAACAAAGACATGATCGCAGCAAAAGACTGGGCTGGCATCACAGCTTTAACCAAAGAAGCTGTTGCAACCATGTTAGGTTTCAAATTATTACATGTAGGTGTCAACAACGCAAACGAAGAAGTTGCTGCTGCTGAGTCTGCAAAATTCGCTACTCTTCTTGGCGAAAACGTAAAAGTTGGAAACAGCTCTATGTTCGTTGGTTCTTTGATCGAGATGATGAAAAATCCAGGACGTGGTACAAATGGACACATCTGCATCCAGACCAACTACTTAGATCGTGCTATCTACCACTTAGAGAAACGCGGTTTTGTATTTGACGAGTCTTCTTTCAAATACAATGACAAGGGCGAACTTACCGTTGCTTACTTAAAAGACGAGATCGCTGGTTTTGCTGTTCATTTCAACCAGAAATAATTGAAAACCTGTATTCCGTTTTTAACAAGGAGGATTCTCATGGATCAAAATTGTGCTTATTGTATGGAAGGCGATCTGGTCGCTCAGTTTGGTATCAAGATCTGTGAACTGCCAAGTTCCAAAGTATATCTGTTTAAAGAACAGAGCCACAAGGGACGTGTGATCGTAGCTCACAAAAAGCATGTCAGCGAGATCATCGAGCTGACTGCCGAAGAACGTGCTGCTTACATGGAAGATATCAACCATGTTGCAGAGGCATTACACAAGGCTTTTCATCCACAGAAAGTCAACTATGGTGCCTATGGTGATACCGGACACCACCTCCATTTCCATCTGGTTCCAAAATATACCGATGAGTATGAATGGGGTGGCGTATTTGCCATGAACCCGGGCGAGAAATTCTTATCAGATGAAGAATATGCTTCCCTGATCGAGCAGATCAAAGCAAACCTATAATAGACAGAAAAACCGCAACGTGATCTTTCCCGTTGCGGTTCTTTTTTGCTCTCTTTTATTCTTCTTAAATTGTCTTGATCGCCACGATCAGTTTCTTCTGGTATAACTGCATCTGTTTTAACTGTTCTCCGATCGTCTGATACTCTTCCTTTCGCAGATCCGAAACGACCGCAGAAGCACTCTGGAACATCCTGGAAAATCCAAGTGTCCCGGAAAGCCCCTTTAATGCATAGATCTGATCTAACACTTCTTTATAATCCGTCTTCTCATATGCTGCTACCGCATCCTGTAAATGATGATCTTCCCCGTATTTTCTCAAATATTTTACATACAGCTCTTCTTTCCCAGCAAAATGCAGTACACCTGCTGTATAATCAACTCCAACCTCTTTTAATGCTTTCCTTTTCATATAAACCACGCCCTTCTGTTCCTGCACATCACAACTACATCATTATTTTGAACGATACATGTGTTAGTGTCAAGAATTTTTCTTATTTCTTAGCGCTTTTATTTCTTCATCTTAGGCTGGAAGATCAGACTGGCAAGATAACCAAAGACAATCGCAGCCGAGATACCAACCGCACTCGCCTTGAAACCTCCCATAAAAATGCCGATAAATCCATTTTCATCGACTGCCTCTTTTACCCCTTTCCAGAGCACATTTCCAAAACCAAGGAGTGGAACCGATGCCCCTGCTCCTGCAAAGTCCACAAAAGGCTGATAAATCTGTAATGCCCCAAGCAATGCCCCAAGACAGACCAGACATACCATGATCCGCCCCGGTAACATCTTTGTCTTTTCCATTAAGATCTGTACCAGTGCACAGATTGCCCCACCGACCCAGAATGCGTTGATATAATCCATATTCCCTCTTTCCGCATATCAGATATGCTAATCTTTTTATACACTTTAAGATGCGTGTTCGATCACGACCGCATGCGCAATTCCCGGCACATTCCTGCCCTCATTAAAAGACACTGTAGAAAGCAGTGCCCCGGTCGGTACAAACAAGATCCTGTGATAAGTTCCGTCCTCGACCTTTTTTAAAAAATGCGCACTCAATGTCACCGCCGAACATCCACAGCCGGAGCCACCTGCCCCGGTCTTTTGCGCATCACTGTCATAGATTTCGATCCCACAGTCGGCATGGACTGTGCTTATGTCAAATCCCTTGTATTTTAACAGATCGATCAGAATCTCCTGCCCGATACTTCCCAAATCTCCGGTAATGATCTTATCGTAGTCACTTACCCCTCTTTTAAAATCATTGAAATTTGCTGCGATCACATCAGCTGCCGCAGGTGCCATGGCAGCCCCCATATTCATCGAATCCTTAATTCCATAGTCCACGATCTTTCCGGTCGTGATCCCTGTGATCCGCGCTTTGCTCCGTTTTGTGCCAAGTACATATGCCCCACTTCCTGTGACCGTCCAGGTAGCAGATTTTGGTCTCTGATTAGCATATTCTAATGGAAAGCGGAACTGCTTTTCCGCACTTGCAAAATGAGACGATGTCATTGCAACCACATATTCCGCATAACCAGCCGCCACACACATCGCCCCGAGTGAAAGTGCCTCTCCACAGGTACTGCATGCCCCGTAAAGCCCAAACAGCGGCACCTTGGTATCCTGCAGGCCAAATGAGGTTGCAATATTCTGTCCTAACAGGTCTCCCGAAAACAGATAACGGATCTCCTCTGGTTTTAGCCCGGCTTTTCCGATCGCCATGGTAAATGCTTCCTTTTGCAGTGTACTCTCAGCCTCTTCCCATGTGTTCTGCCCGAACTTATCGTCCTCACCCACGACATCGAACTGCTTTCCAAGCGGCCCTTCCCCTTCTTTTTTCCCAACAATATTTGCACTGCTTATGATATATGGTGCTCTCTCAAATTGCAGACTCTGTTTTCCTACCTGAATCTCCATCCTTTTTATCCCTTTCTACTTTTCTTTTAGTATGGATGTTTTTTTTCTTTTTATTCCGGGCAGACTCATATTATGTGAATTTTTCCTATATTCTAAGATTTTATTTTGTGTATTTCTTACAACTACAGAATTGATTGACGGCTAAAAATTGGTAAGATATGATACATCTACGAGGTATTGATCACATGCGAAACGAATTTATTCCCAAAGCGTTAAAAGAATATCGTAAAAAAAATAATTATACGGTTAATGACGTGTCTCTCCTGCTCCGGAAGCGTTCCCTGGAGGTTGCTCCAAAAACAATTTATGGATGGGAAAGCGGACAGGCAAGCCCAAGTGCCGATATACTTTTAACTCTCTGTGAAATTTATCACATAACAGATGTTCTCGGTTCATTCGGACACGGCTCAAGTAACGATTTCCAGCTTACAATGGAGGAACGTACCATGATCGAAGCCTACCGCGCACATCCCGAATTACACGAAGCCGTGGATATTCTCCTGGGCTGTAGAAAACACAGTTCACCGGATAATCGCAACACACACCGTCAATAATAGAATATACGCTTCGCGAATATCCTATCAAAAAAAGACAATGAGAAACGTTTCGTTTCCCATTGTCTTTTTTAAATTCGGAACTCTCCTGCATCCTTTGATGTAATATTCATCGTGATGCTGCAGTCTGCCATGTGCTCATAATTGACCTCCAGTTCATAATCTACCTTAACCTCGATGTTATGCTCGCTCTCACTGACCTCAACATTTCTGGCATCGATCCCGACTAAAAGACTGCCATATGGTGTGTAATAATAGCTGACGTTCTTTTTATTCTTCTCGAACATCATATGCACATTCGTTGCACCGCGCTTGGTAATGTCTAACATGCTGTCATTCAGCTTGATGATATTCTTTGTAGGCTCTTTGATCCCCTCTATGACCTCATCATAGATGATATAATGTTTTCCATTTTTTTTATAATAATCACCGCTTGTGATCACCTCGACCGGTTCATTGTTCGTATCTCCGGCAAACTGCAATCCGCTGATCTTTAAAATTACCTCTTTTGTCATGTCTTACCCTTCATTACTTTCGTTTTTAAAACTCTGCTGCTCTTCCTATCTTACCTACTTTCCGGCAAAGTTTCAATACTATTCTTCATTTCCGGCGGAAAGATCATTCAAAAAGGAAAGATACTTAAACTGCACTTTATAATTTCCCGAAGAAAGCACCTCCTTATATTCTTCCGGGGAAAGTACTTCTTCAAGCGATTCCTTGGCATCTTCCTCCACGACCTCATAGACACTTCCCGAAAAGCACATGTTCGGATACATCACGCACCACCAGTTATGACCGCATCCTGCACCGATGACAACCTCGAGTGCCTCATACGTTCCCGCCGGGAAGGTATATTCCCCATAAGATTTCACCGGAAATTTGACCTCTTTTACAAACGTTTCGACCGGATAATCATATCCTTCCTGCGCCACGACCTGTTCGGCAGTCTTACGGATCTTTGCTTCGTTTTCGGATATCACAGCCAGACATTCCTTTTTGCTCTTCACTCCACACAGTTTTTCGGACATATAGCCACCAACGGCATCACGCACCTTTAATTTCAGTGTCTGATCCTCTTTCGTGTCACTGTTTGCAATGACATGAAACCTCACAACTTTTTCTGCAATTTCCTGCTGCATCTGCTGTCTTTTTATGTACTCCATCCCAAGAAACAGGGTGGATAAGCCCAATAGAAGGAACAATCCCTCTATCAGCTTCTGCCTCCACTTTTCCATTTTAAAACGCTCCTTTTTTATTTTCTCCTTCCTATCCTTCCACAAATTTCCGGTCTTATTCACTTTTTTATAAATTTACCCAGGTGATCTCCACATGACAGACCACTTTTGTCCCCTGTTCATATTGTGTTTCGTACATCGTCACCCAGTCATACCATTCTCTTTTTTCCGCTCCGATCTTTTTGTAACTGTTTGTGATATCCACCGGTTTCTCCCTCTGTATCATCTCCTGCGCGATCTGGTTTAAATAGGTTTCACACATCCGTTCCAGTTCTCTTTTGCTGTAAAATTTTCCTGCCGGCTGTGCTACGACCTTTCCCTTACAGCGGACATACAACTCGATCACTTTCTCCTCACAGGTTCCGGAAAATGCGATCCGGTTTTGCGTTTCGGATAATTCCACGCCAAACCCGGGATCAAGCGATAACGTATACGTCCTCATCTTATTCTGGGCAAAAAAAGACAATCTTGCAGCCTCACTCTCACAGATCCCGACCGGCACGCCACGCCGCACCACATAGTATCTTTTTACAAAAAAACTGTCCTCTTCTCTTGCCACATAAGGAACATACAGTGTCTCCATCTTATTTTCCTGTTCCTCGTAGAGCATGCCAAGGGTCGGATAGACCTGTTTTTTCGCCTCCGATACATTCTCAAACAGTTCCTCAAAATACGTTCCCGCCGACTCGCCCTCTTCGTTTTCTTCCATGATCTTTTCTGCATCCTCTGCAACAGCCACATAGGTATTGCGCGGTACTTCATTCTGGTTTTCCAAAAAGGAAAGCAGCTCCTTCCATCCCTTTTCGTCCTCGATCACACTCTGGTTTACCACCAGAAGTTTCAGATGGCTGTAATCAATCACGCGGTTTTTCCCCTCTGTGTTCTCCATCCATGTTACGCCGGCATTTGTGGCATCCGTAACAGCAGCCTCGAGCGGGAATTTCTTATCTTCCAGTTCAGCCGTACAACACCCCGAAAGAAACAGCAGACAGCATAGGAGGAAAAGCATGGCAGTTTTCTTTCCAATGTGCTTTTTGCATCCCAGCAACAGCAACGGGACAAGCACCAGAAACGGCGTCCCCACATAGCAGAGAAACTGCAGATACCATAGTTCCATCCATCCGTTCTTATAAAAAGAGACTGCAAGCAGACATACCACTATCAGTACAACTGCATATGCCCACACGCTCTTTTTCCCGCCTGCCACACGGGTTAAGATCTTTCCACTGTAAAATACGGTACTGCCTAGCAGCGCATATAGTGTAAAAAACCAGATCCCGAACATGATCGCATCCGTCCGCTTTAGAAACCCGCCTGATACCTTTACTGTGCTCATCAGTGTAATGACCGCATCTTCCATCCCGGCAAGCGCATTTCCGCCGAATATGCCAAGCAATACCAGATAGAGGATCAGATGGATGCCTGCCACGAAAAGCAGGGAAAGTTTTCCACCGGATAGGATCTGTTCCTTATTTCTCCCATACGGCATCAAAAATAACACCAGAAACAAAAGAGCCAGGCAGGAAAAAAACGCATAACTGCCCATAAGCAGACCACTCCACTCTGTCGTAACGATCGGTGTCCAGTAATCCACATCAACCTCATCCCAGGTATAGACGATCATCAAAAACAATGGGATCAGTAAAAACCAGAACAAGAGCTCATAGATCCTTGCCCGTCCCTCAATGCCGCTGATCAACCCATATGCGGTCAGAAGGACGATGACAAATAGAACAAGATAAAAAGTCTCTTCCCTCAGTAAATGGCGCAATATGACCGCAGTAAACAGGTATGCCGTATAGCCTGCGAGCAGTAGCAGATAAATAAAATACCCCATCTGGATGATCCGCCCGAACACGCCCCCGCACTTCTGCTCTAAATACCCTGCAAAATCATTTCCGCCCATATCTTCCATCACACAGGATAACACCTTTAAAAACAGTCCCCCAAACAGGGTTCCAAGCACTATGGCAAACACACCGTCCCGCCCGGCAGTCTGTGCCAGTACTGACGGTATCAGTAATGTGCTAAGCCCCAACAGGTCAAACGTCAACAGACGGAAGATCTGCCGCTCTGATATTTTTTGATTCTCTGAAAACATCTCTCTTTCCCTCTTTTTCTCCTGGCATAACCTATGACTTCCACCGGAGTTTTCTCCGTTTTTTCCGCTTCGCATAGACCGGACGCCAAAGCAGTTTCCGTAAGGGCTGTCTGTATAACGCATCCCTCTCATCTTCATAACCGTTTAAGTCCGCTCCCACAAATGGCATCAGGTACGGAATGCCAAAGCTCTTTAAATGCGATAAATGGATGAGCACGGCGAGCAGCCCGGCTAACATTCCAAAGAATCCCAGCCATGCACACAGGGCAATAAAAAAGAATTTCAGTACCCGGAATGCCGTGGCAAATTCCTCATTTGGTATGGCAAACGAACACAGTGCCGTAAATGAAATGACGATCACGACGATCGGACTGACCAGATTTGCCTCGACCGCTGCCTGTCCGATAATAAGACCTCCTACAATTCCTATTGTATTTCCCATCGCACCGGGCAGCCGCACACCCGCCTCCCGCAACAGTTCAAACGAGATCTCCATGATCAGCACCTCAATGACTGCCGGAAACGGAACCCCTCTTCTGGCATCAGCAAAGGACAGTAACAGCGTGGTCGGCAGGATCTGTGTGTGGAAATTTGTCACGGCAAGATAGAGTCCCGGGAGTGTCATTGCAAAAAACGATGCCACATAGCGGAGCATCCGCCCAAAGCTCGCGATCTCAAACCGGTTGTAATAATCATCACTTGTCCGGATAAACGAGTTATAATCGGTCGGCAGGATCAGTGCGACCGGTGAGTTATCCACAAGCAAAATGACTCTGCCCTCCAAAATCGACATTGCCGCCCGGTCCGGCCGCTCGGTTGTCTGAAACTGTGGAAAAGGCGAATACCACTTTTCCTCTGTGAGCTGCTCGATGACACCACTGTCTAACACGCCATCAATCTCAAACCCATCCATCCTGCGCTCAATCTCTTTTAACAGTCCCGGATAAACCAGGTCATCCATATAGACCAGATAGACATTCGTGTTGGATCGGATCCCTGTCTTTAGCTGTTTGACCTTGACTTTGGGCGAGCGCACCCGTTTTCGGATCAGGGCCGCGTTCTGCTTGACCGAATCCGAAAATCCTTCGTTGGAACCTCGGATGACCTTTTCCGAATCCGCCTCGCTCAGACTCATCCTCGGGTATCCGTTATCCGGTATCTTGACCGCCTGCGCAAATCCGTCCACAAACAGAATCGTCTCTCCGGTCAGAAGCCCGTCTGCCGCCTCCTCGATCGTAGAAAAAAAGGTAGCATCGGAAATGCCAAGTGCATTCTGTGAAAGTACGTCATAGATTTCCTCCTTTTCTATCGTGCGGAGATATTTTAGCACCTCGCTGAGTGCGGAGGTTCCCATGTCCACAGATACCTCGATAAAGGTCAGGTAACAGGGCACATCCCCATTCTTTCCCAAATTCATCTGTTTCTTTTTTATGTCATCACATACGGAAAACAATTTCTCCATATGTGCTATGTTTTCGCTTAAGCATGGTGTGATCTTTGTCTTTGTTTGTTCTCCCATCCCATTTCTCCTTGCTTTTTCCATGAAAAAAAAGAGGATAGACATAGTGCCTATCCTCTTCTAGTTTCTACTGTTTTTCTTTTTTTATACACAATTATTCCTGTTCACGGATGATTTCTTTGACCGCAACCACCTGATTCTCCACATGACGATGCATTGCCGCAGTCACTTTTCCTTTATCCTTTGTCATCAGTCCCTCTACGATGTCGTTATGTTCCCGGATCAGGATCGGATAATTCTTCTCATCTTTTAAATATTCGATCCGGTAACGGTACATCTGTTCCCGTAGATTATTCAATATATTGACCAACTTTGGATTGCCTGTGGCATGATAAATGATATCATGGAACTTCACATCCGCTTCCGCGATTTTTTTGACATTTCCGGTCTTTGTGAACTCCTCAAACTCGCGCATCGTCGTCTTCAACTCATCTAACTGTTCTTCTGTCATTTCCTCGCACGCGATCGAAGCAGCAAGCTCATCTAATGCCTCTCTGACCTGAAGGACATCCTCCATATCCTTTTCCGTCATTTTGGCAACTTCCGCACCTTTTCTTGGAATGGTTACAGCAAGTCCCTCCTGCTCTAACATCCGGATCGCCTCACGGATCGGAGTACGGCTGACACCTAATTTTGCAGCAAGCTGCAGCTCCATCAAACGCTCTCCCGGCTTTAATTCACCCCTTAAGATTGCTTCGCGCAACGTATGAAAAACCACATCCCTTAACGGAAGATACGCATTCATATTCAGCGTTAAATCCTCTGTCTTTGTTTCCTCCATCTCTTCCTCCCTGTTGTCTGAACCTCTCATTGTAACACTATCTTGCATTGTTATAAATACTGGTCAGATAGACCTGTTTTGCCAGACCGGACTTACGCATCTTTTCATACGCACGTACTGCTGTCTCTTCTGTATCAAACAAGCCAAATACCGTTGGTCCGCTTCCGCTCATCATCGCATTTAAGGCTCCCTGCTCTTTCATCAGATCCTTGATCTGTGCAATGACCGGATAATTTGGAATGGTAACGGTCTCTAAGATATTGCCCATGTCTGCTGCGATCTTTGGCAGATCTTTTGCCTCAATATCCGAAACCAGCGTATCAATATCAGGATGTACAATGCCCTCGTTTAATTTCAGATTTTCATAGACAAACTTTGTCGATACACTGATCTGAGGCTTGGCGATCAAAACCGGGCACTTCACCATCGGTGGCAGTGCGGTCAGTTTCTCCCCGATTCCCTCTGCAAGAGCCGTTCCACGCATAATGCAGTATGGAACATCCGCTCCGATCTTTACTCCGCGCTGCATCAGTTCCCCTTTGGAAAGTCCCAGCTCAAACATGCTGTTCATCCCGTATAACACTGCTGCCGCATCCGTACTTCCGCCCGCCATACCGGCTGCAACCGGAATATGTTTGTGAAGCTTAACATCAATGCCATCTTTAATGGAAAACTCGTCTTTTAACAATTTTGCAGCTTTATAGACCAGATTATTCTCATTCGTCGGCAAAAAAGTCAGATTGGTCGTTATGGTGATCTCATCTGCCTGTGTCTTCTTCATCTCCAGACGGTCAAACAGATGGATGGTCTGCATGACCATCTTTACCTCATGGTAACCATCCTCTCTTTTTCTTACCACATCTAATCCCAGATTTATTTTTGCAAGTGCTTTTACCGCTATCTCTTTCATACTTACTCCACGCCCATACTGTATTTTGTATACAATGATATTAGCATTTTCCCCCGGAAAGGTCAATTCTATATATAAAGTATTTTTCTCAAAAAGCCGATACAATTATTAGTAAAGCAGGGATGCAGAATAATTTATTACCAATGGAATGGAGGAAACATTATGGGAGTAAATTCTATCACAGGAACAACAACAAACAATTACGAGACCAAAACATATAAAAAAGAGACAAGCGCTGCCGCTTCTGGTACTACATCCAGGGATACCGCTGCAAAAGACACCGGTGTGATCTATGAAAAATCAACCGATACCAAGACTTCCGGTGTAACCAAAAAGACCGACACCGCACTTGTTGCCAAATTAAAAGCCGATGCAGAGGAACGCACTTCCCAGCTTCGCTCTCTGGTTGAAAAAATGATGACCAAACAGAGCATTGCGATCGGAACTGCAGATGACATGTGGAAATTCCTTGCCAAGGGCGATTTTACCGTAGATGCAGAGACCAAGGCACAGGCCGAGGCTGATATCGCAGAGGATGGTTACTGGGGTGTAGAACAGACCTCCGAGCGTATCCTTGATTTTGCAAAAGCTCTCTCCGGCAATGATCCGGACAAGGCAGACTTATTATTGGATGCTTTCAAAAAAGGCTTTAAAGAGGCAACCAAGACCTGGGGCGACGAGCTCCCGGATATCTCAAAACGCACCTATGATGCAGTCTTAGAGAAATTTGACAAATGGAAAAACGGCACATCTGATACCACAACAGATGCAACCGAAACCAACTAAACAGGGTCAAAAAAGGACAGGATTTTATTTTATCCTGTCCTTTTTTGTGTTATAGGACTCACGCTTTTCCACCATTTTTATTTTAAACTCTTTCTCTCACTTAAAGTTGCTCCAGCATTGCTTCAAAATCTGCCGCAGGCATTGGCTTTGAGAAATAAAATCCCTGAATGTCATCACATTTCAGTCGCTGTAAAAACTCAACCTGTCTCTGCTGTTCCACACCTTCTGCTGTAATATGAAGTCCAATCTGCTGTCCCATTCGGATAACATGATAAAGTAATGTCTCTCCATCCCTATCTCCGATATGGTCGATCAGACTCTTGTCCAGTTTTAAAGTGTCAAAGCACTGGGTGCTCAAGGTCGCAAGAGAAGAATATCCGGTACCAAAATCATCCATTAAGATCTCGATTCCCATCTGACGGAACTGGTTTAGCAGCTCGCAGATATCTGCCTTGCCCTCCATAACTGTCTCTGTCACTTCCAGCTGAATGTACTTTGAATCAATGTTATACTCCCGTATGATTCCACTATAACGCTGCAGTACATCCGCATAATAGAGAGAAGCCCTGCTGATGTTAACAGAAACCGGATAGATTTTTTTATTCTTATCCAGCCACTGTTTCTGCTGTTTACATACACTGCGGAACATATATTCATCCAGTTTCATGATCATACCGTTTTTCTCAAATAACGGAATAAATCTGCCTGGGGAAATCATCTCTCCATCTTCTTTTCGCCAGCGGACCAATGCTTCACTTCCCACAACTTTGCCATCCTCTGTGCTGTATTTGGGCTGATACCAGACTTCGAATTCTCCCTTTTCCAGTGAGATTGGAAAATGTTCTTCCAGTTGTTTCTCCTGCTGTAATTTCACACGGCTGAACTCGTCATAGAATGCATAATACTGCTCCGGCTTATCGATCACATGTCCTCTCGCGATCTTGACCTTGCTGTAGGCATCCTCAAATGTCTCCGTTCCCTGCACATGATAAATGCCATATTCCGCATGAACACCATAGACCTGCAGGTTTTTTGCTTTTTCACTGACCTGCTCAGATACCTGCTCCAATCGCTCTAACAGTCTTTTCCCATCCGGAGCCGACAAAAACAACAGGAAGATGTCATCCCTGACATGGGCCGCCATCTCTTCTCCGCACAGTGAATGGCTGATCAGCTTCCAGGTTTCCCTGATCATCGTCTCACCCGCATTTTTTCCTGCCGCGATCGTAATGTTATTAAAATTCGTGATATCCATGATGACCAGGTAACCTTCCCGGGTGTGCCTGCATTCCATATCCATACTGAATTTTGCAAAGTTAGGACCTTTTGTCATCGGATCCTCATATGCAAAACTGTTCATCTTTCTCTGCTGTTCTTTTGAAAACAGTATCAGCAGTCCCGCGCCAATCAAAATAAAAATCCCCACCAGTAAACTCGTAATATACTGATTTGTCTGAATTGGCAGAACCCTCTGTTCAAGCACTGCAGATGGAACAATTGTCAGGATATACCAGGTTACGCTTCCGTCCATCAGATCAACCGGCACACAGTAATAATAGTTCTTTTCAGACAGATACAGAGTTCCACTGCCCTCTTTCTTTTCCTGCATCTGTGCTTTTAAACTGTCAACTGCAGCCTTATTGTCAGGATCCACATTTAACATATCAGAGAAAATATTGTGGGAAAGCTCTAACTTACTATCTCCCATAACCGCCATGATCTTACCATCTGCGTTGACTGCACAACTGTATCCCTGCCCTTCAAAGCTGTCGATCTGCAAGGACTCGTTAAATACCTCCGAGCTATAAGCCAGACCAAACACACCGGTCACATCGCCCGAATCATTTGGGATCGGAACTGTCATGACATTGACCGGACTATGCTCTGCACTGATTGCATCCTGTAAGACACCTGTGATAAAACACTTTCCTTCCATTCCCTTTTTATAGAAATCACGGTATGCAAGACTGACCACCTCTCCATCCGTCGAATAGGTTGTACCATCCGGAAAGCAAAATGCAAAACGTTTCAGCTCATAATCATCGAGAAACGTTTTAAAATACGCCAGTTTGCCATCGATATTTGCCGTGGTCGCATCAGTAAGTTCCTTCGAAAGCGAACGGATCAGCTTATAATCTGCATCCACCTTGGTATGCAGTGTTACCGCATTCTGTCCTGCCACATCTGCAAGATTCTGCTGTAGCTGTACCTCCATCTCACCTACGTTGACATAAGAACTGTGTAACACAGTAACTGCTATGCCAAACAATGCGAACAATACAATGATGAACTTTTTCATTCCTAATTTTTTACTGCTGAATTTCATGAGTTTTTCCATATCTTCTGATTTTTATCCTTCGTAATGTGTCCCTCCAGTATCATCCTTATCTAAAGATTCTACCACTAACTCTAGTCCTGTGCAACAAAAAGAGACCGTCTGAAGTTTCTTCTCCATTTACGCTCTCTTTCTGTTCATTTCTATTCTATTTTGTCTCTAAAATCTTCTCAATACTTGCTAATTTCACACAGATAACGAAGATCTCGGTTGCAGTTGTCAGATCCTCTAAACTTGGGTAAGACGGTGCAATACGGATGACAGAATCTTTCGGGTCTTTTCCGTATGGGAATGGTGCTCCTGCCGGTGTCATCACAACACCTGCTTTTTTCGCTTTGGCAACCACGCTCTTTGCACATCCCTCCAGCGTCTCATAAGTGATGAAATATCCCCCTTTCGGGCTGTACCAGCTTCCTACCCCAAGATCTTTTAACTCCGTCTCAAACATATTTAAGATCATCTCGAATTTCGGACGGAGAGAAGCCGCATGTTTCTTCATGTGTTCCTCAATACCATGGCTGTCTTTAAAGTAACGCACATGTCGGAGCTGATTTACCTTATCATAACCGATGGTCTGCACTTTTAACTGTTTCTTGATATCCTCAAGATTGTTTGGTGAAGTTGCGATCGCAGCCACTCCGGAACCCGGGAATGTAATCTTACTTGTCGATGCAAATTTATAAACCATATCCGGATTGCCTGCACGTTTGCACTCGGCTAAGATCTCAATCAGATGATCCTGATCCATATCATAGAGATGATGTACGCAGTATGCATTATCCCAATAGATGCGGAAATCTTTTGCTGCAGGTTTTAATCTTGCAAAACGGCGCACAGTCTCGTCAGAATAGGTAATCCCCTGTGGGTTAGAGTATTTTGGCACACACCAGATACCCTTAATGCTCTCATCTTTGCTGACTAAATCCTCTACCATATCCATATCAGGTCCGGTAGAGAGCATCGGCACATTGATCATCTCGATGCCAAAATGCTCTGTAATTGCAAAATGTCTGTCATATCCCGGAACCGGGCATAAGAATTTTACTTTATCTAATTTGCACCACGGAGTACTTCCCATCACACCGTGTGTCATAGAACGGGAAATGGTATCATACATGATATTTAAGCTGGAGTTTCCATAGATGATAATGTTGTCCGGATTGCACTCCATCATATCGCCCAGTAACACTTTTGCCTCCTGGATGCCATCTAACACACCGTAATTTCTACAGTCTGTCCCATCTTCACAGGTAAGATCCACGTAAGAAGCTAAAACATCCATAAGACCCATGGAGATATCCAACTGCTCCTGGGATGGTTTTCCTCTGGACATGTCCAGTTTCAGACCTCTCTGCTGGAATTTCTTGTACTCTGCTTCCAGGGTCTGTTTCTCTTTTAATAATTCCTCTTTGCTCATTTCCTGATAAGACTGCATGAAATTAATCCTCCTTGTTTTCTGTCCCTTTTATTTTACGGAAATACTCCCGAATTTGCTTTTCATAGCCGTTTTCTGACGGCACATAAAACTTTTTGTCGGTCAGACCATCCGGCAGGTATTGCTGCTCTACATAATGGTTTGGATAACTATGTGCATACAGATAGCCCACACCGTGACCTAATTTCCCAGATGACTTGTAATGTGCATCCTGCAGATGCACCGGAACCGGAGCTGTCATCGTACTCTTTACGGTCTCCATTGCATCATCAATGGCGCAGATCGCCGAATTGCTCTTTGGGGCACACGCCACATAGGTCACTGCCTGTGCCAGTATGATCCGCGCCTCCGGCATACCGATGCGCTCGACCGCCTGCGCGGCGGATGTTGCCACCACCAGTGCCATCGGATCTGCATTGCTGACATCCTCTGCGGCACAGATCATCACTCTTCTTGCAATAAATTTGATATCTTCTCCGGCATAAAGCATCCGTGCCAGATAATAGACCGCTGCATCCGGGTCAGACCCACGCATGCTCTTGATAAATGCAGATACCGTATCATAATGATTGTCACCGGATTTGTCATATCTGACCACTCTTCTCTGGATACACTCACTCGCCACCTCTAAAGTAATGTGGATCCTGCCATCCGCACTTCGCTCCGTCGTTAAGATACCAAGCTCGACCGCGGTCAGTGCCGCTCTCGCATCCCCATTGGAAATATCGGCAAGGAACTCAAGCGCATCGTCATCAATGACTGCATCATATGCCGCCATCCCCTTTTCGCTGTCATTTACTGCACGAAGAAGAAGCGTTTTGATATCTTCTTTTGACAGGCTCTTTAACTCAAAGATAATGGAGCGCGACAGCAGAGCGCCGTTGACTTCAAAATACGGGTTCTCTGTCGTCGCACCGATCAGAATAATCGTGCCATCCTCCACAAAGGGAAGTAAATAATCCTGCTGTCCTTTGTTGAACCGATGGATCTCATCGATGAAGAGAATCGTCTTTTTGCCATACATCCCCTGATTATTTTTTGCCTGTGTGATGACCTCTTCCATGTCTTTTTTCCCGGCTGAGGTTGCATTGATCTGCAGAAAATCTGCACTGGTTGTATGCGCGATCACTTTTGCCAGTGTTGTCTTTCCGGTTCCCGGCGGTCCATACAAGATGATGGAACTTAACTTATCTGCCTTGATCGCACGGTATAGCAGTTTGTCTTTTCCTATGATATGCTGCTGCCCGACTACCTCATCTAAGGTGGTCGGTCTCATTCTGGAAGCAAGCGGAGACTCGGTCTCCTTATTCTGCTCTCTCATATACTCAAATAAATCCATATGAAATCCTGTCTTTTCGGAATCTGTTCTTTTCTGTCCGCCCACGGCGTACATTTGAGCATTTTGAATTTTTCAAATTCATATCCTGCATTTTATGAACATTCTTCCTATCTTTTTCCTTTCTTTTTCCAGAAATATGACAGATTTTACTTTGAAAATTTCATATCTTCTAATACCATACATGAAACATTATGATTTTACAAGCCCCAAAATTATTTTGGGCAATCTGCATTTATTTCCAGATAAATACGGCACTTTACTGTGATAAATGAATAAACCTCGCAAAAGCCTTTTTCTCATTATAATAAGGTATTTTTCGCAAGGCAAGTATTAATCAAACAAAATCTCTTCCACTGTCACGAACGTATACCCCTCCCGCTCCAGTTCATCGATGATCTTAAAGGCGGCTTTTACCGACGATTCGGATGCATCGTGAAGCAGAATGATGTCATCCTCTTTTACCTGGTCAATGACGCGCTTTGCGATCACATCCGAGTTGCTCGTTTTCCAGTCCAAGGGATCGACATCCCACAGCACCTCGATCATTTTCGTCTCATAATCAAGATTACATTTCCAGCATCCAAAGGGAGGGCGGATATACTCCGGATACTCTCCGGTGATCTTATAGATTGCCGTATTTGTCTTATCCACCTGCTCGATCGCCGCACTGTCATTTAAGTTGCTTAAATTGACATGCTCATAGGAATGTGTGCCGATCAGATGTCCATCCTGATAGATTTCTTTCACGATCTTTGGATACCGCTCGACCTCCTTGCCTAACAAAAAAAACGTGGCACTCACACCACGTTCTTTTAAACCATCTAACAGTAATCCGGTATAGTCGGGATTGGGGCCATCATCAAAAGTAATTGCCACTTTTTTGACTGTTTCACGATTTTGGGACAGTGTCTCACAGGTTTCCTTTTCCATGCTCTCCCTGTATAACAGGGATTGCCCGAGCAGTACCAGACACATCAGCCCTGCCATCGCAGCCATCTCTCCTTTGACCTTTCTTTTTCTATTTCGATACCAGAATTTTCCGATCTCCAATCCCGTTCTTCCTTTACTCTGCACTCTGTAAAATATATGCAGAGGTTTCGGAAAAATACCCCATTCCTACAGCGTATCGTTTTCTATATCCTGATAGACTTCATCATAAATATCATTGTAGATATCATCATAAATATCCCCAAAGGAACCATTCTCATAGCCGTTCATCCCCGGATCATAGTTCACAAATACGGATGTATACAAAAGGATGGTCAGCAGCACGCCGATGATCCCTGTCACAAGCCCTCCGATGGCAAGCCCTTTCTTCTCATACTGTGTCAACTGGATGATACCAAAAACAATCGCTAAAATCCCTGCAATAACATTGATACAGGTACAGAAAAATACAAGGGCTAAGATACCAAGCACCAGAGATGCGATCCCAAATCCGATGCTGTCACTTTTCCTGTTTTCGTTCATATCCATCTTCTAAAACCTTTCTCCTAGTTAAATCCTACTACTTTCTGAGATAATTTATAGGCTGCAACGGAAATCTTTCTGCCTCCTTTTCCCGGAAGGTTCATCGTATTTCCAAGGATACCCATGCGCAGATGGTGGAACAGACGGATATCTTTGTCCTTGATGTATTTCCATAATTCACGCTTTTTCAGTAAATTTTCCTCTGTGCCGGAACGAATGAGCATAACCGTAGAAATCACTGTGATGATCTCTAAATAGTTAAACATATAGCGGCGCAGTTTCGGGTTCACGATCTTCCACAGATCAAATTCATCGATCATGATCTTGTTGACCTTGATCTGCTGGTCGATCCTGCCGATCATCACTTTCTCATTGACCGACTGATCTTCCCTGCCGATATAGTAGCGGTAAAAATCCACATCCATATAGTACATGGTCTTAACATTTGGCAGTGGCTTATATACATAGATATTATCCACATAAAAAGTATGTTTCGGCAGTACCAGTCCACATTCGCGGAGCAGTTTGGTACGATAAATGACCGAGTGCATCAGAATATACTGTCCCTTGTGCAGCTTTGCCTCGTTCCAGGTAAAGATACGATCTTTTGGCAAAGACGGATAGTGCATGACCTTTTTGTGCTTTGCGCCCGCCTTTTCATAAACGTAATTGGAGATCATCATATCCAGTGTTTTGTCTCCGCCTGCCAGTTCACGCAGCTTGTTTAAGATCTTCTCATATGCCTCGCCGTCTACCCAGTCATCGCTGTCTACAACTTTAAAATAAAGTCCTGTCGCATTGCGGATGCCCGCATTGACAGCCTCTCCGTGACCGCCGTTCTCCTGATGGATAGCACGGACAATGCCTGGATATTTTTTTTCATATGCATCTGCAATATCTGCTGTGCTGTCCTTTGAGCCGTCGTCGATCACTAAGATCTCCACATCATCCCCACCTGGCAGCAGAGATTTGATGCAGTTTTCCATATAATCCTGTGAATTGTAACAAGGTATTGCAAAAGTTAATAATTTCATGTCTGTTCTCCTATCTGTTTGTTTCCTGCATCAGTTGTCTGGCAAGTTCCATCGCTTTTTCGGTCATGGCATCGATATTATAATATTTATATTCCGCAAGTCTGCCGAGCAGATGGAAATTCTTTATCTGGGCGGTTAATCTTTTGTATTTCTCATATAACTTCTGATTTTCTTCATTTAAGATTGCATAATATGGGATTTCCCCTTCTGCCCCGGTATAGGCAAACGGATATTCTTTCACGATCGTGGTACCATCCGTATCCTGCTGCCCCGTTAAGAACTTAAACTCTGTGATCCTTGTAAAGTCCTCACTTACCGTATAATTCACAACGCTGTGCCCCTGATACGAATCCATGTCATAATGCTCAAAATGAAAATCCAGGGAACGGTATGGCAGCCTGCCAAAACGGCAGTCAAACAGTTCATCCAATGCTCCGGTATAGATGACATCTCCGGTAAAGGCTTCTCCCTCATAAAAGATCTGTGTATCGGAAAAGGTCAGTACTTCCTGACAGTCCACTCCTGTCTTTACCGTGATATTCCCATGGTCTAGCATACGTTCAAACATCGGTGTAAATCCATCCTTTGGCACGCCCTGATATTTATCCTGAAAATATCTGTCATCATAAGAGATCAGAACCGGTACCCGTCCGGTCACCTCCGGACTGATCTCCTCCGGTGTCTGTCCCCACTGTTTCATCGTATATTTTAAGAAGATGTTCTGGTAGACATACTCTGCGATCTCACGGATATCCGGGTCGTTCTGTTCCCGTAACTTCATGATCGGTACTCTGCTGCCCTCTCCATAGGTGGCGATCAGCTTCTGCTCAAGCCGGTCTGCTTTTTCTTTCTCATAAACCATATGCAGGGTATGAAGATTAAACGGAACCGGAATCAGCTCCTCTCCCACCTTTGCCACGACCTCATGTCCAAAAAAATACCAGTCGGTAAAACGTGACAAAAACGAAAAAACTTCCTCTTTTCCTGTATGAAAAATATGCGGACCATAGGTATGGATTAAGATACCATGCGGATCCGTTTCATCAAAACAATTCCCTCCAATATGATCTCTGCGTTCTAACACCAGAACCTTTTTTCCTGCTTCCTCTGCAAGTATTCTGGCGGTTACGGCACCTGCTGTTCCTGCGCCAATGACTATACAATCGTACATCTGCCGACTCCTTTCTCCTCGCTTAATACCCATTATACACAGTTTTATGCACCATTCCAATTCATTTTTTCATTAAGACTTTCTTAAGGTCTGCTTTTTGTTCATATTTTATTTACAAAAATCTCATAAACTTGGCATAACACGGTCACAATTACCGCATATACTAAAATCAAAGTTAAGGCAACAAGAAATTTTTCATAAAACTTTTTTCTTGCATTCAATCATAAAATGATCTTGAAGCAAGATACCTTGCTTAGCCGATAAGCAAGGTTCCTCCCAGCAAACAGTGAATCATTTCACTTTCCATACACAATCTTTTTCATATGAAGCCGATGCATCTGCATCGGCTCCCTCTTTTTATTATCATGCTCATGATATTCCAAGTCTGATATCCATATATTCTGCATAGACTGCAAACGCCGATGGAATGGCATAACGTTCCCTGGCATCCGTAGCATCCACAAAGATCAGCTTTTCTTCTGCCATCTCCCGCTCACCAAATCCTGCCTCCTCCACCCGGATGGCATACCCCGTCATCTGCCATTCGATATGGGAAAAAATATGTTTTGCATCGGCTAATTTCTGTATCCTTATCGGTGCAAACTTCATCTCTTTTACCAGTGAGAGTACCTCTTCCTGCGTCAGTTCTCCCTCCACATTCGGAAGTTCATAAAGTCCTGCTAAAAGTCCTTTCTTCGGACGTTTATGGATTGCCACCTTATCTCCGTCCCGGATGACCAGCACCGTGCGTTTTTCGATTTTTCGCGGTTTTGTCTTGGATCTGACCGGAAGTTCTTCAATCCTGCCCTCCGCTTTTGCAAGACAAAGCCCCCTCCATGGACATTTTTCACAGAGTGGTGCCCCATTTGGCAGGCAGACCGTCGCGCCGAGCTCCATCAGCGCCTGATTCCATGCCCCCGGGGAAAAAGTTCCTGCCTGTTTTCCCATCATGGCAAGAAGCTCTGACTCCACTTTTTTCCGGAAAGATGCCTTCATGATATCCGTATCGTCTGCTGTCACTCTGGTGAGCACGCGAAAAACATTTCCATCCACGGCAGGAACCGGGATGCCGTAGGCGATCGATGCGATCGCACCTGCCGTATAACTGCCGATCCCCTTTAATTTCAGCAATTTCTCATAGTCTGCCGGAAGCACGCCATCATACTGCTCCATGACCTCTATGGCTGCCTTTTGCATATTTCTTACCCTATTATAATAACCAAGCCCTTCCCAGAGTTTTAATAATTGATCCTCCGGACATGCCGCAAGTGATGCAGCATCCGGCAGTGCATCCATAAAGCGCGCAAAATACGGCTTCACTGCCTCCACTCTGGTCTGCTGCAACATGATCTCTGATACCCACACCCGGTAAGGCGTCGCATCCTCTCTCCATGGAAGTGTTCTGGCATTGTCCTGATACCAGTTTAATAACGGCGAAACAAGCCGCTCCAATCCAAAATCATCTATCATAATTTTCTTATTCTATTCCTGTTCTATCTTCATTTTTATGCTAAATCCTACGTTACCACAGTTTTGATTTTCCTGTAAATAAATTTTTATTTCCAATACCATTTTTACGCCATTTTTTCTTCAATGTCTATTGACAAATTTCCGCAAAAGCAGTACTCTAAATATAACATATTGTTAATTTTTTATCAAAGAATTATCAGGAGGGTTTCAAACGATGAGTGATTTTAACAATTTAAAACTGGAAGTTTCTGACGAGATCGCAGTTCTTACTATTTCAAGACCTGCTGCTTTAAACGCTTTAAACAGCGAGACTTTAGACGAGTTAAACGTAGCTTTAACCGAGATTGAAGCAAGAGATGATGTAAAGGTTGTCATCTTAACCGGCGGTCCTGACAAAAAAGGCAATGAATTCAAATCCTTTGTTGCAGGTGCTGATATTGCTGAGATGGTTAATTTCACAGCAGCAGAAGCAAGAGCTTTTGGTATGAGAGCATCTGTTCCTTTCTTCAAATTAATGAACATGCGTCAGGTAACGATCGCAGCAGTCAATGGTTTTGCTCTTGGCGGCGGATGTGAGATTTCTATGGCATGTGATATCCGTATCGCATCTGACAACGCATCTTTCGGTCAGCCAGAGACAGGTCTTGGTATCATCCCTGGATTTGGTGGTACACAAAGACTTGCACGTCTTGTTGGAATGGGACGCGCAAAAGAAATGATCTTTACCTGCGACAGCATCGATGCAGCAGAAGCATACCGTATCGGTCTTGTAAATAAAGTTGTTGCTCCGGAAGAATTAATGAACACAGCAAAAGCTATGGCGAAAAAAATCATCTCCAAAGGAAGCTACGCTGTATCTGTTGCAAAAGCAGCGATCAACAATGGTTATGACATGGACATCAAAAATGCCGTTGAGATGGAAGCAAACCTCTTTGGTGTAACCTGCTCTACCAACGACAAAAAAGAAGGTATGACCGCATTCTTAGAGAGAAGAGCTGCTAATCTGACTGATTTCTAATTTTGAATTTCACCGGCAGTCAGATAATAGTCAGGCATGACCATATATGGTTCATGTCTGACTATTATTTTATCTGCAAAATTTTGTTTTCTCTAAGAAGTTAAAATTTGTACTAAGTAAGTTTCCCTTTATGTTATACCCTCTTATAAATAATCGGAACATCATACCCGAAGGTTCTATTTCCATTCACTTCCATACTTTCCGATACCTCCAGACAAGTGTCTGAAAACTTCTCCCATAATCTGAATGTCATATTCGGGGTAAAATGGCTTATACTCCCCCCTTCCCATACACCATCTTTTTCCTGATACAATGCAGGTGTAAACTTCTCAGATTTTTTTAGTTTGCTATATTCCACGACACTCATGGAATCATAAGAAAATGTATTCTTATTTTCTCCTGCCGGAATTTCATAAGAAGAGAGCATTATTCCGTCGTCATTATCTGTAATAAGGAATAAATGTGGTGACGCATGACGTCTTCCATCCGTCTCATAATAGCTTTCTTCTACAATAAATATCCCTGTAAAATCTCCCGGAATATTTTTTATCTTATTATTACAGACTGTATTCACATGTTGTGCATACGGAAATATTTCTCCAGCCTCTTTCATTTTTGAAAACTGTTCTTTATTATCAAAATGTCCCGTCATGAGTTTTACAAATTCTTCTATTTTCATCAGAATGTCCCTCTTCTTTCATTATTAATCCTGTGCTCTTTCGCTCAACTGACTGTAAAACTTCTCTGATGTCAATTACTTTGCACAAATTATATCTGTTCAAAAGTGTCTTGATCATCTGCTAACTGTTTTTCTTTAATGTTCCAATGTATTCACCATTATTATAAACAAATGGTCCAGCCTCTCCCTCTTCTCCAAAATATTCTGGTCTTAATGACATGATATTGAGCAGTTCCTCCATAGTATGCACCTTTGTTGCCTGATATGGCTGTTCAAATGCAATCTTTTCTACGAATAAATAATAGTCGCTGTATTCTATCAGTATACCCGTATGACCCACAAAAACGACCTCAGAATATGGATCATATATTACTATACTAAGAAGCGATATCCTGTCGCTGTCTATTTCAAATCCATAATGATTCCAGCTATCCGAAAATGTAGCCTCCGGATTTTTTTTATCCGTAACAGCCTTTTCACCGTAGAGTGTGGCAAACATGTCTTTGTTCGTTTTTATGATTTCATATCTGTCTGAATCCTCTATCGCTTCCATGTCAAACATTAGGTAAGTTCCCTCATAACTGTCTTCCGTTGTATCTGCATGAAGCAGCCCATCCAGCAAAAGAAAAGCTGTCATTCTGCAGTCTGTGTCTGAATAGTCATGATTCTGTTCCCAACCATCCATACATTTGCCAATATCTGCTTTCATTTTCTCCGGATCTGACCAGGTATCCTCCAGCTTTGCATCTTTTCCAGCAGAATCGGCAAAATCAATTACCCATTCCTGAAATGTATCCACATGGGAAGCTCCCGCAGAACGCAGTTCCCTGCAGATCTCAGTAATGGTATTGTTTCCTCCCATATAAGTTGCAGTCGGCATCTTCTGGCTCTGTACTGTTTTTGCACAGCCGCTCAGCATCATAGACACACACATGATCACAGTTGATAATTTAATTACTGTTTTGGTCTTATTTTGCCTTTTCAACAGATATTACCTCTCCCACAAACGGATCTACCTCAGAAATTGTTCCTGTATATTTTACAGTCACAGTATCTCCATTGCTGACATTCTCCAATCCTTCCGGCTTTTTTTCAAAGTTGAAACTATATGGCGTATCATTCTCATCTGTAATGACAAACATAAAATCTTTTATCTCATCAATCGTTCCTGTCAATTCCTTTTCTTCTGTTGTTTCTCCCTGTTTTCCGTCCTCACTATTACTCGTCACAACATTATCCTGTTTCATCTCTGTCTGTCCACAGCCGCCTAATACTGCTGCATAAAGCATTATGCCCATTACACTCATGATCAGTTTTTTCTTCATAATCAATATACCTCTTTTCTTATCAGCATTCTCTAATACTTCATAAACAGATTATCTTACTATTTCATTTCTGTAAATAGTATGGCTCAAAAATTAAAGAAATATTTATTTTTTAGGATTCTGTTTGAATCCTCTTTGATTGGTTGACGTTTTAGGTAAAATGAACTAGGATATTACTATATTTGATTCTATAGAAAGAGGTGCATACGAACATGATTGATAAGATAATCGGTTTTATCGGTGCCGGAAATATGGGAAGTGCCATGATCAGTGGTATTTTAGATGCCTCACTGGTCACGACCAGCCAGATCATCGCCAGTGCCCATTCCGCTGATACCCTTGAAAAGATACGCTCCCGGTTCTCCATTGAGACCACGCTCTCCAATGAAACCGTTGCAGAACGCAGTGATATTTTGTTTCTCTCTGTAAAACCAAACAAATTTGCCGAGGTCATCCCGCAGATCGCAGGTTCCATCAAGAACAGCTGTATCGTCGTCTCGATCGCTGCCGGTCAGCCGATCGATGCGATCGAGCAGGCTTTTGGAAAAGAGATCAAACTGGTGCGCGCCATGCCAAACACGCCTGCACTGGTCGGGGAGGCAATGAGCGCACTCTGCATCAATTCGCAGGTGACACCGGAAGAAGCTGAGGAGATCCTCTCCATTTTCAACTGCTTTGGCAAGGCAGAATTCATCCCGGAGAGCCTGATGGATGCCGTAGTCGGCGTGTCCGGTTCTTCTCCTGCCTATGTCTATCTGTTTATCGAGGCGATGGCAGATGCAGCGGTTGCAGACGGCATGCCGCGTGCACAGGCATATAAATTTGCTGCCCAGTCCGTTTACGGTGCGGCAAAAATGGTCTTGGAAACCGGCTCCCATCCTGCCGTATTAAAGGATGCAGTCTGTTCCCCGGGCGGCACGACGATCGAGGCGGTTGCCGCATTAGAGCAGCACGGTTTTCGCAACGCTGTCATTTCGGCACAACGCGCCTGCTCCAATAAATCAAGAGAAATGAGCAAACGCGAATCATAAAGGAGGTTTCTTATGTGGGCTTACGAAAGTGTTTTTTATCAGATCTATCCTCTGGGGTTCTGTGGTGCTCCCTTTGAAAACGATGGTGTCTTAGAGCACCGCATCACAAAAGTAAATGACTGGATCCCGCACATCAAAAAATTAGGTGCCAATGCCATCTATTTTTCTCCGGTCTTTGAATCCGACACCCATGGATACAATACCAGAGACTACACAAAGATCGATACCCGTCTTGGTACCAACGAAGATTTTGCCACTGTATGTAAAAATCTGCACAACGAGGGCATCAAAGTGATCTTAGACGGCGTGTTCAATCATGTCGGCCGTGGGTTCTTCGCTTTTCAGGATGTTTTGGAAAAGAGATGGGACTCCCCATACAAAGACTGGTTTTATATCAATTTTGACGGAAATTCCAACTACAACGACGGTCTGTGGTACGAGGGCTGGGAGGGCAATTTTGACCTTGTCAAATTAAACCTCCGCAACGAGGAAGTCGTCTCCCATATCCTCTCCGCGATCAAAGGCTGGGTCGAGGAATTTGATATTGACGGACTGCGCCTTGACGTTGCCTACTGTCTGGATCACGATTTCCTGCGTCGTCTCCGTTCTTTCTGTGACGGTTTAAAACCGGATTTCTTCCTGGTCGGAGAAACCCTGCATGGAGACTATAACCAGTGGGCAAATGATGCGATGTTACATTCGGTTACCAACTATGAGTGTTACAAAGGACTTCACTCCAGTTTTAACAGCATGAACATGTTTGAGATCAATCACTCGCTGCTGCGGCAGTTCGGACCGGAAGACTGGACGCTCTACAAAGGCAAACATTTACTCTCCTTTGTTGACAATCATGATGTCAGCCGTATCGCAAGCCTCCTTCAGAATGAAAAACATCTGCCACTGATCTACGCTCTGATGTTTGGCATGCCGGGCATCCCATGTGTATACTATGGCAGTGAATGGGGTGCAAAAGCAAGAAAAGAGGACGGCGATCCTGCCTTACGCGCCTGCTTTGCTGCACCGGAGTGGACGGAACTGACCACCTTTATCGGCCGCCTTGCCGAGGTTAAAAAATCCTCTGAGGCACTCAATTACGGTAATTTCCGCTCCGTTCTCCTGACCAATAAACAGTGTATCTTTGAACGGAAAAGTGAACACGAACGCGTTTTGGTTGCGATCAATGCAGAAGACGCACCTTTTATGGCGCACTTTGATGCCGGCTGCGGCATGGCGCAGGAACTGATCACCGATACCCCACATGATTTTGGTGGTGGAAGTGAACTTCCTCCTTACTCCGCTGCGATCTGGAAAATGGAACATTAATTAATGCAAAAAACTGGCGCAGGAAAATTTTTATCTTCCTGTGCCAGTTTTTTTAATGACAATAAGTTTTCATCCTATGTCTTATGCTTTCTTACCAAGTGTTACGGAAATGGTCTGCTCTGCATACTGTCCATTGGTTGATCTCTGAATGACCACATCTACGGTAGTACCTGCTTTGTAATACTCCAAAGTTGTCTTTAATTCTTCCATGGAACCAATTTCTTTTCCATCAAATGTTGTGATGATGTCGCCTTTGATGATGCCTGCCTGCTCTGCTGCAGAACCCTCTGTAACCTGTGCTACATATACACCTGCCGGCATATTGTATGTCTGTGATACATCACTTGTAACATCGACTCCGGCAATTCCAAGATAAGCACTGTCTGCCTGATCTACTTTTTCTTTTGTGATCAGATCATTGATGATCGGTGCTGCTGTGTTGATCGGAATGGCATATCCAATTCCCTCTACAGAAGTATCGGAATATTTTACGGAGTTGATACCAATGACCTCGCCCTTTGCATTTAACAGGGCACCACCACTGTTACCCGGATTGATGGCTGCATCTGTCTGGATCAGCTCTGCAGAATAATTTGTATTGCTTCCTGACTCAGATACAGATACGGTTCTGTTTAATGCACTGATACATCCGGTTGTAACAGACTGTCCATAGCCTAATGCGTTACCGATCGCGATACTTGCTTCGCCGACACGCAGGCTGTCTGAGTCGCCCAGTGTTGCAACTTTGATGTTGTTTAAGGTATCACTCTCAATGCTGGATAAATCTACTTTAAGGACTGCAAGGTCAGTAGAAGGATCGGTTCCCTTTACCTCAGCACTTACTGTTGATTCGTCGTTAAAAGTAACAGTCAGGCTGGTTGCACCCTCAACTACATGATTGTTGGTTGCGATATAAAGACTGCTGTCATCCTCGGATACAATGAAACCGGAACCACAACTTGTACTTTCATAGGTCTGTGGCATTCCACCCCAGAAGTTCTGATACTCTGTCTCGCTCACATTTGTGATAGCTACAATGGATGGCATCGTGGCGTCTACAATATCAGAAACATCCGTTGCAACATAACTGGATGAAGTGGAGGTTGCCTGCACTTTGCTATCTCCGGTATTCTGTGTCAGAACGTTCGTGTCACTGCTGCTCTGTGCTGATGTGCTTTCCGGGAAAAGCTGACCGGAAGCATAATGAACGCCTTCAAATACGGTTCCTGATACCAGTCCAAAGACCAGTGCCAGTGCTGCACATTTTGCAACCTTTGTACCAAAGCCGCCCGGCTTTCTCTCTCTCTTCCTCCGCTCTTTTCTCGGTGCGTTCTGGTAAGCATTGCCCTGGTACTGATAAGTGCCATTGTTCTGGCTGCCACCGTACTGGTAGGTTCCCTGACTCTGGTAAGTACCATTGGTACTATTGTTCTGGTAACTGCCATTCTGGTTCTGATACTGGCTGCTCTGCTGTCCGTAGGTATAAAAGCGGTCGTTGTTGCTGCTGTTGTTATTTACGTTGTTATTTGTGCTGTTACTATTATTGTTATTGGTGTACTGGTTGTTATCCATAATACTCATCTCTCCTTCTGTAACAGGTGTTCTATTTCCTTATCACAAGATACAGTCTACTGGTAATTTGTGTTCTATTTGTGACGGAACTATCAAAACTTTATGTCTTTTAACTTAACCAGATTGCAAAAGTTTTAAACTGATACAGAAAATGCAGGATACCCATCCCCATCATGCCGATCTCAAATGCCTTTCTCCACTTATCCTGTTTTAATTTCATAGAAAGTGTCAGGATGATATATAAATAGAGCAGGTCGGTCAGATAATAGACCCTTGCCCCCGAAGCATACATGGTCGGAGAAAAATACATGATCGCTTCGCTGGCGATCCCTGCCAGATAGGCAAGCAGTAATGTGATCCTATGTCCTGTTATCTTCCACAGGTACGCAAAGGTAAAGATCAGTGCCACACCCCAGAAAATAAGTGCGATCACATTCTGTGTGGTCAGATCTGACACTTCCGGCACCCGGTCAATGCAAAGCATAATATCCCCGATGTCCATTCCAACGTCAGAGAGAACCGTGATCCCCAGAAACGGCAGACAGGATACTACAGTAAAAATACCGGCAAAACACATCCAGACGGAATCGGATCTGTCATTTGATCCATCCTTTCTGCGCTCTTTTAAAAGCAGGATTCCAATCATCCAGATACCCGCAAGGAACAGCTTATTTTCATTGGCAAAAGAAGAAATAAGCCACTGGGCCGTAATAAACAGATGCTGTCCAAAAGTCAGCGACGGATACTGCGGCATCCAGTTCGTGACCTCCGATGCCACACGAAGCTCATTGCCCGGTGCTAAAAACAGAACGGCAAAGGCAGCTGCCGTGACCGCTGTCTGCAAACAAAGTTCCCATGAAATCTTCCGGTCTCTCCAGTATAAAAACAGAACGGCAAGCAGCTCTAAGGTAAACAACACCGCCCCCATCTGTTCGATCGACATGCTGGCGATCACTGCACAGGGGATTGCATAGAAAAGCTGTCTGCGCTTAAAATGTTCCCCGTCAAACACCAGATCTGCCACCGGCTGTAATGCCCAGATCCCACAGGTAAAAGACCAGGTATAAAAGATCGATCCATTCATCCATACCGCTGCATAGCCGAATGTGGTTGCCGCCATCAGAAAATAGCCGGAAACTGAAGCGATCCCATGCCAGATATCCGCACTGCGCACTCCTGCTGTCTTTTCTGCCAGCCTTATGATCCCGACCGGAAGCAGGACTAGCATCAGGGCATCTACGATACGCCAGAGCCAGATATTACTGCGAAATGCAACGTATACCATTGCCTCTCCCGCCATTCTTCCTACCCAGGATTCATAACGCCAGCTTAAGTATTCGAAAAATCCCATGCTGCGGGAATATTGATAAAAAAAGACATCGTCGCCATCGGAATACCCCACCTGACTTAAAATAAGCAGGGCTCCCAAAAACATCAATGTCCAAAATAATAGATACCGTTTCTTCTCTTTCATCCGATAAAAACCTTTCAATCTTTCCAAATTCCTGTCCAGTAATCCTGATTCATCGTATAGCGTAAGATTTGTTTTCTACTCAGTCTCTTATAGTGCTTTCCCATCCGGTAACCGGCATATTTCCCAATGCACTGGAAACCAAGCTGGAAGATCAGGTGCGGTTTCCCGACCGCGATCAGGTGCTTTACCGTGCCAAGGACTAATTTCATGCCCTCTGCTTCGGAGCTGACCTGCTCGAAGATCTCCGGGTGCTGCTGCTGTGATACCGCCAGATCAAAGTTCCTGTGAAACTGCTGTGCCATCGTATAATTGTGGGAATGGATCACTTCTGCGCGCGCCGCGTAATAAACATAATATCCGGCATCGATCGCTTTTGCCGCAAAAAACATGTCCTCGTTAAAGATCACCGGCGTTTCAAATCCGCCCAAGCACTCAAACACGTTTCGCTTGTAAGCTGCGCATACATCCGAACAGAAAAATGTCTTGATCCCGAGTGTTGCGATATCTTCCATTCCCTTTTTTCTGCTCTGCTCCGGATAATTAAACTGTCTGGTATAACGCTCTACGACCGAACAGTCCTCTCTTGGAAGCTGCCTTGCATATGCGACTGCCGTATCGGCATCCCGAAGTCCCTGCACCAGTTCCTCTACCAGAAACGCATTTGCCGGAACTGCATCCTGTGTCATAAACAAAAGAATATCCGCCGATGACTGCTCTGCTCCGAAAAGTCTGGTTCCACCATGGTCAAATTCGTCTTTTCGGATGTGATAGATCTCGTGCGGTAATTTTTTTAGTGCTGCTTCGATGGGATATTTCTTTACTGCTTCTTCCCACAAAGCCTCTTCTGTATTTAAGATCAATACCCTATGAATAAGAAAGGTCTGCTCCTGCAGTTTTTGCAGAAGCAGACAAAAGGTATCGCTTGGTTTATAGGTTGGAATGATTACATCCACTGTCATTTTAATATCCATCTCCCTGGCGGTAGCCTGTATCATTGATGATCTGTGCACTGCTTTTCTTCACAGTATCAGTTGTCTCGTAAGAGTTATCATCATACAGGAACGCATGAAGCTGTTTTACGTTTGATTCCAGATCACACGGAATAACGCAATCACCCTTAGAGCCAAGTTTCTTAGTATTCTTCTCAAATGGGAAACCTGTTGTCTCGCCTAATTTATAATTGAATACCTGTGCTGCCAGTGCCATCAGGTCTGTATTGGTATAGCTTGTCTTAATGTCTCCGAACAATGCATCGATCAGACTGTTGATTGTCTTTAAGTTGGAAGACTGTGCCTTTTCGATCATAGCTGCAATTACGGTTCTCTGACGCTCAGTACGTTTATAATCGTTACCTGCAGTATAACGGATACGGGAATAAGCACATGCCTGAACACCGTCCATTGTTACGTTGGTTCCACCACTGGATAAGTACTTGGAGTTGTGTTTGGTCAGTTTGTTGATCTCATCCATGTAGCCGTACATCAGCACTGCCTCTTCATCGGTTACTTCCGGGATGACAACTCCACCTAATAAATCAACACATTCTACGACTGCATTGAAGTCTACGGTTACATAGTCTGTAATGTCAAGGTCTAAGTTTTTGTTTAACATGGAGATTGCCTGCTCCGGACCTCCTGCGGAATAAGCTGCATTACATTTCTTAAAGGTACCATTGCCGATATCCAGATAACTGTCTCGGTAAATAGATGCCATTTTTACTTCGTGAGTATCGTTGTTGATACTTGCAATAATGATAACATCACTGTTACCTTTGGAAAGATTACCATTGGAACGGTTATCCAGTCCAAACAGGGCAACTGTCGTATATCCCTGCATGATCTCCTTTGCCTCTGAGGAAATACCTTCATTGACCTCTACCTTGTCTGCATCAAATGTGGTATCTTTCTGGATTTTGGAAAACTTTACAACAACAAATAATACCGCTGCCAAAATAAGCAGTACCAGGATCTCAACGACCACGATCAGTATCTTTTTCTGCTGTTTCTTTTTTCTTCTGGCAGATGCCTTTTTTGTGCTCCCCTGTCCTGCCCTTGTTTTTCCTTGCTCTGTTTTGCTCATAAATATTTTCTCCTAATACGCATTTTTATTTATAAAACCTTTGAAAATCGTCAGGAACAGGATCTTAACGTCGAGTCCCAGTGTCCAATTCTCAATATAATACAAATCATGCTCGATCCTCTTTCGTATGGAGGTATCCCCGCGGTAGCCATTTACCTGCGCCCAGCCCGTCATACCGGGTCTGACCTGATGTTTGATCATATAACGGGGGATCTCCTCACGGAACTTCTCCACATACTGCGGCCGCTCCGGTCTCGGACCAACCAGACTCATATCCCCTTTTAATACATTAAAAAGCTGTGGAAATTCATCCAGGCTTGTCTTTCGCAAAAAGCGTCCCACTTTCGTGATACGCGGATCATTTTTCTGTGTCCAGCCTTTTTTCTCTTCTTCCTCGGTCTGGACATACATGGTTCGGAACTTGTACATCTTAAATGGTGTATTATGCAATCCCACACGTTCCTGTTTGAAGATCAATGGTCCCTTTGAAGTTGTTTTCACCGCGATCGCCGTTGCAAGCATCACCGGCGAAAACAGGATAATGCAAAGAATGGAACCTGCAATATCCATACACCGTTTTACCACCGCATTAAACGTGTTTGACAACGGAACATAACGGATATTTATGACCGGAAGCCCTAACAGATCCTCCGTGTATGGTTTCGTTGGAATGATATTGCCATAATCTGGAATAAATTTTGTGTGCACGCCTGACTTCTCACATTCTGCCACAATCTTTTCCAGTTTATAGTATTCCTCCAGCCCCAGTGTAATGGCGATTTCATCCAGTTTACTCTCGGGTAAGATATAAAGCAGATTTCCTACGCTTCCAATTACTTTAACGCCTTTGTATGTTGTCCCACGGGCAATATTATCATCTAATATTCCCCTTATATTATAGCCCCACTGTGGATTCTGCTGTATCCGGTCAATGTACTGCTCTGCTGCTCTTGAATACCCGACCAGCAAGATATGCTTCAAATTATATCCGTTCTTTCGGATACTGCGTAAAATACGCCGCACCAGAAGACGGAAACATTCCTCTAAAATAACATTAATCGCAAAGAAATAGAAGAACATCTCTCGCGAGAAGTTCTGGAATTGTTCTTCATAGGATTGTAAGAAGAATAACGTCGTAAATGTGATCAGAAAGCCGACCGTATTGGCTGCAACGATATTGGACAGCTCCAGCCTTCTTCCCTGTACCCGCTTCGACGTATAAAGATTGAACGCATAGTAAAGTATCAGCAATAATGGAACCAGTATCACCAGTGCTCTCATGTAATAATGAAAAGAAAGCGCACCGCCCTTGGAATCCAGAATACCGCTCGCGAACTTTAACCACCAGGCTAATATATAGGACACTATAATCACAAACGCATCAATTACAACATGCAGTCTGTTAAAATGCTGCTGATTATCTTTTATCATAGTGTCATCCTTTTATCAATTTTCAAGCTACCATATAAAATTAATGATACAATAATTTTCCAAAAAGCACAACTTCTTTTTCTTAATTCAACGTTCGTAAAATATTAAGATTTTCTTATTTTAAGATATGAAATGTATTGCGGATCAGTTCCGTTTCCACACGAATGTAATGGGAAGTACTGATTTTTCTGCTGTAAAATGGCTTCAATGACCCGCGTTTTTTCAGACCATCTCTTATGCCGTTTCTGTAATTTTTCCCAAATCCCTTTTTCACAAAGAACAGGTATTTGATCCCTACACCTGCCAGTAAAAATGGGAAATTGATCACTCGCTGTAACAGCGGCATGTTTTTATAGATCACGAACATGGAATTGCGCGCTGCCAGATAGACCTTTTTCTCATTGTAGCGTGCCCCTGTCGTGGCGCTGCCCACATGATAGACCTTTGCCTCCGGGAAATAGCAGTTGCGGTAACCTAAGAGTTTTGCACGATAACCAAGATCCACATCCTCTAAATAAGCAAAATGGTGTTCATCCAAAAGCCCCGTTTTCTGTAAATATTCCATCCGGTAAATAGCGGCTCCACCGCAGGAAGAAAAGATTTCTGCCTTTTTCTCATAAAGCCCTGTAGCTTTTCCCTTTCCTCTCGCTCTCGCCCATCCAAGGATCGTATAGATATCCCCGGCATTATCGAGGATCTTATGATTTTTAAAATCGATCATCATGGCACTGCCCGAAAAAATATCCGGTGATGCAGTGATCCCCTTTACCATCTCTTCCACAAAATGCGGCTCTGCCTCAATATCGTTGTTCAAAAGAAGGACATATGGTGTCTTCGTCTTTTTGATCCCGAGATTGACTGCCTTGCAAAATCCTGTGTTCTCGCCAAGGGCGATCACTTCCATATCAAGCAGATCTGACTTTATTTCAAGGCTTCCATCCGTGGAACCATTGTCAATGATAAGAACTTTAAAATCGGAATACGTCTGCTCTTCTAAGGTTCTGATGCAATTTTCCAGTAATGCCTTTCCATTATAATTTGGAATTACAATTGTGACTTTCTTCATATTCCTCCTGCATGATCCTTTAATGAAAATCTTTGAGGGAATAATTGGTATAGACCGAAGAAAAATTCGGATTGTAGTATGGGTCTCCCTCTTTTAAGATCGAGATCCAATGATTTCTCATATACTCAATTTCCCTCTGGAAACGTGCCGCTTTCTCCGGCGAGTCTTCCGCTCCACGCGACTTTGATTCGAAGTGGTATGCCTCCACATCCGGCTGGTAGACCACCAAAAGTCCAAGTTTTCGCACTTTCAGGCAGAAATCCACATCATTGAAGGCAACGGTAAGCTCCTCTGTAAAGCCGCCCACCTGCTCATAGACGCTTCGTTTTACCATCAGAAATGCCGCTGTCACTGCACTGTAATCCATCTGTAAGGATGCCTTGTGCAGATATCCGCTCCGCTCTCTTGGAAGTCCGGTAAACATATTTGCTGCGATCCCTCTGGCATTGCCTCCGATCCCGACCACGATGCCGGCATGCTGGATCGTGTTATCCGGGTAATATAATTTTGCTCCTACGATACCGACCTCGCTTCTCTGGCAGGTTGCAAGCATCGTTTCGAAATCTTTGGTTCCGATCAGCTCAATATCGTTATTTAACAGTATAAGATATTCGCCCTTTGCATAAGAGACACCGAAGTTGTTTAATTTTGAATAGTTAAAACCATCCTTCCAGACTGCAATGAGAAGTCTCTGTCCACCGCTTAGTGTCCCTTCCATTAAGGTAACGCCATCTACGGTTTTGGTTTCGTCTGTAATGGATTTATAATACGAAAATGTCTCTTCGCAGCTGTTATTTTCTACGATGATGACCTCATAATTGGAATAGGATGATCTCTCAATGGATGCCAGACATTTTTTTAAAGACTCTACTTCATCCTTATTTGGGATGATAACAGAGATCCGGTCTTTTTTCTGAACCGGATAGGTCACATGATAAAATCCCAGATCTTTTCTTGCCGTTACCTCTCCCGATACGCCACAGCGTTTTAAATGTTCCTCAATGGCACGCTTTCCAGCATCTACTGCATACTGCTTGCTGAACGGATTTTCTGAGGTCGACTCATTGTGACAACGCCAGTGATATAAGATACGCGGGACATGTCCGACCGCACCTGCACATTCACTGCAGCGCAGGATAAAATCATAATCCTGCGCTCCATCAAAATCAGAGCGGATGCCTCCTGTTTTCTGTACGACTTCACTTTTTACAAGCAGAAAGTGTGTGATGTAATTGTTGGAACGGAGCAGATCCAGATTGAAATCCGGCTTTAAATGTGGCTGGAAATGGGTCTTTCCCTCCATATCCACCTTATCCTCATCTGTATAGATCATCTCCAGGCCATTATTTTTTTTCATCTGAGACACAGCTTCAAACAGCGCATCCGGTGCCAGCAGATCGTCATGATCTAAAAATGCGATCCACTCTCCCTTTGCCATCGCGATCGCAGCATTGGTATTTCCTGCGATCCCCTCATTTTTCTCTAAGATGCGATAGGAGATCCGATCGTCCTCTTTTTCATATTCTGCAACGATATCGGTAAGGACTGTTTTCCCCTGTTCTGCCTCACTTCCATCTGCCAGACAAAGCTGCCAGTTCGGGTAAGTCTGTGCCTGCACCGACTCTATCATTTCCCGCAGGAAACGTTCTGGTGTATGATAAAGCGGCACTACAATGCTGATACATGGCTTACCGCTCCACTGTGCAGCTGTCTTTCTCTGTTTTTCAAGCTGTTCCGGGGTTGCCTTATGTTTTTCATACCATGGTTCATACGGCACATTTTCTGCCTCCATCTTTTCCTGCAGACGGATCCAGAATTCCTTCCACCCATAGTGTTTTAAATAGCGTACCCCTTTAACCACCTTTTGCAGTGTTATCTTTTTCATGTTTCCCGTTTCGCTTTCTGATGGATATAAAGCCATCCATCGGCATAATCTTTTCGTTCTTCCTCTGTCATTGTCGCATAATTCTCGAAATCGATCTTTGCCAGGTTCATCTTTGGTTCACCGCATTTAAAGCATTCCACATCCTTACGTCTGGATACGACACGCATCCAGCCACACTCGGGACAGATAAATACTTTCATCATGGGAAAGTCCCCCTCTCTGCTTTGCTACCATCAACGCCGTAAGGAAAAATCTGAATTATCGAGAGTCAGGTTCCTGTTATAATAGGGATCTCCCTGCTCTAATATCTCACGCCAGCGTTGAATGAAAGTATCCACCTCGCTCTGGAAGCGTTCCACCTTTTCCGGCGAATCCTCATAGCCTCTTGATTTTGATTCATAGTGATACAACTCTGCATACGGATTGTAAACTACTAATTTTCCAAGTTTCCTGACTTTTAAACAAAAATCAATATCGTTAAATGCAACTGCAAGCTCCTCTGTCATCCCCTGCACTGCTTCGTAAACGCTGCGCTTTACCATCATACACGCCGCTGTGACTGCAGAATAATCCTGCACACAGCAGATCCTTCCAAAATATCCCGTATCGTAACGCGACTTTCCGATAAATGTATGTCCCGCTGTTCCGCCAAATCCAAGTACCACACCGGCATGCTGGATCGTCTCATCTGCATAGAGAAGTTTCGCTCCAACAATTCCTACATCCTCTCTCATGCAGCATCCGAGCATCTCTCCAATGACATCCCCGGAAATCATTTCCGTATCATTGTTTAAGAGCAGATAATAACTTCCTTTTGCCTCTTTCGCTCCAAAATTGTTGATTTTGGAGAAGTTAAATCCGCCTTCGTAATAAACCACACGCACATTGGCATGCTCTGCCTGTATCTTAGTATAATAATCAAAAGTTTCCTGCTCGGTGCTGTTATTTTCAATAATGATGATCTCAAAATTGCGATAAAGAGATTTATCCAGAATTGAGCGCAGGCATACATCCAGATCCCTGCTATGATCCTTATTCGGAATCAGGATTGAGACAAGCGGCTCCTCCTGCCATTCATAAACTGTCCGGTACATCCCGTAGAACTGCGCATTTTCCACTTTTGCCGGTATCTGGCATCTCCTGTAATGTGCTTCCACGGCTGCCCTTCCTGCCTCAAACGCATAGAGTTTGCTCTCTGGATTGGCTGCCGTAGAATTCATATGGCATCTCCAGTGATATAAGATCTTTGGAATATGTCCGATCTTCTCTGCCTTTTCACAGCATCGCAAGATAAAATCCAGATCCTGTGCACCATCATAGGCAGAGTCAAATGGTCCGGCAAGTTGTGCCGTTTCCCGTCTGACTGCAAACAGATGACAGATATAATTCACACTACACAACAGATCCAGGTTAAAATCTGGTTTGAAGTGCGGTTCAAAATAAGTCTTTCCATCCATGCTGATCTTATCTTCATCCGAATATAACACATCATAGGACGTCTCATTCAACGCCTTTGCCAGTTCATACAATGCATCCTTTGAGAGGATATCATCATGATCTGCAAGCACCAGATACTCCCCTCCTGCAAGCGCGATCGCAGCATTGGTATTACCGGAGATCCCCTGATTGTTCCGCAGATCACCAAGTAAGATCCTGCCATCTTTTTTCGCATACGCCTCTAAAAATGCGATTGTCTCCTCTTCGAGTTCTCCTGCAAAACACAATTCAAAATTGGAATAGGTCTGCTCACAGACAGACTCCACCATTTCCTTCAGATAGGAAAGCTCTGTCCGATAGACTGGAACAACGATCGAAAATTTCGGCTGATACGAAAATGTCGTCTGCCGCTGCGCCAAAAGCTCCTCCTCGGTCACTTCATACTTTTTCCGCCATCTGGTGTAAGTGGTCTCTTCCTTCTGGCTGATCTTGGAGTGAACCTTGTGGATGGTCGGTGCAATCCCGTTTCGCTCTAAATAACGGAACGCGGCTTCTGCCTTTTCTATGATGTACTGCCATTTTCCACCATCATCCCATTTGCGCAGCCTAAGCTTCGCCGAACGCTCTGCGCTCCGCATGACAAGGAAATATTTTTTCCCCGCTCCGCCTTGTGTCGTCTTTACAAGAAAGCCGGGTCTTGCATCTTTTTCACACTCAGGAAACACAGACATTAAATCTTTCCTGTAATAGTGGTCGATCTGAATTGGAAGCGGCTGTCCCTTTGCATCCTGTAAGTACAGGTTCACTTCTCCTGCACCCATACACCAGCCGGTCACCGTCACCTGCTCTCCGTCCTTGTGACAGTTTTCCACATAATATTCCAGTTTATGTTCCATTCTGCACAGTTTGCGCACGGAACTGCGGTAAACCTGTTTTCTGCCCTCTTTTTCATCCGCTTTCAGGTAAAACTGTTTTCCATCTCTCCACTGTGCGGGCAATTTTACCGTTCCGACAACTTCTTCATTTATCTCATTGATACTGCCAAGATACTTCTGTCTGACTTCTGCTCCACGATTGATATTAAGTGCAACCGGAAGTTCAGCGCCATCTAAATACGCATACAGCTTGCGGCTTTCTGCCTTTCCATCGAAGAACCAGCCGACAAAGATCAAAGTATCATTATCTGCCAGATGAAATCTCAGCTTTTCTACAAAAAATCTCTGTGTATCCATTCGTATTCCTTCCAAAATCTAGTCTCTGAAATAGATATCTCTCGTATACACTTTTTCCTGCACATCTTTTAACATCGGATCAAACCGATTTGCAACAATGACATCACTCATTGCACTAAATTCATCAAATTCCCTGATCACCTTTGCATTCTCAAATGTTTCGGTCGATAAGGATGGATCATAGATCACAATGGTAACGCCTTTGGCACGGATCCGCTCCATCACACCTAAAATAGAACTCTGTCTGTAATTGTCTGAATTTGCTTTCATGGCAAGACGGTAAATTCCTACCACCTTTGGATTTTTCTCTAAGATCTGCTCTGCAATGAAATCTTTTCTGGTACGATTGGCATCAACGATTGCTCCCATAATATTGTTCGGAATATTATCATAATTTGCCAGAAGCTGTTTCGTATCCTTTGGCAGACAATAACCGCCATATCCAAAAGATGGATTATTATAATGATTTCCAATACGCGGGTCATATCCAATGCCCTCGATGATCTGCTTTGCATCCAGTCCTTTCATAGCTGCAAACGTATCCAGCTCATTGAAAAATGAAACACGCAGTGCCAGATAGGTATTGGCAAACAACTTGACTGCTTCTGCTTCTGTCAGATTGGTAAATAAAGTCGGGATCTCTTCTTTGATCGCACCCTCCTGCAACAGATGTGCAAATGTCTCTGCCGCTTTTCTTGCAGTCTCATCGCCTGCTTTGGAACCGACAATGATTCTGGATGGATATAAGTTATCTAACAGTGCGCGTCCCTCTCTTAAAAATTCCGGTGAAAACAAAATCCGGTCTGTGTGATATTTTTCGCAGACTTTTTCAGTATAACCTACCGGTATGGTGGATTTGATCACCATAACTGCCTGTGGGTTGACCTCTAATACCAGTTCGATCACTGCCTCCACAGAGGAAGTGTCAAAGTAGTTTTTCTTCGGATCATAGTTTGTCGGTGTGGAAATAATAACAAAATCTGCATCGCGATACGCACTCTTTCCATCTGTCGTAGCGGTCAGATGCAATGGTTTACTGCTTAAATATTCCTCGATCTCTTTGTCAACGAGCGGGGACTTTTTCTGATTGATCATGTTTACTTTTTCTTCTATAATATCTACCGCATATACATCATGATGCTGTGCTAACAAAATGGCATTTGATAAGCCAACATATCCGGTTCCTGCTATTGCAATCTTCATATGATTCTCCATTCCGCGTTTCTTTGAATGCTTTTATTCGTTTCACATTTCTTTATAGTATCATTTTCTACCCTTACTTGCAAGTTTGAAAGAAGTTTACATTTTTATTTGTATTTGCTACATTATAGTTACATTGAATAAGGAGATACCAGACACTATGAGAAAAAAACGATATCTTTCCGGTGCACTTCTGATCCTTTGTGCCGCGGCACTCTGCGCTCTTATTTTTTTACAGAGTTCTGCCTCCCGCATGGATGCGACCGGATATACCCCAGACCTTTCCAAAGAATACCTCGTGACCCAGTACCCGGATGCAAGCGGCGTGCAGGCAACCTGCTACACCATTGAAAATGAGAATACTTTTATCATCATTGACGGCGGCTGGGCAGAAAATGAAGCCGCACTGCGAGGTATCATTGCAGACCACGATGATCATGTGGATGCCTGGATCATTTCCCATCCACATCAGGATCATGCCGGTGCATTCAACCGCATTTATGCAGATCCGAAAGGAATCACCATTGATGCCATCTATGACAACGGATTTGACTATGATTTCATCGAGTCTGTCGGCGAACCTTATGACGATATTACTGTGATGGAGACGTTCCACCAGCTGACCCAGAATGCGCCAAACCTGACCCACTTGCACCGCGGCGACACCTTTTCCATAAGCGGACTTCGTTTTGACATCTACAATGCCTACGACGATCAGGTACTCTCCACTGTCGGCGATGAAAAAGACTATCAGAACAATGCTTCGCTACTTTTTAAAGTCAGCAGTGCAGAAAACAGCATGCTCTTCTGTTCGGATATCAAATACGATATGGATGCGTTTCTCTCCGAACAGACAAAGGGCAGTCTTGCCTGCGACTACGTGCAGGTCGGACATCATGGCAACTGGTCTTTTTCCAATGAGTTTTACGAATCTACCGGTGCCTCTGTCTTTTTCCTGGATGCGCCTGCTTCACTCACCGATAATGAAAACTTCCCTGCCTGCGAGTTAAAACAAACCTTACTTCAGGAGGGAAAGACCGTGCTTGACTTTTCCACTGCACCCAATAACGTTACTCTAAAATAATTTATGGCAATCATAGAATGTACGCTCCGCAAACATTCTATGATCATGAATCAAAAAGGATCCTGTGCATGTATCAGGATCCTTTTCTTGCTTTATCCGTATTATTCTGCTAATTTCTTCTTAACTGTTTCTAATTCCTGTTTGGAAAGCATATCTGTGCAAAGTTTGCAAGCCATAGCAGCCATATCATTCTGTGTAAAGAATGCTGCATTCTCTTTCATTGTTGTTTTCCAGAACTCCTCTTTGGATACTACCGGCTGATAGAAAGAATATCTTCCTTTGCGGTAAGATGTTAAAAATCCTTTTTTCACAAGTCTGGATAAGAAAGTAGAAACTGTCTGTGGTTTCCAGTTCTTTCCGTTTGCTTCGTTTACCTTGTCCATGATCTGCTGCAATGCCATCTCTTCCGGTGTATCCCAGATTGCTTTCATTACCACCCTTTCGCATGCAGAAATATCATTTGTCTCCATAATTATGTCTCCTTTCTTCTTCGTGCAATCTGCACGTTCCTAAAGATGCTTGTTTTCTACATATGCAGTCATTATACATGATTTCATCCAAGAAATCCACCCTTATTTTTATATTTTCATATATTTTTCATAATTTTTTTTAGATGATCTTCATTTTCATCCACTTTCCACTTAAATAACGGATGAAAAAGATGATTCCACGGATGGTCCAGTCTGCAAACATACCGATCCATACCCCCATCGGTCCAGTATGTAATACACGCATACAAAATACTGCCAGTGCCACACGGCACAGCCACATCGTACCGGTTGCCACGATCATGGAAAACTTTACATCTCCTGCTGCACGCATTCCATATGCTGGGATAAACGATAAGACCCACACCAGTGGTTTTGCGATCGTAATCGCGATCACCATCTGAAAACAGAGTGCTGCACTCTCCGCTTCCATTCCTGCCAGCCACATTGCCGGTTTCGCAAGTGTAAAGACAAACAGGCAGGAAAGCAGTACCGCCACTTCTGCATACAGGCTTAATTTCACAATGTAATATTTTGCCTCTTCTTTCCGTCCCGCACCGATCGCCTGTCCGACCACAGTCATCAGTCCGATACCGATTCCGATCCCTGCCACACCATTCACATTTTCAAAAATGATCGTCATTGCCTGTGCAGCGATCGCAGCCGTTCCAAGCGTGGAAACTGTGGATTGGATCGCCAGTTTTCCAAACTGGAACATACCATTCTCGATACCGGAGGGAACACCTACCGCTAAGATTTTTACGATCAGTGGAAAATCCGGTCGGATCGACAGGTAATCATTTAAGACAATTTCCTGCCTCGGCTTTGACAGCTGGTAGAATACCACGACCGTACAGAAGATACGGGAAACCAGCGTTGAGATTGCGGCTCCTTCTACCCCCATGTCCAGCCCAAAGATCAAAAATGCGTTTCCCGCGATATTTAAGATATTGGAGATCACAGAGATCTTCATCGGGTACTTTGCATCTCCTGATGCACGGTAAAATGCCGAACCGGCATCAAACAGCGCAATAAACGGATAAGAAAGCACTGTAATAAAGAAATAAACCTGCGCTGCCCGCATGACCTCAGGCTCGATCGCACCAAAGATCAGCCGAAGCAACGGTTTTCGAAATCCAATACAGAGAATGGATAACGCCAGTGCGATTGTAACAACCGTAAGCACGATCTGTCTTGCTGCACGGTTGCATCCCTCATGATTTTTACTTCCGATATACTGGGAACAGATGATCGTCGCACCAGTCGCCATTGCCGCAAACACCTGTATGACCAGGGTATTGATGGAATCAACCAGTGACACAGCTGAGATTGCCGCACTGCCCACATTGCTGACCATCATGGTATCCACCATACCCATAAATGAATTCAGCAGCTGTTCTATGACAAGAGGAACCAACAGCATCTGCAATGTTTTTCCTGAAAACAAAAGATCCTCTTTGTTAATCTTGCTTTTGTCATATAATTTTATCATTTGTTCTGCCTCTTATGATAATTTTCCGTAAAGTTCTGCAGGAACATATGCTTTGACATAGATTCCCTCTGCCCGGTATTCTTCTTCTAATAATTCCCCGGATTTCCGGATCTGCTGGATGATACCTGCTGCATCATAAGGTACGGTTCGTTCCACCAGTATCTTATTTTCACGGAGCAGCTCACAGAGCAGTTCTTTTAGCTCATCCAGCCCCTGTCCCGTTCTTGCGGAAATAGAAAGCGTACGATCCGCTTTAAAGTCCCGAAGCGGCTCTTTTTCCACGACGGCATCCTGTTTGTTAAACAATGTTACGATCGTTTTTTCTTTGATGTCAAGCTGATAAAGTGTCTCATAAACAATGTGCATCTGCTTATCCCTCTGTGGATTGGATGCATCGACTACATGCAGGATATAATCTGCATATTTTGCCTCCTCTAACGTACTTTTAAATGCCTCGATCAGATGATGCGGCAGCTTTCTGATAAATCCGACCGTATCCGTAAGCAGAATCTGCTGCCTTCCCGGCAGTTCTAAAAGGCGGGTCGTCGGATCTAAGGTTGCAAACAGCTTATCCTCTTCTAGCACTTTGGCATCGGTCAAGGTATTTAACAGCGTGGATTTTCCGGCATTGGTATATCCTACGATCGCTGCCACCGGGATCTTGTTTTTCTCCCGCTGTGCCCTTGTGATCTCACGGTGCTGACGGATCTCCTTTAATTCCCGGTTTAACTGGGTGATCCGATCTTTGATGAGCCTTCGATCCATCTCAAGTTTTTTTTCACCAGGTCCCCTTGTTCCAATTCCACCGCCCAGTCTTGACATGGAACGTCCCATTCCTGCCAGACGGCTCAGACGGTATTTTAACTGCGCCAGTTCGACCTGTATCTTTCCCTCACTTGTGATCGCCCTTGCGGCAAAGATATCTAGAATGATCAGCGTACGATCCATGATCTTAGTGTTTAGTATCATTTCCAGATTTTTTAGCTGAGCCGGCGATAATTCATCGTCACAGACAATACCGGTCGCCCCGGTCTGCTCTACCAGTTCTGCGATCTCCTGCACCTTTCCGGTTCCCACATAAGTGCCCGGATGGATCAGTGCCCTTTTCTGGATCAGCGTCCCGACGACTTCGGCTCCCGCTGTCTTTACCAGCTCTGCCAGCTCTGCAACCGAATCCTCTGCATCATCGCCGTCCTGCTCACTGACTCCGACCAGCACAACTTTTTCTTTCATTTCTTCTATTTCAAATGTTTCTGCCATTTTACTCCTATTCCTGGGCATTTCTGCCCGGTCTCATTTACTGTGTACTCTCCGTATCCGATGGCACTGTCTCTGTCGACTGTGTATCCTCGGCTGGTGTCTCCTTTACGGTCTCTTTGACCTGTCTGTTTTTGAGGAAAATATATTCTCTCTGTGCTGCTGCATCATCCGGGCAGAGCGTGATATATTCCTGCACAACTTCCCATGCTGTTGCAAAATCCCCGGTATACTCGCAGGCAATGATCTGGTTGGAAAGCAGCATTGCACGGTTTGGTACATTTTCCATGGCAAGCCCCTGTTTGATGTAATTGAGTGCGGAAGCGTAATTCCCCCTTCCCATCTCGATCTCTGCCAGTGCATTCATTGCTGTTGAGTCCGCGATACCAGAGTCTGTATATGCCTGATAATACGTTTCTGCCTGCTCGGAATCTCCCTCTGCCTCATACACCTGTGCCAGATAAAGATTTGCTTCCTTGCTCTCTTTTTTGATTGCAGCCGCAAGTTCTTCCTTTGCATTGTCATACTGCCCTAACAGATAGTAGATCCTTCCGCGGTTCGTCAGATCCTCCGCAGAATTTCCTTTGATGTCAAAGGCTTTATTTAAGTATTCTTCCCCCTGCTCTTTCATATTATAAGCAGCAAGATCCTCATAAATCCCAATGTAGAGCTTGTAGTCATTTTTATTACAGTTTACCGCCTTTTCAAAATTGGAGACTGCCGTATCTGTATTTCCATTTTGCAGATCCAGACATCCCATCAGATAATAGGCATTGCCATCGTCCTTATTGTAATCGATCAATGCCTGATAGGTATCATATGCTCCCTGTGTGTCACCGGATGCGTATAACGCTGCCGCTTTATAGTAACAGATATCGATCTCGGTATCTGTGATCTCTCCTGCGCACTGTGCAAGTGCGCTTCCAAATGCCACGATCGCACCATCGTAATCGCCCTTTTGCATGTCTGCGATCCCGATATCGCGGAAGCCCAGTTCATCTTCCATCCGTTCATTTGCACAGCCGGATAACAGTGTCACGGACAATGCTGCCACTGCTATCATATATGTAACATCGTGTTTTTTCATCGTAATCTCCGTTCTTAATGGTTTCCCATTTTCTTTTCGTATACTCGATTATAGCACATTTCATTTTTATTGCATAAAAAAATGCAACATTCCTTTCAAAATGTTGCATTTTATCTGTCCGGTATCGACCAGTCGCCTACGGCAGGCACTCCTTTAACACGCGTTCCACATTTTTATACGCAATGTGATCCAGCTCCCGCTCCGAAAATCCCCTCTTTTTCAGCGCATCGAAAAGCAGCGGCATCTGTGTGCAGTCTTTGATCTCGAGTTGTCCACAGATCCCGTCAAAATCGGTTCCAATTCCCACACACTCGATCCCACCGACATTTCTCATATGCTCGACATGGTCGCACATGCACGCGATCCTGCTCTCCTGATCCGTCTGCGCCCGGTTCAAAAATCCGGGATAGAAATTTAACCCTGCCACGCCGCCACGCTCTGCAAGGATCCGTATCATCTCATCTGTTAAGTTCCTGCTGGCTGGTGAGAGTGCCCTGCAATTTGAATGGGATGCGACAAACGGTTTTTTCGTCACGTCTGCCACATCATAAAATCCATCATCTGAAAGATGGGAAACATCAGGCAAAACCCCTAAGGTTTCCATATAGCTGACCGCTTCTTTTCCAAACGGCTTTAAACCCCATTTTCCCTGTTCCCGCGGGAAGGTGTGTGGATAACCAAGACTGTTTTCATCGTTCCAGGTCAGTGTGACAAGACGCACGCCCATTTCATAAAACTGTCTGATCTTTGTCAGGTCACCTTCTGCGACTGCAGCATTTTCTATCGTAAGAAATGCAGATATTTTTCCCTCGCTCCGGTTTTTTCTGTAATCTGCCATGTTATAAGCAGGTGCTAAGGTTTCCCTGCACTGTTCTAAGGTGTTCTGATAGATTTCATATAATTTTTCCAGTAGTTCCGGCATGGTCGGAACTGGTTCTGCTTCATGGCGGTATGCACTCCGGTCACGCTCCTGCTGCGGCAGGAACATGGCAAAAAACTGTGCCGCCACGCCCGACTGCTCCAAACGTTTTATATCCATCATCGTATCAGAAAGCATCTCTATTGTCTTTTTCCCCTGCATGATCGCAGCACCTAAGGTGTCGCAGTGCATATCAATATATTCCATTTTTTCCTCATTTCTGATCTTAGTTTCCCACAGATCATATTTTTATAATTCCAGTCCGTCTATCACTTTCTTTAAGGCATCTGCGGATTCTTTTAATTTCTGTGCTTCTTCTTCATTTAAGGAGATCGGCACATGTGTCTCCACACCATTTGCACCGACAATTGCCGGCATGCTCAGTGCGATGTTTTCAATGCCATACTCTCCGTGCATGATCGTTGAGATCGGCAGAATGGATTTTTCATCCCGCATGATACACTCACAGATCCGCTTTACAGACATCGCAATACCGTAATAGGTTGCATGTTTTTTTGCAATGATCTCATATGCACTGTTCTTTACCTGGTTTGCGATCTCTTCCATAGATGCCTCGTGGTTAAAATGTCCTCTCATCTCGCAGAAGTCATTTAATGGGATCCCGGAAACATTGGTGCTGCTCCATGCTGCGATCTCGCTGTCCCCATGTTCTCCGATGATAAAGGAGTGCACGCTGCGGCTGTCGACACTTAAATGCTCTCCTAAAGCATATTTGAGCCGCGCCGTATCCAGAACCGTACCGGAACCAATCACACGGTTTTCCGGCAGACCGCTTAATTTTATTGCGGTATAGGTCAAAATATCGACCGGATTTGATACGACCAGTAGAATTCCCTGATAATCCCTGCTTGCGATCTCCGGGATAATGCTTTTATAGATTGCAACGTTTTTATGCACCAGATCCAGTCTTGTCTCATCCGGTTTCTGATTTGCCCCGGCTGTCACGATAATGATTGCCGCATCCGCTACATCGTCATAATTTCCGGCATAGATCTTCATCTGTCCTGCAAACGGTACCCCATGTGCAATATCCTTTGCTTCTCCGTCTGCTTTTTCCTCATTTGCATCCAGCAGGACCATCTCGGAAAACAACCGGCTCTGCATCAGTGTAAACGCTGTTGCTGATCCTACGAAACCACATCCGATGACTGCTGCTTTTCTTGGATTTACTTTTTTTCCCATAATTGCTCTCTCCTTTTCTCTTTTTGTCTATGCCTATATTATATACAGAAAACGCGAAAATAAATGTTGTCATAACAACACTTTACCATTTTTTATGAAAAAAAGAAACCCACACATATGTATGGATTTCTTTCTATGATTTATTTTCTTTTTACAGATGCCAGATATCCTCATTGTACTGTGCAATCGTACGGTCAGATGAGAAGAAACCTGCTTTGCTGATGTTAATGAGCATTTTCTTTGCCCATGCCATACGATCTTCATAGTCTGCATAGATACGCTCTTTTGTTGCAACGTAGTCTTTGAAGTCCGGAAGGGTCATGAACCAGTCTTTGTTTAAAAGCTCATTGTAAAGACGTTCTAAATTCTCTCTGCATCCGACTGCCATCAAGGTATCGCTTACGATAAAGTCGATCGCACGTTTGATGTCTGCATCGTTCTCATAGTAGCTTCTTGAAACATAATCTGCTTTCTCGTAGTGCTCGATGACTGCCTCGGAAGACTCACCGAAGATATAAATGTTGTCATCTCCTACGAACTGGTGCATTTCTACGTTTGCACCATCCATGGTTCCGATCGCGATCGCACCATTTAACATGAATTTCATGTTAGAAGTACCGGATGCCTCTTTGGAAGCAAGGGAGATCTGCTCGTGGATGTCTGCTGCAGGGATCAGTTTCTCAGCTAAGGTAACATTGTAGTTTTCTACCATAACAACCTTTAAGTATGGGGATACTTCAGGATCTTTGCTGATCACTTCCTGTAAGCAGAGGATCAGGTGGATGATATCCTTTGCGATCACATAAGCAGGAGCTGCTTTTGCACCGAAGATCACCGTAATCGGGCGTGCCGGTTTTTTGCCTTCTTTGATCTCAAAATATTTGTGGATGACATAGAGTGCATTCATCTGCTGTCTCTTGTACTCGTGCAGTCTCTTGATCTGAATATCGTAGATGGAGTTGTCATCTAAAACAATACCCTGTGTTTTCTCAAGATACGCTTTTAAGTCTGCTTTTCTTGCTGATTTTACATCTAATAATTTCTGTAATACAGCAGGATCGTCTACATATTTTCCTAATTTTTCAAGCTCTTCGGCATTTTTCTTGTAGCCATCTCCGATCAGAGATGTGAACAGATCTGCCAACTCTGAGTTGCAGTGTAATAACCAGCGGCGGAAGGTGATACCATTGGTCTTGTTGTTGAATTTCTCCGGGTAGATCTTATAGAAGTTATTTAACTCTGTATTCTTTAAGATCTCTGTGTGGAGATATGCAACTCCGTTTACGCTGTATCCGTAATGGATATCCATATGTGCCATATGAACACGGTTCTCATCATCAATGATCGCTACGGACTTGTCATCGTATTTCTTTGTGACACGGCTGTTTAATTCATAGATGATCGGAAGTAACTGTGGTACTGCCTTCTCTAAGAAATGGATCGGCCATTTCTCGAGTGCTTCTGCAAGGATTGTGTGGTTGGTGTATGCACAGGTCTTAGATACGATATCGATTGCCTCATCCATTAAGATGCCGCGTTCCATCAGAAGACGGATCATCTCAGGGATTACCATACTTGGATGTGTATCGTTGATCTGGATCACAACATACTCGTTTAATTTGTGCAGATCGCCGCCTCTTGCTAATGTCTCGTCAATGATCAGTCTTGCAGCGTTGCTTACCATGAAGTACTGCTGGTAAACACGAAGGATCCTTCCCTTGTCATCTGAGTCATCCGGGTATAAGAATAATGTCAGGTTCTTTGCGATATCCTCTTTATTGAAATCAATTCCGTTTCCTACCAGGCTCTCATCTACTGTCTCAACATCGAATAAGTGAAGCTTGGTTGTGCGGTTTTCATAACCGATAACATCAATGTCATACAGTCTGGACTGTAAGGTAAATCCGCCAAAGCTGATCGGATATGTAACATCTGTTTTTGTCAGCCAGCTCTCTTTCTCGATCCATGGGTTTGGTGTCTCATGCTGTAAATTGTTTTCAAATACCTGTTTGAATAATCCGTAGTGATAATTTAGTCCTACGCCATCACCATTTAATCCAAGGCTCGCGATAGAGTCAAGGAAGCAGGCTGCAAGACGTCCCAAACCACCATTTCCTAAAGACGGTTCCGGTTCTACTTCTTCTACCTCTGCAAGACTTTTTCCATTCTCTGCAAGAAGTTTCTTGACATCCTCGTAAATTCCAAGGTTGATCAGGTTGTTGGATAATAATTTACCGATCAGAAACTCTGCTGAAATATAGTATAATTTACGTTTTCCGGCATTGCTCTCTTTCTCTTTTGCCATTCCTTTTGTCATCTCTAATAAAGAATAGTAAAGTTCCTCATTGCTGCAATCTGCAATGCTTTTTCCGCATCTTTTGGTTACGATTTCCTGTAAGTTCATGTTTCCTCCATTCCGGCTTACCTAAGCCATATCCAGTTTGTTCCTTCTCCTGTTTGCTCCCGCAAATCACTTTATACTGGTATTATAGGTTGGGTTTTCGTATTTTTCTTGTCAAATAGACTCAAAAAGTGGTACAATCCTATCATGAATTAAATTCGAAAATCAGTACTGTTTTTGCCTGTTTTGGCAAGAATAACGCCTATTTTCCTACTCATTTTATCTATTTTACAGAGTGTTTCCATTATTTTAGTATCAAAATAGTATCAAGATTTTTCTATCACAGGCGCATTATTGGCGGATCCTCTCTGCTCTAATATCAGTGAAAAATGTTCCAGTGCTTTCCGGTGGACTCTGTGGCAGTAACCATACGACAGATACATTTCATCTGCTACTTTCTCCCAAGTATGCCCCCTTAAATAACGGTATGTCAATAGTTCCCTTTCCATATCATCTTCCATCTTTTCAATTTGATCAAATATCTGCGTATATATCGCAACTCTTTTATACCTTGCCCGCAGCAGTTTCTTCTCCAGTTCTTCCAACTTTACAATATAATCAGACAGATCTTTCCGCTCTGATCCATGCGGCATACCGTCTAGCGTGTGGCGGACTGACATTTTTTTGGCTCTAAAGTATGCAATATCTGTTTCCAGTTGTTCTACTTCCCTTTTAGCCGATAGACAGGAATTTAGGTACTGCTTTACCTCTTCCATGCTTTTTACCTGTTCTTCCATATGCTTTTCCTCCGTTTTCTCCAATACGCAACATAAATACTTTTTACGTTGCATTTCTCCACAATCTACTCCATCATTTTCCAACACGTATCCGAACATTTTACCTTATGAAATCTTGGAGTGTATTCTGAGTATTTCCTAGTCTCATATTGTCACATCTCCGGGGTGGTTCTGGTTCGTTTTTTTCTTTGTATTTTCTTTGTATTCTCTTTGTTTCTGCGGCTCTATAACCCCGATAAAATGTAAGTATTTCCGAACCAAATGTTCGCTTTCAATCCGAACGAAACGTTCGCTTTTTGCAACGTTTTGAAACGAAAAAGAGGTGCAGCAGTTGCACCCCCTCAATTCCTTACGCTGTCACAAGCTCCTGGTAGTAGATCGCCATCTTTTTATTTTCCAGCACAAACGCATCATAACAGATACGCCCCTCGACCAGTGATCCGCTAATTCCTGGTGGATCCTGATGTATCTTATAATCCTCTAATTTGGTTGGTGCCACCGTAGCGCATGGATGGCAGAGGATAAAGCCACAGTTTTCCGGCAATCTTGCTGCCGGTACCTTAATAACTGCTGCACCGTCCAGATTGGACACAACGCCCTGTTTGCGCAAATTGCTGTCTACGTCCGTTTCCATTGTGATATCCTTTGATTTCTTCATAAGGCGGTACACATCCGGCGATACAATAAGTACACGGCTCTCGTCTGGTACTTCTGCATTGTCAAGGGTGTTCGTTGCCTTTGTGATCTCATCATAGATATTATCAGCGGTCAGTGTCACGGCTGCCGGTTTTGTTCCTGCTCCTGCTGCGATCACTCCATATACATAAGAGTCAACCTCAGGAATAACTACTTCTCTCTGCTGTCTGGCAAGTGCTGTAGATGCCGCCAACTGCTGCGCTGTTTCGTCCGTGTCCAGTTTGTCGATCGCAAACGTAAAGGAACGGTCTTTCTTTAATGTGAACTCTTCCGTTGTTGCATCCAGGCTTTCCACTGATCCATAACGTGATCCTTTTGCTCCGCTGCCGGTTCCTGATCTGTCATAGTCGTTCATGGTTCCGGTGCTGATCTTATACACCTTTACTGTGTGTGCGCCGGTCCAATCGAAATCCTGATTTGTAACAAGTGCTTTCTTACTCTCTTTTTTAAATATTTCATCCACATAAGGAAGAAACTTTGTAACTAAATTAATTGCCATATCTTAATCCTTTCTACTGTGCAAGTCCCATTGCTTCCCTGATCGGATCCGCTTTCTCTCCTGTACCACCTGCAGGATGATAGGTTGGTTTCTGGTGCTCGCCCTGTTCTGCTTTATATGTCTGCATTAAAATATCAATGCTTTTGCTCATTGTTTTATCATCGGAACAGTTGATTGCATCTACCAAAGATGACGGCAGTCCTTTTTCGCGTAACTTGTCAATTGCATTTAAGCGCATTTCCCTTGCCGCGATCTTCTGCTCTCGCTCTGCAAAGGTGGCATCCTGTTCCTTTTTCATTTTCTCACGCTCTTCTTTCAGACGATTGCTAATGATCTGATTCACTTCTTCCTGCGTGAATGTCTTCCCGGTATTTTCGCCACCGTTGGCTATGTTCTTCTCATTTTCCATTGCTTATACCTCGCTTTCATAAATCAGCATTACAACCGCCATGACTTCACTAAGCGGCGTTACTTTTAAATCTACAAATACCTCGTTCTTATTCATATGTTTTAAAAGTTCATTTGCTGTTTCTTCAATATAGCCATATCCGCAATGTTTCATTGATGTTTTAATCATTCTTATACCCTTTCTTTTTACGTCCCAGGTGGACTATTTTTCTTGTTTTACCCCCCTACTCGAACAAGTCGTATAGGGGGTTAGAGAGGTGCAAACAAAAACAAGGGACATGAAAAACAATCGGAATTTATATTCTGATCGCTTCCCACGCCCCTTTATAGGACTTCCGGCATCTGCCGGGGTACTTATCCATATTTTGTTTGCAGTTACATATTATCACAAAAACCGTTGATAGTAAAGCCGCTTACGCTATTTTTTGCAGTCCTCAATGTACATCATCTTATACTTGAACAATTTCATTGTGTATTTAAAAAACTCTTGTTCCGTCATTTTATAATCTGGTATTTCCGGCTCAAATTCTAGTACCTGGAGTGGATGCGTAAAGTTATCTATATCCACATCCAAGATCGATAAAATTTCAAGTATCTTTGTCATGGCATATTTATAAACCGGAAGATACTGACACGGATAACTTAAATGTGAACACCTGCGACATAAAAAGTATTCGTTTCGTTCGTATAGATAGCGCGCTCGTCTTCCACACTTGGGACATATGAAATATATGGCTTTGTGAAATCCTGCACACACTTTCTGCGTATCAGCCACACCCATTGCCCGATCATGCTTTTTGTAACTATCTATCCGCACTACCTCTGTTATATCATCATTCCGCTTATTATGCCCACCGCTTCCATATCCTCCCATACCTCGCCCGCTTCTCCTTTTTTTGCCTAAATCTTCATTTCAATCGTATGTATATCTTCTTGTATTTCCCATTTTCCGACCTTTTTACCTGTCCGGCAATAAGTAACGGTGCAAGTATTTGAAATACACTCTTTGCTTGTTCTGCATCCTCATAAGATACCTTTATAATTACCATACTATTTCCTCCACTCTATTTTTATTTAGTGGCACTCTCGCAGTTCCCGCGGTTTAGGGCTTGTTTCATTCAGAGCATACCGCTCTAGTGCATTTCCAGTAGTAATGGTCTCTTACTATCCACCTCAGCAAATATTTTATCCCATAACCGGATTACCGGCTCTTTCCTGCTTTCTGCTGCACTTGCCTTAATCATCAGTTTACACTGCTGATATGTATCAACTCCGCTTTCTAACAGTACACATATTACCTCTTCTACTAAATTCTTTAAATCCATACTTTCCCTTTCCGCCGAAATCTGCTACAATGCAGATGTAACCGGACTTTTTTTTAATTTGTCACTCTGGTTTCATTGCCCTGTGATGGTGTTCCAGCACCGTCCGGGGCGTTTTTCTTACTTTCTAACAGTTCATCAATATAACTTTCCATCTCTGCCTTTTTGATGATCTCGTTCTTATCACGGATCACATTATTGCACAGCACCCAGAAAGTGTGGTTGTCCTTGTGTGCTTCTCGCAACGCTATGACATCCTCAATGTCAAGTGCTGCCAGTTTCTTCATGATCTCATTATAGTTCATCCTTTACACCTCTTTTCTATCAATTCCAGCGTATCTAATACCAATGATCGTATATCCTCGCCGTACTGATCTACTATCTCGTTCGCTCTCTCCGTCAGCCTTGTGTATTCCTCATCCGTTTTCGCTGTGTGATACTGTCGAAACATCTTCCAGAGGTCTACGTATAGGTTCCATATGTTTCTAAGTTCTGGTTCTGTCATTGTTCGCCTTTCTCTAAGAGACATCCCCTTTTTGCAAACTATGATAAAAAACATCGTAAAATCAAACCTTGTCCATATTTCGATTTTTGCAAACTATGGATAATTCATACTTTGCAACTCTCCCATACTTTGCAACTTTCAAAATATGTAAAAACCTTATAAATATAATATTTTTATCCATATTTTGCATTTATTCCGTGTCGCTTAAGGATTTTGGTTTTATCCAATAGCATGGACCACCAAACCCATCTTTTTTACTCTCAATACCTAATTCAGTCCGTGCTCTGTTCAGCGTATCATAAGAAAATCCATTTGCTTCTCCCAGATTTCGCAATTCACTTGCAAGCCGTTTTTCGCCCGGTATCTGATCTAACAAGAATAATTTTGCCGCTTCTATGTCGGTGTTCTTTCTATGATTGCTGTTTCGCAACGAATTGTATTCATCCATTGTCAAATTACTTTCTCCATCGATTACAATACCGCCATTGTCTGGATCAATATGGAATAGTTTTGTTTTTCCTCGCGGTGCGTTGGAACTTTTCTCATGGCTCATAAATTTCTGAATTTCCTCATTTGGAACATTCCCGATAGCAATAGCACTCCGCGCCACGCCTGGAATATCCATGGATCCTATAGTCCTTGTTATCGATGAACCTTTTTCATTTTTATTTAGATGACATACTAACACGATAGCCGTATCATATCTTTCTGCTAATGATACTAATCTGTTTAATACCGGTCGCGTTTTATTTGCTGCGTTCATTTCTACATTTGCCCCGATGTATGCCTGCATAGGATCCATTACCAATAACGCCGGTCGTACTTCCTTTATTATTTCTTCTAACTTTGGATTTTCAAACGTCATTTCCGCGTTCGGATCTTTGATAGAATAAACTTTTGTCATATCAGCACCGCACGCCCGCAAACGTCTTTTTATCGTATCGCCTAGCCCGTCTTCCGCTGTAATATACATTGCATTTTCCGGCTTTAAAGCAAACGGCGATATATCGAAAAACTGCTTTCCTACACTGACACATGCAACTGCGTAACACATTACCCACGTTTTACCAGATCCGGGATGCGCAGAGCATAACGTCACTTTACCACGCGGAATATATGGACAATAAAGCCATTTTATTTCCGTATCTTCCACTACATCCATTCGAATAAGACTTATTTTGGATTGCGCATCATCTGCAGTAACTCCTCTGTGGTTAAGCTCTCTAAGTATCTCTGCATCTGTTGGTTTTCTCTCCACTTAGTTTCTTTTACCTGCCTTTCATAATCTCTATCAATCTGTTTTTTGACCAGTTCCCCGGCTTCCCTTTCTATGGCTATCTCGTGGGCTATCTGTGTTTTTAAATAAAAGCCGTAGATGAATTTTACCTTGTCCCGGTTTAACTCCTCTAATCGTGCAAATACGCGTTCAAGGAATGCCGGGTCTGTGATCTGGTAGCCGTACAACTTCCGGCACCAGTCCCACCCGCACCAGGTATCAGCCGTTAGGTTCTGGTAGAACTCCTCTTTGCTCACTCGCAGCCTCCTTTCCATCATAAATGCGTTCATAGAAATACTTAGCATTTACTTTGCCATGCAGCACAATAAAGCCCTTTTCCGTCATTTCTGCGTTAAGCTGACGAATGATTGCATATGCCCGGCTTGTGCTGCACTCCATGATCCCCGCCACATCCGCAGCGGATAAAAACCGCTTTTCTTCTGCCATACTCTACTCCTTTCTCTCTTACTACATCGCCGCCAGGCTCTTCTAATCAATAAGTGTCTCTGGATCAACTCCCAGTGCTTTAGCAATCTGTCCTAATTTCTTAACAGGTGCATTTCTTCTTCCGGAAACAATCTGTTGAATTGATTCTTTAGAACATCCAACGGCTCCGGCTAATTCAATAGCATCCATGCACTTCCTCGCCATTGCAATTTGAAGTTTCTTTGTGTTAATTTTCATTTGTTCACTTCCTTTCCAGTAGAACGTTTTTGTTCTGTATCTATGTTATAGCAGACGTTTTTTGTTCTGTCAACAGTTTTTAGAACAAATTTGTTCTTTCTTTTATTTAAACAATATGTTATTATCAATTAGAAAGAAGGTGAACTAATGCCAACAGGTGCAAAAATAAAAGAATTTAGAAAGCAGAAGGGGCTTACGCAAAAGCAATTAGGTGACCTGTGCGGAATGGCTGATTCTGCTATAAGACGTTATGAAAACGGAAAAGCTAACCCTAAAATAGAAACTCTACAGAAAATAGCCACTGCATTGAAATGCAATTTAAGTGACTTAATGGATGCAGATGAATATAAATTGCATAATATTGAGATCGCAATAAAAAAAGTGAACGACTCCGTATTAGAAAAAAACAAAGAAATAGACAACGAACCTATGACCATAGCAGCCCACTTTGACGGGGATGAATACACCGAGGAAGAATTAGAAGCGATTAGAGAATTTGCAGAATTTGTAAAAAGCAAAAGAAAATAGAGCTGCACCACCGGATTTTCTAAAAATTTAGAAAACGCACCGTCGAACTTTCGCCAGTGAAGCCGCTCAAATTTCTGCACCTTTTCCGATGATATTCGTCGAAAGTTAATAAAGCTGACCTTAAAGATGCCGATCAGAGTTGCACCGATGTAACCACATCAATATTGATTTAGTATCTTCGTCCGAAATTCGGACAAAGCACACCACATTAATATTATTGAACTGCTGCCCGGCTGTCGGCTTAACTGACACCCAAACGGGCCTGAGTGGTGGAACCTTGCAACAGAAAAATTTTATCATTTGCACTACCCCGGTCAAATTGTCCCCGGTTCGACATCAATGTCGAGGGATGCTCATGCCGTGAGTGCCGGTTCCGCGGCAATGCGGAAACGCTCAAAAGTGAGCGAAACCCCGAATAAAAAAGTACGGGTTCGACCGGCTGACTTTTCAGCCCACCACAATTTTGTTGTCAGGGGGTGGCTATAACGGACACCCCTAAGTAGATGAGGGGAGGATTTCCCTGATTGTTGGGAATACCTCTGACAATCCAAAATTGGACAGTCAGGATGCCCGGATCAGTATTACCCCCACATCTGGGGGAAATCTAAAAATTTAGATATCGCCCCGGAGTAACGAATCGTTACGCCATTATGACAACTCAATTTGATTTTTCTTACATTGACAATATAATATGCTTAATAGGGAAGTCGAGGAACGGTTGCATCTACTCCGAGCCTGTGAAGGGGGATGATGCCGATGGTTACATATTCTGATTTATTCACGTTTGTGATAATGATATGTGCTATTGTTACGCTTGTTAATGATTTCAGACATAAAAAATAACCGTCCTGCTCCTGGTAAGAACTGACGGTTATTTCATAACTTGATATTCGCCGGAGTAGATAGCTGGTACCTATCTATCGGCTTTCCTGTTAAGTGTATTATATATAATTTATACCCATTTGTAAAGCAAAAGTCGCTAAAATTGACTCCCTAAGTCTAACTTAGGCCGTGACAATATATACGCGAAAATACCTATCTCTTTTACTACATCGCCGCCAGCATGAGGAAGGAGATAATACAAATGCCAGCATACTATGACGATCTGAAGAAAACATGGTATACCAAATTCTATTACAAGGATTTTACCGGGAAACGAAAACAGAAAATGAAACGCGGTTTCGTCCGAAAAACAGATGCACTGCAATATGAACGCGAATTTCTGCTGCGCCTGTCCGGGTCCTCAGATGTGACATTCAATACCCTGCGGAAATCCTACATTGATTATAAGCGCACCAGGGTTAAGGCTTCCACGCTCCGCAATTTAGAATACTGTCTGACCGGGCAGATCGCGCCATATTTTGACAATAAGCAGATCAGGGATATTTCCCCGGCTGACGTTCTTTCGTGGCAAAATGAACTAATAGAAAGCGACAGGAAAGAAACCACGATCAACAAGATCAACTCCCGGCTAATGGATGTATTCAATTATGCTATGAAATATTTCGGCCTGCCATCCAATCCCTGCATAGAGACCATCGGAAAGCAGAAACGTGATGCGGATAGTATTGATTTCTGGACACTGGAAGAGTACCGGAAGTTTATAGACCATGTACCAGCAATCGAATACCGGATCATATACGAACTTCTCTTTTATTCCGGTATGAGAATAGGCGAATTGCGCGCTCTGACACTGTCTGATATTGATTTCGATAAAAATACCATACAGATAAATAAAACCCTCCCACGGGGCAAGGACAAAGCCACAACACCAAAGACATTGAACAGCTTTCGTACTATTGCCATGCCGGAGGATGTGATGGAACACCTGCGGAAGTATACACAATGTATTTACGATCTTACCGATAGCAACCGGCTGTTCTTTCTGGAATATCAGTCAATCTCCCGGTACAAAAATAATATATGCCAGCTCTATGGCATCCGACAAATAAGACTGCATGATTTCAGACATTCACATGTATCGCTGCTGATCCATCTGGACTGTGATATAATGTCCATAGCTGATCGTATTGGAGATACTCCGGCAACCGTACAAAGCACATACGCCCATCTGTACCCGGAAAAGAAAGATCTTGTAGTCAGCAAGTTAGAAAAAATAGTATCAAAGTAGTATCACAAATTAAGAAAGCACCCCCGAACCCCTCATTTTTCGTGGGGTGTCATGAGTGAGGTACAATCCTATCATGAACATTTTAGAATATGAAAATTACCAGGAAAAAATTTTACACGGCAGCCCTTTATTCCCCTACATCACTTATCTTTGTTCCATCCCACTGGATTTTAAGTACGTTCCTATCCACTGGCATGATGAGATCGAGATCATCTATATCAAAAAGGGAAAGGGGATCATCCATGTGGACTTCACAGCATACGAGGTCACCGCAGGTACCATTGCGCTCATTTTGCCGGGGCAACTCCATTCGATCGAACAGTTTGAAACCGAGAGCATGGAATATGAAAACATCATTTTTCATCCCAATATGCTGATCTCCAAAAAGACAGACACCTGTAACACAGACTTTTTGCAGCCGCTGCTTACCGGAAATATCGCAATCCCGATCCTCTACACACCGGATTTTCCTCATTACAAGGAGATTGCTGCCTGTGTGGATGCCAATGATGAGATCTGTAAAACTTACCCGAACGGTTACCAGCTCTTTATCAAGAGCCAGCTTTTTATGCTGTTTTTTATTCTGTTCCATAAATGCAGCAGTATGGAAGTGCCAAGAAAAAATGCTAAATCGTTAGAAAAAATGAAATTGATTCTGAAATACATAGAAAATCACTATATGGATAAGATCACCATTGAAGATATGGCAAATGAAGTTGGCGTAAGCCAGTCTCATTTTATGAAATATTTTAAAAATACCATGGGAACCTCATTCATTGACTATCTCAATGAATATCGGCTCACCATGGCATCCCGTCTTTTGCTTTCCTCCGACTCGTCCATTCTTGCGATCGCTGAAGAGGTCGGTTTTGAAAATCTGTCTTATTTTAATCGTATTTTTAAAAAGCGCTTTGACCAGACTCCGCGCGAGTACCGCAAACAGCATCCGAATGGATAAATTTCTGTTCGAATGCACCCTCACCCTCTGGTTTACCAAAATAATATCCCTGAATGTAATCCGGTCCAAGTTTACACATCTCACTAAGTTCCTGATCGGTCTCGATTCCCTCCACACAGATGGCAAGCTCCAGACTATGACTCATCTCAATGATCTGTGTCATCAGATTGTGCTCATATTCCCGGTTGAGTGCCTTCATTGTAAAGGAACGGTCAATCTTAATGTAGTCTGGCTCTAAATCTCCCAGACAATGCAGATTCGAATATCCGGTTCCAAAATCATCCAGGATGATCTGCACACCGTTTTTCCGAAGCCCATTCCAAAGCTTTTTAAAATGAAGATTCGAATCCAGATATCCGCTCTCTGTCAGCTCAATTCCCACACTCTCCGGTGCTAAGTCATATTCCTCAATTGCGCCCATGATCTCCTTTAGAACCTGACTCTTGATAACCTGAATATAAGAAAGATTGACATTGATCTTAAAATCTGGTATGTACTCCTGCCATTTTTTGCACATACAGAGTGCACGACGCATCAACCATTTTCCTGCCGGAATGATCAATCCTGTTTCCTCCAGGATTGGAATAAACTCTGCCGGAGAAATCCGCTCTCCATCCGGAAGTGAAAAACGCATCAGAGACTCTGCTCCGCGGAGTTCATAATTGCTTGCATCCACGATCGGTTGGAAATAAACTTCAAATCCCTCGAAGTCATGATTGACCGCATGATGGAGTTGTGCAGTCAATTCTTTTTTTTGCAGAAACGACTGATATTTTGCTTCGTCAAAGATGCAACACCGATTCTTTCCTGCTTCTTTTGCCTCCGTGAGTGCAAATTCAGACAGTTTCATCAGCGTATCATAGTCTCCCTTGATCTTTTTTGTATCTAAGATACCACCTGATATCGTAAATACTGCCTGATATCCGTTTGACTCCACAAAGGCATCCACCGCTCTACGCATATCCTTATAAAAGCGAACCGCGCTTTCCATTTCTCTGTGATTAACATCTACAATCATAAATTCATCTGAAAAAATACGATACACTTTCTGTCCCGGTTCTACCCGCTTGCTGATGCTCTCTGCCAGCCATTTCAACAGATAATCACCGTACTCTGCACCATATCCGCCATTAATATCCTTGAAATCATCCACCCCGATCCGTAGGAAAAAGCCATCCGGTATCAAACCTTCATATTGGTTTACAAAAATTTCCAGACTCGATTCCCCTAGCAAACCTGTCATATTGTCTGCTTTTTGCCGCTGCCCGATCTCATTGATACAGCCGATCAGAAATGCAGGCGTACCTCCCGAATCCTTTAACACTTTTCCACGACAGTTGATCCAGACCGGTCTTCCCTCTCTGTCAAGCCATCTGTAATGCAGATTGTGGAATATGATCGTTCCACTTTTGATACGGTTAAATTCTTCCTTTAAAAGCGGTATATCCTTATAATAAACAAAAGTTTCATGCTTTTGCTCCGCATGATAAAAGTGATCCGTGTCCATCAGGAAGCGTTCTGTCGCATGTGATGAAATACGGTAATAATCGTGCTTCAGATCATATACATATAAACAATCATCCATGCTTGGGTCAAAAAGCTGCAGCACATATTCGATCTGGTTCATCGTCAACCCGCTTTTAATAAATTCTTCCATTTGAAATACCCCCTCAAATTATTACATAGCCAATCCACGCACAGCCGATCCCGATCAGGGCTCCCGCAATCACATCCACTGGCTCATGCACGCCCCCCATCACACGCATGATACCAAGTATCACTCCAATAATGCCAAGCAAAACCCCCGCTCCCGGATGATAGCAAAAAATCGTAGATGCTATGATAAACACCGAAAACACATGCCGGCTCGGAAATGATTTTCCCTTTGTATCTTTCTCAATAACAGGCTCGATCCCATATTTCTCATAAGGTCTTTTTACATTTAAGATCCTGCGGAATATGCTTACCCCCACAAAAGAAATTGCCGGAACCAAAACTGCCCGGATCAGAAAATCATCTTTTTCCAGAAAAAGGACAACCAGAAACAATGGATATACGCAAAAAACGATTGCCGTCAGTAACTGATTCATCCGCCGGATCCTCTGTACGGTCTCCGGCTGTTCTTTTAAGTTTTCTGTCATCCTCTGATAAGTTTCCCGTGTCATCATCCACACCTCATCCTGCTGTCTATGGCTGTTCTATGGTAGCAGCCGCTAAAAATGCACCTACAAAAACATAAAAATCTGATAAATTAAAAATCAGTTTGCGAAACCATGCCGGCCCCACATTTACATGGAAGTAATCCACAACATGTCCTTTGGCATAACGGTCATAAAGATTACCGGCTCCACCTCCAAGCAAAAGAGAAGCCCCGATCTTTGTCGGTGTCTTCCCCGGCAGACGAAGCAGAAGATAGTAACCTGCCGCAACAACGATCATGACTGCCGTATGGATCACACGCATCGCTCCCGGTCTGCCTGAAAGAAAATTCATGGTTGCTCCCTTATTATAGAACTTTTCAATGATGATCTTTCCCCCACATCTCTTGTGTGTCACCTTTCTGGCATATTTCCGGTCCATATGTTTTTTCAGAAAAAAATCTGAAAAAAAGGCTGCTGCCGCGATTCCCAAATAAATCATCTGTTTCCTCCTAAATCCTGCATGTCGTTTCCATACCAGGATCTTATTCTCAATAAGAAAGTATAGCACATCTGGAAGCAAACGTGAGTGGTCCTATAGTACCTTTTCTAATTCCTCGATGATAATTTTTAATGCCTTGATCCTGGCATATTTTTTGTCCACCGACTCTAAAATATGCCATGGCGCATAAGTCGTGCTGGTTTTCTGTATCATTTCGTTGACCGCATCCTCGTACTGATCCCATTTCTCCCGGTTTCTCCAGTCCTCATCTGTGATCTTCCACTGTTTTTCCGGTGTCTCCTGTCTCTCCTTAAACCGTGCAAGCTGCGTGTCTTTGTCAATCTGTACCCAGAATTTTATAATGACAGCTCCCCAGTCGGAAAGTTCTTTTTCAAATTCGTTGATCTCATTGTAGGCACGTTTCCAGTCATTCTCACCACAGAATCCTTCCAGACGTTCTACCATGACTCTTCCATACCAGGTACGGTCAAATATGGCAATATGCCCTGTCTTTGGCAGTCTGGTCCAGAAACGCCACAGATAATGTCTTGCTTTCTCGTGCGGCTCCGGGCTTGCGATCGGATGCACCTCGTAGCCTCTTGGATCAAGTGCACCGGTTACCCTTTTAATGTTGCCGCCCTTTCCTGCCGCATCCCATCCCTCGTATGCAATAATGACCGGAACCTTTTTGCGGTAAAGCCGGTTGTGTAATTCTCCCAGACGTTCCTGTAACTGGTGCAGCTCCTTCCGGTATTCCTCATCCTCAATCGTCTGATCCAGATCCACTTCCGAAAGCAGCGGCATCTTTTTCAGTGGAAATACATTCTGTAAGATTGGAACTGCTGTTGCATGGTTGGCAAGTGCTACCTCAATACCTTCATTTAAAATCTCAAGTGCCTGAAGTTCCGCCCATTTCTTCGACTGTGCATCGATAATATACCAGGGTGCCAGAGAGGTATTGGTATCTTTGAGATAAAAATCGAACGCCTCTAAACAGGTATCATAATGTTTATTCTGCCATTCATCATTGGAACTGACTCTCCATCTGGTGTCCTTTTTCTCTGCCAGATGGGCAATCCTTTTCTCCTGTTCCTTCTTCCCGATGTGTAAAAACAGTTTGATCACAAGATATCCGTTGTCCGTGAGCTGACGTTCGAAATGTCTTATGCTCTCCACACGCCTCTCATATTCTCTCTCATCTAAAGTCTTATGAAGTTTTGCACGCACGACCTCATCCATCCAGCCGGAATCCAGAAAACAAAATTTACCCGCCTCCGGAATATTGACGACATGCCGGTATAAAAACGGCTTTCTTTGCTCTTCTTCGGTCGGTGCCGCAACCGAAACTACTTTAAAGAAGCGCGGATCAATGTTTTTGATCAGCTGTGCGATCAGAAAACCCTTTCCTGCCGTGCCCCAGCCTTCGACTAACACCAGAACCGGGAGCTTATGCTCCTTGATCTTCATCTGCTCTCCCTGCAGCCTCTCCCGTTCCGCTTTCAGTCTCCAGATCAGATCTTCATCCTCTGGTTTTTCCTTTTTTTCCCATTCCTTTAACATTTGTTTTCCCCCATATCTATTGCTGTTTTTCTATCTTTAGTGTTCCACAATTTCCGAAAAATAGCAAGTCTTTCTGATAATTCTTTTCTATTAAAAAAGTTTAAATTTTTTTGGAAAAAGAATGTAAATTATTCCAAAATATAGTATAGTAAAAGTATAGAAAAGCAGTAATTTATCTGTCTACTTAATATAAAGGAGATTGCCTATGCTAGTTACATTAATTCCTCTGTTTGACGAAAACTTAACCGTCAGTGCCTATTCACTTTTTACACAGAAGCACAATTACCTGCTTCACCCAAACTATCTTGGCACCGGTCAGAACGATGGTGCTTCCCGGATTGAAGGACTTGAAGTGATGGAGGCGATGGGCATCGAAACACTCTCCCCTACTCATCAGGTCTTTGTGTCTGTTGGAAATATCTCAATCTTCTCGGATATCCCGGGACAGTGCAGTGTACCGCATGACCGTCTTATCCTGTTGATCGACAATTCCATCCCGCCGATCGAGATGTACTTAAACCGCTTAAAGGAATTAAAATCCATGGGTTATCATCTGGCGATCCGAAATCTTCCGGTTTCCAGCTATGAAGCTTATGCTCCGGTTTTTGCCCTGATGGATTATATTTTAATCGATTCCAGAAAGGTAGATATTCCAAGGGTAAAAATCTATTTTCAAAAGCTCTATCCTCATATCAAACTGGCAGCTTCCAATATCAAAACCATGGAAGATTTTGAAAAGCTGAAAGAGGACAACAGCTGCACCCTGTTTGAAGGCAAGTTTTTCCGTCTTCCAATCGCGCAGGGTTCTACAACTGAAGTTGCGCCTCTGAAGATCAATTACATTGAATTGATGAACCTGGTCAATGCAGACGACTTTGATCTGACAAAAGCAGCTGATATCATCGGACGTGACACCGCTCTTACCATCCTCCTGTTACAGATGGTCAACAAAATGGCGGTCAATTCCGAAATTACCTCCATCCGTCATGCCGCTGCCATGCTCGGACAGAAAGAATTAAAACGCTGGATCAACACCGCAGTTGTCAATGAATTGTGTTCAGATAAGCCAAGTGAGATCACAAGGCTTTCGCTTCTCCGTGCCAAATTTGCAGAAAATCTTGCATCCTCCTTTGAGCTTGCAGGAAAATCTTCCGAACTATTCTTAATGGGACTGTTCTCCGTCTTGGATCTCATTCTTGACAAGCCAATGGACGAGGCATTAAAACTGGTAAAAGTCTCACATGAGATTGAAGATGCCCTGCTCTCGCAAAAAGGTGCATTAGCCGATGTGATGGAATTTATCACTCAGTATGAAGCTGCAAACTGGCAGGAAGTTTCCCGTCTGATCGTGCTGAAAAATCTGGATATGGACCGCATCTATGATGCTTATATGAAATCTCTGAAATGGTATCGCGAACTGGTTTCCATTCAGGCATAAAATCACAACAGCAAATGAGGAACTGCCCAAAGTGCAGTTCCTCATTTTTTTGCGTTTTTTTTGATAACCTTTAATCTTGTAAATTCTTCCCGTTCTTTTTCTTCAAGATATTCCTGGATCTCTTTTGCAAGCGATTCGTACTTCGGGATTGTAATATTCTGCAACGCATTAGCACGTTTCTGTGTCTTTTTGATGCTGGCGGCCAACCGGTAAGCGGAATTTTCGATCTCTGCTAACCGGATTGTCAGTTCCTTTACCTTTTCAAACTGCTGGCATGCCTCATCTAAAGACATTCTGGTGTGATAAAACGAATACGCTGGTTTATGTTCTTTTTTCTCATAGGAAACCTTCGGAATCTCCGTTCCCATGACACTGCGCCGCTTGACCTGAATGGAGTCTTCGACAGGAACAGCAAGTGAAATCTGTTCCACCTCATGAATCCCCATCTGGATGTTTGCCTTTTGCAGTGCGAGGTATGCCGACTGGAAGGTACTGTCGATCTCAGTCTGGATGTCCGCCGCCTCAAAGATCAGCTCCATCAGTTCCCGAATCAGGATATTTCGTTTTTTATCCATCAGCTCAAATCCCTGTCTGGACAATGCCAGAGAATTTTTCGCCAGGATCAGATTTCCTTTGGTCGGAAATGTATTCGGATCCATTCGTCATCCCCCCTTTGTCCTAGGATTCTGCTTCCTGTCTGATTGCATATTTTTCCAGTATCTTTGTGTCGATGCGGTCTAATTCCTCTCTCGGCAGCATGGAGAGCAATTTCCAGCCAATATCTAATGTCTCCTCAATGCTCCTGTTTTCATCCGGTGCCTGCCCGACGAACTCCTGCTCAAATGCCGTCCCGAATGCCAGATATTTCTTATCAGTATCCGACAATTCATCCTCTCCGATGACACTCGCCAGATCCCTTGCCTCGCCTACCTTGGCATAGGAAGAAAACAACTGATTTGCCACATCCTGATGATCCTCTCTCGTATATTTTGCTCCGATGCCGTCCTTCATCAGGCGTGACAGGGATGGCAGGACATTGATCGGCGGGTAGATATTTTTCTGGTGCAGGGCACGCTCCAATACGATCTGCCCCTCCGTGATATAACCTGTCAGATCCGGGATCGGATGTGTGATATCATCATTTGGCATCGTAAGGATCGGGATCTGTGTCACCGAACCACTCGAACCTTTTACGATCCCTGCTCTCTCATAGAGTGCCGCAAACTCGCTGTAGAGGTAACCCGGATATCCTTTTCGGCTCGGGATCTCTCCCTTTAATGAGGATACCTCACGCATTGCCTCCGCAAAGGATGTCATATCCGTTAAGATGACAAGGATGTGCATATTTTTTTCAAACGCCAGATATTCCGCCGCGGTAAGTGCCACCTTTGGAGTGATCAGCCGTTCCACGACCGGATCATTAGAGAGATTTAAAAACATGACCACATGGGAACTTGCTCCACACTCTTCAAATCTGCGCCGGAAAAATTCTGCCACATCATATTTGACACCCATTGCTGCAAAGACAATGGCAAATTTCTCTTCTTCCCCATCTGTGTCTCCCAGACTCGCCTGTTCTACGATCTGGGCAGCCAGCTCGTCATGTGGCAGTCCATTGCCGGAAAAGATCGGCAGCTTCTGACCACGGATCAATGTGGTCAGCCCATCGATTGCAGAAATACCGGTACGGATATAATTCCGCGGATATTCCCTGCTACATGGGTTCATCGGTTGTCCGTTGACATCCCGCATCACTTCTGCACGGACTTTTCCCAGTCCGTCAATCGGCTGTCCGATCCCATTAAAGGTTCTTCCAAGCAGATCCTCCGAGAGCGCAATCTCCATCGGGTGCCCTGTAAATGTGGTACGCGTATTTAAAAGCGACATCTCCGCGGTGCTCTCAAATACCTGTATCACGGCTTTGTCTTCGTTGATCTCTACGACACGCCCCAGTTTCTTTCTGCCCTGTGTATCAAAGGAAACGATCTCATCGTAAAAGACTCCTTTTACCCCCTCCATTGCGATCAGTGGTCCATTGATGCTGTCCAGTCCCAAATATTCAATCGACATGTTTCTCCCTCCCTTCTGCCATCAGGCATTTGTCTGCATGATATGCTGATAAAATTCTTCGATCATCCGGTCATATTCATCAAAGCGTTCCAGTTCCTGATTTGGCACATCATATTTGATGGCGATCAGCTTCTCAAACACATCACTCTCGCGCAAAAGTGCCATTGGCATATTTAATGCGACAAGCTCCCTGCATCTGCGGTATAAATGTAAGATCACTTCCATCATCCTAAGCTGCTTTGCCATCGGAACAAATGTGTCCTCTTTATGGAACGCATTCTGCTGTAAAAATCCCAGCCGGATGACTCTTGCAATCTCTAAGATCAGTTTCTGGTCGTCCGGCAGCACATCACTTCCGATCAGCTTGACAATCTCATTCAGCCGGTTTTCCGTGGTCAGGATATTTAAGATCTCATTTCTGCATGTAACAAATTTTTCCCCGACATGCTCCTGATACCAGGGACTTAAATCTCCCACATATTCGGAATAACTGGTCAGCCAGTTAATGGCAGGATAATGTCTTGCATACGCAAGTGATTTATCCAGTGCCAGAAAACAGCGCACAAAACGCTTCGTATTCTGTGTGACCGGCTCAGAAAAATCACCGCCCTGTGGAGATACCGCACCAATGATCGTGACACTACCATCCGTCCCATTGCAGTTTTCCACATAGCCTGCACGTTCGTAAAACGCAGACAGCCGGGATGCTAAATATGCCGGAAATCCTTCCTCTGCCGGCATCTCTTCGAGTCTGCCCGACAACTCACGTAGTGCCTCTGCCCAACGCGAAGTCGAGTCTGCCATGATTGCAACATGATAGCCCATATCCCGGTAATACTCTGCCAGTGTGATCCCTGTGTAAATGCTTGCCTCTCTGGCGGCAACCGGCATGTTGGAAGTGTTTGCGATCAGAGTTGTCCGGTCCATCAGAAGATTTCCTGTTTTCGGATCCTCCAGCTCTCCAAATTCTTCCAGAACATTCGTCATCTCATTGCCACGTTCCCCACATCCAATGTAGATGATGATGTCAGCATCACACCATTTTGCAAGCTGATGCTGTGTCATCGTCTTTCCGGTTCCAAATCCTCCCGGGAGTGCCGCCGTTCCACCCTTTGCGATTGGAAACAGTGTGTCTAGGATCCGCTGTCCGGTTACCAGTGGACGGTCTGCAGGAAACCGTTTTGTGATCGGGCGTGGTGTCCGGATCGGCCATTTCTGTACCATGGTAAGGGAACACACCTGCCCATCTGTCTGGCGGATCTGCACCAGTTCCTCATCAATCGTATATGCACCATCCGGTTTTACGGAAATAATTTCTCCTTCAACTCCCGGCGGTATCATCACCTTATGCACAATGGATCTTGTCTCCGGCACTTCTGCAAGGATCGTCCCGGATGAAACCTGCTGTCCGGTCATTACCGTAAGATGTGTCTCCCACTTTTTCTCCCGGTCGAGCAGGCTTACCGCTGCTCCTTTTGGAATAAAGACACCATACGACTCTGCGATTGCTTCCAGCGGTCTTTCAATTCCATCAAAGATATTATTTAAAATGCCCGGCGCGAGTGTAACAGTGATCGGTCCACCTGTTCCCTCTACCAACTCTCCCGGCATCAGACCGGAAGTCTCCTCGTACACCTGCACCGTCGTCTTTTCTTTGGCAAGGGCAATGACTTCTCCCACCAGCTTTTTTTCGCCCACAAAGACCATCTCGTTCATGGCAAATCCAAGATTTCCCAAAATCGTAATAACCGGTCCGTTGATCCCATAAATTTTTCCTGTTACACCCATATCGATACGCTCCTGCCTGATTTTCGTGCCAAAACACATCTCCTATAGCTCGTACTGCTCTCTTAATTCCTGTAACCTGCTGCCAAACGACTCATCCAACAGAATATTCTTCTCTTTGATGACCGCACAGATCCCACCTTTTAATTCTTTACCGATCAAAATCTGCTGCATCGTTTTCTGTTCCAGCCGCTCCTTTTTCTCCCTGTCGGACGGCGAAAGGTAAATCTGTACCCCGGCGGTTTCTGCCAGTGCCACTGCCTTTTGCACCATTTTCTCCAGCTGGTCTTCATAGGCATCCGTATGGCGGTATTCCTCTAATCTTCGCTCCACCGCAGCAAAAAGTTCCTGTTTTTTTTCTTCCACTGCACTGTGATATGCCTGTTTCTGCTGCATGATCTCTTCCTGAACGATACGGTTCGCCTCACGTTTTAATGACGTCTCACGCTGCCTTCTCTTTTCCTGCCAGTCCTTTTGCTTTTCTGCCTCATAATCTGCCATTGCCCGCTGATAGATCTGCTTCTGCTCGTCTAAGATCGCTTCGCTCTGTATATTTGCAGCATCCATTGCCGCCCTGTAAAAAATATCCAGTTTTTCTCTGATCTCCACTGCGATCACCATGCCTTTCCCTATAATTGCAGACCGATCGCCTCTTTGACATAGTCTGTAATAAAGTGGCTTCCACGTCCGGTTCCATGACGGTCCGGGATTTCCACAAACAGAGGAAACCGATAATTCATCTTGACTGCTCCCACCAGATCCGGGTAATCCCTGCCAAATTTCTCCGTCAGCAATACGATGCCGATCTTAGGATCCGAAAGAACCCTCTCGATCTGCTCTTTTAATTCCTCTCTCTCATGGACAACGACACCTTCTACCCCCGCAAGCCGCATCCCGGTATAAGTGTCTACATTGTCACTAATCAGAAACATTTTCATTGTTTCACGACCTCTCTATCCCAGAATAGAAAATGAAATCAACAGTCCGTAAAGCGCGATGGATTCTGCCAGGGCTACGAAGATCAATGCTTTACCCATGATACTGGAATCCTCGCTTAATGCTCCGATTGCTGCGGATGCCGCACTTGCAACGGCAACACCGGCTCCGATACAGGAAAGTCCGGTGGAAAGGGCTGCTGCCATATATCTCCATCCGTCTGTTGCCGCAGCACTCTCCTGTGCACCATAGATATGTCCGCTGAATAATAACAGGTCAGCTGTCACAAGTGTTCCAAAGAACAGTAAAATGTTGACACCGAGTGCCGCCTTAAAGCTTCTCTTTTTCTTCTGACTGAGCAGATATCCTCCAAATGGGATCACCATACTGAAAATCAGAATTGCTACTAAAATAATCTTTGTCATACCTTATCTCCTCCTGCCTTTCTTTCAAAAAAGGAATGGAACGGCCGTCCCGAACCTTTATAAAATCTGCTGAACATCTCATAGTATTCCAGACGTAATACCTGGATCCCTACGACAAGCCCCTCTAACCCTGTGACTAAAATATTTCCAAGGATCACAACCAGATAATTCGGGCTGCCACTCTCATAGCCCGCCAGTGTCATTACAACTCCCATCATTCCTGCATGGCTCAATGCAAACGCTCCTACACGGACAAATGAGATACTGTTGGTCGCATAGCTTAATACAACATCAAATAATTCCACAAAAGCCTCCACAAAAAACATTCCCCTGCTTTCCTCCGGGAAGATCTGTTTTTTGTGCTCCAAAAGATTGGACAATGGTTCTTTTAACATAATGGCAAGCAATGGCAATCCGATCGCAGCCAGTAAGATCCCGGTTGCTGGAAGTGCATGTCCGGTTGCATATAAAGCGATACAGAGCACTGCACAGCCATAACACACAATCCCTGACACACCACTTGGGCTAAAGAGCAATCTGCCGACATCTCCTGCCCGGATCGCATTTGCCATATTGATGATCATTGCGATCAAGATCAGTGCCATTCCAAATCCGATCGCCAACATCAGCGTGTGCATAATGTTGTCCATCGGCCGCATCCAGAGCGGTTTTAACCATTCTTCAAATCCGAATACACTGCCGTAACAGAACCCGAATACCGTCGACCAGACACCTGCCACCGCAACAATGGCGGCAAGGTTCATCCCTTTAAACTTATAAAGCAGTGCTCCACCGATCACCAGACATATTCCCTGTCCCACATCTCCAAACATGATGCCAAACATCAGTGTATAGGTCAGTGCGATAAATATGGTTGGGTCCATCTCATTGTAAGCAGGAAGCCCATACATCTCGACAAACATCTCAAATGGTTTGAAAATCCTTGGATTTTTCAGTTTCGTCGGCGGCTCTGCCGATGTCTCTTCTGCCCGTTCCTCGATCATATGGATGTTATTGTCTCCTGCGATCTCCTGCTCCAGTCGTTTCGCATCGGAAGCGGTCATCCAGCCATATAGGATATAAAACTCGCTCGTCTTACTGCCGTCAAATTTGGGCTTTGTACAGACCGCCAGTTTTCGGATATCAAACCGTTCACAATAATTTTTCAGTGAGAAATACGCATTGGTCAACTGCGTTCCATGCCGCTCCAACATCTCCCGAAGCTGATTTTTTAATGCCAGTTCTTCTCTCTGATATCCTTCCACCTGCTCCTTAAGTTCCACATAAGCAGCATCTGGTGTTCCATCGACTGTATCCGGTACATAGATCCTCTCATAATGAAAAGACAGACACACGGCATCCACTTCAGCCACATATATCTTTGGCACGAAATACGCTCCCCAGACATAGTTTTCATCACTGTAACACTCATAGAACAGGATATGATCTGTGTCATGGATGTAGCGTTCCAGCTTCTGATAATGCTCCCTTGCAATCCTTCCAAACCGGTATGCAATAAACTGGAATTGCAATATTTTCTTAAATTCATAATCCAGTTTTCGGAACGGCTCGATCTCTTCCATTAATTTTTCTGCCTGTAACCGCTTTTTTTTCAGATCCTGGCTGCGCTCTATGATCTCGCTCGTAAGCTGATAAACACTCTGCACAACCTCTTCTGCCTCCTGCGGCTCTAACCGCTCTTTCGGAAGCTGATCTTCGTTGCCATATTCTTCCCACAACTGTTTTGCTTTTGCATAGGTGTCCTTATATAAATTTGTCTCCACAAACGGTCTGACGTTACTTAAATGACTAAGCGTTGTGATCGCATTTTCAAAATGTATCTCATAATGACTCAGATACTTATCCATCGCCCGGTCAATGTCCGTCTTGGGTCCCGTGATGTGAAGCAGTTTCATTTTTTCTACCACAATAAAAACCCTCCATTATATTGCAAATACCATTTTCCTGATGTCCCCCGGTAATAGCTGATAGCGTATTCCCTCTAAAATAGAAGTGAGATGATCGATCTCCTGCTCTTTATCGTATAGATATTTGAAAACCGGAGCCAATGACATAGGATACTTTTTACATAGTTCCGTGTATGCCTTCTCCAGTGCACGCTGTCCGGATTCTTCCTCAATTCCGGAAAATACCTCCATGCCATCAGTCTCTGTCATCTTTCTTAATTCATCCTTTTTCATATGACAGGTAATCGGAATCAGGTGGGATGCAAGCTCTGTCCCGTTCATTCCGTAGAACCGCTTCAAACGGTAGATCCACATCCGGTTCTGCCAGTCGATCTCCGTTCCTAGCAATTTGTCATACAGATTTCGTGTCAGCGGGTCCCGCAGCTTTTCTTTTTTCTTCCACGCGGTCTTATAATAGTAAATGTCCAGAGTGACCGCCGCATCCGCATACTCGATCGTCTCCTGCTCTGCCATATGCCGGAACAGCCTTTCATATGCAGTACCGGTAACTGCCACGATCAGTTCTTCCATGCTGCACGCAGCAGCCGCGCTTCTCACATCAAACCCTGCATATTCTTCCAGAAAAGAGACATCAACCGCAGCTTCCGCCCTCTCCCCACTCAATGCGTATTTCAGGCACTCCTTTAACCCATCGATCTCATATCGGAAGAAGATCAGTTCCAGTCCCGCTCTCTGTTCCCCATGTGCAAACTGATATAATTTTTTATAATCTGCATACAGCGATGCCCGGATCACGGTCTCGACCTGCCCCCTGTGTGCGATCTCATCCCGCGCTGCAAATATCGGAGCGTATCCATAGGATTCTTTTAAAAACCCCAAAAAAGCATCTACTGTCTCATACTCCATCAGTCTGGCATAATCTGCCTCCTTCAGCAGTCTGCCCGACATGGCTTTTGTCTTTGTCACAAGCCCGCTATATTCCAACAAGTTATCTGACATAGCTTCTCCATTCCAGAGCATCCAAAGCTCCCCCTGTCTGTCATGATTCCTGTATCAATTTCTGAAACAGTGCTTCCACGCGTTGCTCCTTCGTCTGCTCAAACTGCTCTTCTAACTGCTGTATTGCCTGTTCTCCCTCTGCCCTGTGCTTTGTGGCTGCCTCACGGCTCTGACCAAGCAATGTAAGACGTGTCTTCTCCTCCCACGCCGCTGCCTCTTTTGCATAACGCTCGTCCAATTCTTTCTGATCGAATGCAAGCTGGGACTGCATTGTCTCCTTTGCCGCTTTCGCCTCGTCGATCATACCCTGGGCTTTTTCCTCGATCTCATTTAACTTCGTAATGACTTCATTCATAGAAAGTTCCCCATTTCTGTCTCTGTTTTATGGATGATTTCTTTCATTGCATATACACATTATATCTCTTTTTCCAATAATCTGTCTAGTTTCTTTCTCTATCTCTTTTTGTCGAATTTTTTTGTCAAAAAAAACAAGAGCCTTTTTTGGCTCTTGTTTCTATCTATCTCTAGGCTTCTGCGCTTCTTTGAATTCTGCTGGTAATTTCTCTGACCTCTGCCATAATTGCCGCATACATTTCACTCTCAAGACCTACTGGCGACATGTGCGGGCACTCCTGTTTCATACGATATGCCTGCCTGAGTAATCCACGTTTTACTTCTTCCAGTTCCAATAGCTGTTCCCTGCTCATAACCATTCTCCTACTCATTTTTTAGGTTGCTGTTTATCGCTATATGCTGTAGCAACACCTCAACTATCATAGCACATCTGGTGGATTATGAGTCAATAAGTTGTTCGGCAATTTTACTAAAGTTTAAAAGGACTTTTTATGATTCTGCCTATTTACAAAATGCTTTTTATCACTTTTTTACAATGCCATTAACATTTGGATTGCTTCTTTTTTAACAATACAGCGACCGTGTTCGACAATATATGCAATCTGACTCTCTTTCGAGATATGTCCCTCGTCATATTCAACAGCGGCAAATGCAAACGCACGCATCTCATCTTTTTCAAAGCCTCTAAAATCCAGTAATAAGAAGTAGTCTCCCTCCAGCTGATACAGTGCGCTGACCGGCATACATTCTCCAAAGCATGCCCTGCACATCTGCGTCATGGCTTCCATCCCGTGAAACATCAGTGCACAGCGCATCGGGCTTTCTTTTCCTTTTGTGGACTTTTCTTCGGTTTTCTCTTTTCTTTCGGTCTTTTGTTCTTTCTGTTCCAGATAGGAATCTAAAATGCTCTGCTTTTCTTCTTTACTCATGCCTTTAAATTCTTCCATCCGGTCTGGTGTCATATGATCCATCAACTGATTGATCGCCTGCATCAGATCTTTAAAGTTCATCTCTGAATCACCGCCAAACGTGATTGCCATACTGTGGTCGGAGAGAAGTTCTGCTTTCACCATCGGTGAGATATTGTCGAGATTGATGTTCTCCTGCTCCTCGATCAATTTTAGGAGCAGACGCATAAACTGTTGTGTCTCATCTCCGTTGCCGATAATCTCTTCAATATCAAATCCCATTTCTTTGATTTCTTCTTCTGTCAACGCACAGCGTATTTTATTTTCTCCTAAACGCTTAATCTCCATTTTATTCTTCCTCATTCCTACGCTGTTCTTCCGCCGCTCCTGCTGCAGCCATTTCTTTTTCGTGTTGCTTTAATTTAAGCTTGTTCTCATACATTTTCTGGTCAGCCCTGCGGAATACCATCAGGAAATTCTTATCCTCTTTCGGACGATAGTTTGCAATTCCGATGGCGATCTCTACTTTTTGTTCATACTTGGTATTGTTCTTATTAAATCTATTCATCTCATCGGAAAAGATTTCTAAAAATTCTTCCCATCGTTTGCTGTCTTCCTCGTTCAACAGGGTTGCAAACTCATCTCCACCGATCCGGTAGATCGTGCTGTTTTTAAACGTATTCTTGATGATGGATGCCGAATCCCGGATCAGCATATCTCCAAATTCATGTCCGAAATTATCATTCATCTTCTTCAAATTATTGATATCCATAACAACCACGGCAAATGATGCGTTACCGGATTCGATCTGGTCCTCCATTTCGGAAACAACGTCTTTGTATGCGATCTTATTCATCGTTCCTGTCATCGCATCCGTATAGGCAAGCTCGTTGATATAGTCAATATGTTTTTTCAGGCTGTGAACCGTCTGTTCAAAGCTTCTTGCAAGCATTCCGACTTCATCATTTGATGTACAGTCTATATCAACGGTCAGATCGCCATCTGCAACCATTTTAGCTGCGCTGGTCAGTTCTTTCAGTGGCTGTGTGATTTTCTTGGTCATCTGGATTGTCAGTAATGTCGTTACAACAATCACAACTGCCAGAAATGCCATAGACTGTTCCATCAGTTTGGAACGCGCCGCGTTGATCTCCTTCGTTGGTGCTGTCACAACCAGACTCATTCCATTTCTAAGTGAATGGAATGCCAGTTTCTTCTTTTCACCATTCCATTTATAATCAAACAGTTTGCCGCCTTCTTCGTCATCTAAAAATCCCAGTATCCGCCGCATCGTACCATGTACATTTTTTTCCCTGACACCATCCGGATATTCTTTATGATAGTATATGTTTCGCTCCGCATCTGCAAGGAATGCGTATCCCGTATCATAAATCTGGATCGTATCAATATAATCCGTAAAACGATTCATACTGATATCCATACCAATAATACCAATGACTTCATTCCCTTTGTGTAACGGGACGATATAAGATACCACTTTCTGCCCGTCCGCGATACTGCTGTGCGGTGCGTACCAGTAATCAGTATCTTCTGTCACAACTGCCTGATACCAGTCAGCATCCTCTCCGTCCCTCTCCTGATATTCTTTGAGGCTTACTGCCTTTCCCTCTTCAAATGTATCCTCCCCATCCCTTCTGAGAAGCAAAAACCCCTTGGAGGAAGTTGCGTATAACGGATCCAGACACATATAAACAGATGTGGTTCCACTGGTATTCTCTGCAACATTATACGCAAGTTCTCTTGTCTTTTTCATATATAACATCGTATAAATCTGCTGCGTACTCGTATCACTGATCGTAAACATCTGCTCCTGTGCATAACGCTGCATCGTATCCACTGCCTGTTCTGCTGAAAGCAACATTGTATCAAGCTCGCCGGCACGCTCGGCGCACATAGAATTCATAATCTGGATTGAATCTTCTTCTGCTAACGCTCCTGCGTTCACAATCCCAACTCCGACAAGTGTGATGGCGGATAATAATACACAGGCTATCATCAGAACCAAAAATTTTGTTCTTATCGATTTCATTGCCATCCCCCTTTAATTTGTTACCTTCTATTATAAGATTTCTGTAGAAAATTGTCAAAAAAAAGTACCCGGTTTGACAAAAAATCTCTGTCAAATCGGGTAACTTTATTTATTCTTCACTCACTGTTTCAATTTCGAGTCCAAGTTCTTCCAACTGTTTGTCATCTACGATGCCAGGTGCCTGTGTCATCAGACAGGATGCATCTTTTACTTTCGGGAATGCAATGACATCACGAATGGAATCTGCATGTACCATATGCATGACAAGACGATCCAGTCCATATGCCAGTCCTGCGTGAGGCGGAACTCCATATTTGAATGCGTCCAGAAGGAAGCCGAACTGTTCGTGTGCACGCTCCTTGGTGAAGCCTAATACTTCAAACATCTTCTCCTGAATGTCATCCTGATGGATACGGACAGAACCACCACCAAGCTCCGTACCGTTTAATACGATATCGTATGCTTTTGCTCTGACACAGCCCGGATCACTGTCGATCTTATCCCAGTCTTCTTCCATCGGCATGGTAAATGGATGATGCATTGCCATAAAACGGTTCTCTTCATCGGACCACTCTAACAATGGGAACTCTGTTACCCAGAGGAAGTTGTACTGGTTCGGATCTAACAAATCCAATTCTTTGGCAAGCTCCAGACGGAGTGCCCCCAATACGTTCCAGACAATCTTATTTTTATCAGCTGCAAAGAGAAGCAGGTCGCCCGGCTGACCTTCCATTGCTCCAACTAATGCAGATAACTCTTCTTCTGTCATAAATTTGGCAAAGGAAGATTTGTAGGTACCGTCTTCATTAACTGCCAGATAAGCAAGTCCCTTTGCGCCATATCCTTTCGCAAACTCAACTAATTTATCGATCTTTTTACGAGGCATTCCTGCCTGGCCTTTTGCATTGATACCGCGGACAGAACCACCATTTTCCAGTGCTCCGGTAAATACAGAGAAACCACATCCGGCTACCGTCTTTGATACATCGACCAGTTCCATGCCAAAACGTGTATCCGGCTTATCTGAACCAAAACGATCCATTGCCTCCTGCCAGGGCATACGCTGTAACGGAAGTTTTACCTCTACACCAATCGCCTCTTTGAAAATATACTGTAACAGACGCTCATTGACATCCAGTACATCCTCTACATCCACAAAGGAAAGCTCCATATCTGCCTGTGTAAATTCCGGCTGACGGTCTGCACGTAAATCCTCATCACGGAAACATCTTGCAATCTGAAAATAACGGTCATAACCGGAACACATCAATAACTGTTTATACAACTGCGGAGACTGTGGCAGTGCATAGAAATGACCCGGATGCACACGGCTTGGTACCAGGTAATCTCTTGCCCCCTCCGGTGTTGATTTACATAACATTGGAGTCTCAATCTCAAGGAATCCCTCTTTTCGCATAAACTCACGCATCAGGTAAGCAACTTTGCTGCGAAGCATTAAGTTCTTCTGGATATCTGGTCTTCTCAGATCAAGATAACGGTATTTTAAACGGACTTCATCTTTGGTCTGGCTGTTTTCCTCAATCTGGAAAGGTGGTGTCTCAGACTCAGATAAGATGCGGATATCGTTTGCGATCACTTCGATATCACCGGTCTTTAAGTTTTCGTTGACTGCTGCGGAACGTTTCTGCACGGTTCCTGTTACTGCGATCACATACTCACTTCTTAAGCTCTCTGCCTTCTGATAGCCCTCTGCTCCAACTGTTTCCTCATTAAATACAAGCTGTAAGATCCCGGAACGGTCTCTTAGATCAATAAAGATAAGACTTCCTAAATTTCTTCTTTTCTGTACCCATCCCATCACGGTGACGGTCTCACCGATATTCTGATTTGAGACTTCTGTACATCTATGACTTCTGTGCAAGCCCCTCATTGACTCTGCCATAACTTTTATCCTCTCTTCTATTAGTTGTTAAAAAATTCCACGATATCCTTGTAACCTTCTGCGGTCAGTTTTTCTTTCTGGAATTTTTTATTCTTGTTCATGCGCACAACGAGTACCTGTTTTCCTGCGGTGCGCTCCTGCTGTGCCTGTTTGATAACCTCGCCAAGTTTGTCGGTCGGATATCCTTTTTCTACCAGATATGCCACCTTTGGACGCTGCATCGGAACGGTAAAGCCGCTCTCCATCAATAACAGGATGATACGCTCGAATCCGATGGAGAAACCACATGCCGGCACATCCTGTCCGGTAAATCTGCCTACCATCTTATCATAACGTCCACCACCACCGCAGGCTGCGCCAAGCTCTGGCATGGAGATTTCAAAAATAGTTCCGGTATAGTAACTCATACCACGTACCAGCGTCGGGTCAAATACCATCTCAAAGGATGCAGTCTTTGCTACTTCCACACTGTCTATGATCTCAAGCAGATTCTTCTCTACTTCTTCCTCTAAATAACCCTCCAGTGTTCTCGCAAGGTATTTTAAGCCGTTGTCCGCATTCTTTACGCCTTCAAAAAGAGCCATGTATTTTTCAACGGATTCTTTGGCGTAACCTTCCTCTTCCAGTTCTTTTGCCACTCCATCGGCACCGATCTTATCCATTTTATCTAAAATGATAAATACGGTATCAAAATCTTCTTCTGCAAAACCGCTGTATGCTGCCATTGCTTTTAAGATACGACGCTCATTGATACGGATCTCAAAATTCTTAAATCCAAGTTTTCCGATCGTTGTGGTTGTCGCCAGGATCAGCTCGATCTCTGCCAGATTACTCGGCTCACCAATGATATCGATATCACACTGCATGAACTGACGATAACGTCCACGCTGTGGTCTGTCCGCTCTCCATACGCTTCCCATCTGAAGTGCCTTAAACGGGGACGGAAGATCATTTGCATTGTTGGAATAGAAACGGACCAGTGGTACCGTCAGATCATAACGCATACCGAAATCCACCAGATCGCTCTCGCTCTTTGCCTCATCGATCTTTAATTTTTCTCCACGTTTCATTACTTTAAAGATCAGTTTTTCGTTTTCTCCACCCTGCTTGCTGCTTAAATTTGCAATGTTTTCCATACAGGGAGTCTCGATCGGAGTAAACCCGAAGCTGCGATACGTTTCCTTGATGACCTGCTGTACATAGTCTCTGATCTGCATCTCCTCCGGTAAAATATCTTTCATGCCGTTGACCGGCTTTTTACTTAATGCCATGCAATTTCCTCCATCCTCGTTGTCTGCTACTGCTTTTCCGAATAGATTCTATTATATTTTTGCTGATTGGATATGTCAAGGGCTCTTTCCGTTTCACGATGCTATGTAACGCTTTAAAAAGAACTTAGGATTTCCGGTTGATTATCCCATCTTCTATCTATTCCCCTGATCTGCTATCCCTCCTGTTTTGTATCTGTATCAGTCAGCTGTTTCCTAACCGCCTTCCCTTACGACCCGGACGGTATCCTCACAATCATTCTCTCTCCATCCCGTTCTGCCAGTGTCAAAACCGGGATATGTTTTTTACGAAGCTGATGCACGATTGGATAGGTAGAAAAAACATCTCCCTGCACATAAACGGCTTCCGGTTTTTCTTTTAAAACCTGTTTTAGCTGCTCTTTGATCTGACTCTTCCACTGCTGCTTTTCCATTGCAGCTTCCCCATAAATTCCCTGCATTGTAAGCTCCGGAAGATCTGGCAGCGCACAGTGCGAAATACGGGCATGCTCCATTCCCGGCAGTTTCTGTAAAAGCACGTCCGCTTCTTTTCCACCGCCAAGATTTACGATCACCGGCTCTTCTTTAAAGCAGGATAAACTGATCTTGCATGCTGCCACGGCATCTTCTAATGTGCCGGTCGTCATCAGAAAGCCTCCCTTGTGGCAGAAGCCTGCACTGGAAAGTCCTGTTGCCTGCACCAGTTCTTCGTTTTCCAGACCCAGCCATTTTTCCGGGAAGCTGCACTTATAATTCATGGAATATTCCCGTTTTTGCGGCTGGATGCAGTATCCACCCCGGTTGGACGGGAATATCACAAATGCGATATCGGTCTCTGAAAGTCTCTTCTGACACGGGATAAATTCCGGCAGAACCAGTATTTTTGCCTCGTCTTTTGGTTTTTCTCCTGCACCAAGTACCTTCTGCTGTGCTTCTAAAACTTCCTCAATCCGTTTATCCGCCCGCTCATTTCCAAGATACCGCTCGAATTTATTTTCCAAAATCATCCCGGCAACGCCGACGGCACGAAAAAACGCTTCCTCACTGCTGCTCGAAGCATCCCATGCCGGATTGAAAGTTCCGATCAGCGTGGCAAGTTCATTTTTCTCCCCGGTGTTGTCGTTGTTATCAAGCGGCTGCACAAATGCTTCATCAAAAGTCCGGGCGAGTTCCTCTCCTAAAATTCCTGCTCCAAGCTGTTCCCAGAGCAGTCCAAATGCCGCATACGGAACACTATTTTCACGGACTCTGCTGTCTTTCTGATGATGGTCATATGCTCCTCGCCCAATGTCAAATACGATCCCGTCAAAATCTTCCGGAATCTTATTGCCACGCGTGATCGTAATCTCCGGGTTTAAATAGAGCAGTAATGCGGATGAGAAAACGTCATCTGCGTGAAACTTGCCGCCGTGGGTAAATGCCTTTGCATCTTTTTTATTGATCTGTTGTAATAATGTATCGTTCATAGCAATATCCTGTGTTTTCCCTTTTGTGTCATCTTATGAAGTAAAAAGTTTCTGCTTCCGCTGTATCATCTCATCAATCCTTGCAATGTAAGAGGCTACATCCTTGACATTCTCGGCACGTTCGATCCGATGAGTGCCGTCTGGATTTGGCTTGGTCCAGACACGTTTTGTGGAAGCTCCGGCTCCACACGCCACGATGGTCTGTTTCTCCTCCATGATAAGGATATTATAGATACCTGCCTTGCCCTCTTTGGCATATCCCACATTTTCCAGATTGCCCGCCATGCTCTTCTGCCGATACAGATAATACGGGTGTAATCCCATTTCAGCTGCATAAGACGCAGTCAGTTCCATATGTTCCTGCGTGTTTACCATCTTATAATCTTTGTAATCATCCTTAAACATGTTTAAACGTGCCGCACGTTTCAATGCAAGTGAATGTACGGTCAGGTTGTCAGGCTCAAGTGTCCTGATCTGCTCCATCGTAGCCTTTACATCAGAAAGAGTCTCGCCCGGCAGCCCCATGATCAGATCCATATTAATGTTCGTAAATCCGATCTCACGCGCCAGACGAAAACTCTCTACAGTCTGCTCAACGGTATGATGACGTCCGATCAGATCCAAAGTTTCCTGTTTCATCGTCTGCGGATTGATGGAAATACGGGAAATTCCCCATTTGTGCAGTACTTCCAGTTTTTCTTTTGTAATGCTGTCCGGTCTTCCTGCCTCAACCGTAAATTCCAGACAATCGGACAGATCAAAACTGCATTTGATCTTCCGGATCAGCCGGTCTAATTGATACGGCTCGAGTGTCGTCGGTGTTCCACCGCCAATATAAATCGAATTTAAGTGTTTTCCAGCAAATTTTACCGCAGTATAATCAATCTCTTTTTCCAGTGCATCCAGATAGCTGTCGACCCTGCCTGCCCAGCTCACAAGCGGATATGAGGTAAAAGAGCAGTACAGACAGGTGGTCGGACAGAACGGAATACCAATATACAGGCTGTATCCGTTTTCATAATCGATCCGGTCTAACAGGGCACGTTCCCTCTTCGCAATGTCGATGGACAGTGTTATCTTTTCATCCGAAGCAAAATACGTGCGTTTCATATAGGATCTGATCTCTTCTTCTGATCTTCCCTCTTCGAGCAGTTTCATCGGGATCTTGGTCGGACGGATTCCGGTTAAATTTCCCCATGGGAGCTCTTTTCCCGTTACTCTGGATAAAAGCTGATAAATGGTTTGTTTTAACCTGTTTTTCGTTTCGGCGCGGTCAGAAAAATCGACTGCAACGCTTACCGTTTCAATCTCATGTGTAGTATCTGACCAAGTCATCGCGATCGTATCTTCGCCATAGCAGACGTCCATCCGAAAGGTAACTGCCTCATCATACTGTTTTTCCTCTGCAGACACGCCAACGTACTCCGCCGGGAAAAATGCCTTGATCAAAGAATGGATATCATACTCAAATTCCGGTTTGTTTAACTTCACTTCTATCATAATTTTTCTCTTTTCCTCTGTTTTACAAATATGGGTTATACATCCGCTCTGTTCCGATCGTCGTTGTATCATTATGTCCGGTATACACAGTAACGTCATCCGGTAATACCATTAATTTCTCCTGAATGGCACGGATCAGCTTGGAAGAACTTCCCTTCGGGAAATCTGTTCTTCCGATCGACATGCAAAACAGACTGTCTCCGCTAAATACAACATTCTGATACGGAAACAGATAACAGCATCCGCCTACCGTATGTCCCGGCGTAAACAGTACCCGGATGTGAAATCCTGCCAGATCCAGTTCCTGCTCATCTTTTAAATAACAGTCCGCATGATAGGAAACTTCCTTTCCACTCCATCCACTTAAGTTGAGTTTCGGATCTTCCAAAGTCTCCTTTTCGCACTCATGGGCATAAATCTGGATCTGATATTTTTCTGCAAGAATTGCAGCATCCGTTGCATGGTCAAAATGCCCATGGGTCAGTAAGACTGCCACCGGCTTTAATTTTTCCTGTTCGATCACTGTGATCAGTCTCTGTGCCTCGGCACCCGGATCAATGATCAGCATTTCTTTTGTTTCATCATTGATTGCAAAATAGCAATTTGTCTGTACCGGTCCTACCACATACTGTTCTACTTTTAAAGGTGCCATATCTTTTCCATCCTCTCACTTTTTAAAATTGAACCTTATTACTAACAAACAAGACTGCCACATATGTTCCATGTGACAGTCCCCTACTCTGGTTCTTGGCTTTAGCCTGTTGTTCTTTCTATGTCAATGACGCTCTCGATCTGGCGCAGTTTCTCGATCACGCTTGTCAGTTCTTCTCTGCCCTTCGTGCTAAAGGAAACATCTATCGTTGCAATGTCCTGCTTGCTGGTCTTGGAATGGATTGCATTGATATCAATGCCTTTCTCGGTAAAGACTTTTGTGATATCCACCAGTAAACCAGTACGATTGTTGCCGTATATCTTGACCTCTGCACGATACAGACCATTTCCACCGTTTGAAGCATCATCATGCTGCCATTCTGCATCGATCAGACGCTCCCGCTCCATATCCGATAAATTCATCACGTTGATACAGTCGGTACGATGAATGGAAACGCCTCTTCCTCTGGTAACAAAACCAACGATCTCATCGCCCGGTACCGGACTGCAGCATTTGGAAAAATGAACTGCCACATCGTAAAGACCTTTTACGATAATTCCACTCTTGGAATGTTTTACCTGTGCCTTTTCCTTATTCTCCGCGATGGTCTCTAAGACCTCTTCGTCTGTAATCCTTGCCAGATGATCCCGCTTATATTCCTCATACATACGGTTGACGATCTGCCCCTCTTTTAAGCCACCATGACCGATCGTCGCAAGGCAGGAATTCCAGTCATGAAAGCCATACTTACGCAGGATCTTCTCCTGATATTCCGGCTTGTTGATATCCGGGAAATTGATCCCCTTTGCCTTGCAGGATGCGATCAGGAGCTCTTTTCCGTGTGTAATGTTTTCTTCTTTTAACTCACTGCGGAACCACTGATTGATCTTATTTTTTGCCTGCGTACTTTTTACAATATTTAACCAGTCGCGGCTTGGTCCTTTGGAATTCTGTGAGGTAACAACCTCGATCCGGTCTCCGTTCTGTACTTCATAATCGATCGGTACGAGCTTTCCGTTGACCTTGGCTCCGACCATCTTGTTACCAACCGCAGAATGGATGCTGTATGCAAAATCGATCGGTGTCGAGCCTTTCGGTAAGTTTTTTACATCTCCGGTCGGTGTAAAGCAGAATACGGTATCGGAAAACAGATCCAGATCACTCTTTAAGAGGCTCATAAATTCTTTGTTGTCCGACATATCCCGCTGCCATTCCAGGATCTGGCGCAGCCAGCTTAATTTTTCTTCCTCTGTAACCGTCATCGGAACGGCTGCCCCGCCATTATTGCTCGCCTCTTTATATTTCCAGTGGGCAGCAATACCATACTCCGCGGTACGGTGCATTTCGTAGGTACGGATCTGGATCTCAAACGGCTGTCCTGCCGGTCCGATCAGAGTCGTGTGAAGCGACTGGTACATATTTGGCTTTGGCATGGCAATATAATCTTTGAATCTGCCCGGTATCGGCTTATACATCTCATGGATGACACCAAGTGCCGCGTAACAGTCCTTGACCGAATCCACAATGATACGGATGGCAAATAAATCGTAGATCTGGTCTAAGGTCTTGTCCTGATTGACCATTTTCTTATAAATACTGAAGAAATGTTTTGCTCTTCCGTCAATCTGTGCCGGTATTCCTGCATCCGTAATGTGTTTACGCACCTCATCCACAAGGCTCTGCACATACTCATCCCGGACACTCTTACGCTGATCGATCTGGTGTACCAGATCATAGTAAGCTTCCGGTTCCAGATATTTTAAGGACAGATCGTCCAGTTCGATCTTGATCTTGGAAATACCAAGTCTCTGTGCTAGCGGACAGTAAATCTCCTGTGTCTCGCGCGCGATCCTGATCTGCCCCTCCGGTGACTGGTATTTTAAGGTACGCATATTGTGAAGACGGTCTGCCAGTTTTATCATGATAACACGAATATCCTTTGCCATCGCCAAAAACATCTTTCGCAGGTTCTCCGCCTGCATCTCCAGACGATCGTATGCCTTGTCCTTTTCGTTTGGATTGTTATCAGTCAGATGAAGATGTTTCAGCTTGGTCACACCATCGACCAAAAGCAATACCTCTTCTCCGAAGATCTCTTTTATCTCGTCAGACGTCATCGTGGTGTCTTCTAACACATCATGCAGAAGACCTGCCACGATCGTCTCCTTGTCCAGCTCTAAATCTGCCAGAATAATGGCAACACACAAAGGGTGTATGATATAAGGTTCTCCTGACTTACGCACCTGTCCCTCATGTGCCTTTTTCGCAATCTGATATGCCTTTTCGATCAAAGAGATATCAGCAGACGGATGATATTTGCGCACACTGGCAATCAGCTCGTCATATAATTCCTCCGGGCTCTCAAATTCCTTGGTCTTTTTGATACTCATATCTTCTTCTTTTACAATCTTCTGTAACTGCTCCGTTGAAAGTTCTGCCATGTATATCACCTGCTTTATCCGTCTATTCTATATCTCATTATTATATTTTATTTCCTAATAAATTGCAACGCGTTTTATTTAATGCGTTTCCCCATTCTTTTCTATTCCAGCAGTATCTATCAGTTTTTTTGCCTGTTCTATGGTTCCTCCATTCTGAAAAAATTCGAGCATACGCATCATTCCCGCTTCATACTCTGCCTTCCGCAGCTTCTTTTCTTCCCATTCTTTATCATATTCTAAAATACTAAGCATCTTGACCTCCGATCGATTTTCCCGAAGAAAATCCACAAGAACTCCCTCTTTGATACACGCTTCGATCGCACATTCTACTGCATCGTTTAAATCCATCTGTATCGTATATTCCCGCACCTTTGCCACATATCTTGCATATTCCTGTAAAAGTTTGCAGTGCTCCATCAGTTCTTTATTATGCCCTTCATTGACGTTTAACATCAGAACTTTTAGTTCCAGATCCGGCTCACCGCTTAAGTGCTCATATGCAGATGACAATCTCAGTTCCACCCGGTCTTCCACCTCATCCGTGCCATTGTAAAATACCATAAATTTCGGAGCCGGTATCTTCTGTAATGTAGTCGAATACAGCGATCTGTTATTGATATATTTCTGATACTCGATTGAGATGTAGAACAGATCACGCAACGGAATGTTTGGATTAATCGTGGACTGGTGTTCATAGAGGTAAATATTTGTTTCCAAAATAAACGCCAGATCATTTTTCATGCCCATATAAATTGCATTTTCTAATGTTACAATCTGTAATGCTTCTGCATCCTCATACTCACGCCCGGTCACAGCATTATATAAAGACAGTAGATTCTCTTTCTTTGAAAAGAGCATCCGAAAAACGGTGTCCTTATATCTGCGATTTGCCACGGGCTGTTTGTCATTTTCTTTCGTTTCCATCATAGCAGGTCCTCCTTCGTTACAGGAGCAACTTTCTAACAGTATCTTTCATCCAGTCCTCCTGCTTTTACTATTTGAGTTTCAAGCATAGATTTCTGAATTAAGATTCGATGTTAGATGAATGAACGCATTCTAAATGAATACACCCATTCTATAGATACGAAATAGAATTATGCTTTCACTTATTGTAACACCAGCATTTCTCTTCCCGCAATATTTTCCATTTTTCTTTGTATAGATTGCACAAAAAAGCCCCCTTACCGGGGGCTTCGCCTTTAATACACCGCGGCTTCTTTCCTGGTGCGTGCAAGCAGTACCATGCCTGCCGCAAACATTACTACCGCAACAAGGATCATCAGAATACCTGCAACATCTGAAATATCTCCCAGACTGCTCAATACCATACCCGTCAGGTTAAAGAACAGATGAAGCAGTATATTTGCTGTCAGGGACTGATAGGTTTCAAAAGTCCAGATCAAGAGCATACTCAAAAGGAAGGTATAAATTCCCCAGATGATCGTGCCATGTACCAGTGCAAATAACAGGGAGGTGAGCACTGCCGCAACGATCTTTGACATTCCCTGTTTCAGTCTCGTATACACGAGCCCACGGAACACGATCTCTTCCAACACCGGTGCCAGTAAAATCGTACAGATCCAGGCGATCACCACATTTCCATCTCCGATGACAGAAGAATTCTGCTGATAAGATGCGATCCAGCTCTCCGGGAACGGGAGCAGTGGCAGTAGCATGGAAACCATGACATTAAATCCGACTGCTACCAGTGCCACCGGCAAAATTCCATTTACCGGCATCGGACCGATCGAAGTCTCTGTAAAAAAGTTTTTCTTCCGGATCAGAAATACGATCGCATAGATGAGCAGTGCAAGGATGCCCGCGATCAGTGTCATCGTCATTGCCTGACTCATTACCACATCCATGACTTTCTCCGTCATAGCTGCCACATCCACTTCTTCATTTCCTGCCATCATACCCATAGTCATCTTTGTTGTGATCACAAAGGAAAATACACCGGACACTACAACCTGCATTCCAAAGTACACCAGAAAATAAAGTGCTGCCTTTCCTATTGATTTTCCCACATTTTTCATAGCTAATCTCCTTCTTTCCATGAAATCTCATAACGTTTCATTCTTTTTTGATTTATATCAAGTTCCTCACACATGACAAATCCCAGCTTTTCTGCCACATGCTCCGAAACGGTGTTTCCCTGCTCAATGAGACAGTTTAATTTCTCACATTCCAGTTCCTCTTTTGCATACTCCATGATCGCCTGACAGACCTCGGTCGCATAGCCCTTTCTCTGCCAGGGCACGCCGATGGCATAACCCAGTTCCAGTTCGCCGCAGAGCTCTTCACGATTTTCAAGCCCTGCCCTGCCGATCAGTTTTCCGCTTTCTTTGTCTATGACTAACCACATCCCATATCCATAAAATCCATACATGTATTTCATATAGGAGATCTGATATTCCTTCTCTTTTTCATATTCATAAAGAGGCTCAATATAATCTGTCATCCCTTCTCCTGCATACAGGGTAAACAGATCATCCAGATCATCCAGGGTAAATTCCCTTACGATGCAGCGTTTTGTCTCCAGGATCGTCCACGGCAGATGATGTCTTCTCTGATAAACCTGCTTTAAAAAACAAAGATCGACTTCTTCAAAGCCCTCCACAACAAAATCAACCTCCGGGATCATCTGGTCTTCCTTTTCCCGCTCCGCAAAGGCAAGTACTGTCATCCCACGCTCCCGCATTTCGGATAAAAGTGGGGCATCCTCTGCCAGAAGGATGCTCTGCTCCGGCGGATACCCGGCCGCACTTTCCCGGCGTTCCCTCTCTGTTCCACCGAGTTCTACCAGCTGTATGCTCTCATCTTCTGAAACATGGCTTCTTAAATATCGTATTTCCTGTGGCGGTATCTTATCCACAATAATATATTGTAACTGACACATTTTCTACTCCCAGAACAATTCATCCAATGTCTTATCCAACGCCTTGCAGATCGCAATGCACAGCCGGATGGTCGGATTATAGTCTCCTTTTTCGATCGCATTGACCGTCTGCCTGGACACTCCCACCATCTCTGCAAGCTCCTGCTGCGATATATCCTTTGCCGCCCGCGCAGCTTTCAGTTTCAAATTCTTCATCTCTTATTCCGTTTCCTCTTGGTTCTGTCTCATTTTTATAAAAAATGCAATAAATAACAGGATAAATACAATTCCCAAGATCAGATTGACTGTTGAAATTCCAAGTTTTCCATCTTCAAATAATCCCCCATCTTCCAGAATATGAGGCAGCGCGGCCGCCAAATTACCAAAACCTGCTATTCCGGTTGTGAGATATACACTTGCCTGTCTCTCCTGTAAGGACAGATAGGCATCCTTTGCAATACAGTAGAGCCCGAATACCAGCAGCGCAATTCCTGCTCCGATCATATTGAGCACGATAAGGCTGCACCACTGTGGCATAGTATCGTTATAAATTACTCCTGTTACTACTATCCATCCAAGCAATGTAAAAAAGCCATACTGAAATGCTTTTCCCCTCGCCAGCCTCTGCCGTTCATCATAATCGCACCCTTTCTTCTGTTCTGTCTTTCTCCTGTCAAATAAAAATTTGATCAGAACGACCAGAAGAATACCAACTACAAATCCAGCTACATAACTCCATTTCATATCTCCCATTTTCGAAACTCCCTTTCTCTCGTGTTTTCATTTCCTCTGTGCCCTTACTATATCTCTTGTTTTACTTTTTGTCAAGTATTTTTGACATTTTGTATATTATATTTTTTTCCTTCTTTTTTTCTTTACTACCTCATGTTTTTTCGCTAGAATAGGGAATTGTAAGAAAAACGTGAAAGAAAGAGGTATTTATTATGGCAAATCCAATCGTTACCATCGAAATGGAAAATGGCGATGTGATGAAGGCTGAACTTTATCCTGAGATCGCACCAAATACAGTCAACAACTTTATCAGCCTGATCAATCAGGGCTACTATAACGGTCTGATCTTCCACCGCGTTATCAAAGGATTTATGATCCAGGGCGGATGCCCGGACGGAACCGGCATGGGCGGTCCTGGCTACGACATCAAAGGTGAGTTCTCCCAGAACGGCTTTACCAATGATTTAAAACATACTGCAGGCGTTCTTTCCATGGCAAGAGCCATGCACCCAGACTCCGCAGGAAGCCAGTTCTTTATCATGCACAAAGATGCTCCTCATTTAGATGGCGCATATGCTGCTTTCGGAAAGATCACAGAGGGTATGGATGTGGTAAATAAGATCGCTGAGACAACCACAGACTATTCTGACCGTCCATTAGAGAAACAGGTTATGAAAACTGTAACTGTTGAGACATTCGGAGTAGACTATCCGGAACCGGAGAAATGTTAATTTTATTGTTTCATTAAAAAATGCAGGGCATATCGCCCTGCATTTTTTTACTTTTTGATCCTGATCTTTACGTTTGCTTTCTTACCGCTTCCATCGGTTGCTTTTGCTGTGATCGTTACTGTCTTTCCTGCTCCTGCCTTCTTGGTTATGACAACACCCTTGCTGTTTACAACTGCATATTTGGTGTTGGAAGAAGTCCACTCTAATTTCCGGTTTGCATTCTTTCCATTTGTCCTTATGCTTGCCTGAATACTTGTCTTCTTTCCTGCCTTAACCGTCTTGCTCTTTGCCTTTAAGGATATCTTGGTTACAGCATTTTTCATGATCTTAATCTTGACTTTTGCCTGGGCATTGCCGCCATCTGCTGCTTTTGCTGTGATCGTTACTGTCTTTCCTGCCCCTGCTTTCTTGACCGTTACTACGCCGTTTGCACTGACTGTCGCATATTTGGTGTTGGATGAAGTCCAAACAACCATCTTATTTGCGGCATTGCTTGGTGTTACCACCGGTTTCAGTGCTACTTTTCTGCCTGCAGCGATCGAATACTGTTTTGCTTCTAATGCGATCTTGGTTACTTTGACCTGCTGTGCATCCTCGGCATCCTCTGTATCCTGACTGTCATCTGTTCCCTGGCTGTCATTCGTATTCTGGGAATCATCCGGGGTCTGTGGTGTGTCCGGGGTCTGTGGTGTATCCGGGGTCTGTGGTGTATCCGGGGTCTTTGGCGTTTCAGCTGCTGCTTTCACAAGTGCACTGATCGCATCACTTAAAGTCTTTGCTGCCGCATCCACAGTTTCCTGTGTGGCATCTTCTTTCGCTGCCTCTTCTTTTGCCTCCTGTAATGCCTCTTTTACGACTGCCCAGCTCTCTTTTGTATAATCGCTTTCATTTAATGCCTCTGCATTTGCAATGACCTGCTCCAATGCTGTCTTATCAACTGGTACTACAACAGGTGCTTTTGCATTTACCGTTACTTCACATGTTACATCATAGTTAATCTGATTGATAGTTACAGTACCATAAACCTGATATGTTCCTGCTTCATCTGCCGCGATCACTTTTGCAAGCGAGGTTTCCTCCCATGTTACCTCTGCTGCGTTTTCTGTTCCATCTGCCATTGCTACAGTTGCTGTCTGTGGCAGTGTTTCCATGTTAAGTTCGGAAACATTCTCCACAGTAATTCCTTCACAGGAAATTCCTGCTACTGCAACTGCATCGGTTGCATAGGAACCATTGATCTGTAATAATGTAATACCGATCCAGCCGGTTGTACTGTTTTCAAGAACATTGATCCTTACATGGCGTGCTACTGTTCCCTCCGGGAATGTATCCACATATGGCTCTTTATCTGTTCCGTCCACTGCTCCGGCTGCCTCTTCGGAATGGTCTACAACCGTTGTCCAGTTTTCTCCATTCTCTGACACATCCAGTGTGTATTTCATCTGTGACCAGAATGCAGATTTTACATTTTCCACATTTACTTCAGAACCAAAATCAACAGCGATCGAACCAAGCTTGGTGGATGAACCGGTTGACCATGCACTGGAACCTGCATTCATGTTCATTGTGCGGGCATTGTTAAATGCGTTGCTTGCTTTTCGGTTCGAATAACTTCCCACTTCTGCGACCACAATTCCATTGGTATCATATGCAGAAGTCAGATCTTTGGTAACGGTGACCGTGGTCTGTGCAGATACCTTGCGGTTTGCACCCTGTGCAGTGATCGTTGCGGTTCCTTCACCTACTCCTGTCACTACACCAGTATTTTTGTCTACCACTGCTACGGACAGGTCATCGGAGGTCCAGATCACGGTTTCCTCTGCAGTTGCAGGTGTAATGGTTGCACCAAGTGTGATCTGTTTGTTAATGTTTACCTCTGCATCACCGCCTGTGATCTCAATTCCGGTAATTGCAGCATTCTTTTCCAGTCCTGCCACAGCTGCGTTCAGACGGCTTTCTGCCTCATCTACTACATTCTGTTTGTCTCCGGACCATTTTTCATCGGCAACTCTCTGTAATACATCCTCTGCATTTTCAAGTGCCGCATGATATTCTGTTAAGCTTTCTTCTGTATAATAGTCGTCTGCCTCAGTCTTTGCCTGTTTTGCATTGGCAATGGCAGTTTCAAGTGCTGTTGTATCTGCAAGGGTCTCTCCGGTTACTGCTACCTCAAAAGTTCCGGTCAGAGGTTTTCCTGCATACATGGTAACAGTCAGTGTGATCTCTGTCTTTCCACCGGCTTTTGCGGTCAGCTTTCCGGTTTCACTGTCGATCACTGCTACCTTTGGTTTGCTTGATGTCCATGTCACACCGGCATAATCACTCTCGCCGTCTCCACCGGTTAAAACCGGGAAGAACTGTTTCTGATCGCCGCTCTCTAAGCTGACGGTCTGTCCGCCGGTTCCCATCTCATATACAGTGTTTCCGCTCTCATCCTTAATCGAAAAGAACTCGGATGCATTCGGGTTATTGCTTACTTCTACATTGATCTCCTGATAAATGGAAGCATCTTTTGCGGACGCTACGGTTACCACACAGCTTCCTGTCTTGATCTCTTCCAAAGTGTCATAAGTATTTGCTGCCTTGATCACACCATCGGATGTCACAGTTACAAGACATTCATCCGATGATTTCCATGTCAGTTCCTGATCGGCTGCTGCCGGTACAACTTTTGCTGTTACAGTTGCACTGACACCTCTTGTTCCTGCTACCGGGATCAGTTTTACTGATTTTTTATCGGTCTCTACTGCACCCGGAACAGCTGCTGCCGGATAAACATTGAAGTTATCCACTGCCGGGTTCCAGGACAGAACTACTTTGTTGGTTCTTCTTCCGTAAAAATGAATAGCTGCAACATCTTTATTATAAGAAGTTCCTGATACAAATGCGATCTCTTCGGTTGCAGTAATGCTTGGATCTGCTTTGGAAGTTACGGTCAGAGTCGTTTTCTCCTGTTCCATATCGATCACTGCATTTACATGATACCAGGTTTCTTTTTTATTAAACGCACTTCCAAACTGCTCTGTTGTTGCAAGTGTATTGTAGTTTGCCATCGTACCAAGTGTACCATAGTATAATACGCCATTGCTGTCTTCCTGTAATCCGAAATAGCAGTGATTTGCACTGTCTGTTATGGTCAGGAAACATGGTCCGTTTGCAACGGTTCCCACATTCCAGTCAAAATCAACGATGACCTTATCGTTGGATACTGCCTTGGTAAAGGTCTTTGCGATCGCACGGTCACCATTTCCGGAACCGCTGATCTGTAAAATATGATTTCCATCGGAATCTTCTGCTACTACTGCAGAAAGGGTTCCACCTGTTACGGATTTTCCCATGCTCCAGGTATTACCGGTATCACGGTTGTCAAAGCTCTCACTGATCGCCGGAACATATACCTTCATGGATGCTTCATAGCCGCCATCTACCGTGGTTGCTGTGATCGTTGCCACACCGGCAGACACTGCGGTGACCTGTCCATACTCATCTACGGTTGCGACAGATGGTGTATCGGATGTCCATGTTACATCGGTATTGGTTGCGGAATCCGGCAGCACGGTTGCTTCCATTCTCTGCATTGGAGCATTTTCATCCTGATTGGTATCAGAGAAGTAATCTGATTTGAAATAATATTCCTCTTCTCCCAAGGTCACTCCGCTTACCGGAATTGCCTCTGCCTGTACTGTTACCTGACATTCTGCAGTATAACCGCCGTTTTCTGTTGTTGCGGTAATGGTAACCGGTCCGCCCACTGCAACACCTGTCACATTACCATTTTCATCTACGTCTGCGATGGAAGGATCTGAACTCTTCCAGGTTACATTTTTGTTGACTGCATTGGAAGGAGTTACGATCGCGGTAAGTCCTTTGGATGATCCAAGCTGTAAGGTAAGGGATGTCTTGCTTAAGGAAACTCCCTCTACCTGGATCGGAAGTACATGTACCAGACAGCTTCCGTAAACTTCTTCATTATCATCTGAGATTGCTTTGATCGTTACATCGCCAACACCGGTTGTGGTCACAAGCCCGGTCTGATCTACCTCTGCAACAGAAGTGTCGGATGACTCCCAGTGTACTTTATATTTGGTCGTATCGCTCGGTGTTACGGTTGCACTCAGCTGTAAGCTCTTTCCGTAGCCGATGCTCTCTTCGGTTTTGTTTAATGTAACAGCTGTTACATTTACTTTTGTCACGTTTAAGGTAAAGCTTACCGATACTGCTTTATCTGCAGTTTCTGCGGTAATGACTGTGGTTCCTGTACTCTTTACATTTAACTGTGCTTTTGTATCGGTCTTCTCAGTTTCCTGTCTCATGGTTCCCGCTTCGGTCTGCCATGTTTCGCCTAAGAAGGATGCGACATCCGGGTTGGATGAGGTGTAGCAGACGGTCTGGCCTGTCACATCACTGCCGGATAAGCTTGCGGTAAGCTGTAATTTATCCAGTACAGCAGCACTCTTTGTGCTGCCATCTGTTACCGTCGTATCTCCTACTTTTAAGGTGATACCTTCTGCTGCATTGGCGTCTGTTACGGTTACATTGACGGTTGCTGTATGATTTCCTTTGACGGAAGCGGTGATGACTGCATCTCCCTTGGATACCGCACATACAAATCCGTTCTGTGTTACTTTTGCAACGGCAGGATTGGATGAGGTGTAGGTAATGTTACTGTCTGAAACCACCTGATCTGTTGGTGTTACTGTCGGCTGTAAACGTTCCTGCTCGCCTGCTGCCAGTGTGATACTGCTCTTGGAAAGTGTGATTCCGGTCGGCTCTGTTACCTCTACGGAATAAGTTCCTGCATCTTTTAACGGAGTCAGCATCTCAGCGGATTTTGATTTCGGACATCCACGCATCAGATATGCGTACATGCTGTCCATCATATCTCCGGCTCTTCCGTCCTGTGTACTTCCCATTTCTTTAATGGAAGTATCTCCGTTGTTAAACATGATTCTCTGGTTGATATCAGAAGATCCGCCTGCGGTAGATCCTGCGCCCGGTGTCGGGATCCAGTCTGTCTCCCAGTAATAGAAACCTCTGGTCTGTCCGTACGCATTTGGTGTATCAAGTGCTGCCTGCATATAATCCAATAACCAGTTATACTGTCCGTTCGGTGTCAGATAATAATATGCAGTCTGTCCCATGGAACTGTTTGCCGTATCCATGGTCGGTTTGTATTTGGTAAAGGAAAATCCGGTCTCTACGTTTACATAGTCCATGTAGCGTAATGTTTCATCTGATGAAATTGCATTTGCCATCGAAATGATGTTTCCGGAAGAACGTCCACCATACAGAGAAAAGGCAAGGCTGTCAAACTCTGCACCATTATTTAAAAGTCCTTTGAAAAAGGTCTTCATGGAACTTGTGTCATAACCATTGTTGGTATGCACATATCCGGCAACTCCCGGCATTGCATCCTCTGCTGCTGCGTAGGAAGCTGCGATCAGTTTTGCATGTCCGGATGAGGTAGCTCCTTTTCCAACCGGCCATGCAATACCGCCGTTCTGCTCATTTCCGTGTTTGATACCGCACACATTGACGTTATTTTCTGCCAGTGCACTGATAAAATCATAAACATAATTGTATACGATCGTCTGCATATGAGCCAGATCGGTGTTCTTGTACTCATTTTCATAATCGGTATCCAGCCAGTCTTCCGGCATGAATGCTTTTGCATTACTCATCCAGGTATCGCTGTAGTGGAAACTTGGCAGATAGTTCATTCCAAGCTCTGTCGCACGTTTTCCAAGTTCCAGGGAGTGTTCCTTGTCAAACCATGCGCTTTCCTCATCATCCGGGGAGATCATTTTAAGTTCTGCCTGGCTGCCATCTTCATTCATCCACCAGCCGCCGGACCAGTACTCGTCCAGATATACCTTGCTTAAAGAATCCGGATATCTTGCGCCCTCACCTGCATGAACAAAGATCATGTTGGTGATCGAGTTTACTCCATGGTTGGATAAGATACGAAGACAATCCTGCTGTACACCATTTGCAAAATATTTTCCGCCGAGATCTTCGATTGCCGGAAGGAAGGAGACATCCGCGCCTCGCAGATAATTTTCATCCTGAATACGGAAAATATCGAAGTTGTCTACATAAGCATAATCAGAACCGTTTCCACTCCATGTATCGGCAAGTTCCGGTCCCTTTGAGGTATAAACTGTTACGGAATCCTGATATGCCTCATCGTATTTTGTATTCGCATACACTTCTACTTCCGTCTGGTCGTCCCCGGTCTCAAATGTAAGGGTAACCAGTCCGTATCCCTCTGTACCGGATGGTGCCTGACGAAGTACGGTTCCGTCTGTGGAACGTACACCGATATTGACACGGTCACCCAGACTGGTACGGTTCTGTAGTTCTCCTATGGTTCCAAGTGCACCGGTGGAATCGGTACGGTAGGTACTCTTTACTTTTACGGTTTCAAAGGTATCCTGCTTGTCTACTTTGGCACGCATGGTAACCGAATATCTGGTATTTGGTTCCACCGCGATTTTCTGGGAGATTTCACTGTCATTTCCAAGGCGGATCGCTTTTTCTCCTGTGTCGGCATCCTCTTTGGTCACATCCACGGTTCCGCTTGTTGTCCAGTCATCTGTTCCATCTTCAAAATCCCAGTTTGAGATCGTATTGGCATCTTCTGAATCTAACACGAGCTCCATCGTGTCAAGATCCAATGCCTTGGAACCGGATTCAACGGTGATCGTCATCTGTCCGTTATAGACCAGCACATTCCGGTGTCCCATCATTCTCCAGATGTACTGTCCATTCGTTGCTGAACTGGTATCTGTGTCAACGCCTTTATAGGAATCTAACAGTGCAACCGAATCCGGTCCTCCTGTATTGGAAACGGTGATCTTTCCATCTTTTCCCGCTTCCCCTTTTACATATGCAGAAAGTGTGTAACTTCCCTGCTTCAAATCCTTTATGGTCATTGTAATGGAAGAGTTTGCTTCCAGATGCACGTATTTTTCTCCCCCCTGCGCACCTGTGTTTTCTTCCGTTACCGTGCCGGTCGTATCCCAGCCGGTAATTCCATCTTCAAAATCTAAATTTGCATGCTCCGTTCCTGAAACGGTTTCAGCTGCAACCGGGCCAGACAGCCCTGTCAGCAACGAGACTGACATCGCAAATACGAGCAGCCTGCTTAGAAATTTTTGTTTCATTTTCTCTCTCCCTTCTTCTTTTCAACCGGTTGTTTGGTACTTTTGCATATACGCGCAACCGATTATTCAATTATATAGAACAAATGGTTTATTTACAATTCCTATTTATTCACAATATTTTTTTATTTTTTTGTAAAATTTATTTCTTTTTTCATTTTTTCTTTGTCTATTTTGTACTATTTCAAAAATATTTTTTGTTGCATTTTCCTATTTCGCATCCTATTTGCGCAACTATTTTTTATAAATTGCGCAGTTTTGTAAACCTATTTTTGCATAAAAAAAAACGCATGATCTCTCATGCGCCTTAAATCATTTTTAAAATTATGAAATTTTTACTTTCTTATTGAGCCCCTTGGAAACTAACAGTTTCTGATAAGACTTCTTCACGCTCTTTGGCACTTTCACCTTTGCCTTTGCATTTACATTTTTAAATGCCTGCGCTCCGACGGTTTTCTTCGTCAGTTTCGTCGACTTTATGGTGATCGTTTTGATCTTCTTGCAATTATAAAAGGCCCTCTTTCCGATGGTCTTCACATTTTTGCCAATTGTCACACTGGTAAGTTTCTTGCAGTTCGAAAATGCATTTGCACCGATTGAAGTTACGTTATTGCCGATCGTGATTGTTGTCACACTGGCATTTTTATAAAATGCATTCTTTGCCACAGAGGTTACCTGATAGGATACCCCATTTACCGTTATACTTGCCGGTATTGTAATCTTCTTGGCTTTCTTGTTGGTGGAGACGATATACTCAACCGTCTTTTTTGTTGCATCTGTTACCTTGTATTTTGCTTTTGATGCACGATCCGTAACCACGTCACCTTTTTTGAGTGCCTGTGTTTCTCCCGATGTATTGCCGCCAGCATTATTATCCGAGGTGTTATCACTGCTGTCTTTCCTATAGCTAACATCGACATCCACTCTGTTATCATACCGGTAAGAAATCTGACCATTACCAGAAACAGAAGGAACTAAAAAACCTTCCTCTGTCAGAATTGCTTTTTCATCAGAAGTTTCACTAACTTTTGAAGTATCAAATGCTCCCTTGATCTGTGTCATCTGCACCAGATATTTTCCGGTTGCGGTATCTTCTTTTACCGGTGCCGAACAGACCAGCCACGTCAATACGGTATTTTTACTTACATCCAGACTGCTGATCTTCGTATCCTCACAATTCAGAGACTCCAACGCTGTTAAACTGCTCACATCAAGACTGCTGATGCTCGTAGATCCACAGTTCAGATTTTTTAAAGATGTTAGGTCTTTTACATCCAGGCTGCTGATCTTCGTATCTTCACAATTCAGAAACTCTAACGCTGTTAATTTGCTTAGATCAAGACTACTGATCTTGGTATTTCCGCAATCCAGATTTTGCAACGATGTTACTTTACTTACATCCAAACTGCTGATATTGGTAGCTCTGCAATACAGACTTTTCAGTGATGTCAGGCTGCTTACATCCAGATCCGTGATGGAAGTAAATTCACATCTCAAATCCTGCAATGACGTCAAATCACTCACATCAAGGCTGCTAATCTTCGTAGATCCACAATACAAGCTCTCCAATGATGTCAAACCACTTAGATCCAAACTACTGATCTTCGTATTTTTACAATCGAGACTCTTCAGTGACGTCAAGCCACTTACATCTAAAATGCTGACATTGGATGATGAGCAATCCAGGCTCTCCAGTGATGTCAGATATTGGATGCCCGTCAGATCCGTGATATCGTAACCAAAAGTACTAATACTTGTAATCGCTTTTATCTCAGCATCTGACAGCTTTCCATTGTCATCCGTGTCATACGTCTTTAATTCCTTCCGGAATTCTGCATCCGGAAATACCGTTACACTGCTTAAGTCAAGCTCTGTCGTTTCCTCTGCCTTTACGACCTGGCTGCCACCTGCACCGATCAATACAGTCAGTCCGAACAGTACTCCGCACAATATTTTTTTCATTTTCATAACGATCCTCCCGTTATTTTATCTTCCGAGTTATTTTAACTTCTGAGTTATTTCACAGGAACCAGTTTTTCTTTTCCACCCATGTATGGACGAAGTGCTACCGGAACATTGACACTGCCATCTTCATTCAGGTTGTTCTCTAAGAATGCGATCAACATTCTTGGTGGAGCAACTACGGTGTTGTTTAAGGTGTGTGCAAAATATTTTGTACCATCTTTGCCTTTGACACGGATCTTCAGACGTCTTGCCTGTGCATCACCAAGGTTTGAACAGCTTCCTACCTCGAAGTATTTCTTCTGTCTTGGAGACCATGCCTCAACATCACAGGATTTTACTTTTAAGTCTGCAAGATCACCGGAGCAGCACTCTAAGGTACGGACCGGGATATCCATGCTGCGGAATAAATCTACAGTGTTCTGCCATAATTTGTCATAGTACATCTTGGACTCTTCCGGCTTGCATACCACGATCATCTCCTGTTTCTCGAACTGGTGGATACGGTAAACACCACGCTCTTCGATACCATGTGCTCCTTTTTCTTTACGGAAACATGGAGAATAAGAAGTCAGGGTGTATGGCAGTTTCTCCTCGTCATTGATGGTGTCGATAAATTTACCGATCATGGAGTGTTCAGAGGTACCGATCAGGTATAAATCCTCGCCCTCGATCTTATACATCATGGCATCCATCTCATCAAAGCTCATAACGCCGGTTACAACGTTGCTGCGGATCATGAATGGCGGGATCACATAAGTAAATCCACGGTCGATCATAAAGTCTCTCGCATAGGAAATAACAGCAGAATGTAATCTTGCGATATCTCCCATCAGATAATAGAAACCGTTTCCTGCAACTTTTCCTGCTGCATCAAGGTCGATACCATTGAAACGCTCCATAATGTCTGTATGATAAGGGATCTCAAAATCAGGAACCACCGGCTCACCGAATTTTTCGATCTCAACATTGCAGCTGTCATCTTTTCCGATCGGTACAGATGGATCGATGATGTTTGGAATGGTCATCATGATCTTGGTTACTTTATCCTGTAACTCTTTTTCCTGCTCCTCTAACTCGGCAAGGCGTGCTGCATTGGCATTTACCTGTGCTTTTACTTCCTCTGCCTCATCTTTTTTGCCCTGACCCATCAGCTGACCGATCTGTTTGGACAGTTTGTTTCTGCTTGCACGGAGTTCATCTGCTTCCTGCTGTACGGCTCTTGCCTGTGCATCTAACTCGATCACTTCATCGACCAATGGAAGTTTGTGGTCCTGAAATTTGTTTCTGATGTTCTGTTTTACTACCTCTGGATTTTCTCTTAAAAATTTTAAATCGATCATATAATCCTCCTTGTTTTTTGATCAAAAAAGCCTTTCATCCCGATCGTACGCGCCTCTTTTGACACCTACATCTGGGACGAAAGGCTCTTATTCTTCCGCGTTGCCACCCATCTTGCCACAGGTTTTCTCTGCTATTTAAAACCCTGCGACCTCTTAAAACGTACGATACAGGATACGACCCTTGCGGCTTTCACCGCTGACTCCGGAAGTGGAAAGGCTCTATCCTGCACCGGTTCACACCATCCACCGGCTCTCTGAAACAGTATTCGCGCCGCAGCTTCCATCACTGCCTTATCTTTTGGTATTATATACTCATTTTTCCAAAAAAGCAAGCAAATATACTGCTGTTAAAAGCCCAGTTTTCCGATCTGTGTTTCCAGCCACTCTGCACGCTGTTTCCAGGTATGGTGTTCCAGTACCTTTTTCTTTCCCTTTGCCACTATATCCTGCATCATGGTTTCATTTTGCAATAATTCTTTCACTTTCTCTGGAAGTTTTTCCAGATGGCTTAAGTCGTAATAGCAGACTCCCTCGCCCTCTTTTAATTCCTCACAGAGATATGCACTGGAGTCAGAAACGCAGAGCGCGCCATTTAAGATCGAGTTAAATACCCTGTCATGGGCACCGTCTTTAAACCACGGCATCACATTTAAGGATATCTTTGCCCTGCCCAGTTCTTCCAGACAGACTGCTGAATCAGTCTGCGGATGGATGTGCAGACATTCTTTGTTGCTGCACGCAAGCTGCTCCCAGCCCTTTCCGATCACATCCACCGAAAGTCCGGCTTCGACCAGTGTCTTTACCACCTCGCCACGGAAATAGTTGCGCACAAACAGATCGATAAAGATCATCTTGTGCATGGCAAGCCTGAAATCCTCCGGCGCAACCGCACCCATCTCCCGCTCACAGTGGCTGCCTGCCACTTCCTCTACCGTCATTTCAGGATGTGCCAGCAGATCATCGATGATCCCACGGTAAAATGCTGCATATTCCTCGTTGATCCAGTTGATATACGGGTCACAGAACGATGGCGGCGTATAGTTGCCGGTCAAAAGGATGTCCGTTGTCCGCCCCGCACTGCTTTCCGCTCCAACATGTTCCGTTCCTGCCAGCGGCAGAAAACCAAGACTTTTGTATTCCGGATAATAGGTTTCAAAATACTGCTGCTGTTTTTTATCAATACTGATGTGATAATACTGCCCCGGCAGATCATGCAGTCTCTCATGGTAATAGTACGGATGATCCGCTGCGATATTAAAGCACGGAAGGCGGTACTCCTGCCAGATATAACCGGTTCTCTCATGATAGACCCCCGGTTCCTTTTCCAGTCCCTCGAAATTAAAGGTAATGACCACCGTTTCCCCCGGCTTGATAAACTTACGCAGCCGACGTTCGTCCGCTGCGCCTTTCTTCAGATCATAAAAAAATACAAGGTATCCTTTTTGTTCAAATGTTTTTGCCATTTCCCTCGAAAAGTAGGTCAGTGTTTCTACTCCGCCCGAAAACATTACAATTCTTTTCATCTTACGGTGCTCCTGACTTTTATTCGTGCCGCAATGCGTCGATCGGGTTTAAGTTTGCCGCCTTATAGGACGGGAATACCCCAAACACGATACCGATGACCATGGAAAACAATACCGAACCGACTGCTGCCGGAATACTGATGGCAACCGGCATGGTCGTCACATAGGAAATGACCTCTGCTAGAATGATACCGACGATCACGCCCAACAGTCCGCCAAGACTTGTCAGCACTGCCGCCTCGGTCAGAAACTGTGCCAGGATCTTGCCTTTTCTTGCTCCGATCGCCTTTTTCAGTCCGATCTCCTGCGTACGCTCTGTTACGGACACCAACATGATGTTCATAACGCCGATACCACCTACGATCAGGGAAATTCCGGCGATCCAGATCAGCATCGTATTGGTTGAACTGCTCAGTTCCTGAATCTGCTGTGCCTGCTCTAATAAATCTTTTGCCTTATACTGGATCGTGTCGTCTTTCGGTGACAGATAATTATTTAAGATATCTGCTGTTGCTTTTCCTGCTTTTGTCATGTTATCGGTACTATCTACTGCTATCACAACATTCTGCGGCTCATCATATTGATAAATGATCGGCCAGGTCGTATCCGGAATATAAATGGAGCCTGCCGTTTCCTGTGCATAGGTATAATAATCGTCAATCGAATTGATGACCGGCTCAAAAGTCTTTGACTTTGTAACAATCCCCACTACCGTATAAGGCTCTTTCTGGATCTCGATAGTGCTGCCCACTGGATCTTCGCCCTGAAATAATGTTGATGCTGAATCCGAATCCAGGATTGCTACCTTGTGGTAGTTCTTATAATCATCCTCGGTAAATCCACGTCCCTCTTTCATGATGTAATTGCAGGTATCAAAATAATTCTGGTCAATTCCTTTGACATAACCACCGGAAAGTGCCGTGTTCAGATGATACACGCCACTGTAATCCTGTCTGCTTAAATACCTTGATACGCTCTCCACATGGTCAACATCCCTGATCTCCTGTATCACAGAATCTGCCACAAGAGGAACCCCTGCCGGTATTCCGTTGTAATCCATTTCGTATTCCCACTCACCCTGATAAAGAGACACCTCCACCGTATTCTCCCCAGAACCGATCAGGTTGTCTTTGATCTGCTCATTTGTGCCCTTAATTGTAGATACAATTGCAATAATTGCTGCAATACCGATAATAATACCAAGCATGGTCAGGAAAGAACGCATCTTATGGGACCAGATACCCTGGAACGATAATCTAATATTCTCAAACATAATGTTCCTCCCTAGTACATGTAATCAGTGCTGTCGCTGCTATCCTGTGAAACCGCAGTACCCTCCACAGCTGTCTTTCCATAAGGAAACGCGATCAAATCGGTTTCCAACAGACCGGAAGTGATCTCAATGGAGGAACCATAAACCGTCTTTCCGGTTGTGACATACTGTTTCTTTAAACGGTTATTTTCGTCTGCAATCATCACATAGGATCTTCCGTTTTCCTCTCTAACATATGCTTTTTCAATGTAGATTGAATTTGCACTTGTATCAGACGTATTGGTCTGAATGGTAAGGTCTACATATTCGCCATTCTTTAACGCAGAACTGTCCTCGATGTAAGCGGTGTACTGGTAATAGGAAACGTTTGGATTTCCATCGCCAAAGGAACTTCCGCTGACCGGATAGTCCGAGATCTCCGTGATCGTTGCCTCAAAGGTATTTCCGGTCTCCCAGGAGTTGGCAGTTACCACCATTCCGGGCTTGATCTCGTCCAAGAGAAGCTCGCTGATGGTTCCGCTGACGTAAAGTCCTTCCGAACCGGTGATCACCATAAATGCACTGTCATTTCTGCTGCTGTTACTGTTGTCATCATCGGAGCTGCTGGTATTTGAAATATCCTTTACGGATTTTACTACGCCATCAATCTTGGCATATACCATTCCGTCCGATGCGGTATTTTCGAGTGTTTCCAGATTTAATTCTTCTTTTCTGCGGTCAATATCGAGTTTTTTGATCTCCTGCTCCTTGGTGTAGATTGCTTCGTCCAGCTCATCCTTCGTGTAACCATCGGTACTCGTGCTGTCATCTGAATCAGAATCATCACTGTCATCTTCTGATTCGATCTGATCTAATAAATCCTGATAATTGCTTCGGATCACAACCTCTTCCCCACTGAAAACATACCATGCACGGTCTTCATCATATTCGGTCGGCAGGGCATTTCCATTATAAGTGATCGTATTCGGGGAAACACTGTCATCTAACATCGGGATCGTTGTGCTGATGCTGTTTTGCTCGGTTGTCTCGGTCGCTTCGGTTGTTTCCGTGCTCTCGGTTGTCTCGGTGCTTTCGGTGTCGCTGTCGGTCACTTCCTCCATCATCATCTGACCGCTGGCATCTTTTTTACAGATCATAAAAACCACATATTTGCCCTTTTTCCCTTTTGCTGCCGGGCGGATGGAGTTAAAAAAGCTGCCGTAAGCATAGGCTCCCTTATTTACATAGTAAATATAAGGATTGTTCTTTGTGCCATCTGCGCTCTCCGAGTTAAATGGAACTGAAGAACTTGTAAGGTAATTATAAATACGGCTATCGTTTGGATCGACCTGCGGCAACGCACTGGAAGTCGTTGTCGTCGTCTTCTTTTTCGTAGTCGTAGTCGAACTCTTATTGGTGTTTGAAGAGCTCTTATTCTCGACCGGCTTTGTCTCTTTTAATACTTTCAGTGCACGCTCTGCCTTGGCGATATTATTTTCGATCGTATCGATGTCCAGCTTCTTACGTTTGATATCGATCTCCACCTGCGAGGTGTCATACTGGATCAGCGGATCTCCGGTCTGGACTTCATCTCCTGCCTGCACAAATACTTCCTGTACCTTGGAATCGTTGTCTAAATAAATCTCCTGGGAAGAATCGTTTGTTACCATTCCGTAACTCGTCTCCTGGTCTCCCCCGTATCCCATATTCAAATTGGAAACCGGCTGTACCTCTGCCACCAGATTTTTGCTCTGGTAATACTGGTAACCGGTAATTCCGCCATAGATCGCACCACCGGTAAGCGAAACTGCAACAACTACAGCAATGATACGCTTTCCTTTCATGTCGCATCCTCCTCTCCGTCTCCTTCAAAGATCACTCCGTCGATAATGCGGATGACGCGCTTTGCATTGGCTGCTATCTTAGGGTCATGTGTGATCATAACAATGGTCACGCCCTCTTCATTTAATTTTTCAAATAATTCCATGATCTGTTCCCCGGATTTGGAATCGAGTGCTCCGGTCGGCTCATCTGCGAGCAGGATCTTCGGGTTGTTTACCATTGCCCTTGCGATCGCAACCCTCTGCTTCTGTCCACCGGAAAGCTGTGTCGGTTTAAAATTCACACGGTCACCAAGCCCCACGCGCTCAAGCGCACTGGTTGCCCGTTCTCTTCGTTCTTTCTTTTTCACACCGGCATAGCTAAGAGGCAGGGAAACATTTTCCACTGCCGTCTCTCTTGGCATCAGATGAAAACTCTGGAATACAAATCCGATACTTCTCAAACGAAGATCTGACAGTTCTTTGTCTTTTAACTTTAATACATTTTCTCCTGCCAGTTCATATTCACCGCTCGTAGGTTTGTCCAGGCATCCGATAATATTCATCAATGTGGTCTTTCCGGAGCCGGATGGTCCCATGATCGCCACATATTCTCCTTCTTCTACACTGAGGGAAACATCTTTTAATACCGGAACCACCAGCTTTTCCTGCTGATAATCTTTATATACATGCTGTATGTTCAGTATCATCCTTTCCCTACCTCCCTGTCATTTGCAGACTGCTTTGACACAACACCGGTACTGCCGTTTTTACTTGCAGTATCATCATCGCTGTTATCCTCTTCCTCATCGGAACCGTCGTCCTCGTAGTCGGAATCGTCGTCCTCAAAATCCGAATCATCCTCACTGTCATCCTCTAACAGATAATCATCCTCATCCAGATACTCGGTATCGTCATAGTAGTACTCGTCCATGTACTCGGTGTCATCATAGTACATGCCGTCGATACTCTCGGTTCCGTACTCGTCAAATTCGGTACTGTCCTGGTTGTAGAGTGGGGAAGAATAATCCACTTCATCCGCATTGGTAACCGTTGCCACGCCCTCATAGAGTCCTGCCATCGGCCATGCAATATAATCATCTAACGTAAGTCCGGAAAGAATCTCATACTCTCCAAGCTCTTCATCATATTCGCCCAGTTCCACATAGCGTTTTTCCAGACGGTTCTTATCGTTTGTTGCCCATACGAAAGAGCCCTCGTCATCTTCTGTGATGTAGTAACTGTATAACCACAGACCCTCTTTTGCCGTCTCCTGACCACCATCCATCTCGATATAGACATGCTGTCCCAATAACAGTCCATCTGCCGAATCAAGCTGCACATAAAACGGATATTTGGTTGCAGATGCACTGGAACTGTCCGAACTGCTATAAGAAGAATCGCTGTCATCTTTGGCTACGTTTTCCGTATCGATCTTTGTCAGCTGTCCACTCCAGGTCTGTGTTTCATCCACTCTGGAACGGATGATAACCGGTGTTCCCTCTGTCACCATCCAGACATTCTGCTCATCAATCGTACCTTTGACACGGTACTCTCCCTCCTGCAGGATTGTCATAAAAGCAGCGGAGTTCCCGTTCTGATCGGTTCCGTTTTCATTGATCTCTTTTACCACACCAGCTTTTTTGCTCACAACTGTTGACTCGTCAATCTGTTTGTTGTATTTTTCGATCTCTAATTTCTTGCTCTCGATATCATACTCGTTCTGTTCGATGGAGTTTTCAGAGGTCTGGATCTCGGTGTTCAAATCAAACTTCTCATCTTCATCTGTTGTCTTCGCGAGCTGCTCTTTATATGTATTGATCTTCTTTTTTTCATTGTCGATCTCATTATTGATACTCTCAAGTTCAAGATTTGCCTGTTTTACCTGCATTTCAAGCTCATTCGTATCGTATTTGACCAGTTCCTGTCCCTCTTCTACGGTATCCCCCACTTCCACCAAAATTTCTTTGATGGTACGGGAAGAATCGACATTTACCTCATAGCTGTCCTGTGATTCCACCACGCCATTATAACGATTCTGTGCACCGGTATAGGTGTTCATGATCTTTGACACCTTCTCCACATACACTTTGTCATCGGATTTTCCTCCATTTAAAAACGGTATTCTGGAAATCACTTCGTCTTTTATTTCAACCAGAGAATCTCTATAGTAATATCCGGTTCCGCCCAATACGGCAGCAACAACTATAACGCTGATCAATGCGATTACTTTTTTCTTCTTCATAATATCTCCTTAAGCAAAAAAAATGATAGATTAAACACCATCGTGTCTATTCTATCATTTTTAGCGCGATTCGAATATACCTTATTCTTAATTTTTCATTAAAATAAAGAGGGAATTTTTCCCATTTTTATTTCAATGGATATTTGTCTGTTAATGTCTTTACGATCGCTTTTGCCTTCTCTGCTGCCGGCTCACCCTCTTTGATCATCATGGCGATCGCCTCTGCGATCTGATCCATATCCTCGGTGTTCATTCCACGGGAAGTAACGGCAGGTGTTCCAAGACGTACACCACTTGTTACGAACGGGGACTTCGGATCGTTCGGGATCGTGTTCTTATTGCAGGTGATATTGACAGAATCTAATAATTTCTCCACTTCTTTTCCAGTCTTGTCATAGTTGGTCAGATCTACGAGCATTAAGTGGTTATCTGTTCCACCAGATACGATCTTAATGCCTCTGTCCATCAAGCCCTTGCACAGTGCCTGCGCATTGTCAACAACATTCTGCGCATATACTTTAAATTCCGGCTGTAATGCTTCTTTAAAGCAGACTGCCTTCGCTGCGATCACATGCATTAAAGGTCCACCCTGGATACCCGGGAAGATTGCTTTGTTGAAATTGTATTTATCTGCTACTTCCTGATTGCATAAGATCATACCACCACGCGGTCCGCGTAAGGTCTTATGGGTTGTGGTCGTTACAACATCTGCATATGGGATTGGGCTTGGATGAAGTCCTGCAGCTACCAGACCTGCGATATGCGCCATATCCACCATCAGAACTGCTCCGCATGCATCTGCGATCTCACGGAATTTCTTGAAGTCGATCGTTCTTGCATATGCAGAAGCACCTGCAATGATCATCTTCGGCTTGCACTCCATTGCGATCTCCATGACCTTATCGTAATCGATAAATCCTTCGTCGTTGACTCCGTAAGGAACAATATGAAAATAGGTTCCTGAAAAATTAACCGGGCTTCCATGTGTCAGATGTCCGCCATGGTCTAAGTTCATACCCATAACGGTATCACCCGGTTTTAAAACAGCAAACTGTACTGCCATATTTGCCTGTGCACCGGAATGTGGCTGCACATTGACGTAATCACAGCCAAACAGCTCTTTGGCACGCTCGATCGCCAGACGCTCTACGACATCCACGCAGTCACATCCGCCGTAATATCTCTTTCCAGGATATCCTTCTGCATATTTGTTGGTCATTACGCTTCCCATTGCAGACATTACTGCCGGGCTGACCCAGTTTTCTGATGCAATTAATTCGATGTGGCTGTTCTGTCTCTCAAACTCAGCTGTGATCGCATTTGCCACTTCCATATCTACTGCCTGAATATCTTCCAGTGTATACATTTTCGTATTCTCCCTTCGCTTGCTGTCTTTCCATGAAAAACATCTGTCTTTTTCAGCTATACTCCCCATTATATATGACTTACTTTTTTTTCGCAATCACAAAAGCACTTTTTTCTATATCAATTTATTATAAATGATATAAGCCATACTTACCAACAAGCAGATAAGCTGCAACGACCTGCGCGATCAGGATTGCCGGCATCCCGATCACAAAATACCAGTGTCTTGTCTTATGATGGAACACGTACATACCTGCCCAGGTTCCAAGGCTGCCCCCAAGCAGGCTGCATAAAAATAATGTGCGTTCCCGGATGCGCCACAGATGCCTTTTTGCCCGGAATTTATCCACCCCCATCAGACAAAACCCAAGCAGATTGCACAAAAGCAGATATCCCATTCCCACTGTTACGTTCATATCTTCTTCCTTTCCCTCTCATACACAAAAGCTGCCACATGGGATTTCCATGCGGCAGCTTTTCGTTTTTCTACGTTACATACTTTTAGTCTGTAATTTTATTTTTTCCCAGATGAAGTTTCATCTCAAACCATAACTCGGTAGCAACACAAATCGAACTGTATGCACCACAGAGCAGACCTGCCATCAATGGGAGTGCAAATTCACGGATACTTGCCACGCCTAAGATGTAAAGCAGGAATACCATGATAAATGTGGTAATGGATGTATTGATGCTTCGTGAGATCGTCTGTGTTAAACTGTGGTTTGCCACATCCTTAAGCACTTCTCTGGTAATCTTTCCATGTTTGGCTGCAAGGTTCTCACGGATACGGTCAAAGATAACAATGGTATCGTTGACCGAGTAACCGATGATGGTAAGCATACATGCGATAAAAGTATTACCAACCGGAATACGAACCAGTGCATATACGGTAAGTACGACTAATACATCGTGGATCAATGCTGCGATCGCTGCTGCACCAAAACGGATATCCTTGAAACGGAACCAGATATAGATCAGCATACAGATCGTGGATACGATAACAGCTATGATCGCATCGGAACGCATCTCACTACTGATGGTGGAACTGATACTCTGGTAAGTGATCGTGCTCTCATCAACACCAAATTTATCTACCAGCATATCCTGAACATCTGCACGCTCGTCCTGTGTCAGGGTACGTGTCTTTACGGTAACCTGTGTGGTTCCCTCTACACGGTTTGCCTGAATGTTGTTGTCGCCTACAACAGCTGCAAATTCAGGAATGATCGTCTGCTCGATCTCATCGATCGTGTAATCTTTGCCGAAATCTGCTGTTGTGGAAGTACCGCCTACAAAGTCAAGGCTATAATTGAGTGCCTTGTCTCCTTTAGCTCCATGTACACCCATTCCAACAAAACCTGCCAGGATCAATACTGCAGATAAGATAAAGAATGCTTTTCTGTGTCCAATAAAGTCGATGCTTTTTCTCTCTTTTGCTTTTCCATAGAATTTCTCATTTTTCAGTCCAATTCCATAGAGTGCGTATAAGATCCATCTTGTAATGACAAGTGCGGTAAACATGGATAACAGGATACCAATCATTAAAGTATAGGCAAATCCCTTTACAGTACCGGAACCAAGTGCCATTAAGACAACTGCTGCAAGCAAAGTGGTAATGTTACCATCTAAGATCGCTGACATTGCCTTCTGGAAACCGACCTTCATAGAGGTCTGTACGGTCTTGCCGGATGCGATCTCCTCACGGATACGTGCAAAGATAACGACGTTCGCATCTACCGCCATACCGATACCAAGGATGATACCTGCGATACCCGGTAAGGTAAGTGTGATCTCAAACAGATATAAGGTTGCGATCACAAGTCCGGTATAAAGTGCCAGGGCGATCGCCGCTGCAACACCCGGTACTGCATAAAAGACGATCATAAAGATCATAACGATGACAAGACCGATCGCACCAGCTTTTAAACTGCTTGTGATCGCCTGTCCACCGAGCTGTGCTCCAACCACACTGGACTCTAACTCCTCTAACTGTAAAGAAAGAGAACCGATACGGATCTGTGTTGCCAGTGCCTGAGCCTCTTCAAATGTACTCTGTCCGGAAATCTGTGCGGTACCGCCTGTGATAGCTTCCTGTACCTGTGGGTAACTGATGACTTCGCCATCGTATACGATCGGAAGATAATTGCCCACATTTTCTGTGGTCACCTCACCAAATGTCTTGGCTCCCTCATCGGTTAAGGTAAGCTGTACGATGTACTGCTTATTTCCATAATTATCTGTTGTGGTGGTAGCCTGTGCATCTGCTACCTGATCTCCTGTCATGAATACAGTCCCGTCAGAGAGCTGGAATTCCAGCGAACCAGGATTTCCCAGTTCCTCTAAGATCTTGTCTGCATCTGTAACACCCGGGATCTCAACGGTGATACGGTCATCGCCTACCTGATAAACGGAACTCTCTGTGCTATAGCCTTCTACACGCTTCTGAAGCTTGTAAATGGTGTCACTCATATCTTCGGCACTTGGATTGTCGTCCACAACCTGATATGTGATGGAAACACCACCGGATAAGTCTAATCCTAACGGAATGCTCATATTTTCCCCAACACCGGTAGAGGAAAGAATGATAGATGCATAGTAGGAAAGACCTGCTAAGGCAAGGAGGATCACAACTAATATGGCTGCTGCTTTACTCTTTTTCATTTCTTTTTTCCTTCCTGTTCTTTTCTTCTGCCAGACACCTGCTTATTCAGCCAAAGCTGCTTTGATCATGATCGCACACTCAATACGCTTTTTCTGAAGTTCACATCCGATGTCATATGCACCAAGGATATCATTGCTGAAATTGTACGCATTTGCGGCACAGCCACCGCTGCAGTAAAATCTTGCAAAACAGTTGCGGCATTTTTCTTTTGCATATACGTTACAGCATTTGAATTCATCCCTGATCTCTGTGTTTTTCACACCCTCGTCTACATTTCCCATGAGGAATTTTTCATTTCCTACAAACTGGTGACAAGGATAGAAATCACCCCAAGGTGTCACTGCAAGGTACTCTGTTCCGGAACCACAGCCGGACAGACGTTTTGCCACGCATGGACCACCCTCTAAATCTATCATAAAATGGAAGAAATTAAAATCCCGTCCATCTTTATGTCTCTCTACCATCTCCGCTGCCAACTTGTCGTATTCTTCAAACAGTTTCGGCAGATCCTCTTCTGTGATCGCATAAGGCTCTTTTGGCTCTGCTACAACCGGTTCCACTGAGATCTGTTTGAATCCCAGATCTGCCAGATGAAGGACATCTGCTGCAAAGTCTGTATTATAGTGGGTAAAGGTACCTCTCACATAATATTTGTCCTGATTTCTGCTCTCGGCAAATTTCTGGAACTTCGGCACGATCAGATCATAACTTCCTGCTCCCTTGCGGAACGGACGCATCTTATCGTGTACTTCTTTTCTTCCGTCGATACTCAATACGACATTGCCCATCTCTTTGTTACAGAATTCCATGATCTCGTCATTTAACAGAACTCCGTTTGTGGTCAGGGTAAAGCGGAATTTCTTATCGTGCAGCTTTTCCTGCTCTCTTCCATATGCAACCAGATCTTTTACCACCTGGAAATTCATTAACGGCTCTCCACCGAAAAAGTCCACTTCCAGATTTCTTCTGCTCCCGGAATTGGCGATCAGAAAATCCAACGCTTTTTTTCCTACTTCAAAGGACATCAAAGCTCTTCTTCCGTGGTATTCCCCTTCTTCTGCGAAACAGTACTGGCATGCCAGGTTACAGTCATGCGCAATGTGCAGGCAAAGTGCTTTTACCACCGTCGGACGCTTTTTGAAGTCCATGATATAATTTTCGTATGTGTCTTTTGTGAAAAGAGACTCTTCATCAATCAGAGCCTGTACCTCTTCTAATGCTTCTTTTACCTCTGTCTCATTGTATTTTTCAGACAGTGTCTTTATCAATTCTTCCTTTGAATACTGTTCTACCGACGCCTGATTGATAAAATCAATAACATCATAGGTTACATCATCCACAACATGGATGGCACCACTATTTACATCTAAAACAATATCATAGCCGTTGTTCTTGTACTGATGAACCACTATAATATTTCCTCTCTTTCCTTAAATAACATATCTGCCCACGACATGGGCAGATAACGTACAAATGACCGCACGCAACGCGAACGGTCGTTTGTTGTAAGCATTTTCTTGTAGGCTTTTGCCTGATAGGACAAAAACTTATTTGTTCTCGCAGCTCTGGTTTCCTACTGTGCAGGAAGTTTTGCATGCTGACTGGCAGGAAGTCTGGCACTCACCGCATCCGCCTTTTTTGATTGTGTTCTGTAATCTCTTGGTATTTAATGTTTTTACATGTTTCATATCATTTTCTCCTTTTATTCTAATATGGTATAGATTCGCAGCTTAAAAACTGCCAGATTTCTATTAACTTCACAAGTATAACACATGTATTTCCATATGAAAAGCCCTTTTTCACGGTTTTTCCGTCCGGGAAGATGCCGCAAGTGCAATTCCCGCAAAGATAAAAAAGACCGGTGTAGTATAAAGTGTGTAGTCGGAAAAGAACCCGCACACCAGATACCCGACACATCCAAGGTAACAGCCAAAGCCAAGCCGCTCTTTTACTGTCTTTAACTCACAGTTCCGGTAATAGCCAAAGCCCCGTTTTAAAAACCAGACTGCAAAAATGAGGAAGGACACCAGAGACAAAAGCCCGGTCTGCACCCAGCACATCAGATAGCTGTTGTGTGCTCCCTCGATGATCCTTCCGGCGTTTTCCGCATAGATCAGCTTTCCGACATAGTCGTTCTGCGGATAAGCCTCCGCAAAGGTATCCGGTCCGCTTCCCACAAAGAGGTAATGTTTTAACATTGGAAGCACCCGGGACCAGATATAGAGCCTTCCACTTCCCAGATATTCATACCCTTGAAAATCTGCCGCAGCCACCTCTCCCATCCGGTCATTTTTGCCCCAGTCGGTCCGATAGTAATATCCGTCATCCTCTTTTACAAACTGCAAGGTCATATCATCCAGTTTGACCAGGATCTCTGTCTCGTCGTCAAGCGTAACGGAAGCCGCGTAACAGTCCCCGGAAAATGGCAGTTTTACCTCTCCATCTTTGAGCACATCCATCGTCAATAAATATGTTTCGCCATCATATGTGATGGAAACACCATCCTCTGTAGTCGTGATTGCTTCCAGTTTTGTGGTCTTTGGTTCATCCAAAATCCTTGCCTTAAATTTTCCCTGAAAGAATACCGCATCTGCCACAAATAATAGGACAAGCAGTCCGGCTCCTGCCGCAAACGCGGTCAGAAGTACTTTTTTCTCTCCTTTGCGCCCCATCATAACTACAAACAGTATGGCGGTCACAACGATCGCGACCAGTGCCGCTCTCGTGTAAGTAAACCAGCATAAGATCAGGGTATCCAGTAAAAATACCGCCGCGATCACTTTCTCTTTTTTCTCCTGTGCTGTCAGAAAGAATAAAAAGAAAACACAGGCAAACATCACCAGAAAAATTGCAGCATAGTTTGGATTATACAAAGTCAGGAATACGTTATTTCCGGTAAAAATATCCTCAACCGTACCACCATACATCTCATATAGTTCATCCGGCATCAGAAGATGCTGCACCCAGTCCCAGCCGAGCGGATCCTTTTTAAATACCTGTAACCAGCCGATCAGACTAAGCGGCACAAACATTACAAGGATGGCATGAAAGATACTGGTATAATCGCCTTCTTCGCGTATGGTCTGATAGGTATAATAGGCGATCAGCACATAGCCTGCCAGCACAAAGAAGCCCTGTTCCGACAGGTTTCCCAAAAATGCTGCCTTCCGGTTGATGGAACAGATGGCAGACAGCAGGGCAAATGCAAGATAAGCAATCAGCGGGTAAAAGATCTTGTCCCGCTTAAAATACGCTTTATCGATCGCAAACTGAAATGCCAGAATGACCAGCACGAAAAATAAAACGACGAAAAAGAAAGCACTCCGGTAATAGACATAAAAATCCTGCATCATACTATTATCAGAATGCCATAAATATTTGCTGTAACCATAATCGAACTCTGCCAGATACACGACAAACGGCATCAGGCAGAGTACGAAAATCACTGGTAACAACAAATCATGAAATCTTTTTTTCGATTGTTTTGATCTGTTTTTCTTCATATTTTATTTCGCTTTAAATGAAATCTTCTTGTTGCCACCCTCTTTGGGATCAAGCCATCCACCGTAGTAGCAATCCTGTAAAACATAAGTTTTACCTTTTGTAAGTTTCTTTGTTTTGATCGTAATCTTATTGCTTCCAACTTTCGCTGTTGCAGTTGCACTTAAGGTTTTTCCGTCCCCTTTCAGTTTGATCTTAAACTGGCAGGTATTACCTTTTTTAATAGTTGACTTATAATCTTTTCTTGTGTTGCAGGCAAGACCAAACAACTGATCTGCTGTCACTTTCGATTTTAATGTGATCGTTGCTTTGGTTCCCTGTCCGGAAATCGCATTGATCTTAAACATCTGACTGCTTCGTGTTGACAGCGGGTTTGCAACAGAGTAACTATACTCATTTACTGCGCTCTTGATCGCAGCTGCATGTGCACAGATCGGACTGGAAATGTACTGCTTTCCATCCTGGTTGATCTTTGTTATTCCCATATAGTAGGACTGTCTGTTGATCTTTGCAACCTGGTTCACAAGCTCATAACGATTTTTTGCTGTAATGCCGGTACCATAAAGTTTTACCAGTTTTCGTGCAACACTTTCGGCAGTAGTACTTTCATATCCTGTAGTAGGTACCTCTCCGTCTACTGCTGTTAATTTGACCTTGCTTGATTTTCCTTTGAATTTTAATGTGATTGTTGAAGTTCCGGCTTTTTTAACGGTTAATTTACCATACTGATCCACTGCGATCACATTGCGGTTGCTGCTTGCGTAGGTAACGCCACTCTGTGTAGACAGACAACCATAATATTTATATGTCTTTCCTGTCTGTACTGCATATACATAATCTCCGATGTATAAATCTTCCTGTCCGATCACAACTGCAACCGGGCATTTGCTCTCGCTGTATTTTCCGGTGCTTTGCTCATAGTTCCAGCTTGTTCCGATCGACCAGGTAAATTTCATCTGGTTTGATGCTGCCTGTACTTCCTGTTGTGGTGTCATGCAAAAGACTGTTGTCAATGTCATTACCATACATAAAAATACGGCAATTCTTCTTTTCCAATCACTCATGGATTTTCCTCCCTTTTTTCTTAAGTTTTTATTTATTTTTCATAATTTCAGTCTATTATACATCCTATTTTTTGTCAATTTGTTTCTCCCGTCCCTTAGCTTATCATGCCGCCTGCCATGCCGGATGCCATACATAAGATTGCGGTGGTAAGTACTCTCGAAAGTTCAAATTCGATATCTCCCTTAAAAAGCAATGACATCACAAGCAAAAGGGCAAAATAGATTGATCCTGCCGCAAGCCCCCATAGGAATTTCTGTTCCCTCATCCGCTTTCCCATGATCAGTCCGCCGACCAGTCCCGAAACCACATAGATCACAACAATGCCGACCTTTACCATTTCCTCGCTCAGTTCCAGCTTAAACAGCAGCATCGCCAGTAAAAGCAGTAACAGACCACTGATGACAAACATCACAAATACTGCCAGAAAGATCACGTTTGCCGGATTCTGCTTTGCATCTCTTGCTTTCATTTTATTATTCTGCAATCCTTTTCCCTCCACACGCCATTGTCCTACACTATATGCAAAAAAGGAGGAGCATATGCGTATGCCTCTCCTTTTCCTATGACCTGTTTTAGCAAAAACGAATCTGATATTCTGTTTCAAATGTTTTCCCTGCTTCCAGTCTGTTCTCGTAATCCCGCTCCTGTAAGGTTCCGTTAAAATCCACGGCATCACATCTGCCATACCACGGCTCGATGCAGACAAACGGTGCGTTTTTCTCTTCCGGCGACCAGACGGCAAATAATGGCGTATCAAACGATACGATTACATACGGTGCCCCGGTTTGATCGAGCAGTGACACTTCCTTGGTCTGCGCTCCTTCTACCATATAAGTACAGCGGTCAAAAAATCCAGATGTGAATGTCACACAGCCATCTTTTAATGGAAGCACTTCATCCTCCATGATAGCAAGACCGTCTTTGGTATTCCCATGATGATGCAGCGTATCGGTCAGTCCGCCAAACCGTAAGCCATAGCCGTTTTTATCTGCCTCTCCCTGTAATGGACAGTTAAATGCCGGATGTGCACCGATGGAAAAGTACATCTCTTTTTTATTCGTGTTTTCCACCTTCCAACAGACTGTAAGTTCATTTTTCAACAACCGGTACCCGATGTGAAGTGTAAAAGTAAACGGATATTTTGCCAGGGTTTCTTCTGTCTCATGCAGTACGAACCAGATCTCATCTTTTCCCTGTTTTTCCAACGTAAATTCCATGTCTCTGGCAAATCCGTGCTGTCCCATGGAATAAGTTTTTCCCTCATAGCGATACTCTTTGTCTTTTGGCACACCGACAAACGGGAACAATACCGGTGACGTCCTACCCCAGTATTTTTTATCGCCGCACCACATATATTCGCGCGCATCTGATTTCCGCTGTACGGATTTTACCTCTGCTCCAAACGAGTCGATCTCCACTTTTAACTGTTCATTTTCTAATAAATATCTCATATCTGCCTCCCCGTATCTATGAAAAGGCGACCCCTCCATTTCCAGAAGTTTCGCCTTTTGATACAGATTTTATAAATCGCAGTTGTTTACAGTTCTTGGGAATGGGATGACATCACGGATGTTGGACATACCGGTTAAGTACATTACGCATCTCTCAAATCCAAGACCAAATCCTGCATGTCTTGCAGAACCATATTTTCTTAAGTCCAGATAGAACTGATAATCTTCCTCGTTCAGTCCCAGTTCTTTGATACGCTCTAACAGCTTATCATAATCGTCCTCTCTCTGGCTTCCTCCGATGATCTCACCAATGCCAGGCACCAGACAGTCAACGGCTGCAACGGTCTTTCCATCATCGTTCATCTTCATATAGAATGCTTTGATCTCCTTCGGATAATCCGTTACGAATACCGGACGTTTGTAAATTTCCTCGGTCAGATAACGCTCATGCTCGGTCTGTAAGTCTGCGCCCCAGGATACTTTGTATTCGAACTTGTCGTTGTGTTTCTCTAAAATCTCGATTGCCTCTGTGTAAGTTACGCGGGCAAAATCGGAATTAACAACGTTGTTCAATCTCTCTAAGAGTCCTTTGTCAATGAAGTTGTTGAAGAATGCCATCTCCTCTGGTGCATTCTCTAATACATAGCTGATGATGTATTTTAACATGCTCTCTGCTAAGATCATATCATCCTCTAAGTCTGCAAATGCGATCTCCGGTTCAATCATCCAGAACTCTGCTGCATGTCTTGTTGTATTGGAATTTTCCGCACGGAAAGTAGGTCCAAAGGTGTAGATGTTTTTGAATGCCATCGCATAGGTCTCGCCGTTTAACTGTCCACTAACGGTCAGGTTGGTCGGCTTATTAAAGAAGTCCTTGCTGTAATCTACGCTTCCATCTGCGTTCTTTGGCACATTGGCAAGATCCATGGTTGTTACCTGGAACATCTCGCCCGCACCTTCGCAGTCACTTCCGGTGATCAGTGGTGTGTGCACATAAACGAAGTCTCTCTCCTGGAAGAATTTATGGATCGCATATGCGATCAGGGAACGTACACGGAATACCGCTTCAAAGGTATTTGTTCTCGGACGTAAGTGTGAGATCGTTCTTAAATATTCAAAGCTGTGTTTCTTTTTCTGTAACGGATAATCTGGTGTAGATGCACCCTCGACCACAATCTGCTCTGCCTGGATCTCAAATGGCTGTTTGGTTCCCGGTGTCTCTACCATTTTTCCTGTTACAAGGATCGCTGCTCCGACATTTAATTTTTCTACTTCGTCAAAGTTCTCTAATACGTTGGAATATACAACCTGTACCGGCTCGAAGAAAGTTCCGTCATTTACCACGATAAATCCAAAATTCTTGGAATTACGGATGCTTCTGACCCATCCTCCAATCGTTACTGTCTGGTCTGCATATTCTTCCTGTTTACGGAATAAATCCCTTATATTTACCATATCCATAATTGTATCCTCCTGAAACAATCGTTTTCTCTAATCCCTATCTTAGCCGTACCCGGCAAAAAAAGCAATGCTTTTATTCTTCTGTCTCTGTTTCTGTTACTGCCTCTGTGCTCTCTGCGGCAGTCTCATTGACAACGGCATTCTCCCTGATCTGGTCGAGTGCAAGGTTGTCTACATAGATCTGTTTTAAATATTTCTCTCCAAAAGCAGGATCGTTATAACCATAATTCTGATACAGTGCTTCCTCTGAATCAAATCCGTTGTTACTGATCATGTTCTGGATGTAAGTGTTGTAACCGTCCTCATCCAGAGAAAGATTTTCTTTTTCTGCAATCGTCTGCATGATGAACTCCATCTGGATGTTCTTTTTCATGCCCTCGGTCCACTCATTTCTTGCCTCATCAAGTGTCAGATTGTAGTTGCTGCTTAAATAATCCTCGAGTCCGTCTGCATTTCCGCTTAATTTACTCTGCACGAACTGTTTCTCATAATCATTGACGCGGGCAGAAAGATAATCTTCCGGTACTTCTACTTTACAATTTTCTAACAGGTAATCCTGGATTGCACTGTAGGTATCTGACATCCTGGTGCTCTCTGCGCTGCTTTTTAACATGCTCGCGATCTGATCGTACATTTCATCTACGGTATCCACGTTAAACTGCTCTTTTGCAAAATTGTCATCTACGTCATCCAGTGCCATCTCTTTCTGGATGGAATTAACCGTAAAGGTAAATACGACTTCTTTTCCTGCAAGGTTTTCTGCTGTGTAATCCTCCGGGAAAGTCACATTACAGTCAATCACATCGCCGACTTTTGCTCCCTTTAAACCATCCGTAAATCCATCAATATAGCCACTTCCACCGCCTGCCGCGGAGTTGTTGTAAACATCGATGTTCTGGTTCTCGGCACTTCCGCCGTCAAATGCCTCTCCATCCAGTTTTCCAACATAATCTACGTTGACGATATCGCCCTCTTCTACCGTTGTTTTGGTATCATCTGCCGTGTAGAATGGTCCATAGTTCGTAAAGATCTGTGAAAAATAATCCTTTACTTTTGCATCATCTACGGTATAGTCACCGGTAATGTTTACTTCGATATTACTGTAATCACAAAGTGTCACGTAATCTGAAGGGTTTACATCAAAAGAAGGTGTCTCATATGTTACATCTGTTGTACTTTCGGTTGCTTCCACTGCCTCTGTGCCCGGAACATTATCGGTCGTTCCTTTGTTTCCACAGCCGGTTGCAGTTACTGCCATCATAGCGACAAGTAAAAGTGCTACTACTTTCTTTTTCATACTTTTTTTCCTTTCCAAATTCTGTCTGTCCTCTGCGAGCATGTTTTGATTTCTCACACTAACCTTATTAACATACCACAATTCTTCCCAAAATAAAAGCCGTAGCCCGAAGTTTTCACAAAGTTTTCGCAATCATAGTATGGTTTTGGATTGCTTTTTCACGGAATCAATGCTACAATATTATGCAGACTGAATTTAGGAGGATAAACCATGAGTACGCTCACAATCGTTTTATTGGTAATTTTAGCCGTATTGATTATCGGACTGATCGTCCTGTATTTTCTTGGCAAAAAGGCACAGAAAAAGAAAGAAGAGCAGGATGCACAGTTAGCAGCCGCTGCACAGACTGTTTCCATGCTGATTATAGATAAAAAGCGAATGCGCATTACCGAATCCGGACTTCCTCAGGTTGTCATCGACCAGACTCCAAAGCTGATGCGCCGTTCCAAACTGCCAATCGTAAAAGCAAAGGTCGGACCAAAGGTAATGTCCCTGATCGCAGATGAGTCCGTTTTTGATCTCATCCCGGTCAAAAAAGAAGTAAAAGCAACCGTCAGCGGTATTTACATCACCAAGGTAACCGGTGTCCGCGGACCATTAGAAAAACCGGAAGGCAAAAAGAGCTGGCGTGCCCGCTTAAAGGATAAAGCCGTAAAGGCAAACAAAGAGCTGGAGAAAGAAAAAGCCGAGCTGAACAAGACAAAGACTTCGAAGAAAAAGAAATAAGATAATACATAAAAAGCAAAACACATCACGGCTGTGATGTGTTTTTTGATATTTATAGTTACAGTTCTCTGAAAGTTCTTTACTGTCTTGTGTCCGACACTCCAAACAGTTCTCCATCCACAATCCGCACGACTCGTTCCGCGTGCTCTGCGACCCCCAGATCATGAGTGATCATTACGATGGTATTGCCCATATCATGCAGTCTCTGGAACAGTTTTAAGACTTCTTTTCCACTGTTACGGTCTAACGCACCGGTCGGCTCATCCGCTAAAAGGATGGCTGGCTGTCCGACTAACGCTCTTGCGATCGCAACCCTCTGCTGCTGTCCACCGGAAAGCTCATTCGGTTTATGGTCGATCCTTTCGGAAAGCCCCAGCATTTCGATTGTTTCCATGCTCGCCTCTTTCGCATCCTTTAACGTCATGCCGCGCATCAGAAGAGGCATGACGATGTTCTGAAGAACATTATAGGTTGGGATCAGATGATATTTTTGAAAGATAAATCCGATCTTCTGATTGCGGATGTTGACCAGATCTTTTTCTTTTGCATGTTCCACTGCCACGCCGTCCAGATCATAAGTACCGCTATCCATCACATCCATACATCCGATGATGTTCATCAGCGTACTTTTTCCGGAACCGGATGGTCCCAAAATGGCAAGATATTCTCCTTTTTGTACCGAAAGAGACACATCTTTTAAAACATGAAGACTGCTTTGTCCCATCTGGTAGGATTTGTTGATCTTATCCATTGTAATTATTGTTTCTGCCGCATCCATTCGTGTATCTCCTTCCTTTTACTGTAGCATCCAGATTTCCGATATCACCTGATCTCCATCTGCATCGGTATCCAGTAAGATCTTGATAAAATCCCCCGACCGTAATCTTGAAAAAGTGGTCGTCGTATCTGTCGTCGTATGAACGGTCGTTCCAACCGGGATCTGCGCCGTAACGCTCTCGCCCTGCGACTGCATGTTCGGTGACATAGCAGGCTGCGACTGCGCATCCGATGTCTCTGTTGACTCATCGGAGGACGCATTTTCTGTCATCTCGCCCTGCTGTGATCTGTCTGTACTATCCGTACCAGACGGCATGCTTCCACCCGATGGCATCCCTGCATCTGCATGATCTCCTGACGACTGATCCTTTGTCTGGCTCTCATCCTTCTTCGTTTCATCTTTCTGGCTCTCTTCCTGACGTTTTAACAGTTCCTCCGCCACATCCGAATCGATCTTGGTATAGGTGATCTCATTTCCTTCGATCGAGGTGATCGTTGCATAGACCAAGCTCTGTCCTGCTGACAATGCTACCGTATCCGATGCACTCACACTGCCGAACGCATCCGATGCAATAAAAAGCACCAGCACTAACGCTGCGGACAGTGCGACTCCGATCCCCACTTTTTTATGCCTGAATTTTCCTGTTTTCTTCATCTTCTCTCCTACTCTGCACTGAGTGCCTCAACCGGAACTAATTTTGAAGCCTTATACGCCGGATAAAATCCAAACAGCGTACCGGTTCCGATGGCAAAGAGCAATGCGATCAGAAATGCTGCCGCGGAAAGTTCCACGCGTACACCAAAATATCTTGCGATCGGTGTCACAAGAAGGCTAGCTGCAATGCCCAACGCGTCTCCGATCAGACTGATCGCCGCCGCTTCCAGTAAAAACTCCATCAGGATATTTCCCTGTGAACAGCCGATCGCTTTTAAGATACCGATCTCATTGGTTCTCTCTTTTACCGAAACAAAGAGGACATTCATAATGCCGATCCCTCCTACGAGGAATACAATCGCCGCCATTGCGATCAGAAGCATGGTTAAAATATCATTGGATGCAGATGCCGCTTCCATTTTGCTTCCCGCATCTTCAAATGTAAATTCGGCGTTTGGATAGCTCTGCGCCAGCACATCTGTTACCTCTGCGATCACACCGTCAATATTCGTGACATCCTCCGCCAGTACCGTGATGGTCGGATTGACTTTCGTTCCCACCAGGTATTTGACTCCGGTGTCATATGGGATAAAGACCGAATCATCCGGGCTGATCCCGGAAGCAACCGTTCCCATCGATTCAAGCACTCCATTTACCACATAGGAACGCTCATCAATATAGATCACACTACCATAGGCACCTATGCTGCTTCCAAATATTTCTTCTGCCACAGAGGCACCAAGCACGCACACTTTCTCTTTGTTTTCATCATCCGATGCCAGAATAAAATCTCCAACTGCCACCGAAAGATTGCTCATATCCGCATAATTTTCTTTTACACCTGCGATCGTATAAGTTGTGGCTTCGTCTAAATCTCCACCATCCACCGATGCTCTGGTCGTATAGGAAATGGTGACATCTGAAATCCCGCTGGTAAATGTCTCGATATCGTCGAGGTCATCTTCATCCAGTGTAATATTTTCCTGATTCATCCGCTCTTCCATATCCTGACCGCCGAAAAACATACCGCCTCCAGGAAAATCCCCGCCGGAAGCATCCGAGCCTCCCGGCGGATCCCCGCCTGGTGCATTTCCTCCGCCGCCCGACGAATTTCCTCCTGGAGCACCGCCCGGTGCACCACCGGATGGCATGCCCATGCCGCCTCCGCCGCCATCATCAGAGCTGCTTTTTTCATTGCTGTTTCCGCCATCGTAGGAAATGTCAATGGCACCTGCATTCAGGTTTTTAAACTGATCTGCCACGTCCTCTTTTCCACCTTTTCCTATGGCGATCACCATAACGATCGTTGCCGCACCTACGATGATACCGATCGATGTCATAATCGTCTTGAACTTATTCTGTGTGATGTTCATCCAGACAAGCCGCAATAATTCTCCTATTCTCATTCCGACTTCACCTGACTTTCTATCAGCACCGTATCGCCTTCTTCCAGTCCACTTGTGATCTCCACATTCACACCATCCGAAAATCCGGTCTCCACCTCGGTCTTTGCGATCGTGCCGTCCTCTTTTTTCACTTTGACATAGGATACGGTTCCATCCCGGATAACCGCCTTATTGGAAACATATAAAACACCCTTTACTTCCTTGCTGACAAAGGTTACATTTCCGGTCATATCGGTTAAAATGCCGTCACAGTCCCCGGTCAGATGGACTTCCACATCATAGGATACCGTGGAAGAACCACTGGAAACCGATGTATCCATATTCTCTACCGTTGCAGCAAATTCCCTGTCCTCGTAGGCGTTCAACTCTACAATGACTTCATCTCCGATCGAAATTCCTGTGATATCCTCTTCGGATACGGAAACCGTCATCGTCACTTCGCTGGCATCCGCAAAGGTTACCACCGCTGTCTGCGCACTCAGGTCATCTCCTGCTGCATATCCGACCGTCATGATCGTTCCGTCGTATTCGGAAGTGATCGTTCCATCACCCACAAAGGATTCAAATTCTGCCAGTTTCTCTTTTGCATCCTCTAAATCTGCCTCGGCATCCTCCGTTTTGATATCAACGCCTGTCACATCAGCAGAATACTGGCTGCCTGCATTCTGGCTGGAAAAAACGGACTCCTGGTATTCTTTTTTTGCTGAGATCGACTGTGTCGCATATGCACTCTGCGCTGCTTTTAACTTATTGTAAAGGCTGTCACAGTTTTTCTGTTCTTCTTCTAAAGAATCACTTAGATCCACACCCTCATTGATCATCTGCTGATAATAGGTTACCAGTGCTGCTGACTCATCATAGGCTTCCTGTGCATCTTCCACTGCCTGTGCCAGTTCAGAAACCGTTGCATCATAACTGTCCTGTGCCACGCTTCCCTTTGCAACACTCAGATCATACGCATAACTTGCACTCAGTTTCGTCTTTGCCGCGGTAAGCTTTGCTTCACTGACTGCCGCCTGTGCCTCGGTGACCGCATCCGTCAGTTCTTTCCGGTATGATTCCACGCTCTCACTCGTCAGTTTTAAGATGGCATCGCCCTTTTGTACGTTCTGTCCTGCAGACACATAAACCTCTTCCACCTCTAAAGCTACTGTCGAACTGGAAGAACTTGAATTTGCTGTGGAAGATCCAGTATTCTGTTCACTGCCAGAAGATGACGTACTGTCCATAAATTCAATTTCCTGTGAAAGGCTTCCGATCGTAATGCTTCCACTCTCAGTCACACCCACGGTAAGGTTTCCTTTTTCTATCGTTGTTTCCTTATATGTTGTTTCAGACTCCCCGGTATCTGCTGATGCAAATGTGTAAATGCCGCCACCTGCCACCAGTACAATGGCGGCTCCGATCCCGGCTGTCAGATATTTTTTTGATCTCTTCATCTTTCCTTTCACTCTCCCATCTCAAATGTCACTACTGCTGAACTACCCGCGGACAGCGTTCCTTCTGTATTATCAATCGTAACCACAACGGCATAGGTCACATTTGAAATGCTTCCTCCTGTTGTCGCACCTGATGCGATCGATGTTATCGTTCCAGTCTGTGTTCCCATCCGGTTACCGGAGATCTGTACCGCTACTTCTTCTCCGACAGAAACCTCTGTGATCTTCTCCTGTGGAACCTCAACCGAAATGGAAATCGTACTGTTATCGCTATATAAAACAACAGCGGTGTCTGCCTTTAATGTATCTCCCTCCGCATAAGTCACATAGGAAAGTGTCCCATCCTGGGATGCTGTGATCACACCATCTGACACTGCAAGAAGAGCCGCCTGCTCTGCCACAAGTGTGTCATAATTACGCCGCGCTTCCTCCACTGCCTGTTCCAGGCTAATGACTGAGGACTGATAGGTTCCATCTGCATAGCTGCCTTCCAACTCTGCGGTGTCATACTCATTTTTTAACTGTACCTTTTCAACGACCGAATTTCGCTCTGCCTCTTCATACTGTGTGAGAAGTTTTTCTGCCTGCTCCGTCAGTTCCGTGATCTTCTCACTTGCCTCTTCGGTATCCTTATTGTAACTCTCGACTGCTGTCTCAAATGCTTTGGCTGCCTGATCCACGTTGCTCTGCGCGGTATCTGCCGCTTTCTGGGCTTCTGTTAAGGCGGATGCCGTTTTCTGCTGTGTCTCATATGCCAGGATCATATTATCAACCAGTGTTGCAAGCGTTGCACTGTCTGCCCCATCTGCTATTTTCGACTTTAACTCTGTCATGCTGCTCCCCACAGTAAGAGCAGCTGCATCCGCTTCCTTCTGCGCAGTCTCAAGATTGCTCTGTGCAGTCTGTAACTCTGTCTCTGCCTGTGTCTGCGCATCCTTCTTTTCACTTAAGCCATTTGATGTATAATAAGTGCCATTGTCCAGATCTTCCTGATACTGCTGTGCACTCTCGACCGCCTCATCATATGCCTCTTTTTTCTCTGCTACCTCAACGTCAATCTCGTCGACTGCTGCCTGATAGCTTTCTGCTGCCGTCTGTGCATCCAGCGTTGTCGCCTGTTTCGTTGACTGTGCTTCCAGATCACCAGAGGAAAGATCTGCCTGTGCCAGTTCCAACGTACGTTTTGCCTCTGCAACCGCGCTCTCATAGTAAGCCGTCGCCTCCTGCATGCTGTCGTCTGATATCTTAAGCAGAGCATCACCTGCTGCAACCGTGTCTCCCGCTGCATGGTAGACTTCCTCCACTGTCATGGTCACTGCATTCACAGAAAATTCCGGTATCTGGCTGACCGATCCGATCTGCGTTGTTCCATCCTCCGAAAAAGAGGTGGAAGCCGTCTCTTCCTGCTCTGTCGTATCTGCTTCCGTATCTGTCGCCGCATCCAACGTCTTATCTTTTGCTGATGCAACTACATGGTAAATAGTTCCACCGCCAAGCAGCACGCAGACTGCCGTGGCTCCTGCAATCACACACCGAAATTTTTTCTTTCCTGACATTCTTCCTACTCCATTTCTGACTTTCTTTTGTCTTACTATAGCAAAGCTACCTAAAGAACATCTGAATGAAATGTGATGGTTATGTGATGAAACCGTTAAAAAAAGATGTAGGAACCATTTTCTTCGTTCCTACATCTCCTTGTTTTTCTCTCTTTTTTATTTTTATTGATTGGTCAGATCCACGAGTTTCTGCATCTGGTGTGCAATCTGCCCTAAGATCGATCCGTTTTCTTCCTGCGCAGACTGTGTCTCGCTCGCATGTGCGGAAACCTCCTGTGAAATCGCAGATATCGTCTGTATCGTATCCATGATCTCATCGTTGGCATGCTTTAATTCCTGGATATGATCTGCCAGCTGCTCGATATTGTCGCGGATCGAGAATGTGTTCTGCTGTATGCATTCAAAAGTGCTCACGGTATTTTCCGTTGACTGCTTCTCTTCATTGATACCATCGATCATCTGCTGAACCACCTCAACCACCTCACGGATGGCAGTTGCAACATTTTGGATCAGCTGTGTGATATTGGAAGTTGCCTCGTTAGTCCTTGTCGCCATGCCGGAAATCTCCGTCGCAACGACAGAAAATCCTCTTCCTGCCTCTCCGGCACGTGCCGCCTCAATACTTGCATTGAGAGAAAGCAGTCCGGTCTGTGATGCGATGTCACTGATCAGTTCTACGATTGAGTGCATCTGCTCTATGTAACCATCCAGAGTCTGTAATTTTCCGGCAACTTCTACGCCGTTTTGTACGGAAACATCCACTGTGTGTGCCAGAAATTCCATGTCACGGTTTCCTGCCTTTAATACTTCTAAGGTCTGCTGCATGCTCTCTCTGATCTGTTCGGAGGCATCGCCCGCCAGTTCAACTTTTTCCCGGATCGCTGTCGTCTGCTCTAACTGGTGCTGTACGGAATCTGCAGTCTCTGACGTTCCAGATGATACCTGCTGCATTGCCACACCGGTCTTCTTCGAAGCACTTCCCAGTTTTTCCAGTTCACCGTTGATTTCTTCCATGCCATCCTTGATCTCGGATGAAAGTTCTGAAATACTGTGCAGTACTTTCTCAGTCTCACTCTGTGCCTCACTTACCGTGTCGATCTTCTGCTTTGCATTCTGATATAAGGTTAGTGCTGTGTAATAGGAATAAACTGCCATCAGGATCACAACGCCAATCTGTAACAGTGCATCATCAATGCTGCGGTAACCAAGTCCGCCTGTGGATGCTCCGATCATAACATGAAGCAGGTTTTCAATGATCACTCCTACATTTATCAGCATCGTATATCTGGCATCATTATATATGGAAACAACCAGAATCATTGGAAAGACAAATGCAAAGACTAACTGATTGGATGTCGTAAACAGCACAATCGTGTAGAAAAGTGCATATCCGATCGCAACCAGATGCTTGATCGCCGGTGTCTCATGGTCTCGCAGCCAGAAAAATTGCTCTGCAATTACCGGAAGTACTCCGATTACCACAACGATCATAAAAGAAACCATGCTCCGCTTTCCCGTCCAGGTTTCTAAAAAAATAAGTGCAATGACAACCACTATATTAATGAGATGTCCTGCCTTCGCCGTTCTATTATTCCGTTCCAGTTCTGTTACTGCCCTGTCTCTTTCCATGCTGCTCTCCCATCTTGTATATGCTTTTCCCATTTTGTATCTGTATCGATTTTACTACATGGAAACTAACTTGACAAGATATCTTTAACAATGACCTTTTCCATGCTATACTGGATTTAACGATTACATTGGATAAAAACAGGAGATGGCATCGCTATGAAATTAAAAAACAGTATTTTAAGTCTGTTATTGATTTTTACACTGTTCCCGGTTGGCATCTTTGGTATTTTCTCTATTTATGCCACAAACCGAAAAATTGATGAGATGGCAGAACAGAATCTGGAAGCAGTCAGTGGAAACCAGATCATGAATATCCAGAATTTCTGCGATGAGCGAAAAGATGAGATGCAGATGATCGGAAGCTACAGTCTGACACAGGATGCCATTTTAGCAAGTCTCGGCAAAATTGATGTTGAAGTCAACCGCGATTATGTGGACAACCTGCTGCGGGAGCGCAAAAAATATGTGTCTTTCGTTGCAAGCATTTCAATTCTGGATAGAAATTTCCGCGTTGTCGGCTCCAGCGAACATTATGAGATCAGCGAGATCAGTACTTTAAAATATATCGGTGCCCAGTATCACACCGGCGAGTTTGTGATCGGCAACACCTATGAGCGCAGAACTGATGATGGTCTCAAAAAAGTCGTTCCTGCCTATGTCGGAGCTTATTATAACAATGAACTGATCGGTTACATTGCCGAGGAACTTGACACCGCCTACTTTAATGACCTGCGGCTGAATATGGACTCTCTTGCCGAGGGCACCTTCTATCTGCTTGATGGGAAAGGTGCGATCATCACTGCCGGAGACACCAAACAAAAAAACAGTATTGATAATTTTGTGACCAAACACTCCGACCGCAATGATTTTCAGGAAAAATGGGATGCTATCGACCATACTGCCAATCCCTCCGGCAAGATCCACTACCACTATCAGGGCATGGATTACGTTACCTATTATTCCAATGTAGAAAACACGGACTGGGGCATCCGCATCTCAGAAAACCTGACTGCACAGAGAGAAACTTCCAAGACCTATACCGTTCTGATCCTGCTCTCCCTCGGTTTTATTACAGTCGGTGTCCTGTTCACACAAAACTTTGTTACAAAGAAAATACTTTCTCCAATCAACGCCATTATGCAGACCTTCGCACGGATCCGGAAAACACAGGATTATTCCATCCGCATTCCAATCTGCACAACCGATGAGATGGGACAGCTCGCCGGCGGCATCAATAAGCTGCTCTCCTTTATTGAAGAGGAAGACATGCAGGAAAAAGCAAGGCAGAGACATCTGCGCGAAATGGCGGAATGTGATCCGCTTACCGGCATCAAAAACAAAAAAGCCATCGAGCAGAAAATGCTGGAACTGGTACAGGAGGCATCCGAAAAAGAGAACCAGATCACGGTTGGTTTTCTGGATATCGATGATTTCCGAAATTACAACACGAACTGGGGCCATGCAGAGGGCGATTCCGTCATAAAGTTTGTCGCCGATGTCCTAAAAAAAGAATTTCCGGGCGAAGTCGGCAGAAACGGCGGCGATGAATTTGTTTTCTGTCTGCTCGGCACCATAACACCTGAACGCATCAGAGAGATTGCCTCCCATATATTAGAGCAGTTAAACAACGCCTACACCAGTGACCGGACAAAGGAAACAATGCCAATTCCATGCAGTATCGGCATTGTGACCGCGAAGTCTTCTAATCTCAGCTATGCAGATCTGATCCAGTGGGCAGATGAAGCAATGTATAAAGCAAAAGATGCCGGAAAAAATACATTCCATCTCATCGAATACCAAGCAGACCAAGACTCCAGTAAATAAGTCCTAACACCCAGCTGCTGAAAATACCATACAGGATGACTGGCCCGGCGATCGTAAATATCTTACAGCCGATTCCGAAGACCTGTCCCTCTTTCTGGAACTCGATCGCCGGGGCTGCCACTCCGTTTGCAAAGCCGGTGATCGGCACAAGTGCGCCTGCCCCGCCCCAGTTTGCAAGCGAAGGGTAAATGTTACATCCGGTCAAAAGCACGGAGAGTAAGATCAGAAGCAGGCTACACCAGCTTCCTGCCGTCTCCTGATCCAGTCCGTAATTTTTTGCGGTGTTTAAGATAAACTGCCCGATACAGCAGATGATCCCTCCAAGGATAAATGCCTTTGCCATGTTACACCACAGGTTATGCGTCGGTGTCACTTCTTTTACATATTGATTATATTTTTTTTGCAAACGCTCTTTTTTTTCGTCCATACCATTCCCCTTTTTCTTTTACCCGATCTCCGGTTTTTTAATCTGATTCAGATGCTCATTCATAGAAAGAAGCATCTCTTTTGTGATGACCGGTTGGTCTTCTTTTTTCATATCTGCCATCAGTCCCAGCATATTTACCATACGAAGCACGGTAAATCCTCCGATCATCTGAAGTATCTTATCCGATAAGGTAACCGGTGTTTCCACACTGCTCTGCATCTGTTTCATCCATGCCTCAAACAGCTGTTTTCCCTCCTCACTCTTAAGAATGTCCTCCACTTTATCCTGCAGGGAAAAATATCCCTCCGGTGCCGTAACATCGAACCAGTTTAAGATCGCACCTTTTTCTTTTAAGATATAATCTTCGTTTGGCTCACTTACCTTACGGATCTTACTCTCATCCACACATTCCCCTGCGACCGCGCGGATCTTTGTTTCCCCTTCATTTTTAACTTCAAAATAAAAGAAATGTTCCGGCTCTGTTTTCCTTCCAATGCTTTCTCCATTGACAAACAATTCCACTTCCGGCTGGTTTGAATACACCGTAATCTTCGTAACCTCTTCGATCCGGTCGACATAACGCTTTCCACAGATATGCACGAATGGCTCTTTCGAAAGCCATGCTTTATATGCATAGAACGCATCCTTTTTGTACTTCCGGTCAAAGGTTACAAGTCCCTTGTGGTTCTGTCCGTTTTCTCCCCCTTCATTTCTGGCATCCGCACCGAAATCAAACATGTTCCAGACATGGGTTGTCCACAGATATGGTCTGCTGAACAGCTGTTTTATCATCTCCTCATGGTAATATGCCTGATATTCCTCCGTATAATCGCCCTGACGCGGATCGGATGTATGCCAGTTCAATGCCTCACAACCATACTCGCTGACTCCGATCGGAATATTCAGGAACTCCTTGTGAAACCGGTCAAACCACGGGCCGTTCATCGAGACATCTCCCCCGTACCAGCCAAAGTAATGATTGTAAGACACGACATCCGGTATCTGGATATAAGGGTCTTTCGGGTCGCACATGGAAACCACTGCCACTGCGGTCTGCCTCGTCTTATCCAGCTCGTGCACCAGATCATTTAAGATCCTGTGATTTTCCAGTAAATCCTCGGTCGAGTCGCCTCCCATCGTGATCTCATTGGAAAGTCCCCATACCACGATGGATGGATGATTGTAATTCTGGATCACAAGCTCCCGCATCTGTGAGATCGTATTCTCTCTTGCTCCCGGCATATGGGTGGAAATATAAGGGATCTCCGCCCAGACAACCATACCGTACTCGTCACACAGATCGTAAAAGTACGCATCGTGCTGATAATGTGCCAGACGGATGGTATTTGCACCCATCTCATCGATCAGCTCCATATCCTCTCTGTGATGCTCCGGCAGAAGGGCGTTTCCCACGCCCCATCTGTCCTGATGGCGCGATACCCCGCGGAGCGGATAAGGCTTTCCATTTAAAATAAATCCACGGTTCGGATCGATCTCAAACGTACGGCAGCCAAACCGGGCACTCACCGAATCGATCACTTCCTCGCCGTACAAAAGTTGTACCTCTGCGGTATACAGATAAGGATCTTTTTTCCCATTCCACAGATGAATGCCCTTTAAGGAAAGCCGTGCTGTTGTCTCTTCGATCGGCAGTGTCTTTGCCAGGACGGTCGTTCCGTCCTGTTCCTGAATCGAATAGCGCAGTGACTGATTTTCTTTGGCATGTCTTACTTCTGTTTTTATCACAACCGTTGCATCGGCTCCCTCCAGTTCCGGTGTCACCAGAAGTCCGGATGTTCCGTCTTTTTCCAGTTCAAAATGAGAATCTTCGACCGCAATGATCTTTACCACGCGGTAGATCCCACCATAGAAAGTAAAATCCGCGTTCTGCGGATAGACATGCTCATTTGCTGAATTATCCACTGCGACAACGATCAGGTTCTCTCCCTCACGAAGTTCGGATAATTCCACACGCCAGGTCGAATAGCCTCCATCATGATGCCCGATCTCTTTGCCGTTTAAGTAGACACTGGCAGAAGAGTTGGTTCCCGCAAATTCAAGATAGTAACGTTTTCCCTCCGGCAGCATAGCCGTATCTAATTTTTTTGCATAGTAGCAGGTTCCACGGTAATAGTCATTGCCGCCATCCTGCCCATCAATGGCATTCCACGTATGAGGCAGATTGACCCAGTACCAGTTTTCCGGCATTTGATCCGGTATCTGCTCTGCCTCCTTGCTGAATGCCCATTTTTCATTCCATTCGATGATCTCCCTCATTTTTTCCCTCCATTTTCTGCCCCTCCAGTCGTTCTGCTTTATAAACAGATTGATTAAAATCAGGATGGTATCGTAACCATCCACAGATATTCTTCTTTCACTCCAAGGCGAAACAGCTCTGCCATCTGCTCGTCATACTCCTCTGTTGGCGCATAATCTTTGAGCATATGTAACAGCCATGCCTCTTTTTCATCCTTTGTTTCGATCTGTTCTGCCTTCTGCGTGATCTGCTCTGCCACTTCAAGCGGCTTCATTTCCTCAGAAAGCGTGATGCCCCAGAGCGGACTCATCAGACCTGCCGCATAATAATATTCGTAATTTCCCGTAATGACGGACTTTTGCATGTTACATTTTATGATAATACTCTGTCTTGCGATTGACGGTACCATAGTGTTTTCCTCCTTTTATGACTCTTTTTTCAGTATACTGTAAAAGGAGAAAATTGTCATCCGCACGCTTTCTACCAGATATGGTAAAAGAAATAATAAAGTGCCCCAAGCGTTTTTCCCAGTGCCATAACGACCATCACACAGGGCAGTCCCTGTTTTAGCCCGATCCTTCGAAACATGATCGGAAATGTATTTAAGATCTCCGCCAGTGCCACTGCGATACAGCCCACAAAAATACCCGCCGATATTCCATAAGCACACAAAAACAATACGCCAAATGGGATGCGGATCTCTAAAAATACTGAGATCAGATTGCCAAGGATCCCTCCTGCGATGATCGCATTTTCAAAATGCATGGTTTCTGCCGCCCGGTTGCATTTTCCGATCATCCTTGGAATCACACCGATGACGATCATAAATGCAAAGGTTCCCGCGGACACGGCAAATCCCGCCGTCAATCCGACCAGACATAAGAAACTCTCTTTAATTAACATCAATGCTGTGTCCCTTTCTTCCTGCATTTTCAATAAATGTCGTGTCAATATCCGTCTCGTACTTACGCATCTCAACCTGGATCGGAGTAGGATCAGGCGTGATCTTCTTTCTTCCCACATGGTTAAAAAAGATCACGATTCCAAGACCCAGTCCAATACAATAACTGACTTCCAGTTCCGACACTCCGCCTGGTCCACTTCCCATGACCTGCAGATAAAATTTGGAAAAGACCTGATTGACCCCGATATCATTGTTAAATGCCATGATCGTAAAGGCAGAACCAAAGAAAACTACCACACACAGCAAAGCAGTTTTGATCGCATTGATCCACTTTGGTTTGACCGGATATGGAATATATTCCACAATAAAATCACTTTCGCCCTCATTGGAAATATCGACATTCGGGTATTCTTCATGGATGAGTTCAATGATCTTTAATACGGAAAAAACCTGCATCTGGTTTTTCTGTTTTCTGACATCGATGGCATCCTGAAACGTATAGATCTTTTTTTGCTTAAGCTGGCGCGGGATTGCCGGATCGGCGCACTCTAACTTTGCGATATCCGACAGCTTCACATGCCGGTCGGTCACGATAGTATTCTTTTCTATTTTTAAATATAATGTTTCATTGCTTACACCCATTTTTCAACACACGCTCCGGCTTCTTTGCAGTTTTTTACCAGCATACTGTCCGCCGGCATCTGACCTTCCTTTAAATTTCTCATATAAAAACAGACACCAAAGACCAGCGCCAGAACGATCAGTCCTACCAGGCACAGTTTGTATTTTTTACAGTTCATTTTTTCTTCCTCCCTGTCTTACTTTTCTTATAGTTTTTCTAAAATTGCGAATATTATGTATGAGATTGCTTTTTCCGGAAAAACATGTTACTTTTTCATAGAATACATTATTTTTGAATGAGGATTTTAAATGGCTGAAACGAAAGAAATTTTATCGCTGGCAGTGGAAACCGGTGAGGCTCTGCTGCGCAATGGTGCGGAAGTGTACCGTGTCGAAGATACGGTCATGCACATCTTAGATGCATATGAGGTTGAAGAATATGATGTTTATGTTTTATCCAATGGTATCTTTGCGAGTGCCAATGAAAATAGAGAAGATGCGTGCAGTATGATCCGGCATATCCCACTGGGCAGCACCCATCTGGGTCGTATTGCGGCATTAAACCAGTTATCCAGAGAGATCTGCTCCCACGACTGTGCCCTGATCGATGCGTGGGTCCGATTAGATGAGTGTAAAAATATTCCTGAAACAAGAGACAAATTCGGCTGGCTCTTCTGTGGCATCGGCTGTGGATGCTTTACCTATCTTTTCGGTGGAACGGTCTACGATAGCATTGCCGCTTTTTTTGCCGGATTTTTATTAAAGGTCTTATTAAAACTTTTAAGCAGCGGAAAATCTTCGCGCTTTATCGTAAATATTCTGGGAAGTGCCTTTGTGACCTGCTTCAGCTTGTTTTTCTATTCACTTGGACTTCCTCTCCTGTACGATAAGACCATCATCGGTTCGATCATGCCCCTGGTGCCAGGTATCGCCCTTACCACATCGATCCGTGACTTTTTCAACGGCGATTACCTCTCCGGTGCCATCCATATGATCGATGCCATCCTGACTGCTTTTTGTATCGCGGTCGGTGTCGGTACCGTTATGACGATTTATCATCTGCTGATGGGAGGAGCATTATTATGATAGTGGTTCAGTTTGTTGTCAGTTTGATGGCAACTTTATCCTTTGCCGTTCTATTTTCGGCACCCAAAAAAGAATTATTTTTCTGTGGACTGACCGGTGCGGTCGGTTGGATCGTTTATCTGATCTTTTTAGATCATAATGCGAGTATTCCCATCGCAAATCTGATCGCAACCTTCGCCCTTACCCTGATCTCAAGGGTGATCGCCTCGGTACGAAAAAATCCGGTGACCCTTTATCTGATCACCGGCATCTTTCCGATCGTTCCCGGAGCGGGAATCTATTACACGTCCTATTATTTTATTATGAACGATATGGAGCAGTTTTCCAATTACGGCATGCAGACCATCAAGGTTGCAGGTGCCATCGTTCTTGGGACCGTCTTCGGTTTTGCCCTGCCCCAGGCATGGTTTAACGCATTAGGGAAACGCCGCGATCTGCGGCGGTAGCTCCCTGCCTTTCGCATTCATCTCCCGAAATTTTTTATAATTTATGGAATCGTCGTCCCAATCTTCTTATCCAATCTCCATTGTGGTGCCGTTCCATCATCCGCATAATACTCGTCCATTGCCGTGATCTTATCATCTGTGATCTGAATGAACGAAGTTACATGAAAAGAAATGCTTCTGTCTTTGGGATAAATATGTGTAACTGTGATGATCAGATCATTCACCGCTTCTATTCTCTCTACCATTCCATCCCATTCTCCGGGATATTCGCAATTTGCAATGATAAATTCATCTACATTAAAATGTTCATTGGTGCAATGCCAGTTTACATAGGCATCCTTATGGAAATAATTTCTGATCTTTTTCTCATCCTGCGCAAGAACATCTTTCCAAAATTCTTTTATATTCATATTGTCTTACCTCCACAAGCTTTGATTACACTATTGTATCATAAAAACAAGTGCAATGTATGTTACATACTCTGATTTAATTCAGCACAGACGAATATATCTACTTATTCTTTTCTATATCTGAGCGGAGGCACACCATACGTCTTTTTAAAGCTTCTGATAAAATAGCTCACATTCTGGTATCCGCTCTGCATTGCTATTTCTGTAACAGGAAGTGTCGTATCCTGTAGCAGCTGCCTGGCATATTCTAATCGCAGATGATTTACATACTGTGACAGGGTAATATGAAAATGCTCCTTAAAATATCTGGATATATATTTTTCTGATAGATGGAACTGCGCACCAAACTTATTGAGTGATATCTTCGTCGTGAAATTTTGTTGTATATATGAGATCATCTCTTTTTCCATCATAGTTCTGCCATTCGTATCATTATTAATGATAAAGTCCTTCTGCCACATTCTTTGTATAAATTGTAACAGTTTCATTTTTGTCTCGATCTGTGCATCTAACTTTTGTTTATTGTTATTATTTTTCATGGAATAAATGTCGATCAGGCTCTCACATATATCCTTTATTACATCCCCAATCTGTGGCATTATCATATATTTACCATTATTCAAAGGTTCCACTATCGTATCATCATATAAATCATCCATCTGGAATGCTATATATCTGAGTGGGAAAAGAAAGGTATAGTAATCCACATCTCCTGTTTGTGAACCCATAAAATGCAGATTTCCCGGTGACACAACAAAGGCTTCTCCTGAATTTCCAACATAACTCTCTCCTGAGATATTTACATTCAGGAAACCTGTTTTTACATATATAATTTCAAGTTCATTGTGCCAATGTACCGGTATCTGAAAGGCACGACCCACATCTTTTATATGATAAATGCTAAATGGATCCTCCTTCGTACCATGTGGCCTGTTCTCCTTTAATTCAAAATACATTCTATGCTCCTATGACTCCAAAAGACTCTTATTTTTCCATTTCCCGCTCTTCCATCTAAGTACCATTCCTACAGCTCTTGCACACTCATCACCTGCCATCGCAATATATGCTCCCACTGCCAAAAGCCCTAAATGGATTCCAAGAAAATACGTGCCGCCCACTGCAAACAGGTACATAAATATTGCCCCCATTACAACAGGGAAAAGTGCATCCCCACTGGTCTTTAGTGCCTGTCCATACACCAGATTGGTCACACGTCCAAATTCAAGAAAGATATCCACGATCAGAAGCTTTTCTACCAGTTTTATCATCTGCACATCATCCGTAAATATGTGGATGATAAATTGTCCGAGCACAGCAAAGGTCACAGAAAAACAGGTTGCTGTTATAAGTCCATATATGACAGCCTTGCGTGTACCCTTATCGCACTCATCATATTCCTTTGCGCCAATTCTCCATCCCGTCATAATGGCATTTGCCTGGGCAAGCGCAGCTCCAACACAATATGAAAAATTCGCTATCTGCATCGTATAAGAGCGGGCTGCCACATTCATTCCATTTGCATCCATCTGGTTCATAAAGCGCACTATGAGTGTCATTGCCACATTATAAAGTGCCGTCTCACAGGCTGATGGGAAGCCTATTTTTATGATCTGTCCAAGTATCTTTCCTGCGGACATACGCTCCGGACTTTGCTTTGCCTTGATAAGCACAGCTCCCATAGCTGCTACAATAATCAAGTTTACCACTCGTGAGATCACTGTGGCAACAGCTACTCCCATTACCCCCCAGTTAAGCACAAACAGGAATACCGAGTTAAGCACTATATTAAGTACGTTTCCAACGATCGTTCCGATCAGTGAATGTTTCGTGTATCCAAATACTCTCAGATAACTGGAAAAAATAGGGATAAGTGCATTTAAAAAGCAGGCACCGCCTACAATCTTAAGGTATATCTCTGCCGGCTCCTGTAATGCCGGTGCAATGCTTACTATCCGGAGTATCTTCCCTGAAAATGCAGCCAGAAAAACAGACATAAGTATTCCAATCACGGCATTAAATGCCAGCCCAAGCTGTCTTGCCTGATATGCGATCCCAGTTCTTCCAGCCCCGATATTTTGTGTCATGACTGCCACCATTCCCGAAGATATCACCCCGAACATAATGATAAAGACACCTATGTATGTATTTGCTGTACCTACTGCTCCAACTGCCTGATCACTGACTGACGATAACATCAATGTATCGACCATTCCGGATAACATATAAAATAGTGTCTCAAAGCATATCGGAACAAATAATTGTGTTAATGTTTTTCTCTCAGCTGCCATGTGTATTCTCCTCATATATCCAATATAACATATATCAATAATACGCCATAGCTGTCACTTTTTCTTGTATTATATCCTGCAAAAATTGCACTTTTTCTACTTTCTCCTCAACTTAAACTTTCCACTTTGTTCTTTTTTATTTTCTTTAAAAATACATATCCCACCAGGCACGCGATAAACTCTGTGATCGGAAATGCCCACCAGATCAGCGAAACTCCCATCTGACCATTTCTGACAAAGATGGAAAAAATTCCTGCTAACGGCAATATGAGTACAAGCTGTCTGAGCAGTGAGATCACCAGTGACTCGATACCGCCTTCCAGTGCCTGATAGATACCCTGAAATGCCACATTGATCCCTGCAAAAATAAAACTGATCGAGATGATCCTCATGGCACTGATAAAATATTCTCTTGACTGCCCGGCATTAAATAATGTCGCAAATGCACCCGGAAAAATTTCTGTAATCAGAATCCCAAAGAGCATCAACACTGCTGTATCAATGAGGCCATATCTGATCCCGTCTTTGATCCTCTTTTTGCTTCCCATTCCATATGCAAAAGCTATGATCGGTGTGATCGCATCCCTAAGGCCAAAGGCAAGGAACAATACAAACTGCTGTACTTTATAGAACAATCCATATGCAGTCTGTGCGGAAGGACTGAATTTCAAAATCAGATTCATCACATATACCATGATAGACATAAGTGCCTGTGCAATGATCGCCGGAAGTCCGATCGCATAGATTTCTTTTATCGTTCTTGCATCCGGTTTCATGTATTTCACACCATGCTCAAATTCCTTATTTAATTTCAGATGAAAAATAAATAACAATGCTGCAGATACCACCTGTCCGATTACCGTTGCATACGCAGCACCTTTTACTCCCATTTCAGGAACAGGTCCAATACCATAAATCATAATTGGGTCAAGCATAATATTCACCACTGCGCCTACTACCTGACCGATCGTAGAATACAGGGAACGTCCTGTTGCCTGTAAGAGTTTTTCAAATAATGAAAAGAAAATAATTCCAAAGGAAATCACACAGCATATTCTTAAGTAGTCTGTTCCCATTGATATAACTTCAGGGTCAATGGTCTGTGATGAAATATATGCTCTTACTCCAAAAATCCCAAACACCAGGCACACCACATAAATAATCACCCCAAGAAATACGCTGTTTCCTGCCACCTTTGCAGCCTTTTTACGATCTCCCTGTCCAAGTGTTCTTGCAAGAAGTGCATTTGTTCCCACACCTGTTCCGATGCCAACTGCTACCATAAGCATCTGAACCGGAAATACCAGTGTAAGTGCATTAAGTGCCGCCTCACTTCCTGATCTCATGTTTCCAACAAAGGCACTGTCTACAATGTTGTAAACCGCCTGCAATGCCATAGATAAGATCATCGGTATTCCCATCTGAACCATGAGCTTACTTACCGGCATCTCCTTCATTTTGTTGCTTTTTTCCATTTTAATTCTCCTCATATGATAATTTTAAAAACAAAAAAACGAGCAGCAAAACTGGATTTACGCTAGTTTGCTACTCGTTCGAAAATTATTATATTTCTGATTTAAAAAAAGTCAAATGCAAAAAATCTTTTTTACACTGCAAATCCGGAAAATGACAGCTCCGCGCCATCCGCAACCCTGCTGCAAATATTGACTGCTCTTCCCATCACCCCGGAAAACTCGTCATCTTTCGTGATCACTTTCATATAGGTGTGCTCCTGATTGATCTCAACGCTCTCCACATCCTCGATCTCTCTCATCTCACGTTCCACTTCTTCTGCCTGTGCCTCTGTCAGCTTTTTTGACAAATGATAATATCTTCCCATCATGACCTCCATTTCCGGACGTTCGCATCGTCCGTCTAATATAACATTGGTTAGTCTTTTCTAATCATCTATATTATACCTCTGCCTGACAGAAATGGCGCACCTGTAAGTGAGATTATTTATCATCAGACGTTTTTTTCTCGTCCAGCATCTCTTCCATGGTATGCCAGCCGAGCACCGCACATTTTACACGGGCAGGCATATGTGAAATGTCCTGAAGAGAAGATGCTTCTTCTAACTGTTCGATCTCCTCGGGTGTCGCCTCGCCGTGGATCATTTTCAGGAAAAGATCCGAGAGCTTTAATGCCTCCTCTTTTGTCTTTCCAATGATAAGGTCTAACATCATATCTGCGGAAGCCTGTGAGACGGCGCATCCGCTTCCCGCAAACGCTCCATCTGTGATCTTTCCATCCTCCACTTTAAGCTGGAGGACAATGTCATCCCCACAACTTGGATTGACCCCCTCCAACGCAAGGTTTGCATCCTTTAAAACCTGCTTGTGCAAAGGATGCAGGTTGTGCTCCGTCAGAATCGTATTGTAAAAACTTCTACTCTCCATATCCCATCCTCCTTCGAACGCCTGCGAGACAATCTAAGAAACGCTCGATATCTTTTTCGTCATTATAAAATGCAAGACTGGCGCGCGCAGATGCCAGTACACCGAGATGTTTTAACAAGGGCTGTGCACAGTGGTGTCCTGCGCGGACGGCGATCTGGCTGTCATCTAAAATAGAAGCAATGTCGTGCGGATGCACCCCATCGATCACAAAACTTAAGATACCGCCATGTTCCTTTGGTCTTGTACTTCCTAAAATGTGCACATATGGAATCTGGCTCATACCGTCAAACAACATTTTGGTGAGTTCTGCCTCTCTCTTTTGGATCGTTTTTATGCCGATCTCTTTCCTATAATCAATCGCAGCGGCAAGTCCGACGGCTCCGGCTCCGTTGACCGTTCCTGCCTCAAATTTATGCGGAAGCTCAGCGTAAGTTGCACCCTCTCTTGTCACAGTCTCGATCATCTCCCCGCCGGTCAAAAATGGCGGCATTTCTTCCAACAGTTTTTCTTTTCCATAGAGCACGCCGATGCCCATCGGTGCCATCATCTTGTGTCCGGAAAATGCCAGAAAATCTGCATCCAGTGCCGTGACATCCACCGTTTCATGTAAAACTGCCTGCGCAGCATCCACCAGCACCACACCGCCTTTTTCATGCACCAGCTTTATGATCTTTTCGACCGGATTTCGTCTGCCGAGCACATTCGAAACCAATCCTACCGCTGCAAATTTTGTCTTTTCATTGATCGCATTTTTGATCGCTTCATCTTTATTTCATCCTTCCTTTCACTGCTATTTATGCTGGCACCCTGTGTTCTTCTTTTAACCATTCTACTTCATCATAAATTGTCTCAGCAAATGGTCTTGTCCGGTAACCCAGTTCTCTCTTTGCTTTGCTGCTGTCATATGCATTATTTCGCACTAAGTTGTATAGCATTAATTCAGTTATCAATGGATCCTTGTTTGTCAGTTTTCCAATTGTCTCACTTACTTTTACAATGATCCTTGTCAATGGCATTGGAAGAATTATTTTCGCCATTTTCACACCACTTGCATGACTGATATGAGCAAACATATCTTTCATCCAGACAACATCATTGCCCAATATATAGCCTTCTCCAATTTTCCCCCTATCTACCGCAGCTATTGTTCCTGCTGCTAAATCCCTTACATCTACTGAATTGAACGAACCCGGAAATCCAACCTTATTTCCCCCATTACAATACTGTTCAATAAAAGTCGATACCGGTCCACCGGCATAATCATTCGGTCCACATATACCTGTAGGGTATACTATGCATGCCTTTAATCCTTTTTCTTTTACTGCATCAAATACTAACTGTGTTGCCATGGCTTTTGTTTTTCCGTAATATCCAACTATTTTATCCAAATCAAATTTTTCCGGCTCTCTCATAAGCTGCCCGTGCGGAAGCTCTGCCACCGTTCCTGTCGAACTGACATATACAAGTTTTTCCACGTTTTTTTTCAAGCAGAAATCAATAATATTTTGCGTTCCCTCAACATTAACCCGATACACTAATTTACTTGGTTCTTCCTTTAAATACACAATACTTGCGCAGTGAATACAGACAACCTGTTCCTTTTCCACATCAAAAAATTTTTCCAAAGAGGTCTTATCTGTCAAGTCACCATATACGATTTCTACTCCTTTTGGAATGTGCCTTACAGCCTTATCCCCTTTCAGTACAAGTCCCCGCACTCGGCACCCTTTTTCAACTAACTGCTTGGCAATATTATTTCCAAGAAACCCAGCCACACCTGTCAATAAATAGACTCTGCCATCCTCCATCCTGATGATCCTCCTTTTTTCCTGTTCTCTGCATACCTTAACAAAGGAAGATAAACGCAACATAAACTTTTTTAAATTATTTTAAAAAATAATAGTAACAGAGGTTCCCTTTCCCAATATACTTTCCACCCGTATATTTCCCCCGCTAAGTTCCACAATGCGCTTGACGATAGGCAGTCCCATACCAAATCCACTGGTTTCGTGGGACGCATCCCCCTGATAATAACGTTCGAACAAATGCAGCTTTGTCTGTTCATCCATCCCCTGGCCCTCATCCTTCACAATAATCCGAAGTTCATCCGCCGTAACCTTTCCTTCTATAAAGACGCAAGTTTCTTCTGATGAATATTTTCTGGCATTATCCAAAAGATTTACCCAGACCTCCTTCATTAATTCCTCATTGCCATAGAATTTCATTTCTGGCAGTCTGGCTTCAAGCTGAATATTTTTTTCTTCAAAAGATGGCAGTAGAAGTATCGCGCAGTCACGAATTTGAGAATCAAGCCGAAACTCTTCTTTTTTCCGAAGCACTTCCATATGATCCAGTTTTGATAACAGCAGCGTATTTTGTGATAACTGCGCCAGTCTCCCGGCTTCCCCTGCCATGACATTCAGATATTCTTTTTCCTCTTCTCTTGGGATTTCATTATTCAGCAGATATTCCGCCATTCCCTTTATTGAGTGGATCGGTGTCTTAAATTCATGTGAAAAATCTTTCATAAATTGTTTCTGCTGCTCATCTGCATTTTTTAGTTCTTTTACCATCTGGTTAAAATTCTCATATATGACTTTATATTCACCAGAATTTTTCAGTGAAATCTCCACATCTAATTTTCCGTTTGCCACATCCTCCATTCCATTTAAAAGTTTTTCCATTCTGTGGTACAACATTATTGAAATTATCGCAATTACTACTCCACATAAAGATCCCATAATCTGATAAATTGCCACACTCGAGATAAACACATTGTCAATTGCATGACCGTAATAATAATACCTGACCGCCATTGTAAGCAAATATGACACAACGGAAAAAAAAGTGACAATAAACGCTAATACGATTGCCCAGCGAATGGTTCCTATTTTTTTCTTTCTTTTTGCTCCATTACTCATTCAGTTCTCCTCTGTATCCCAATCCACGAATCGTAACGATTTCAAATTCTTTCCAATCTGCAAATTTCTTTCTCAAACGATTGATATGTGTTCTTATAGTTGTCTCATCTGAATTTGAATCATATCCCCAGATATCATCTAAAATCTGAGATACCGTAAAAATTTTATTTGGGTATGAAAGCAATTTAAAAAGTAATTCAAATTCCTTTTTCGGCAATGTTATCTTCTCTTCCCCTCTTACTACCATGTTGAAATCCTCACTGATCACCACATCTCCAATGATAATCTGTTTCTCATTGCTTATCTTTGTCCTCCGAAGCAATGCTCTTATCCGCCACTGTAATTCCTCATAGTTAACCGGCTTCGTCATATAATCATCAATTCCAATGGCAAATCCTGTTTTTTTGTCCTGCCATTCTTTTTTTGCTGTTAAAAAAAGAACCGGTGTGATCTTATCCATCACCCGAAACTGCTCCACAAATTCATATCCATTCATCTTTGGCATCATAACATCTGCAATGATCAAATCTACTGACTGATGTTCCAACAGCTCCATTGCTTCCATTCCATTCGATGCTTCTACTACCTGATATTCGTTTCTTAAATGCAGTTTTGTCACCAATCTTACACTACTATCATCTTCAATAATCAATACCGTCACCATATTCTCTCCTGTAAAGCAAAACTTGGCACCAGAAATATCTGATACCAAGTTTCCCATTCCGTTATTTTATCATTTACAATGAATATCTTCCCGAATCCAGAACTTTTCTTCTTCCATCCGGTAAAATTACCTCTGCATGTGTGTTTGATGGAATTTCAAACTCATATGTAACCTTATTACCATCATATTTCCATCCACTTACAATTCTGCCATATGGCGACTGATATAAAGCCTTCGCATAGCCCAGGGATTTATCAGGATGCGGACAGATTCTGATTTTTCCATCTGAAATCTGTATTCCGCATACGCCATCCAGGATCCATCCACATATTGCGCCATAAGAATAATGGTTTAATGAAGCCTTTACCTCGCCCTTTTCATTAATACCATCCCATGTTTCCCAGATCGTTGTAGCTCCTTTTTTCACCTCATAAAGCCAGCCCGGTCTTGTATCCTGCAGCAACAGCTTATATGCAGTATCCTCATATCCGTAATCACACAGTACTCTTGTCAGATTCTGGGTAGATAAAAATCCGGTATTTAAATGATAGCCACATTTCTTTACCAGTTCATCCAGATCGGCCGCTGCTTTTTTTGCTTCCTCTTTCTCCAAAAGTCCAAACGCAAGTGCCCTCACGTAGTCAGCCTGTCTGTCTGAGGATATCTTTCCATCCTCCGTTGCTATAAAACGCCATGCCTTCTTTGCCATCTCCGCTGTTTTACTGTAATAAGCGGCGTCATCTTCTTTTCCGAGAATAGCTGCGATCTCTGCCAACATCCGTCCTGAATATGCAAAAAATGCTGTGGCAACCTTGCCCTGTGGTGTGCGCATAGCGGAAGTACTTTCCACATCAGGCTCGCACCATTCACCATAGTCGATTCCTGTTTCTATCGTATATCTGCGGTATGGATTTCTCTTAAACCTCTTTACAGGATTCACAGGCAGCTTTTTTGCACGCTCTTCAAGAAATGCATACCACTTCTTCATCATCTCATAATTTTCGGATAAAATCCTTGTATCACCATACCGACTGTACATCTCATATGGAACAATGATGCATGCATCCCCCCAGCCTACGGAACCGGCAAGAAGTCCCGAGAAAAAAGACGGATTGTTATTCTTTGGTGCAATATTTGCAATTTTTCCATCATCAAACTGGGATACTCTGCACTCTGCGAGCCATTTCCGCATTACCGGGTAAGCATCCATAAGATACAGTCCTGTATGGGCAAATACTCCCATATCCCCTGTCCAGGCAGCACGCTCTCTCGTGGGACAGTCGGTAGGGACATCACAAAAGTTCGATTTCTGGCTCCAGATACTGTTTTGCACCAATCTGTTAACAGCATCATTTCCACATTCAAAAGTTGTCAGTGTATCCATCTTTGAATATACTGCGATCGCTGTAAATGACGCATCTGAGAGGTCAATCACTGTATCAACCTTCGCATATCTGAATCCCCATATAGAGAACTTTGTCTTATAGTGATTTTCTCCCTCTGCACATGTATATACAACCTGCTGCTTCGTGCCACCTTCCTTGTGGCGCTTTCTGTCCTGAAAATTTTCCTGCGTAAAATTTCCATTTTCATCTAAAGTCTCTCCATGTGTCAGGACAATCGTATCTCCCTCATGTGCATGAAGTGTAAACTCTACATATCCTGCAAGATTCTGTCCATAATCTATCACCGTCTCCCCGTTTGGTGTCGTTATAATCTTCCCCTTAAAATGCTCCATTTCACATACCGGAACACAATCAGAACATATCAGCTGATCAAAGGAAAAATCTTCCACCTTTACCGCATGGTACCCTGACACCACAGCCAGTCTTACATCAACAACCTCTCCCTGCTGCATGTCGTTTTCACGTATAGAGCCATTTTGTGATGCCTCCCAGTTCTCATCAGAAACACAGACTGCCACTCCATCTATCTCAAGCTGAAACAGCAGAGCAATATCTGTGCCGTAAATATTCCTGTCTCCATCTACTCCGGAGACACTTCTGTACCAGCCATCACCAAGGATCACTTCCACTTCATTTCTGCCCTCACATAAAAGCCCTGACACATCATAGGTCTGATATGCAAGCCTCTTATCATAATTATAGCTGCCCGGTGCAAGCACAAAATCGCCAACTCTTTTTCCATTCATCCAGATTTCATATAAACCATGGGCAGTTACATACAATCTTGCATTTTTGTTCAGACTTTCCGCCTCACATTGAAAGGTTGTTCTTAAATAACTTGCTGGTTTGTGCGCTTCCGGTTCACATTGAAGCTCTGGATTTATCCATTTTGCTTTCCAGTCCGACTTATCTAACAGACCCATTTCAAAAAAAGCTTCCTCGCTCCACTCACCAGCTTCATCCTTTTCGTCCCATAGACGTATCTTCCAGAATATACGCTGTCTGCTTTTTAGCTCCAAAAGACAACTTGCATGCATGCAATCGGACTCTACCCGGCTGCTGTCCCAAACCACACCATTTTCATCCATAGCCACGATCTCATATGCGGTCTGTCTCTTGCCGGCTGCACAGTTCCATGACAGATATGGTTCTCTGATATCTATTCCTACTGGATTTGTCATATGTTCTGTTTTTAAATTAATTGCTCGCATAATTTTTCCTCTGGTATATTTAAACTGTTCCAACGTGTTCATTCAGAAATTTGGCAGATGCCTCAAATGATTTTATTGGCGACTTATCTATCCAGTTTTTGTGACTTTCCAACACTATCGCTTCCACGCCAAATGACAATGCTTGCCCACATAAGGCTTCAAGGTTCATGTTGCCATATCCAAGTTCACAGCTGTCTGACTTAAGAATCGGTGTCATCATAGGCTTTGTAAGCTTTGTACCCCTGTCATTAATATGGTACAGCTTCATTCTGCTGCCCAGCATTTTCATAACGTCCAGCGCACACACACCAGCCTCTGTCGGCCAGTAGGAATCAAACTCAAACCCTACATACTCCGGGTCTGTATTTGCGATGATATATTCATACGCATTCTGTCTGCCATCCACCTTCTGAAATTCATAATTATGATTGTGATATAAGAGACTGATACCCTCTGTTTTCAGTTTTTTTCCGGCTTCATTGAGCCTTTTACACAAGTCTGTAACCTGCGTTTTATTGCGGTAATCAAAGCGGTACATTCCTGTGATAACAACATTTGTGGTATTGTATTTCTCTGCTTCCCGCACTGTTTCGGCAAGCTCTCTTTCTATACCACCTAAGTCCTTATGCAGACTGACAACAGAAAGTCCTGCCTCTTTCACCAGCTTTGCCCAGTCAAGATTACCTCCTTTTCCTGTAGGCATGCCCGCAGCCTTTGTGAGCATCCGCACCATAAATGGGGTAGGATTAACCATAAAACTGTTTAATTCGATTCCATTGTACCCGGCATTTACCATTGCCTGTAATGTTTCTCTTGCCTTTGCTTCACTGCCTGTCACTGTTCCCAGCATAATCTGTTGTACTGCTTTGATCGCCATGAATTTTCTCCCTGTCTTTCTTAATCTTACAAACTTTCTACAAACTGAATCTGACCTTCAGTAATTCCATTTTCGTTAAATGAGTCCACCCTCACATAATAGGATTTTCCCTCAACAAGAGCTCCTATTCTCTTTTTTGTATCATATGTCAGATAGCTGTGATACAGCTTATCCGGTTCAAGTCCCCAGAGGATATTATATCCTGTAGTATCATCTGCAGCTTCTTTCTCCTGTAAATTAATTACAACCTCCATGTCTATTCCAGAAATTCTTTCAGCTTCGTATGAGGCCTGTTCCGGCAAGTCACCTTTACCTTTACCAAACACTCTGAGTCCACTGATACACGGTCTTTGCTCGTAAGGCACTTTCATGTTTGACAGTTTTAGATAGCGAACCTCTATGCCGTTCTCATACATCAAGAAATCATGGCTCAAATCCGTGTCAGCTTTCGTCTTGTCTTCTAACACAAAGAAATGTTCTCCATCCACAGACCCCTCTAAAAGGTACTGGATAACAATATCCGCTTCCTCTATATATCTCGCCTGCGTTGTCCCCCTAATCTGTCCTGGAACAGGGATTCGTATGTCGTCATCTGCAAAATTAATCTGAATGGCATGCACATCCATAGCTTTTCCCAAATCCATCATAAGCCACTCTTGTCGATCAGATGCCAAAGCCTGCCACCAGTTTTGCACGTTTTCATTCGCTGCAAGCTGTGGTACATGCCCCTCTGTACATGATGATGCTGTCATTTTCTTATTATATGATAAGAGCATCCAGTCTGGATTTGCCCATATATCCTGTTCTTTTTCATCAGACACGCCAATCGGCCAATCTCCATATCTCTGATTACAGCACAGTTCCCCTTCCTCATCATATGCAGCCTTCCAAATGCCGACTCTTCTCTCAAAATCATGGTTTACGCTGATTCGCATCGTAGCTGCATGCCACAGATTTCCCTTATAATCCTCCATAGTTGAACCATGACCAGCTCCTGGCATAAATCCTCCCGGGTGATATGAGTATGGATTATTTTTTGCCGGTACAAATGGACCAAGCGGGCTGTCTGAAATATATACCCCATCTCCATATGTATTATACTGTGTACCAGCAAAAGCATACTGCAAATAATATCTGCCATCATGCTTATCCATCCAGGCGCCCTCAACATATGGCTTATTTGTAAACATCCCTTTAATCATAGGAATATACATGGCCGGGATCTGCTCTATAGGAGTGCCTTGTGACTTTATAAAATTTTCAAAGTAAGCTTCTACCTCTTCCTCTGAGCGTGGGAGCTTGCTATTATCATCACCGACTCTCTCATATCCATGCTTTTCAGGATTAGCATATATAAGCTCTTTTTTCTCTCCCTTGGGTTTCATTTTCTGAGGGTCAAGCTCCACTCCCCAGACAGGAGTCTCATTGGAACACCCCCAGTAAAAATAAACTTTTCCATCATCATCCACAAACAGATTCGGATCCCAGAAATCAAAGGTTCCCTCTATCTTCTCATAGGGACCGTTTAAGATATCCTTTGTGCGGTATCTGTCACATTTTTCTCCTTTTTTGGAAGCACAGTAGTAAACATATTCTCCCATCACACGCACATCCGGCGCATAATCATACAATGGAAGCTCTGATGGGAGTTTATGGTTTTCCCATTTTACCAAATCATCTGAAACCCACACGCCAAGCGTCATGGATGCAAATATATAATATCTGCCCTTAAAGGTTATCATTGAGGGGTCAGCTGCTTCACGGCAAATGGAAATCCTGCTTTTTCTCTGATCCGCATTAAACTGATATCTGTAATTTATATTGACCGGATTACAATAATACCTCATATACTTCCTCCCAGGTTACACTTGTCCCAGAAAATAAAGGCTTTTTTTGGGCATACGCTTCATGGTTGCTCTGTCTACTGCTATAAGACCAAACTTCATTGAAAAGCCCTTCTGCCACTCAAAATTGTCCATTAGTGACCAGTGGCAGTATCCTATCACTGGTATATGATCAGCGATGCATGCAGCCACTCCCTTTGTTGCCTCATCAATAAATGCAACTCTTCTGGTATCATCCTCTGTTGCGATGCCATTCTCTGTAACCATGATCGGCATATCTTTTTTTCCAGCATTTGTAAACTCATCATGTACTCTTCTAATGACATGTTCCAATGCCTGTGGATAAAATTCATAATCCATCTGGGTAGTCTCAGCTCCCTTAGGAACCGGACAAATTCCGTCTGCTCCGATAAGGCTTCTGGTGTAGTTTTGAAGTCCGAAAAAGTCATCATCTTTTATGTATGGCAGGTAATGCACAAATTCTTCCTCCCACTCATGCCTTGCCACTTCATCCCCGCCATTCACAGCCTGGATATCATGAAGTGACAATGACAGTCCTATCAGAAGTTCCGGATGAACCTTTTTCATTGCCGCTTTTGCCGCCTGATGTGCACGCATCACAAGGATATCTCCCTCTGGAGTTCTTGCACTCACAAAATTTTGTGGTTTACTTGTCCCGAATACTTTTTTATTCTCAAATTTCTGCCAGAACATGTTTTTCAACATTTTATTAAAATTCATGCCAACCTGAGCGGTGCCTTCCATGTCCTTATCTTTTTTACTCTTTTTTCCTTCCTTGCGCTTTGCCATCATCTGGCGTTTGTAACGTTCTGCAATTGCAGCTACCTGAAGTCCCATATTGGCTTCATTGATTGTGATAACATAATGCATGAGGTCTCCAAGCTTTTCTGCCACATATGCGCAGTATCTTGCAAAATACTTTACGGTTGTCTCACTTTCCCATCCACCTTTTTGTATCAGCCATACCGGAGATGTAAAATGCATCATGGTGACAACCGGCTCTATTCCATTGTCTCTGCAGCATTTGAGCACCTTTTTGTAATGCTCTGTTTGTGTCTCGTCAAATTTTCCTTCTTCCGGCTCTATACGCGCCCACTCTATGGAAAAACGATACGTGTTAAGACCTGCCTCCGCCATCAGGCGGATATCCTCCTCATAGCGGTTATAGTGGTCAACTGCATTCAGTGATGGTTCATTAAAGTTTGTATGCTTCAAATGCTCCATTGCCCAATAATCGCTGTGTATATTGTTGCCTTCTACCTGGTGCGCCGCCGTTGACGCACCAATCATAAATTTATCTGGAAATCTGCTCATTTTATCTGACCTCATTTCACTTACTTCTTTTTGATTCTTCCAAGTGCTGCTGCAAGCATTTTCGCCTGCTCTCCCTCAGCATCGATTCCACCCTGTGCCAAAAGCTTCTTAAGCGGCTGTCTGGCAATCATAGCCATCATTGCTTTTGGTATTTTTACATTCTTACCCATACCACCGGCCACTGAGCCCTGCATCTGTTTCATCATCTGCGCAAGAAGTGCCGCCCCCTCTTCTGTTGCCTGAATTTCTGCCATTGTGCTGTTTAATGAGAGATACTCTCCCTCTTCGCTTACCGGTTCTTCCTTCGGCTCTTCAAACCAGTTGTGAACCTTTGTGGCATCCATAAAATAGGCAGGATTTGGTTCGCTGACCTTTTTGATTGTCATTTCGTCACTTAATGCTTCATTATCTGCGCAAACGGCTTTTATAACGTGCTCTCCTCGAATCGGAACCTCAAATTTGAAGATATGATCACCTTCCTGTTCTCCAAAAAGTTTTCCATCTACATAAAGAGCAATTTTTCTCTGGTTCGAGTACACTTTCACCTCGGTGACCGGCTCTATGCGGTCTGCGTACCTTCTTCCACAGAGATGTACAAAGGCTTCGTCGCTCCACCATGCCTTGTAGATATAAAAGGCATCCTTTTTTTCTTTCCTGTCAAAGGTAACAAGCCCCTTGTGATTTTTACCAGGGTCGCCTGCCTCATCCCGTCCGGCTGCCGCAAACTCAAACATATTCCATACATACGTGCCCCACAGGTATGGTCTTTTGGAAATCATCTCAAGCATATGCTCATGATACACTGCCATATAGCTTTCTGTATAATCACCTTTCTGCGGCTTTGGTGACTGCAATGTAATTACAGAATCTGCACCATACTCAGTCAGTCCGATCACTGTATCCGGATGTTCTTTGTGGAACTGGTCAAAAAATGTATCATTGTCCTCCATCTCCCCCACATACCATCCATAGTAGAGATTATAACCCCTAATATCAGGAAGGCTTACAAGCGGGCTGTCTGTCTCAAGCATAAACAGATTTGCCATTGCAGATACCCGGCTCTTATCCATTCTGTGAATTAAATCGTTTAAGATTCTGTGATTTTCCAATAAATCCTCTGTCACACCCTGCAGCGATATCTCATTCGAGATTGCCCAGCAAATAATGGAAGCATGATTATAGTTCTGGACAATCAGCTCCTTCATCTGGGAAATTGTATTCTCTCCTCCTCCGTCCATATGTACTGTGATATATGGTATCTCAGCCCATGCTACGATTCCTTTTTCATCACACAAATCGTAGAAGTACTGGTCATGCTGATAATGTGCAAGCCGGATGGAGTTCGCTCCCAATGATAATATCAGTTCCATGTCTTCCTCATGCATCTCTTTTGTGAGGGCATTTCCAACACCAAGCCTGTCCTGATGACGGGAAACCCCTCTGAGCGGGTAACTTTCTCCATTCAGGAAAAATCCCCTTTCCGGATCAAAGGAATAACTTCGGCATCCAAATTTTGTTGTCACTTCATCTATTACTTCGCCGTTTTTCTTAAGGTCTGCCGTCGCTTTGTATAAAAATGGATCTTTTAATCCATTCCACAGATGCGGATGATCAATGATAAGCTTTCCTGTAAAATGTCTGACTCCATAAAGTGCGCTCTCCTCATACAGTGTCTGGGTATCATCTTCCGGAATATCAAGTGTTACACTCTGCGAACCCAAATCCCCATCCACTACGACACGAACCTCATCTGCGTCACCACGTACATATGCGTCAAACTGAACTTCCGCGCTGCCATCCTCCTTTATCTCCGGTGTCACATAAAAACCTTTTCCACCATAATAATCAAGGTCAAAATGGCTTTCCGGCACCGTGACAAGCTTCACATCCCTGTATAAGCCGCCATAAAATGTAAAGTCCGCTTTCTGTGGATATACATGGTCATTTGGTGAATTGTCCACCTTAATTTGAAGTTCATTTTCATCCAAAAGCTCCCCTGTCAGGTTCACGCGATAGGTAGAATAGCCCCCATCATGTGATGCAAGTAATTTTCCATTCAGACTTACCTTTGATGATGAATTTGCCCCGTTGATTTCAAGATATAGCTGTTCTCCACTTTTAAGTTCCGGTTTTGCAAATTTCTTTGTGTAAGTACATTCACCTCTGTAATAATCGGATGCGCTCTGTCCATCCACTGCATTCCAGGTATGCGGAAGAGTCACTTTTTCAGTGACTCCTTCCTTTTCAAACACATAATTATCATGAAACAAGATTGTTTTTCTCATATTTTACACGTACTCCTTTATTGTTTCTTCTTTCATCTCTTTCATCTCTTTCTTCTTTATCTCAATTCTCTTCTGTACTTCAACCATTTCTTCCTTTGTAAGCTTGCAATTCTTCATTGCAATAAGGGTCACAACCCATCCAATTAATGGCAATCCAAAATATACTATCATTGTCACTGCAAAAATAGGTGTTGTGAGTAATTCATTTGGCTGAGGCATGCTGTTTGTATATCCAATAATTGCAACCGCACCTGTCGCGATTAATGCCGACAAGGAAGAAATCAGCTTGTCTATTAAGCTGTAAGTTCCTGTGATAACAGCAGGTACATATCGGCCGCTTCTGTCAAGCTCATAGTCTACGATATCTGCCATAAATGACACATCCGCTGTGGTAACACACATTTTTGCTCCATTTAATACAAGCGTGAGCACCACATATGCTATCATTGTAAATCCAAATGTGGAAATTGTATTTGGGTCGATTACAATGAAGAAAACAAGTGTTATCGTTGCAACCACCATACAGATTTTTGTCCATGTCACAATTGCATTTTTGCTGCCATATTTTCCGGCATATCTGGCTCCAAATCCTGCAAATACAATTGATGGAAGCATACTTATTACAGAGAGCATCGTTGCAAGGCTCATATCACCAATAATGATACCAAAGAGCATCGTTGTGATGACTGCCTGTGATGCTGTCTGTTGCGCTATCTTGTCAGATGCCTGAGCTGCAATATATGCCTGCAATGGTTTATTTCCCTTTAATACCTCAAGCATATCTTTAACCTTTAGTGGCTCCTGCTTCTTGATGCCCAGGTAATACTCAGGTTTGTCATAGGCTGAGATACCAATGCAGACAAGTATTGTACCGATTGCCGCTACCAGCATACATACACGTACTGCTGCTGACAGGAATTCCTGATTGTATGTACCACCAAACTTAGGAAGTAATACCATGTTGAGCACAACTGTCATAATCATAGGTACTAAATAGTTAAATGCTGTCTGCCATACTCCGATTGTAGGTCGCTGTTTTGGATCATTTGTCATAATTGCCGGTAATGTCTGTGCTGTTATGTTTGTAACAGTGTATCCAATTACATAGATGACATAAAGCAATGTAAATACAACAATTCCATGTCCCTTTGATGAAAATGCATCAAACATTGCAACGAGCGCAATTGCTTCGATAACAAAACCTCCGATGAGAAGCACTCTGAGTCTTCCAAATTTTGTGTTTACCTTATCATAGATAAGTGCCAAAATCGGGTCTGTTATTCCATCAAAAATACGTGTACATGTCAGAATGATTCCAACAATAGCCGTTGAAATTCCATATCCAACGCTGGCACTATAGCTTGCCATTCCGATTAATGAGTATACTGACATTCCTACCATTGCATTACATGAATACAAAATAATCTGCCATAGCTTTGCACGACGGTATTGTACCCCGTCAATTTCACTTTGAGTTAATTTCTTTTCCTTCCCCATAAAAACCTCCATATATCTTTTGCTTTAAAGTTTTTTTAATCTATATTTACATTAACATAGGAACCGTGATATAGTTAGAATATATTTGATACTGATAGAATTATTTTGACATCAGTAAAAAAATCGCAGTTCACTTTCTGAAGTGATACGTGATAGAGGATACATAATGAACGAGAAAATTTTCATGGGATTTATAAAAAACATACTAGGCATCAGTATCTACAATATTTCAAGTGATAATACCTCTCTTAATTCATTCGAGCAGCAAAATTGTTTTGAGAAAACACTTCAGCCAATGTACACAGCAAAATATCTGAGTTATCTGCTGGAAAATGTCCAAAGGGAAGTATTTTATGAGATCACAGACTATCTGGATACAAACCTGCTTCTGTTTTGCTTTGACAATAAGTATTATCTGCTTGGACCATATGTAAAAAATACTTTTTCATCACAGGAAATGCAGGAATTATTAGCATCCCACAAACTCCCTGCAAGCATTTTACTGCCACTAAAGCTATACTACAATCAATTTCCTCAGCTCAGCTATTCCATGATTCGTGGTACTGTACTTGCCACTATGCGTACATTTATACCAAATACTCCTGAATTTTCCTACAGAAAGCTGACAGGATTCCATGAGAAAATTGAGACCGATAAGCTGGTTTTGGAATCCAATAATACCTATTATCAAATAATAGACCGATACGAAATGGAAAACTATTTTCTCAGAAAAATATCAGATGGGGATGTAGACGGAGTCCGTATGGCTTTTGACAGTATAGCAAGCAACTATTATGCCAATACTTCAATCTCTCAGCGTTCTCTCTACTGTACAGACTGGAATGGTTTTGCCATCCTTAGAACCATAGCCAGGAAAGCGGCTGAGTTCGGTGGCTGCCCGGTAGTAAAAATAGATGAAATAACACGAGAGAGTATCCAGAAATTTGCCTCCGCAAGAACTGGCTCTGAATTGGATAAAGTTCAAAAAGATATGTTGATCCAGTTGGCTCAGGCTGTTCAGGATACAAAGCATATGGCACAATACTCTCCTATTATCAGGGATGTACTAAACTATATCTCGATTAACTATACACAGAATATTTCCCTGCATGAATTATCTGATACAAACCATATAAGTGAAGAGTACCTGTCCCGTCTATTTAAAAAAGAACTTGGAGTTACCCTGACCACATATATAGGAAATTTGCGCACAAAAAAAGCCGCCGAGCTCTTAAAAACCTCAAAACTTTCTATTGCGGAAATTGCAATGTATGTGGGGTATTCTGACAGCAATTATTTTGTGAAAGTATTTAAAAAGCGATATGGGATGACACCATCCACATATCGCTCATACTAGCAGTTATTTTTCATATAAAAATTCTTCCGGCAGTGTGACATGGAAATCTTTTGCGAGATGACGGAAATTATCCGGTGTGATGGTCTGTAACTTATCCGGTCTCATGGAAAGCATTTTTACCAGAATCTCTGCGGACTTTTCTGCGGTGTGCATCAGACCAAATGTCAGGTCAAAATCTTCCCCGGCTGCAAACATGCCATGATGCGCCCAGATTGCAAGATCATATTTTTTCATCAGTTCACTGGTTGCAACCGCAATCTCCCTGCCGCCCGGTACCATCCACGGAACCACGCCAATGCCTGCCGGAAATACGACCGGACATTCAGTTGCCATCTCCCAGAGTTCTCTCGTAAACACTTTATCTTCCAATGGCAGAACAAACGTCAGTGCAATTATATTCGTAGTGTGTGCATGGTATACGACACGGTAGTTCGGATTTTGAAGTTTCTTTACTTCCAGATTCATCAGATGGCTTGGAAGTTCTGATGTTGGTCTGCCGCCGTTTACCAGTCCCCATACGATGCGGTAATTTTCCCCTTTTTCATCCAGTTCGATCATACAGATGGAATCTTCCGGTTTAATGATGACATTACGGAAATACTTTCCGCTTCCGGTCACAAGAAAATATTCTCCTGCCAGATTTGGAACGGTTGTTCCGATTGGCTGCCATTCCTTTGCCTCAAAGTTTTCTTTTACAGATTCCACTTCCTCCGGTTTGACACGATAAGAAAGATTTCCACCATTTCTTTCATGCCATCCTTGTTCCCAGCCGTCGTTTGCCATACGGATAAATCCCTGTACAAATTCTGCATCTAAAAATTTCATATTTATTTACCTCTCTTCTATGCTCTCTTTGCCAGCACTTCGTGTTCATATTTTGCAATCTCATCATAAAAATGGAGATCGTCGCACACACCCTCCCTGCGGCAGTACTCTTCCCAGATTTCTCCGATTGGAAGCATTTTCACAGCCTCATTCATCACCATGAGTTTACTCATCTGATTGGTATCCTGAAGTTCCTTTAACATCTCATTCGGTGTGCAGAGAGCCATCAGCAGTGCTTTCTGCCAGCTACGGAAGCCGGTTGCAAGAGCTGAAACCCGGTTAATGCTTGCATCAAAATAATCTAATGCCATGTACACACGGTCTAATGCATGATCTCTTACGATCTCTTTTGCCATCTCTTTCGTCTCATCATCCAGGATCAGCACATGATCAGAATCCCAGCGCACACCTCTTGTAATATGAAGTGCAAATTCCGGATAAAAACAGAGCATTGCCGGGATCTTATCAGATACATACTCTAACGGATGATAATGTCCGTTGTCCATAAGCGGCATACATCCATCGTGCAGTGCTGCAAAGCTCAATGTAAACTCCGCAGAACCTACCGTATAAGACTCCACACCGATTCCAAACACTTTAGATTCCACACATGGTTTTACAAGATTTTTATCATATGGCTCTGAGAGAATCTGTTCAATCGAATCCTTATAGCGGAGACGCGGTCCCATACGATCTGCCGGAACATCCTTGAATCCATCGCCAGTCCAGATGTTCATCACACATGGCATTCCAGTCTCTTTTGCAAAGTATTCCGAAATACGAATACATGCTTTTCCGTGGTTGATCCAGAACTTTCTTGTCTCTTCGTCCGGACTTGACAAAGTCAATCCATCCTTTACTTTTTCATGGGAGAAAAATGTTGGATTGAAGTCAATTCCCATGTTGTGTTTTTTTGCAAATTCTACCCATTTTGCAAAATGCTTTGGCTCTAAGGCATCGCGGTCTGCAAATTCTCCCGGCTCAAAAATCGCATAAGACGCATGGATATTCAGCTTTGCAGTTCCCGGCATCAACCGCATTGCCTCTTCCATATCTGCCATAAGCTGCTCCGGTGTCTTTGCGCGTCCCATATAATTTCCGGTCGTCTGGATTCCTCCGGTCAGACCTCCGTCATTGTCAAACCCGATCACATCATCGAGCTGCCAGCAGTGCAGTGATACTGGAACCTTTTTTAATGTCTCAATTGCAAGGTCTGTATCTACCCCCAGTGCTGCGTATTTTTCTTTTGCTGCTTCGTAACCTGTCATATTGTCCTCCATTTCTGTGCTATTGCTGATTGCTTCTAAAAATATTCATTTCAAACGATTCCGCGATGCATGCCCTCGCCGCCTTTAAGTCTTTTAATTCACCCGCCGCGATCATTTGTGCTGCAAGGTTTCCGACTGCCGTTGCCTCAGTCGGACCTGCACAGACATTCTTTCCTGTATACTTTGCCGTAAGTTCATTTAAGTACTGCGCATTTGCCCCTCCGCCGACAATCTGTATCTTCGGATAAGTGATGCCGGTCAGTGCCTCGATCTCCTCCACCGTTTTTGCATAACACTCTGCAAGACTGTGATAGATCACTGCCGCAAGTTCTCCTATCGTCTGTGGAACCTGCTGCCCGGATTCTTCACAGGCTTTTTTTACTTCCTCTGTCATATTCTCCGGTGCGAGGAATCTCGCGTCATTGACATTCACGAAAGATGTGATCGCCTCTTTTGACGCAAGTGCACAGATCTCCCCAAATCCCAGATCCGGTGCACTCTCTTTTTTCACTGACTGGATCATCCACAGTCCCATGATATTTTTCAGATAGCGGAATCTGTAATCGTAACCGCCCTCATTGGTCATGTTATGCAGCATGCTCTCCTTGCTACAGTCCGCCTCTCTCAGCTCCGTTCCCATCAATGACCACGTACCGGAACTGATATAGAGTGCATGTTCTTCCTGCGTCGGAACTGCTGCCACTGCGGATGCGGTATCATGCGTTGGCGGAAGAACCACTTTACAGTCAAATCCCACCTCTTTTTGTATCTTACCTGATAGCCTGCCGACTTCATATCCCGGTTTTTGGATCGTCTGAAAAATTCCTTTCGGATAGCCAATTTTTTCGATCAGTTCCATGTCCCAGTCTTTTGCAACCGGATCTGCCAGCTGTGTGGTCGTCGCATTGGTATACTCCTGTACTTTTTTGCCTGTCAGCAGAAAATGAAAATAATCCGGTATCATCAACATGCTTTTTGCCTGTTCAAGCTGCCACGGCCGCTGCTCTTTGACTGCCATTAGCTGATAGATCGTATTGAATATCTGCTTCTGTATCCCTGTTCTTTGATACAACGCTTCCTCGGAAATGATATCATATATCTTCCTGTCCATTCCTTCCGTCCGTTTGTCCCGATATGCCACTGCCTCCCCAATGCGCACATCCTTTTCATCCAGCAGGATAAAATCGACCGCCCATGTATCAATGCCAATGCTGTATGGGATTTTTCCTGCCAGCGCACATTTTTTCATTCCGGTTAAGATTTCCTGAAATAACCTGTCCACATCCCACACTTTATGACCATTTTTTTCCACCATTCCATTTGGAAAACGATATATTTCTTCTAAGATCATTTTTCCGTTCTCCATATGAGAAAGCATATGACGTCCACTCGATGCCCCGATGTCCACAGCCAGATAATAATTTGTCCCCATCCCTTACTCCTTGTGTTTTCTTTATTCTGGACTTAGGATAACAAAAATAAGGACAGTTTTTTAGGCTCTCATTCGACTAAAAAACTGTCCTTATTTTCTATTTATCAATGATGCTGATGACAGATCCTGTATTTCCGCGGGGTCATACCATATCGTTCTTTAAACTGCCGGAAAAAATAACTTTGATTCTCGTAGCCGACATCCAATGCAATCTCTTCCACCGACAAATTTGTCTCGGCAAGTAGATGCGCGGCTGTCTCAAAACGCTTATGCTGCAACAGTTCCTGAAAAGTATAACCAGTCTTTTGCTTGATCAGTCTGCTCAATACTGTCATAGACTGATGCGTATCCGCAGCAATCTTGGTAAGATTCGCATTTTTACAGTCACTGTTAATGTACCCAAGCACCGCCTGCACAACCGTTTCTTTATAATCCATCGACGAATTATGGCTTAAGTTTTCAAGATGGTTTAACAGATACAAAAATACAAGTCCCATGGAATACTGATTGATCACATCCTCATTTGCATGTTCATGCAGCATGGATTCAATCATATTTTCCATAAGATTTTCCACCTGCGGATCCCCCTGCAGTCTAAACAGTAGGTAATGGGAAGCAGGATCTTTCTGACGGAATGCACCGGCAATAAATTCAGCAAGTACATTTTTCTCATGCAGCATGGAAAGCGGAATCTCAAAGAACTCCGGCAGGGCAATAAAATTGATGCCAATATCCTCATATTCTGCCCGTCGGATCGCATGATATACCTGCTGGTTTAACATCAGCATATCTCCCTTATAAAGTGTCAGCTCTTTTCCCTCAATAATATGTGTGACGTTTCCCTGCACCACATACATCATCTCCACATAATTATGTCTATGCTCCGGAAAATCTACAAAACGGCTGTGTGGGCGCACCGTGACAAGCCGCCCCCTTTTTAGCAGCAGTTCCCGGTCGATCTCACTGATCGACTCTTTGGCATATAACTGTTTTTCAATGTTTCCCTGCCCTGACTGATATTTTTTTTCTTCTTCTGATATGAGCATCAGTTCCTGTATAAGCTGTTCCCGCATGCGCTGTCTGTCCTTTTCTTCTTATCTACTGCTCTTTTTCCATATATGCTGCAACATCCTTTTTTACATCCGCCAGCGTCATCTCCGAAAGCTTCTCCTCCATTGCCCTCTGAACCTCCAATAACCGGTTATCCAACACATGGTGGATATTTTTTCCGACCGGACAATGCTGGTTCGGATTTTCATGAAAATGAAACAGTTCCTCATCCGGGGCACATTCTACCGCCTTATAGATATCAAGAAAAGTGATCTGATCAAGCGGTTTTTTGATTGTTACACCACCGGTTCCCCTCGATACTTCAACCAAGCCGGCTGCCTTTAACTGCCGCAAAAGTTTTCGTACGATGACCGGATTTGTTCCAATGCTGGCTGCCATAAAATCACTTGTCATCTTCTGATCTGAAAACGTATCTATACAGGCAAACATATGGATTGCCATGGTAAATCTGCTTGAAATCTGCATTTTTTACACCTCTTTTCCGTGTTCATCATAGCAGAACTTTGATGTAATTTCAACGGTTACATTATATATGTCACATCTGAACTCCTTTACTGCTCTGCTATCTTTCCTGCCAGATCCTCCAGATACTCCCAACGCTCCATCTTCTCTTCAAGCTGCTGCTCGACCTGCTCTTTTTCTTCCATCAGTTCCCCCAGTCTGACAGAATTGGTGGCATTTGCCGTCATATCCGCATCGAGCTTTTCGAGTTTTTCTTCCAGAGCGGCAATGTCGTCCTCGATCGTCTCATACTCTCTCTGCTCTTTATAGCTGAATTTCAGTTTCTTTTCATGCTTCCAGGTTGCCGTCGAATCTGTTTTTTCGGATATGTCATCCCCAGACTCCTGGCTCCTTGCAGTTCCAGTTGCACCAGACTGTGCCATTCCGTTTTCTCCCGGCGTTCTGCCTTCCTCTGCCAGACGGTTCCTATAATCGGTATATCCGCCCTCATACTGTCTGACTGTGCCATCTCCTTCAAATGCAAAAATGCGGCGCACCACACGGTCGAGGAAATAACGGTCATGGGATACGGTAATGACAATGCCATCATAATTATCCAGATAGTCCTCTAAAATGGTAAGCGTGCGTGTGTCAAGGTCGTTGGTCGGCTCGTCTAAGATCAATACGTTTGGTGCCTCCATCAAAACCCGTAGCAGATTTAAACGGCGCTTTTCTCCACCGGAAAGTTTTCCGATCGGGCTGTACTGCGCGGATGCAGGAAATAAAAATCGTTCCAGCATTGCAGATGCCGATACGAGTCCATCTGTGGTTCTGACATATTCTGCTGTATTTTTAATGTAGTCAATGACCTTCTCTTTCGGATCCATATAGGCGATCCCGGCATCTTTTTCCTGCTCAATCTCCTGCGTATAATAGCCGATCCTGATCGTCTGTCCGATCGTAACCGTCCCTGCATCCGGGGTAATCCTGCCGTCAATGATCTTCATCAGCGTTGTCTTTCCACTGCCGTTTGGCCCGATAAACCCGATCCGGTCGCCTTTTAGGAAAATATAGGAAAAATCAGACAGCAGTACTTTGTCATCATATGCTTTTCTGATATGATCCAGCTCGATCGTGGTCTTTCCCATCCGGGAAGTGACCGAACTCATCTCCACACTTCCGTCCGCTTCCACTCCTGTCTCATCCCGCAGCTGCTCATAACGCTTGATCCTTCCCTTCTGCTTTGTGGTACGTGCTTTTGCCCCACGTCTGATCCAGGCTAACTCTTTGCGCAGGATGTTCTGTCTCTTTTTCTCGCTCGCCTGCTGCATCTCTTCCCGCTCTGCCTTGCGTTCCAGATAGCCGGAATAATTGGTGTCATAGCTGTAAATGCTGCCACGGTCGATTTCCACGATACGATTACAGACACTGTCCAGAAAATAGCGGTCATGCGTTACCATGATAAGGGAACCGCGCCATTTTTTTAAGAAATCTTCCAGCCAGTCTGCCATAGCAGAATCCAGATGGTTGGTCGGCTCGTCTAATAAGAGCACATCACAGGGCACCAATACTGCTGCCACCAGTGCCAGTCTCTTTCGCTGTCCACCGGAAAGTTCCCCGGTCTTCTGCTCAAAATCATAGATACCGAGTTTCGTCATCATGGTCCTGGCATCACTGGAAGCATTCCAGAGTTCTGCCTCCCCCGCATGCTCCTTTGCTGCTGCAAGAACGGCATCCAGTACCGTCATCTCCGGGTCAAAAACCGGATTCTGCGGCAGATAGCGTACCACGATATGATTTCCCTTTGTAACGGTTCCCTCTTCCGGCTGTTCCAGTCCGGCTATGATACGGAGCAGGGTGGATTTTCCGGTTCCATTGATACCAATGATCCCCACCTTTTCGCCTTCCTGCAAATAAAAGGAAGCTTCGTGAAAAAGCTCCCTCTCTGTATATGATTTTGTAATGTTTTCAACGTTGATAATGTTCATATTGTCTCCATTCCTGGCTGTATTCTACCCTATAAAAAGCTTCGGATATACCGCAGACAATCCTCTTCCGGCATTGGTCTGCCATAATAATATCCCTGTATGTAATCTACCCCCAGCCGTTCCATCTCATCACTCTGTTCTTTGTTCTCAATCCCCTCGATGATAAGCGGAAGTCCTAACTCCTTCATAATATTGATCTCATTCTGCAATACCACCCGTGCCGAATGGTTTTCAAAATATGCCCACACGATCTCTTTATCGATCTTGATCTCCTGGAATGGGAAGCGGATCAGATAAGAACAGTTCGCATTGCCACTTCCATAATCATCCAGTGCAAAGGACATTCCCTGTTTTCCCAGTTCCCTCATATGGCGTTGCAACAGTTCCGGTGCACGGACTGCAGTTCCCTCTGTAAGTTCCAGTGAGATCATCGTTGGCGGCACATGGAATTTTTCAAGCACCGGAATGATCGTTTCTTTTAAATTCTGACGGAAACACTGCACCGCCGACACATTGACATGCACGGTCCGTATGCCAAGTGAATCGTTTGACAGCACATGCCTGGATAAAAATTTGCAGCACTCCTCGAGTACCTGTTCACCAATTTTAAGGATCATTCCGTTTTTCTCCGCGATCGGAATAAACTCTTCCGGTGAAATAAAGCCCAGTTCTCCATCACGCAGGCGCACCAGTGCCTCAAGCGAAGTGATCTTTTTTTCTTTGAGTGAATAGATTGGCTGATAATATACTTCAAAAGAGCGTTGCCTGATTGCCTGTTCCATTGCAAGTTCTATGCTGTTTCTGCGTCGGTATTTCTCTAAAAATGAAGCATTTGTCTCAAATATCGTCTGGCTGGTCTCGCGTTTGGCTCGCTCTAAGAGATATTCTATCATATTTTTGTACTCAGGGATGGTAGAAAAATCTTCCGGATAGTGCTGCACAATGAGTGCCAGATCCAAAGCAACCTCATTGCCCTGTACCTGCCAGCCCAGGAGGAAACGTTTTTTTATCTCTTCTTCCATCCGTTTTCGCTCTTTTTCCGTATCTGCAATGATGTGAAACGTATCTTCCGCACTCTGGAACACATGAAATTTTCCGCACTGTCTTACCAGAAAACGTCCAACATCATCTAAAAGCTGATTTCCGTTTTCAAATCCAATGACACTCGTGATATGATGGAACCGGCGGATATGTACGGTCATCACTGACTTTTTCTCCCGGTACTGTAACATCTGTTTGATCTGCAGGGAAAATGCCTCTTCATTTGCCACTCCGGTTACCACATCCACCAGTTCATTGCGCCCCTGCATTGCCAGATATAACATCAACAAAATAATTACATTCGCTGTACTTGTCAGAAGCTGTCCCCGGAACTCAAACTGCAATACAATTGCTCCTACTGCAGTTGCCGTATAAGTAAGTATGATCACAGACATACGTTTTCCTATTCTCTTACGGTACAGCAGGATTAAAAGCAGATTGAGCAAAAAGTAATAGACGATGTAGGCGTATCCAAACCATGCGCCCTCTCCCTGATAATACTGTCCTTCATCAAAATAGTAGAAAAACGGCTTCCATACATTGACAATGACCATTGCCTCAAAAAACAGAAACGGGATCAGCCCCATCACACGGATGCCCCTGCCGCTCCCCTTTTCCAGGTCACAGACCGTGAGCATATAGGAAAAAATACAATAAGAGCAAAGTCCCTCAAGTGCAAAAAAAGCAAACGCAAACAATTCATTCCAAATCTCTGGAATGAACGCTGCATTTGCAATTCCCATACACGATAAAATATTAAAAATACATTCTCCAATACACACAAACAGCAGTTTCAAAAATACCCTGCCACTGCGGGTCGGAAACTGACGAACCATCCAAAAATGAAGCAGGATGATCGTCATAATAATAAGCGACGCTATTTCAAAATCATAATTATAGTGCACCACCCGTCTCTTCCTCCTGTTTGCGCTCTTCCTGTGCCTCTTTTGCCTCTATGATCGCCTCATTCAGCTGAAGCATCTTTGCATCCAGCATAGAAACAATCCCGGAACATTCCCGCAGGTCACGGCTGATATAATCCGGTGCATTTCCCTCAAATTTGTAATAGATCTTGTGCTCTAAGCTCGCCCAGAAGTCCATTGCCATGGTTCTTATCTGGATCTCAACCTTTGTATCAATGACACGGTCTGTCAGAAAGATCGGAACCGTCACTAACATGTGGTAACTCTTGTAACCACTTTCTTTTGGCTGTTTGATATAATCCTTAATTGAGATCACGGTCAGGTCATTCTGTCTGCCGATCATCTCTGCCAGCCGGTAGATATCGGATGTAAACGAACACACGATACGGATTCCGGCAATATCATTGATGTGCTGTACCATGTTGTCAATCGAACTCTCATAGCCATATCGTTTTAATTTCTTTACGATACTCTCCGGTGATTTGATCCTGGATTTGATATATTCGATCGGATTGTACTGATGAACCTGTTGAAATTCGTCATTTAAAATCTCTACTTTGGTTCGGACTTCCTTTAATGCTGAGTTGTATAAAAATCGAATGGTATTCCAGCTGTCAATGCCATCATTAATCTCAAGCGGTTTATCCATACTATCCCTCCAAGCCTGTTCTCTTGTTCCAGTATAGCATATTTTGCTATAAAATGGGCTATACTTTTTCATTTTTTGTGTCTTTTTTAATATTTCAGCTGCCAGTGGGACTGCCACTTATAAATATCTGACCATGTATCAGTTCGGATTATAACAAATTTCAGACCATACTTTCCTAAGAAATAAATCTCATTATGATTTCGAGAAAAATCCGAGAATTTTAAAAAGCGTTTCTGAAAAAATAGGACCTGTCTTTTTACGAAAGAACAGCATACGTGCGACTGTCTGTCGGATGCATACAACAAGTGAGATCTTTCTATCTGCACTAAAAGGTCGCTCACACAGACGTTAGAAAGCCTTGCTCCGGAACTCAAAGCCTCCTGCTATTGAAGCGATTGGCAGGAGGCTTTTCAAACATCCGTCGCTGGCGGCTGCGTTTTGTGTGAGCGACCTTGTAAGTGCAGCGCGAAAGCCCTCAAAATAGTTGTATGCCATCCGGCAGACAGTCACACGCGGTGTCCTTTCGTTAAAAAGACAAGGCAAATCATATTTTTCAGAAACGCTTTTTTAAAAATTCCGGGTTTTTTGAGACTAATAATGAGATTTATTTCCATAGGAAAGTGATGGATATAAATTTCTCGTTTGCGAACTGATACATGACGATACAAATATTTTACAAACAGCAGCCTCACTGGCGGCTAAGCTGTTACTTTTTTATAAATCAAGGGTCAGATCGCCCTCTTTGATCCATCCGATCCGACGGAACAGCTTTCCAAATAAAAAGCAGAGCAGTCCCGGTAAAATAAAGCTGACAAGGACGAGTCCTGCCCAGTCCATTGCCGTGACCGCAGCTTTTGTGCCTGCATCAATATCTGCGATCCAACCGGTATACACACCGATCTGTCCGACCAGTCCGCAGGTTCCCATTCCGGCAGATACTGCCGCACCGTTCATCTGCAAACGGAATACGCAGGTTGCGATCGGACCTGTGATTGCAGAAGTTAAAATAGCCGGAAGCCAGATCCGCGGATTCTTTACGATATTTCCCATCTGAAGCATGGAAGTTCCAATTCCCTGTGCAAACAGTCCGCCCCACTTATTCTCACGGAAACTTAATACTGCAAATCCGACCATCTGTGCACAACAGCCGGCCAAAGCGGCTCCTCCGGCAAGTCCGGTCAGTCCAAGTGCCGCACAGATCGCCGCGCTGCTGATCGGGAGTGTCAGTGCGATACCAACAACGACAGATACGATGATTCCCATGAAGAACGGCTGTAACTCGGTTGCCCACATAATGGCGTTACCCACAGCACTTGCGGCCGTTCCAATGCCCGGTGCCCACCAGATGGAAAGGCATACGCCCACAAATACGGTAACAAATGGGGTTACGATAATATCGATCTTGGTCTCTTTGGAAACTGCTTTTCCAAACTCTGCTGCAAAGATCGTAACGACTAAAACAGCAAGCGGTCCGCCTGCGCCGCCTAATTCATTGGCTGCTGCCCCGACTGCTGCAAGGGAAAACAGAACCAGCGGCGATGCCTGCAGTGCATATCCGATGGCGACTGCCATTGCCGGTCCGACTGCTGCTTTCGCATAGGTTCCCACCGTTACCAGTATCTCAATTCCAAGCTGCGTGCCAAGCGTGCTGATGATCGTACCGATCAGAAGGGATGCAAACAATCCCTGTGCCATTGCCCCTAAGGCATCGATCAGATACCGCTTTACTGACAGTTCAATATTTTTTCGTTTCAAAAATGCTTTTACTTTTTCCATGATATCCTGCCTCTTTTCTTTCTCCTCGTCTTTTCTAGTCTTCCTCGATCACATGCAGTTCCAGATAATCAAAATCCACATGCTCTATAAAACAATCCTGTGTAAATCTGGTCTTTGCATGCCGCTTAAATTCCTCCACATTGGAATCCAGCCAGATCGGCTTTCCAAGGTCAAATTCATAACATGCCTCCTCCAAGGCATGAAAAATCTTATGTGTTCTGGTCTCTGCACTCTCATCCTCAACCGTCATATCCTGGATCAGATGCGTTCCCTTCATTATCTTAAACCAAATTCTCATGTCTTTTCGTTCCTCTCCTAATGTCTGCGCTGTCTGTTCGTCTCATACATTAACAATGATGCGGAGATTGCTGCATTTAAGGACTCGACCTGTCCCTCCATCGGGATCTTAATATAGGAATCTGCCAGACCTGCGATCTCATCCGACAGTCCGTTTCCCTCATTTCCAATGAGAAATGCCGTCCTGCCGCGGTAATCCGGCTCGTCATACTGCATCGTTCCCTTTAAATGTGCCGCGTAAAGCTTTACCTGTTCCTTTTTCAGTTTCCCGATCGTCGCAGGAAGATCTTTCGTGACATAAAACGGTACTCTGTAAATGCTTCCCATCGTAGACCGGATCGTCTTTGGATTGAAAAGATCCACGGTCGTCTGGTTCATGACCACCCCGGTAATCCCTGCCCCTTCTCCGGTCCGAAGCATTGTGCCCAGATTTCCCGGATCCTGGATGCTTTCTAAGATCAGCAGATGGGTGTGCTCTCCCTGATACAGATCCTCTAACTCATACTTCGGCTGTCTGACCAGACAGAGGATCCCCTGCGGGGTCTGCGTATCTGAAATGCTTTTTAATACTGCATCCGAAACCACTTCATACATACGCTCCTTTAACATTTTTTCATGCTCCGGATCTTTTAAAAATGTCTCGGAAACATAGATCTGAGTGACCCATTCCTTTGGTGCCTCCGCAAACATTTTTCTGCCTTCCACAATGAAAATGCCCTCTTCATTTCTTAACTTTGCCTTTTTAACCAACTGGCTGATATGTTTTATCTGTTGATTGGATGTACTTGTGATCATAATTTGTTTTCCTTTACAAAACGAAATCCGTTATACTCGATTTGTCCACAAGTATAACGGATTCTACATGTAATTACAACTCTGACTTGTCCCTTACTGTTTCTTACAGAGACAGATTCTTGCTGATCTCGTACTCGTATTCCGGGATCTGTTTTGTCATAGCAAGTGCATCATCGATATCGAAATCTACGAAATCTCCATGACGATATCCAACGACACGGTTGCTCTTTCCTTCGCAAAGCAGGTCTACTGCCAGTGCTCCCATGGTAGATGCATATACACGGTCTTTACAGGTCGGGCTGCCACCACGCTGCATGTGTCCTAAGATGGTTGCACGTGTCTCAACTCCGGTTGCAGCTTCGATACGTTTTGCCATACTGGAGGAATGTCCAATTCCCTCTGCATTTACGATGATATGATGCTGTTTTCCACGTTTTCTGTTCTCGATGATATGATTGACCAGCTTCTGCTCATCATAGTCATATTTCTCCGGAAGCAGGATATCCTCTGCACCATTTGCAATACCACACCATAATGCGATGTAGCCGGCTCCACGTCCCATAACCTCGATGATGCTGCATCTCTCGTGTGAAGTAGAAGTATCACGAACTTTATCGATTGCTTCCATTGCTGTATTTACTGCTGTATCAAAACCAATCGTGTACTCTGTGCATGCGATATCAAGATCGATCGTTCCCGGAAGACCGATGGTATTAATCCCAAGAGCTGCTAATTTCTGAGCACCTTTGAAGGAACCGTCACCACCGATTACGATGATACCGTCGATGCCGTGTTTCTTACAGATCTCTGCACCTTTTTTCTGTCCTTCCGGTGTTGTAAACTCTTTACAACGTGCTGTCTGTAAAATCGTACCACCTCTCTGGATGATATCAGATACGTCTTTTGCTTCCATATCTACAATCTCTTCCTGAAGAAGTCCTGCATATCCTCTCTTAATACCTTTTACCTTTTTTCCCTTTGCAATTGCTTCCCTTACAACTGCACGGATGGCTGCGTTCATACCCGGAGCATCGCCACCACTTGTCAATACGCCGATTGTGTTAATCTCTTTTGCCATATCGTTCCATTCCTCCTAAAAAAATATACCCATTTATCTTTTTAATCTATACTATTTTAATCTCTTTGGGCGTTCTTTTCAATATTCTTTTCCACAACTTTTACATTATTTTCGCCCAAAAAGTTAGTTAAATTGTTCACAATCTCCGAATTTACCCGAATTGTGTGATTTTTTCCTAATTTTTTCATGGCTCGCGGGGAGGCAATGTAGATGACGATCTCATCATTTCCATCGGATTCCCGAAGCATCGTATACAGGGTCTGCTCTTTTGCGGCAAAATCCTCTTTTGTGGCAAATTGCAGCCAGAGTTCCTTTTTCGTATCATCAAAGGAAACAATGCTCTCGCAGATCAGTTTGCCGTTCTTGTCCTCCTCGACATTGACATGACCGCTTATAAATACTTTTTCGTCCTCATTCAGATAAGTATGATATTTCTCATAATCCCTTGGAAATACGATCACTTCCACCGTTCCAAATAAATCCTCGATCGTTAAGAATGCCATCGTCTTGTTGTTCTTGGTGTACTTGATCGTCTTCTCCGTGATCATTCCACCGACGGTTACTTTCTGATTGTCCTTTACCTTTGTCTCTCCGGTTTCCTCATCCAGTATAAAATCTGTAGTGACCGCACTGATATTGCGTTTCCACTTCTCTTCGTATTCCTCAAGCGGATGACCGCTGACGTAGATACCGAGCACTTCTTTTTCAAAACCCAGTTTGACTTCCTTTTCGTACTCATCCAGTTTCGGAAGCTGTACCTGATAGGATGATTTTTCCTCTGCGGATGCAAAATCAAACAGCGACATCTGACCCGCCATCGTATTTTTCTTTTCCTGGCTCAGCCGGTCCATCAGAGTCGAATAGACCACCATCATCTGCTGGCGGTTGCCGTCAAGCCCGTCGCAGGCACCGGATTTGATCAGGTTTTCCACTGCACGTTTATTGACCTCGCGCCCTGCCACGCGCTCTAAAAAGCTCTGCAGGGTCGTATATCTGCCATTTGCTTTCCGCTCCTCCACGATCTGGTTGATGACCGGTCTTCCGATATTTTTGATCGCATACATGCCGTAACGGATGCCCTCTTTGGTCGCACTGAAAGTACCCTCTCCGTCGTTGATATCCGGTGGCAGTACTTTGATGCCCATCTGACGGCAGGTGTAAATATACTCCGATACCTTTCTCGTATTATCCAGGACTGACGTCATCAGTGCCGCCATAAATTCGACCGGATAATAATATTTTAAGTATGCTGTCTGGTAGGCAACCACGGCATAAGCTGCCGCATGCGATTTGTTAAATGCGTATTTCGCAAAATCGACCATCGAATCATAGATCTCATTTGCTGCTTTTTCACTGATTCCATTGTTGATACAGCCTTTGATCCCAAGCTCCTCATTTCCATAAACAAAGTTCTGCCGCTCTGCATCGATGACATACTGCTTTTTCTTACTCATCGCACGCCGGATGTTATCTGCCTGTCCCATCGTATAGCCCGCTAAGTTCTGTACGATCTGCATGACCTGCTCCTGATAAACGATACAGCCATAGGTCGGCTCAAGGATCGGCTCAAGTTCCGGGCAGACATAGGAAATGCTCTCCGGCTCATTTTTTCCCTTGATATATTTTGGGATAAAATCCATTGGACCCGGACGATAGAGTGAGATACCGGCAATGATATCCTCGAGGTTCTGCGGTTTTAACTCCTTCATGAAGTTTTTCATGCCCGCACTTTCTAACTGGAAGATACCCTCACACTTTCCGGTTCCGATGGAGTCGAGTACTTTCCTGTCATCATAATCGATCAATATTGCATCTTTGTCTTTGTTTCCAATATAATCAATATGATCCACATCAATGCGGACACCATAATTTTTCTCGATCAGGTCTGTCGCATCCTTGATCACGGTCAGCGTTCGAAGTCCCAGAAAGTCCATCTTTAACAGACCAAGTTCCTCGATCGTTGTCATCACAAACTGCGTTGTGATCGTTCCGTCCGAACCGCGTGACAGCGGCACATATTCATCCATTGCCTTCTGCGAGATCACGACACCGGCTGCGTGCATTGAGGTATGGCGCGGCAATCCCTCTAACCGTTTTGACATATCGATCAGGGTATGGATCGTCTCGTCCGACTCGTACATGCTGCGCAGCTCCGGATTCATCTGCAATGCTTTATCGATCGTGATGTTTAATTCATTTGGAATATTTTTTGCGATCGTATCACAAAGGCTGTACGGCAGATCCATTACCCGCCCCACATCCCGGATCACACCTCGCGCTGCTAAGGTACCGAATGTTACGATCTGGGTCACACAGTCCTTGCCATATTTTCCCACAACATAATCGATGACCTCTCCACGTCTCTCGTAGCAGAAATCGATATCGATATCCGGCATGGTAACACGCTCCGGATTTAAGAAACGCTCAAACAGCAGGCTGTAACGGATCGGGTCAATATTGGTGATACCGGTCGTATAGGAAACCAGGCTTCCCGCCGCACTGCCTCGTCCCGGTCCGACCGGGATCCCGTGTGTCCTTGCAAAATTGATGAAATCCCATACGATCAGAAAATAATCGACATAGCCCATCTTCTGAATAACTGAAAGCTCATAGTCAAGCTGTGGCAATATCTCCTGATGATTGGCCGGGTAACGCTCGATCAGTCCCTCATGGCAGAGCTTGTTTAAATAAGTCCAGGAATCGTAGCCCTCCGGCACGTCAAAATGTGGCAGTTTTGTTACACCAAATTCGATCTCGACCTGACAGCGGTCTGCAATCTTTTGCGTGTTGTCGATCGCCTGCGCCGCATATGGGAACAATGCCCGCATTTCCGCTTCGGATTTCACATAGTACTGTCCGCCCTCATAACGCATGCGGTTTTCATCCGATAACTTTTTCCCGGTCTGCAGACAGAGTAAAATGTCATGCGGTTCTGCATCCTCTGCATTGGTATAGTGTACGTCATTTGTTGCCACCAGTTCGATCCCGGTCTCCCTGCTCATCCGGATGAGTCCGGTATTGACCGTCTTCTGGTCCGGGATGCCGTGATCCTGTAACTCCAAAAAGAAATTTCCCCTGCCAAATACTCTCTCATAGCGCAGGGCAACCTCTTTTGCCTCCTCGTAAAGTCCACGCACCAGATAACGCTGCACCTCTCCTGCCAGACACGCACTGAGTGCGATCAGACCCTCATGGTACTGCTCTAACACTTCCATATCCACACGCGGTTTATAATAATATCCTTCTACAAATCCTTTGGAAACAACTTTCATCAGGTTCTGATACCCCTGGTTATTTTCTGCCAGAAGCACCAGATGATAGTACCGGTCATCCCCATGAGACATTTCTCTGTCAAACCGGGAGCCAGGTGCCACATAGACCTCACATCCCAGCACCGGGTGGATGCCGGCCGCCTTTGCCGCCTTGTAAAAGTCGATCACACCATACATGACACCATGGTCTGTGATCGCAGCCGCCGTCATGCCAAGCTCTTTTACCCGTGCTACATATTCTTTTATCTTATTCGAACCGTCTAACAGACTGTATTCTGTATGGACGTGTAAATGTGTAAATGACATTGAAATCTCCCTGTTTCCATTTTGCTAACCCTCATTATAGCATGAACTGCACAAACCGGTAAAGCGGCATTTGATTCCTGATTTTATTTGTGCTAACATACTGTTGCAATTTTGTTTCTTTATATAATAGAAAGGTTTGGTTTTAACATGATAGAAAAAAACGGATTGGTTGTCGAGGGCGGCGGCATGAAATGTGCCTACAGTGCCGGTATCCTGGACCGTTTTTTAGATGACCATATTAATTTTGATTACTGCATCGGGGTTTCTGCCGGAGCGGCAAATACCCTGTCCTATCTCGCCGGACAGCGCGGACGTAATCTTCGTTTTTATACAAAACATCTGGATGACCCGCGTTATCTTAGTATTCACAGCCTGATCCACACCGGAAATCTTTTCGGACTGCAATATATTTACGGCACGCTTACCAATTCCGATGGTGCCGACCCGATCGATTATCCTGCGATCATGCGCAACCCTTCGGAATTTTATATGCCTGCAACCGATGCAAAGACCGGGTGTGCCATCTATTTTACCAAATATGATATCATCCGGGATGATTACCGCACGGTCATGGCGACCTGCGCGCTTCCCGGTTTCTGCCGTCCGGTCGAGATTGACGGACATTTTTACTACGACGGCGGCGTTGCTGATTCCATTCCGGTTTCCCATGCCCTTTCGCATGGCTGCAAAAAGCTGGTGGTCATCCTCTCAAATCCACGTGACTTTGTGAAACAGCCGGAGGCACACCGCCCTATCTATAAACGTATGCTCCGCAAATATCCAAACACGATTGACAGCATCGACCACCGCCATATCAATTACCAGCATTCGATCGATCTGGCAAATCAACTTGAAAAAGACGGAACTGCTTTTATCTTCGCGCCAAGCCGTCATGTCCCTTTAAGCACCTTTTCCAGAGATGCCGCACTCGAGCAGGAACTTTACGATCTGGGCGTTGCCGATTATAACGCGCGCTCTGCGGCACTTAAGCAGTTTCTTTCCACGGAGGATAAGAAGGAGACATTATGACAAAAGACCTTACAACAGGAAAGATCCTGCCGATCCTGATAAAATTTACGATCCCTCTGGTGCTGGGCAATCTGTTCCAGCTTACCTACAATGCCGCAGACAGTATCATTGTCGGACATTTTGTCGGAAAAGAGGCTCTTGCAGCAGTCGGCATCTGCAATCCAATTACAACATTAATGATCCTATTTTTAAATGGTCTGTGTATGGGTGCGGGCGTTTTAATGGGCATCCAATATGGTGCCAAAGATTATGATACCCTGCACCGGCAGATCAGCACGACGATGCTCTCCGGTGTTGTGTTTTCTCTTATTTTAAGTACGATCTGCATTATTTTTTCGACTCCGATCCTAAAATTAATGCAGGTGGATGCTTCGATCCTTACCATGACAAGAGAATACCTGCACATTATTTTTACCGGACTCGTCTTTACTTTTTTATATAACTTTTTCTCTGCCACCCTGCGTGCTCTGGGTGACAGCAGTTCCCCTTTGTATTTTCTGATGGTAAGTGCCATCTTAAATATCTTAGGAGATCTGTTTTTTGTTGTCGTCTTAAAGGCAGGATGCAACGGCTGTGGTATCTCAACTGTCATCAGTGAAGCCCTCTGCTGCCTGTTCTGCATCGTGTATATTCAAAAAAAGGTACCGCTTTTATGTCTTGGGAAAAAATGGCTCGTGTTTGACCACGCGCTTTTACTCCGCACGGTTGCTTATGGCTTTACCTCTGCCATGCAACAGGCGACGGTTTCTCTTGGAAAACTGGGAATCCAGGCGATCGTCAATACCATGGGTGTCTCTGTCTCTGCCGCTTTTGCCATCGTCAACCGGATCGATGACTTTGCCTACACGCCGGAGCAGAACATTGCCCATGCCATGACGTCTTTGATGGCTCAGAATAAAGGAGCCGGAAAAATACGCCGCATGAAAGAAGGCTTTCGCTGCGGCGTACTATTAGAACTGATTTATGGTTGTTTTATTTTGATCATCTGCTTTGTCTTTGCAAGACCGCTGATGCTTTTATTTATTAAAGATGAAGAAGTTATTTCACACGGTGTGACCTACCTCCATCTGATCTCTGTCATGTATCTGCTGCCAGCCCTCACCAATGGCATTCAGGGATATTTCCGTGGGATCGGTGACCTCAAGATCACACTGCTCAGCAGCTTTGTCAATATGGCTGTCCGTGTCATCTGCGCTGTGCCGCTTGTATTTACGCTGCACTTGGGGATTGAGGCACTCCCTTATTCCTACCTCGCCGGCTGGATCGCCATGCTTCTCGTGGAAGTGCCTCTGCTTGTAAGATCCATGCGTTCCCGGTAACACATTACTTTACACGGGCGGTCAGCTTGTCGCCTTCGGTATCGATTAAGATCGTATCGCCCTCTCTTACCTCATCGGCAAGGATCAGTTTTGCTGATAATGTTTCTACGTGTTTCTGTAAAAATCGTTTCAGTGGTCTCGCACCATAGACCGGATCATAACCGTGGTCTACGATGAACTGTTTTGCAGCTTCGGTCAGTTCCACGGTGATCTCGCGGTCGGAAAGACGTTTGTTTAAGTCTTCTATGAGAAGGCGGATGATATTTCCGATGTTATCTTTCGTCAACGGCTTAAACATGATGATCTCATCCAGTCTGTTCAAAAATTCAGGACGGAAATGTCCTCTCAATTCTCCCATGACTGCCTCTTCACATGCCGGATTGATGTCTCCATTGTCGTCAATACCCTCTAACAGATGTGCAGAACCAAGGTTTGATGTCATTATGATGATCGTATTTTTAAAGTCCACGGTTCTTCCCTGTGAGTCTGTGATCCGTCCATCATCAAGTACCTGTAACAGCACATTGAATACATCCGGATGTGCCTTTTCCACTTCATCAAAAAGAACAACGGAATACGGTTTTCTACGCACTGCCTCAGTCAGCTGACCACCTTCATCATATCCTACATATCCTGGAGGCGCTCCGATCAGACGTGACACGGAATATTTCTCCATGTATTCACTCATATCAAGACGCACCATATTGGATTCATCATCAAAGAGGCTTGCCGCCAGTGCCTTTGCAAGCTCGGTTTTACCAACACCGGTCGGTCCTAAGAATAAGAAAGAACCGATCGGCTTTGTCGGGTCTTTGATTCCTGCTTTGGACCTTATGATCGCCTCTGTCACTTTCGTTACGCCCTCATCCTGTCCGATGACACGTTTGTGAAGTTCTTCATCCAGGTGCAGGGTCTTGTTCCGCTCGCTCTCTGTCAATTTGGCAACCGGTATGCCCGTCCATCTGGAAATGATCCGTGCAATCTCTTCCTCGCTTACATTCTCATGTACCAGTGACAGATCGCGTTTCTTTACTTCGCCCTCTTCGATCTCTAACTGTTTTTCCAGTTGTGGCAGTCTGCCGTACTGCAATTCTGCTGCCTTTTCCAGATCATAACTCTGCTGTGCACTCTTGATGTCATTTTTAACCGTTTCGATCTCTTCCCTGAGTTTCTGCACTTTTTCTACGGATTTCTTTTCGTTTTCCCACTGTGCCTTTTTCGTGTTGAACTCATCTCTTAATTCTGCAAGTTCTTTCTGCAGATCTGCAAGACGTTCCTGGCTGAGCCGGTCGGTCTCTTTCTTTAATGCAGTCTCTTCGATCTCCATCTGCATCACACGACGATTCAATTCATCAAGTTCGGTCGGCATGGAGTCAAGTTCTGTTTTAATAAGGGCACATGCCTCATCGACCAGGTCGATTGCCTTATCCGGCAGGAAACGGTCGGAAATATAACGGTTCGATAAAACTGCTGCAGATACCAGTGCGGAATCCGTGATCTTGACTCCGTGGAACACTTCGTAACGTTCCTTTAAACCTCGCAGAATAGAGATCGTATCCTCTACGGTCGGCTCTTCTACCATAACCGGCTGGAAACGACGTTCCAGTGCAGCATCTTTTTCGATGTATTCTCTGTACTCATCCAGTGTCGTTGCTCCGATACAGTGCAGTTCCCCACGCGCAAGCATTGGCTTTAACAGCTGTCCGGCATCCATCGCTCCATCTGTTTTTCCGGCTCCCACGATCGTATGCAGCTCATCGATAAACAGAATGATCTGTCCATCAGAACTCTTGATCTCATCTAGCACTGCTTTTAACCGCTCTTCAAATTCGCCACGGTATTTGGCTCCTGCGACCAGTGCTCCCATATCAAGAGCAAACAGCTTCTTATCTTTTAAGCCCTCCGGCACATCTCCTTTTACAATTCGCTGTGCCAGTCCCTCTACAACTGCAGTCTTACCTACACCAGGTTCTCCGATCAGCACCGGATTGTTTTTCGTTTTTCTGGATAGGATACGCACCACATTGCGGATCTCATCATCCCGTCCGATGACCGGGTCGAGTTTCTGCTCTTTTGCACGCTCTACCATATCATAGCCGTATTTCTCCAGCGTGTCATACGTTGCCTCCGGGTTATCCGAGGTCACTCTCTGATTGCCTCTTACGGTGGAAAGTGCCTGTAAAAACCGCTCTCTGGTGATGCCATACTCCTTGAAGATCTCTTTCATCGCCTTATTCGGATATTTTAACAGACATAAGAACAGATGCTCTACGGAAACATATTCGTCTCCCATCTGTTTTGCTTCATCCTCTGCATGGATCAATACTTTATTGAGGTCCGCTCCTACATAGACCTGTCCTCCGGACACCTTGACCCGCGCTGCCAGATGGCGTTTTGCATTCTCAAGAAAATGTTCTTTCTGGATCTCCATTTTCTCGATCAATTTCAAGATCAGTCCATCCTCCTGCTGCAATAGGGCAACAAGCAGATGCTCCTGTTCTATTTCCTGATTTCCATATTCGTAGGCTAGCTTTTCTGAATCATTAATGGCTTCCACTGATTTCTGTGTAAATTTCTGAATGTTCATATGCACACCTCCCTGTATGATAAAAAAGACCCTCCTACCCATCTATGATTGGAACGTCTTTTTCCTTCGTTTCTTTGTTACAAGTATGTTATAGCACGAGTTGTTAGCACTGTCAAGAGGTGAGTGCTAATTTTTCAGAATATTTTTTGTAACATAACTTTTCATTCTTAGTCAAGTTCTATCGTATCCGATATATAACAGTGGTATTTTTTCTCCTTACAGAATCGTTTTATCTGTTTTATAAGCTTGTGATCCTCTGTGTATTCCAGTAAATATACATCCATTCCATCTTTCTTACAACTTTTTAGATACTTGATAAAATAATTTCGAACTTTTTTCGGCTGTTTTCCAAATGTCCCTGTCTCGAAATTAATACTGCTCCACACCGTTTCCTGATTCACAGCTGTCATAATGTCCTTTGCGGAACCATAGGTATCCATATATGTTGTAACATAAACATCCCCACCGTTTATCATAACACCTTTTCCGAGCTTCTTAATGTCTTTCAGGATCTTCGTCAGTCCACGGAATGTTTTTTTCGTCTTCGCATAGTCATAGACATCGCAATTATCAATAAAAAAGCCATCCACGCCTTTTTTATAAAAACTCTTTGATAATTTTTTGATCCATTTCTGCCAGTCAGGACTTGACACATCCACCCACTTTTCCTCTTCCCAGTTCTTATAGTCTCCGATTGCCAGATGTTCATAGTCCTTATCATATTTGCGAAAATTTTCCAGTGAGCCGACGTTCAGATAAGTATACACTTTGGTTCCTTTTTTCTGTAACGCCTGTATCTCTTTTTTCGAAAAATACTGTGCATCAATAACGACAAGCTGATATCCATACATTTTCTTTATCTGGGAAGGATCTGCACCCAGAAATACACCATATTCTTTTTTAACTTTTTTTGTTTTCGCCTCAGTGGCATGTGCCCCCATGGCAGTACAGAAAAATAACAAAAATGCAAAATACACTAATATGATTTGTTTTTTATTCTTCATTTTTCAAACAGAATGCTCCTAAATCTCAGAACAGAATACTATATTGCCATCTGTCCTGTATCTCATGCTTTCATTTACAGACAATCAGCAGCCTGTTAAAAAGCCACACACAGATATATAAAATATACTGCATATCCTGACAACATAACAAGACCACATGGTTTTCTTAATTCTTTATACCTGAATGTACCACACCATAAAACCAGTCCAGCTGCAACCGCAATGATTGTATCAACAATGAATTTGCTTTCGAATGGCACATCGCAAATGAGAGCCGTAGTTCCGATCACAAAAAGAATGTTAAAAATATTACTGCCCACAATATTACCAATTGCAATTCCTGCATTTCCACGCTTTGCAGCTGTTACGGAAGTTACCAGTTCTGGAAGGGATGTCCCAAGCGCTACGATAGTAAGTCCTATAAATCTCTCACTCAAACCAAAATAACGGGCAATCTCAGATGCACCATCCACTGCAAAATCGCTCCCCTTCACAACCAGGACACCTCCAATCACAATCATCAGAACACATTTCCAGATTGGTATATCCTTCGTTTCATCTTCTTCATTTTTCCCATTTTTTGCCATTATAAAAAGGTATGCAAGATATATAAGGAAAAGGATCCAGAAAGCCACCCCTTCCCAAAATGAAATTTTGGATCCTGTAACTCCAAATACGATCAATATGATCGTAATAAAAATCATAAATGGGATCTCATAAAGAAGTGTGGACTTCTGAATTGTAACATTTGTGATCACTGCTGTGATGCCAAGTATGATCAGAATGTTTAAAATGTTGCTTCCCACAACATTACCAATCGTAATTCCCGCATTTTGCTGCATTGCCGCAGTAATGCTGACCGCTGCCTCCGGCATACTTGTTCCCATTGCAACGATTGTCAGTCCAATGATCAATTGTGGGATTCCCAGTTTCTTTGCTATACTTCCTGCACCCTCCACAAACCAGTCAGCCCCTTTCATCAGAAACAAAAAACCTGCTAATAAAATAATTACCTGCAAAACCATCGTCTTTTCCTCTTTTCTCTTTTTCTTTTTGCAGCAGGTATAAAAAGAGACTCCTACTGCGTATACAGTAAAAGTCTCGCTAATTAATCACTTTCCGAGTTATATCTTTTTATAACTGACCTGACGAAAAATGAACCGAACTTAAACGGCAAGCTACTCCCTTTTTGGGGTATTGTACCAAATCATTCCTGTTTCGTCAATTACAGCCCTTATATTTTTTCAACTATCAAGGCACATTTCATGACTTGTTACATCAGTCTTCTTCTCTACCGTCTGTTAAAAAAGAAAATAGGGAACAGCTATACAACAGAGCAGCTTATCGAGACTTTGCGCTCTATGAAAATGACTCTGTTAAATACCGCTAATGGCTACGTTCCATCCTACACACGAACTGAAATAACAGATTCTTTACACAAAACTTTTGGTTTTCGGACCGATTATGAATTCATCAAAAAATCTACGATGCGAAGCATCATCAAGCAGACAAAAGAAATAAATTTACTATAGTGTAAAAAATATAGCACAATAGCACATATCGCTGCGAAACAAAAAAACGGCTGTAAGCATTGATTTTGCTGGCTTCACAATCGTTTTTTGCTTCCCAACTGTCAAAGATGGGATTGTAACATTTCTAACGCTTTTTTCTCGTCTGGATAATATTTATCAATATTTTTTCTAATAGCCTGAAGTTTTGCGGCAAGTTCGATAAAATACTTTTTCTCCGTAAAGCCATCCAGACGCTTGCCACACAAATTGATAGTTTCCCATACCCCCATCAAACGGATGGAACATTTTTTGTATTTCTTTTTGTGAATCTATAAGTTCAATTAAGTCTTTCTTCAATTATTCTACCCCCAATGCCTTAAACACAGCATCCTCCGCGCTCTGATATGGGATCAACTGGAATGCACTCATCAAATCAGCCGGAACGCTTGCGAAATCAACAAACGAGGTACTTGGAAGCAGCACCTTCTTTGCCCCGCTGTCCAAACACACTTGAAGTGTATTGGCAAGTTCATCTACCTTTATCATCGTGCCGCTGATCGTGATGTCACCCAGGATTGCCAAATTACTGACCACCGGCTTTCCCAGTGCAATCGAGCAAAGGGCAATCAGCGTAGGAAGTGCTAGTTTCTCGGTCATGCCACTTTTCCCTCTGGAAACGGTATAAACCTGTCCCGGATTGCACATTCCGTCCGGTATCAGCTTACCGCCACCCTGTTCCGGTACAGAAACATAACGCTCTGACATATCCTCCAGGTCAATATAGGAGAAATTCACATCATAAAACTCCATACCGCCCAACTTTTTCAGCTGTTCTTTGACACGGCGGCGCATTTCCAATGCGATCTGAACAACTTCTTCCAGTTCTTCTTTTGAAAACTCACCATCCGGGTACATCAGCTTCAAATAACCGTCTACCATGCGGCGAACTGCAATCGTATCACGCTGATTCAGATTTCTTCCCAGACGAAAATAGCGGTCAAGTGCATCCCCATATTGTTCCTTACGAAGTTCTCGGATAAATTCAGCCAGATAATCACTGATAAACCCGTAATCATCGGTAAAATGCTCTGGTCTGAACTTCGGGATCTCCCAGCCTGGAAGATAACAGTGCATACGGTCAAGAAATGCCGTATCCGTTCCCATTTCCGGTGGGAACGGTGCAAACAGACTGGAGGTTTTCAACAGCACATCCACACTCTGATTGATGTTTCCCACAAAGACCATGGAAGCAGTCGCTGCCTTTTCTTCCTTACCACGGGCAAAAGAGCCGGATGCCATGTAGTCCTTCATAATCTGGATGCCATCTTTATCCTTGAACTTGATTCCTGCCACTTCATCAAAAGCAACGCAGTCCCATAAACCGACCAGTCCGACCGTCTTTCGCCCCATATTGTAAAACAAATTGGCAACTGTCGTCTGTCCACCGGAAATCAAGATACTGTTCGGAGAAATTTCTTTGTAGAGATGGGACTTACCAGTGCTTCTCGGTCCCAGTTCACAAAGGTTAAAATTATTCTCAACCAACGGAATCATACGCGTCAGGAGCAACCATTTCTCACGGTATGTAAATTCATCCGGCTCCATGCCGATAGAACGAAGAAGAATATCCAGCCATTCATCTTTCGTAAAAGCTTTTCTTCCCTGCTTCAACTCGTCAATATCAATATGCGGCATCTGGATCGGTGTCAGCTTGCGAATACTGATCGGTGAAATATCTTTCTGCTTTTTCTGTTTGGAACGAAGTGGATTTCCGTCAATATCCTGAATACCAAAGTTATTGTCACCTTCAACCTCATAATCCAGCTGAACAATACACCAGATACCGCCGCAAAGCAAACGATCAAACTTTTCCGGGTATTCATCAGCAATCGGTACATTGCCAACTCCCAGATTAGAAAACTCTGCAAAAAAGCAGTCCTTTTTCATATCCAGCCTGACAGTCACCATATCAATGATCGTATGACTGCCTTTCTTACGCAACTGAGAAAGAATCTTCTGCGATTCGTCCGGTCGAACAAAATTATCCGCAAGAATCCGCTTTACATTCTGTACGCCTTTTTCTATAACAGTCTCATCATCTGAACTACAATACTGCCCCAACAGAAACTCCAGAACATAAACCGGAACATTTGCTCCTTCCTTGATTTTCTTTGTCAGGTCTTTCCGAACAATCTTACCGTCAAAGTTCTGCCGGAGCTTGTTCTTTATTTCTTCACGGGTGCTTTCACTTTCTGTAAAGTGCTCCATCTTTCCTATCCTCCTGCGGTATTAACTAAAGAAATCAAACTCATCCACTGCAAAAGCGATGTCAATCTGGAATGGTTCTCGCTGTGGCATCTGCAATCCCTGTTCATCTGCAATTACCAGATAGTAAGTAGCTGTATTACTGTATTTCAGCGATTTCAGATTAAATTGGCAGCGGAAAGTTCTTTCTACACCATTGTCGCTGGTCTTATCGGCAATAATTCTCTGAACATCACTGATCTGATTGCCGTTTTCATCCGTAAAGTAAACCTGATAGGTAGCTGCTTCACGGTTTGCACAGACTGCATCCTTTTGATAGAAGTTCAGTGAAAAAATCATATTACTGATTTTATGGTTTGCAGACAGCAGATTGACCGTTACTGGCTTAGTATCATATTTCTGCTTATTACGCTTATATTCCATAGAATCATTGCGCAGATAGTGATACTCAATCACCGGAACAACCATTTCCTGCAAACTGATGCCACCATGCACAAAATTCATAGCACCACCATTCATCTTAATCCTAATATTTTCTCTTGGAGTAAATCCCTCAAATTCTGTATTTCCATCCAGAAATTTTACAGGCATCAAATAATCTGGTTGCACACCTTTCTGCATAATTGCATATCTTCTGCCATATTCCACACACCGCTTGTTGCTTTCTTTTTTTATGGTATCAGAGTTTACTGCAACTGTATCAAAAAAACCTCTTTTATCTACCTTATCCTCTTCCTTCAAAGGACTGTATGTATAAAGGAATCCATGATCAGCCGTGATCAAAATATTCGTACCGCCAAATTCATTTACAATAATGCGCACAAGGTTCTTCAATTCTGAAATTGCCTTATCGCAGGCAGAAAAAACAGCAGTGTCAGAAGTATGGCTCGCTTCATCAATGGTATCATGGTAAATATAGACCACATTCATTTCCTTTACCAATGCACTACGTTCTGCTCGCTTCATAGCAATAATGTCATTGTATTTCAAAGCCACGCTTGCCGGATCTTCTGCTTTCAAAACTTTATCCCGATAAGTGCTTGTCGTAGACTGACCATCTGCCAGAACCGTCAATACATCATTCCGAACCTCTACCGTCAGTTCTTTGTGCGGTAGTAATGCTGCCATACCAAATTTTGTGATAGAAGGGAAGGCGCTCTGCATACTGCTGATGGAAACCTTACTCTGCGTTTCTCTCTGAAGCTGATCTGCCATAGCAGCCGCCACTTCATAACGCATGGCATCCGAAATAATCACGAACACCCTGGTATCTGAAGTCTCAATGCGGGAACGATAAAATTCTTCCTGCTGCGGTACTTCCAAAATCCTTCCATAAGTTGCCAGTTCATCCGCACATACATCCGACCAGTTGTTTCCTAACTCTCCCAGAAACCAATGAGTATAAAGACCTTCCACCTTATCAACAACGTGCTTAAACAGGTCGTCCAACAGAATATTGGAAGTCTCCAGACTCTTTTGAAACCTCAGGTGAAACAAACGGTAATAGGTGTCCATCTGATAATAGCTTTCCGTATATTCTTTCCAGATGCCTTTTGCTTCTTCGGTATGGAAGCCTGCAGAATGCTCCTTGAAGAAGCTCTGCATATTCGCCACTTGCAAGATACCGTCATAAAAATTTTTAAACGGCTCATACCATGCACAGGTTCTCCGCTTTTCAACAGTGGAAGTAATGGTATCCACATCAATGATATGGTCGCTGATCTCTGTCATCAGCTTTGTCAGAATTACTTCATTGATACACGGAAAACACTCTGTTCCTGCCAGATCGTCCACAGTCAGCTTTTCAAAACGCTGATGCAAACGGGCTTCATCTTCAACATATCGTGCCACATCATAAAGTTGCTGAATATCCTCGCTATGAAGCCATTCCGAAATAAAATCATAACAATATGCCTGGTGCGACATGGAAATAAAGCTGTCCAGTCCGGCAAGATATTCCTGTCGCATAGTTCGAGTAGCAGCGTTTAAAAGCAAATGAATTGCCAGTCGTCCGAGATCCGGCTCTTCCTCCACAAATCCGCATCCCTGGCGAACCAGCGCCCAAAAGGCTCCTTCTGCATGATATTTTACAAAATCCAGATAAATCGTATTATTCTTCAAATCCAGTCCAGCCCGAAACACACTACGAAGAATCATATTCGGCTGTGCATCTTTCAACCCGCAGATTGCCGCCATAACAGCCATATTCAGCTGTGCCGGAGTTGCCGGAATTTTATTCTGTGTGCTGACTTTCAATCGTCGGTCTTTCGCATTGAAATAAGCACGGTAATTTTTGACCTGTTTCCGCATTGCCGGATTCGATGCAAGCCCCATCTCATCCATCCAGATGGAAATCAGGTCTGCCCGGAACTCCTCACTGTAAAGCTCCACATCCAGAAGCCAGTTATCATCCGGGCGGTTATATGCTAATGGACTGTAAACCAGATAGTTTGTTGTCAAATCATCTACCGAAAGCAGTTTCTTCACAGAAAACGCATTATTACCAGTCAGTGCAATGACCTTTGCATTTTCTAAAACCACTTCGTCCAGCTTATCTTCAAATTCCTTATCTTCATCATACCAGAAAATGATACGACGTTGATAAAACTCTGGCAGAGGAGCCGCAAATCTGCGGTTTAAGTCCTGTATTACTTTGTCTGTATCCATGCTGCTCCTCCTACCTTATAATTTTCCATTTTACTTTTCTCGTTGTTCCGTTCTGTACCAATCTACCTTTTTCCTGTAAAGAAGCGAACATTCGAGAAACCGTTCTTTTTGATACACCTATTTTTTCCGCATAATATGCCTGTGTTGCAGATGGATTTTTCTCAATAATCTGCAACAGCTTTTCTAACTGCATCTGTTCCTTATTAAGCGGTACTTCAACGCCATTACTGCCACTTTCGTTGCCATTAACGCCATTTTCAACGCCACCGATGTCATTTTTGGCGTTAATTGTGGCGTTGTTTGTATCAACCTGACATCGATAAATATTGATACGCAAATCAACTTCGCCGCCAATGAACTCCGGTTCCCGCAGTCCAGCAGCTTTTACTTTATCAATAATTCTCGGAATACCGCTTCCCCAATGCTCGATCAGATTCATATAAGCAAACGCATGGGCGAGGGCTTCATTTCTGATTTTGGAATAGCCTTCTTTCATACGTTCCATAGTTTGTCCCATTGGCAACTTTCCTGGGGAAGTGATTTCCAATCGGTTATCATATACCGCAACCTGTATCGTGCCATGATCCAGGTAACTACGATGCACCATGGCATTGATGATCAACTCTCGAATGGCATCCGGTGGAATCTCATAAACGTCCTGCCGATAAATCCCCACAATAGTAGCACCCAAGTGAATATTTCGCAAAACAAACTGAAACGCTTCGTCGATCTGCTCCCAAAGCGGACCGGTATATTCTCTACGGTCAACAAATACCGCTTTCGTTGTCCCTTTGAACACGCCACATTGCGTTGCAACATGAAGTCCACCATTGCCGGTCAAAATAGCAAAAGCATTGGACGGATAATCTTTTCCATCACGCTCAATCAAAACACCCCAGGAACGCAGCTGCTGTCTGCCGACATCTTTGATGGATGCTTTCTGTTCCTCAGTATGGGCGTTCTTGACTGCCTGTTCTTTCATCGCTTTGCAAAGAGCGTCAATATCTTCATCCGTGATATTCAGTCCCGTACACAAAGCCTGATCGTAGTAGCGGTTACTGCCCTCAAACAGCAATTCCTTTACCATATACTCATCGGCAAGGCGGGTAGTTCCAGCAACTCGGACATATACGCCGCCTTCTCTGCCAAGAGCTTTGATATAATATGGACGCTGTCTGCCTTCAGAAATCTCTACCACAATAACTGTTTTTCCATCAACGGTCTGTAAAGTGATATCTGGAATAATTGCCGGTTCACAGCTATCTGATACAGCATTGGCAATGGCATCCATTTTCTTGAACACATCTTCCTTGTCAAAGCCAACAACCTCTCTGGTTTTATCGGCAATTCCGAAAATGATTTTTCCTCCGGTTCCATTTGCAAAGGCAACCACAGATTTCATATATTTGATGCTTTTCTCCGGCAGGTTTTCTTTGAACTCCACATTCTTCGATTCTCCTGCAAGAATTTCTTCTATGGTCATCATAACACCTCGCTCTCAATTTGCTACGCCGTGCATAGCCTTTTTACTTTATTTTAGCCAAAACATCCTGAAAAATTGCATAATTTTTCTTCACACCATCGTCCAAATCAATCGAAATCATCTGGTCAGCAAGATGATGTATCTTTTCTTCGTAGATTCGAATTTCATCATCCTGTGCCCGCAAGGCGGTCAGCTTTTTATTCAGCTTCACACGCTCGCCAGTGGAAGCATCGGCAATACGCTGTTCCAAATCAGCAATCGCAGTACGATAACGAGCCTGTTGTTCATGCACATAGTCGGTACGGATACGAGCGATCGTGTCCGGCTGATAGCGGTGCATATAAATCAGAGCCTTAAAGCCATTCTTTTTGCCGCTGTCAAATAGCCAGTAAATCGGACGTTTCTGATAAATCTTGCAATGGTCAGAATAGAAGTCATTCAGGAAATAATTTCGAATTACATCCTTTGGCTGACCCTTGCCGCCAAGAGCATCCGCAATAAACTTCAAGTTTTCGTCCAGAGTATCTTCTCCATATACAATCCTAACAAATTCTACAAAACGTCCAACAATATCATCTGCGAAATACTCATCATTACAAATTGGAATGATATTATCATAATCCACTTTATAACAAAATAATGCCTTTTTATTCTCATTTTTTAAATAGTAAAACTTCTCTTTAAGCTCACTATTTTTGAACTTCCCTAATTCAGCATGTGTATATTGGCTAAGATCACCATAGGTTCCATTATAGGAACTAAATTTTTCATTCCAATCTCCACCAGCATATATAAGTCTATCTTCATAAATAGAATAACGCCCAAACATACAGCCGACAGCATAAGAAATGAAAGAGCGAATATCTCTGCCGAGATCAGCCTTACGTACAGTGACATCCTTATCCTCAACCTCCGGTGTCAACTCATCCTGCAAGCCGTATATGTCGATGAAAATACGATTCAGTTCTTCCTCATTAGCTTTCAGTTGGTTGAAACGATTATCACATTCAGCCTGCCACTGGTCAAAAGCTTCAGCAACGGTAGAAACTTTTCGAAGCAACGGATGGTGCTGGAAGTCCCATGAGGTTTCAAAGGCATCCCAATCAATTTTGCATAACTGAATACACTCATTTGACAGTTTTTGTATAATATTTGAATCTATCGAATTTAATACAGGAAGCTTTTCAAAGTCACCAGCTTGTAACGATATTGATGGATTCAAAATATTCAATATTCTTTGTGTAACTTTAGAATTAAACAATCCCAATAAGAATAAATTTTTTTCATAAGACTCTGGAAATAACATTGGTCCTTTGTTGCTATCGAATAATGTGCCCGCTGGCGAAAATCTGAAAGTATTTCGATTGCTTGCCAGACCATTCCATGTAATTCCCTCTTTGAAAAATACATCTTGTGCCCCCAAGAAATAGAAGCATCCTGTTTTTTCCGCATTCGCTACAATGTCTTTTCCTCCATTAGCAAACCACACAACAAGTTCTCTGTTTCCATACCAACACCGAGCACTTCCGCCTTTATTATATGGATACCACTTTGCCGTGGATGTTACTGATTCTTCATAATTGTGAATATCAAATTTTATATCATCAATAAAAATTTCCCACCAGTTTTTTATAAATCTCTCATTGTTTCCAGTAATAGCCCCGACTCTCGGTGTCGCTACATTTTTAAGTGGAGTTCCCTTTTCAAAAGCATCTAATTCACTTTGTGTGACCCAATATGCTATCGGGCTACCTGGAATATTCATAAATCGACTTTGCTTAGAATTAAATACATTTTTATTTTCAAAAAATGCTTTAGCTTTTTCGATTTCACCAGAATATTCTACAAGTCTTAGATATTTTCCTATATAATTGTTAATATATCGAGATCCCATAACAAAAGATACCGTTTGAACGACTTCTCCACTTATTTCGTCAAAAGCTCTTGCTCCAAGATGAGCCATAGTTATAAACATCATATTAAATGCACTACGCATTTTTTCATATCTGGATAAGAACATCCATGTGTGTTGTGTTATCATAGAACAAAGTCCTACTTTGTTCACCATCTTTGAGCATTTTTCAATAAACACTGCATACAAATCTGATTTACTGTCTGCAAAGTTTTTCTTGACAAAAGACTGAAGTTTTGCATTCATTCCCCCTGTGCTCATATATGGCGGGTTCGTCACAACCGCATCATACTTCTGTGCCAGAGCTTCTGCCACCTGTACCAACGGCAGTAATTCTCTCAATGCCGTTTCACGGGACATATTTATATCTTCCGTAATCTCAGCAAAGCGGTCATACAAAGCAGACCAATCCTGCTGTGTTACGGTCAGAATAGAGCCGTATTCCTTTGCATCATGCAGCTCTTTGATGATGGTGTCCATTGCCGCCGTGAGCTTCGCATCGCCATTACAGAAATAATCAACGGCAAATTTATCTACATGATTGCTCTCCACAATGGCATACACATGGGGCTGAATGCCACGGCTGAAGAAGCGGCGGTCATACTGACGAGCTTTCATCATTACCGCAAAGTAAGCCAGCTGTGCCGCACGGTCATCAATATCTAAACCGTAAAGGTTATTCTCCACAATGCTTGCCACCGCTTCACGAGTGGTATAGCCGTAGGATTCATAAATCTTCATCAGCACATCAAACATATATGCAAGAATATGACCAGAACCGGAGCATGGGTCAATGACTTTCAGCTGATCCGGTGTCAGTGCGGCGTACTCCTTGCGAATCTCGGCAAGCTGTGCCTGCACTTCTGGCTCCTGCTCGGCTTCTTCCAGATAGTAGTGCCATTTGGTATCTTCCGGGTCACGGTTTCCGGCAGCATAGGCAGACTGTTCTTCCTCTGTCGGAAGAAGCTGCTCCTTAACATCCGGGTGTCCCTCCAGCCACAGACGGCCAAGGCTGTTCTCTACCATATAGCGAACAATCCAGTCCGGTGTAAAAAGCTGGGTTGCTGCAGGGATGTTTTCTTTTGTGATTTTCACATTCTTTTTCAGTGCTGCGAAAACATCGTCTTTTTTCTCACTATTATAATACTGATACAGCCAGCCGATGATCTGGACAGCATCCTTCCAATCATCCTCCGGTATCAGCTCGATCATCTGCTGAATCACACTGCCTTCACGGAGCAGATTGTCCGGCAGAAGAAGCTCGGTGTAGTCCGCAATCTTCTGAAACATTCCCGGTAGAATCGTATTCAGAGCGTTGCACTGCACGATCAGCAAATATTTATACAATTCTTCAGTCTTTTCTGCATCTTTCAGCTCATAGACCTTTTCCATATCCAATCCATCCAAATCCAGATGAATGGCTTCGGTTATAATCTGCGGCTTAAAATTGTTTTCCTCGTCCGTGAACACACGCACATGAGAAGGAAGATAGCCGTTGACTTCCATGAATCGCAGAGCAGAGAAGCGGTTGAACCAAGTGTAGGCAACCTCCTCCATGACCTGCTTATATCCTTTATCGTTAATCTCTGCAATCAGAGCCTGACGCTGTTTCTTTTCATCGGCAGTGAGGACTTTGCCGCCAACGCTGTCCGCATTGGCATCCTCAATGTTGTCCTCTGTGATACCGTATTCCACACCTTTCAGGGAAACACGGGCGATCAGCTCTGTTCTTGCCCAGACAGCAAATTTTTTAATCGCATTCTTATCCATATCTTTCTCCATCTTCTATTGAAACAGCCAGTTTTTTTATATCTTTATCAATACTCTCCATTGATTTTTTCAGGTTATCAACACTATTCTTAAACTCATCCACTTCTGAAATGTAGTCTAAAAATCCTCCATACTCTGAAAAATCAATTTCAATCGTTTCACTGTAGGATTTCTTCTTTCTGTACTTAGAATATTTATAATCAATCCTTATCGTTTTTTCATCAAATTCTTTTATGATATTAAGTACATTTGTATCAAGTGAAATAATCCATTTCTGCCCCGGAAAAATCACAATGCTCGCTGATTCTTTCTTTTTTAATCGTCCCTGCGTTTTCGTTTGCAACTGCTTAGTAAAAGTTTCATTAAAAGTCAAACTTTTCACTTCCAATGGAACCGTCCCAACATTTCTCAAAACAACACACGCCAATGTTGAGCGAACAAGTTCAAACGATATTTGCATATAAGGGCGGTTTTTCTCACTTCGTTCCTTAAGCAAAAAGAAAATTGTAACCCATGAAGCAATTAGTGCTAATATTGAAATCACACTATCCCATGGAAAAGCTGAATTTTGCTGTTCAACTGCAATAACCAGTCTTTCAAGTAATTCTTCCATAGGCACACTCCTCAATTCAGCTTAATCTCGTCACAATTCTTCAGCAACTGTTTCAACTGAGAACGAATCTTCTCTACATAATCATCAATGTCCGCATCCGTCTGTAAGGTCTTTGCCTGGAATACAACCTGACGGTTATAGGCACGAACCACTTTCTTTTTTGCCGGAGCTGTTTCTTTACCAGTCTGTGCCACCTGTACCTGTGTCTTTGGTACAGGCGGAGTCAGAACAGCCTCGATATTGCTGACAGTATCATCCTTGTACTGGCACATTGGCAGAAACATGGCATCCAGAAGAGCAAGGCTCTTTAATTCTGCTATTTTCTCCTTGCACTGGCTGAAATAACGATCCGATTTTTCAATCAGATTGGATGCCTTGGAGTCGCCATTTGCAACAGTGTGGATTGCTTCCATACACTGGCGAACCGTTTCCAGAACCTCCACACGTTTTTCTTCCAGCATCTTGTCATGGGCAGTACGAACTGTATCCATCAAAGGATTCAATTCACGGATCCGGTTATAGTTGAACTTGCTTCCAGTCTGAACCATAGTAATCAGACGAATGGTATTCAGTGCCTTGTATGCTTCTTCATTTTCTGCAATACGATCAAGGTCATCATGCAAAGATTTTTCAAACTGCACTGCCTGATCGAATACAGTTACCTGGGTCTTGAAGAAATTTTCAATGCCGTTGTTCATGGCTTCTTTGTTATCAAAGAGAGCATCCTCTTTTTTCAGCACACGATCAATGAGGGCAATATTGTCTTTCTTCTGAGAAAGTACCTCATCCATCAGACGACTAGCTTCCTGCACCAATCCATGATCTGGGTATTTATGTCCGTCATAACGGGCATCCAGAGAAGCATAGTAGTCACGCTGTTCACTGAATTTCTCAGTTACAAAACGAATCAGACCATCTTCATCGTCTGGCACATCCATGACATCGAAATAATCACGGAGCATTGATTTTACCTCACGCATCATCGTAGCAGAAATGGTTTTTCGCTTGCTGATGGAAGTCTTACCGATCTCACTCTTTTTACGGAGCATATCCGGCAGTTTCGGGTCATCCGGCTGAATGGTATTGCCTGCATACTTAATGGTCACTTTCTGGGAATAAATTAGCTGTGCCGCAACCGCAGCAATGTCGATTTCTTTCCAGCCATACGGAATTGCACTGTATTTGCTCTGCACATCTGCCATAGAAGTCGGCAGCTTTTTTGCATCCTGCATTTCCAGATATTCTTCCATAGCAGAAATAGCATCTCGGTTCGGTTCCATACCCGGAAGCGCTGTTACCGCACCCGTCAGAATTGCAATAATATCTGCATCACTGCCTGCATTATCTGTAATTAAGTCAAGTTTGCTATATACATGAACAACCAGATATTCCAGGGACTGGTCAATCTTTGTCTTGGCATTTCCGGCTTTAATTTCCAGATGCTCCCCATCTACATAAAACCGAGCCCCTTCAATGGCATTCTGCAATTCGGTCATAGCACTCAACTCATATTTCCCAGCTTCGTCCTGCTGATCACTGATGATTTTCTGCACACTTTTCGGAAGCTGGCTTACATTTCTCTGCTTTACATATTTGCGAATCTTCATGGCTGATTCCAGAGCTTCATAGTAAGGAGTATCAGCCAGAACAACGATTGCTTCATTGCCTTTGGATTCTGCCATCAAACGGTAATCTGTTTTTTCAATGGCATCGGTTGCAACGGTCAGGAAACGCAGACGCATACCGCCTGTTGCCACACCAACAGTAATGCCATCCACCATCTGATCGAAAGCAAAGTCATATTTTCCATAACGGAACTTCTTGGTTGTGAAAATATCGCCGTAAATCATCTGAGCGATACGCTCCACAATAGAAGCGGTATCCACATTGGTATCCCTGATTTCACGTTGAATATCCTGTTCCTCGTCGGTCAGGAAGTTATAAGTGTCACCGGTTCTGCCGATATAGTTCTGGCTCATCAGACGATCAAGGCATCCACGGACAGCTTCGCGCATGATAATCTTATCTACTCGAATGTCGTCTGCCATAAGGATAACGATATTATCCAGATTAGAAGGAATATCATCAATATATCGAATCAGATACAGAAGTTTCAATACATCCACATCCTGCTGTTCGATTCCATCACCGTTGTCGGCAGCTTTCTGGCAACGCTCGATCACGCGGCGGATAGAACCGTCAAGGAAAGTATGTACGGTATCATAAAAACGGAAGAACGGAACAAGTGCATACTCGTTCTTCTCCTGAATTTTTTGTGCAGCTTCCTGGAAGCCGGAGAGCATGGAACGCTCACCACCGGACAGGTGCTTTCCGGAATTTCCATGTTTCCGGATTTCGGCAAATACCTTCTGCATGATGATAAATTGATACGGCACGAACGGGAAGTTCTCTGTAAATTCCCTCGGACCGGAGTAGCCTTTAATATCCAGAATCGAACCGTTGAAGCTGAACAGGTTACGCAAAACGGACTCGTTCTGTTCATAAACGCCTTCCAGGTCTTTGACTGCTTCTAGTTTCTTTTTCAGAATACGTTTCTGGATGACTTCATCCACAGAGGAAGATGATAAACTCAGTCTTGTCTTGAAACGAGCCTGAATACGGGAAAACTCATCAGCACGAACTTTGATGATTTCATCAATGGCTTCCTGTCCGGTACAAATTACCCAAATCTTGCCCTCACATTCACTCCCAATTTTTTCAGTCAGAGACTGAAGGTTCAAAAGCATATCGGTATCTGTGCCAACATACTGACCAACCTCGTCAATCATAAACAACAGCCGGAAGTTCGCAGGCTTTGTATCTACATAGGCTTTCATATCTTCCACAAGCTGTGCGATAGAAATTTCTGTTGCTGTTTTGTCATTAAACCATGCCTTAGCATCATCCTCACTCATATCCAGAACTTCCATCAGTGTCGGAATAATGAACTTACCATTAAAAGCAAATGCACGACGCATTTCCAGCCAGGGCTTACCTTTCTTTTCTTCAAAAACTCTGCGGAACTCCTCGGTCTTGCCCTGCTGGTCAATATAACGCTCCATCATTGCAACTTTCAGATTTTCGCCGTAAAATCCCAAATGGTTATAGAACATTTTTGCGAAAACACGGAGTACAGCAGTCTTATCTTTATTGCTAAATCCCTCAATATCAATATTGAACAGAATCGTCTCCGTCGGTCCCTTGGTGGCACGGTCAATCAGCATAAATGTCGCCGGGTCATCTTCAAACTTTTTACGGAAACGTTCTACACTGCGGATGCCTTTTACTTCTTTATTTTCCAGAAGATAACACAACATTTTTAGGAAGTGAGATTTACCACTTCCAAAGAAACCAGAAATCCATACACCCATATCAGCGGTAGGCTGGTCAAAAGCATCGCCGTAATAATTGAAGAATGTAATAAAATGTTTCTTTAACTCTCTGGTAATGACATATTCATTTAACTCCTGCTCGATTACATCGTCAGCAGCCTGATCTACTTTAATAACACCATTGATTTTGCGGTTGATGTCATCCGCAAACATATCTCGAATCATCATGGCTTTATCCCCCTTAATCAATTACATTGAATGCCCGATAATAATCGTTAGGTGTAAGTCGGTTGAATAGTTTTACATGACGACCATCAAACTCACCCGGATACATAACCATAATCGGAACATCTGAAAAGTACGGCTGTAAGGCTTCTAGCAACGTATGGATTCGCATAAACGGGAATACCTCGCCTACGCCCGTCAGCATCAGTACATCGCCCAGTTCATGGGGCTCGTACTGAATTTTATCAATGAACTCTCCGTTGCCGATTGCAGCGTTCAGCTGTTCCAGAAGATAAGCACTTCCGTCAGCTTCTTCCATGTCTGGAATTGCATCTGTGATTTCCATATCATCGCAGATAGAAAGAAATGTTTTATATAAATTACAAACAATCAAATGGCAGTCTAAGGACTGATCCGTCTCCAACTGATTCACAAAATGGCGGACAACCATTTCATTCTCCGGTTCATAGCAGAAGATTCTAATATTCACCTCATTGCTGAGTCCCTTGCCTTCCAGGAACTCCGGTTCCTGAATCAATGCCCGAACTTTGTCCAGGCGCTCTTTTATATCACTCATCGGGCTACCTCCTATGAAAAGCAATTAAACGCTGGCAGTACCGCCGTGTCGCCATTGCTTCTGATGGCGTTCTCCAAAACTGGATGCAGCCATACTGGATTTAAATGATCTGCCTTGAGACTGTCGAGATATTCTGTTTCGACAAGCACTTTGGCAATAATCTGTTTTAACTTTGTTATTGTGGTATCGCTCCAGGAAGCTACAGTATCATTCTGTTCCTGCAAACGCATAAAAAATGTATTCAAATCTATCTTACCAAAAGATGTATCCCTTAACCGGTACTTTTCGCCAATGATCGTCAACATAAATTCCCAAACCAGTCGGCTTTGCTTCATCAACGCATACAGGCAAATTTGTTTTGCTACATCCGTCGGTTGTGACGCAATCGCAGAAACCAGCGAATCATCTTCCAGAGCATGAAGCCGTTTTATGCAGGCTTTCGCCATGCGTGTGATGGATTTTTCCGTTGGATACTGAAAAAGATTCTGCTCTACAATTTCTTTTACAATCATATCATCGCGAAGTCCTGATGCCATCAGCTTTGCAGTGGAACGCATTTCGTAGAAGAGGAACGGCTCTCTGGTTAAAGATGCAATATAAGGATATGAATGATCCATGTTACCGTACCTCCTTACCGTTCCTCTTTTTTATCAGGAACAAATTCCATAATATCTCCAACATCGCAATTTAATACAGAACAAATCTTCGACACAATTTCTGTACTAACATTTTCATCTTTTGATAATCGTGACATCGTTGTTGTACTTACACCCGTCATTGCGCGTAGATCTTTCTTCATCATGTCTTTATCAATCAACAATTTCCACAATTTCTTGTAACTAATTGCCATCTTTTCACCTCAGTTTTATTTGTTTAAAATATCTATCCGCATAGTATTTATTACTATATCATAAAAATGCGTTTTGGACAATCTAACATATCTAAAATCACAATTAGATTCTGGAATATCGCATTTTCGTATCATTGAAAACATATCTCAATAAACTTCCTTCTCAGCTGTCTTCCTACTTTATTCTGCTGATGCCTTAATGAGTGCTATTTTTTTGAGATAGTAGACTGACCTTGTAGAGAAACTTAGCAAAACTTAAATTTATTACATTTTTTCTCTTTCTCAACCCAAAAAAGCACTGTAAAACCAACATTCAAGCGGTTTTCAGTGCTTTTTGAGCATATTCTTCTCCCATTAATTTATATCAGTGAAACTTAATTCATGCCCAATATGGAATATCACCTTTCATCTTTCAAATACTTTTTAGGCGTTTGCGAAACGCCAAGCGCAATAATTTCTTTCATGCTTTTTGCATTAATCCATGTTTTAAATTCAACTGTATCTGTTTCTCCTTTATCCAGGATTTCCTTAAATTTTTCTTCTGTCATTAAAGTATCACCTCTCTTTCTACATAAATCCTATCTTCACAACTACATTTTTACAATTATTCATCTGCTCCCCTATTGCAGTTGCTTCTCTCTAGTTCCTTTTGAATCCATGTCATGATCACATCCACAAGATAATCCTGCTGCACCTGACTTAGTTCCTTCCCAGGCTGCATTTTATGCCACTTTCGGATACATTCTCTGCAACAGGTAGCAGTCGCATGCTGGGCAATAAATGCAAGATGGTCTCCGCTTCGCTCTGAGCCCCTTCATCGGTGTCTGCTTTCCATCATTCGGGATAAATGCCGGAGCTTCTCTCTTTGCGATAAAATTCCTCGCATGTCCTCTTTTGTCATCAGAACTTCACTACTTCCGGTTCATGTGTAAAGGATGAAAATGTAGCTGTCGCATTCTTAAAGTAAAATACTTCTGTGTTGCCATCATCTGCCGAATACATCTTCTGTAAAGATGGATAAGCATCAAGCATGGACTGTCTCGCCTCTCTACGGTCATCCTCTACCAGTTCGCCAGCTACACGGAGCCACTCTCCATTCTTAAATGCGCAGATCTCCACTTTCGGATTTGCATGGATCTGCTTTGAAACATCCTTGACCTTACCTGTCTGAATATACAGTTTGCCTTCAAAAATGTGAGCCGTTCCAAACGGTCTTACTCTTGGCTTGTCCCCTTCTACAGTTGCTAAATAATAGGTCTCTGCTTCTTTTAAAAATTTAACGACTTTTTCCATGATAAAATCCTCCTGTGTTTTATTTCAATAAATCCATAATACCACTTTTCATGCGTCTTCAACAAATACTACACCATATATTTTTTCAGATACTAATTCATTCATTTTTTCTACAACACAATTCGTCTGGGATATCAGTTCTAACAGTTGCCATCTGCTTCATGATTTTCAATATCCTTAAGCGTAATACCTTCTGCATTTTTCCAGCTGGTAAGTCCGTTTGCACTTTTTCCTACAACAAACATCGCTGTTCCCGAAGGACTTGAAAACAAAACATCTTCCTGCAAAATCCCATCCACAACTTTTGCCTTATTTCGTTGATCCTTAATGCCTGCAGGAACAGTATTGCGATATGTGTTTTTAGTAAGTACAGAATATCTTTTACATTGTCTTGCGATATCTACAAAACGATTTTCAAGGTAACGTATCAGTGCCTTATTCAAATCCCTGCCTGCGTAATATCATCACGTTTACAAGCGGATATTTCAATTCTAGATATTTTAATCGCCTTTCCATTCCAATTTGAAAGTTCTGCTATAATTAGACTATCCTCTGTTCCATTTCCCTTTTGTAAAAATTTTACATCACACCCTGCTATTTATCAACAGCTTTCATTGTCTGTAAAATCAGTACCCCACACCCCTCAAATATGCTATACTTACCTCATGACAAGATCACTGGCATTTAAGATCCTCGGCATCACAGCCGGGACAGATAAAAAAGATCTCAAAAAGAAATACAGACAGCTGATGCACCAGGTGCATCCTGACACCGAAGCCTTTGATACCGCTTCCTACGCTTTTTCTGCGCAGGAGATCAATGAGGCTTATGCTTTTCTGCGCCAAAATGAAGACCTGCTTTCCGCTCCGGAAAAAGACAGACAAAAGACAGGACAGACCGGTAAAAAGCAGATGAAATGGAATGCTCCATCCCACGAACATGCGTATACGACACGCACGATCTACCAGTATGCCGAAGATGCAGATGGAGAGATCCTCGGCAGTTTTGCGGTTGCCACCGGAAAATATCTCTGGATCGCCGAAGAGGATTTTCCATTATTTTTAAAGAGCATGTCTGAATGCAGCAAACGCCTGCTCGATGAGGTCGATGCGCAGATGAACCGGGACAACCTTTCCGCGCAGCGGATCCGGTTTCAGGCAGAGCTTTCCTATCTGCTGGCACAGCAGTTTATCGATGCAACCGCCACCCTAAAACGATTGCTGACACCGGAAGAGCTTTCAGATGCCACGATTTATTCGATCCCATCCATGTTAGAACTCGCAGCGGATGCACCACCGCTTCGCTCCGGCATGGTATTATATCCGGCACGCATCCACAAACATAAACTCTTTTTAACGACAAAATCCGGCAAAAATGCCGGATATGTGTCATTTCGGGATGACCGACTCTATTATATTATCATTCCACTGTTCGAGCAGAAACGTGCACAGGTCAAGATCAGCATTTCCGCCAGACAGGATGCGAAAATGCACCGTTCTTCGGGCAGTTATAAAAATCTTGATTTTCTGGTCAGGCTCCCACACGACAGTGCCGGTGCATTTCCGGAAAACATCAACTTACAGATCGATGCGCTGCTTTCGCATTACAAAACATGTCCTTCCGACACCTCATTTTGACCAGATCTTCTGCTTTTTCCAGAGCAGCAGTGAGATCACAGCGGTCAGTACCTCGGTTACCCAGAACGCATGGAACACACCTGCTGCACCAAACACGCGGCTTAATACAAATGCAAGTGGCAGCATCAGCACAATATAGCGCAGTGCGGAAATGATTAAAGAGTCCACACCTTTTCCAAGTCCTTCGAGTGCTCCTGACACGGTCACAGAAACAGAAGATACGATAAATCCGATACAGATGATATGCAGTGCCTCCCTGCCCATTGCGATCGTCTGCGCATTTTCGGTAAACAAACCGATCAGAGTTTCCGGGATCAGCACGCAAAGGATCGTTCCAATGACCATGACACCAGAGATCAGGATCAGTGCCGATTCAAAAATCTTTTTCACACGTTTCATCTCGCCTGCTCCGTAATTAAAGCCCATCAGCGGACGCATTCCCTGAACCACACCATTTCCGGTCAGATATAAGAATGTCTGCAGCTTAAAGTACGCTCCCAGAACAAGCACATAGCCTGCCGCATAGGCAGAGAGGATCGCATTTAATGCAGAGACCTGGACTGACGGCAGTGCCAGATTTAGTGTCGCCGGGACACCGATCATATAGATCTTTTTGCACAGCTCTTTCTGTGGTTTCATATCGCGGAAACAGATACGGACAGATAACGGTCTTTTCCAGTGGACGAGAAGATATGCCACCATCGTGACCACCTGTCCGATCCCCGTTGCGATCGCAGCTCCCTGCATCCCAAGCTCCGGGAAAATGCCAATGCCAAAGATCAGAAGCGGATCGAGCACGATATTGACCATACAGCCGATCATCATACAGATCATGGAAACTTTCATCCTGCCCACAGACTGGAAAATCTTCTCAAAACTGATCGCGATCGAGTTTGGAATGACAAATAAAAATACCACATTCGAATAATCAACCCCCAGTTTTATGATCGCTTCCTTTCCGGTAAACATGGAAAGGAAATACGGCATGATCCCGATACAGAAGATCGTAAGCAAAATTCCATGAATGACATTTAAGAACACACCCATGGATGCACAGTGATCCGCCAGTTTCTGTTCCCCTGCCCCGGTATAATATGCGATCATCGCATTGACACCGATCCCAAATCCGACGATCACCGCAATGACGAGGTTTTGGATCGGATAAACCAAAGATAATGCCGTCATGGCATCTTCGCTCATGCTGGCAACGAAATAGCTGTCCACAATGTTATACAAAGCATTGACAAGCATCGACAGTGTCATTGGCAATGCCATCGAAATGACAAGTGGCATTACCGGCTTTTCTTTCATAAAATTCTGATTCATATCTGCCTTCCTTTCTCATTTTACTTTTCCTGTTATTTTTACGCACAAAAAACGCCACACAACTGCTTCGTTACAGTTGCGTGGCGAAAAATAGAACCTTTGGTTCCAGAAAATTCCACTCCATTTGCATGGTTTTGGAAGCTCATTATAACAAGGCTTTCTTATTCTGTCAACTCTTTTGTGGATTTATGTATCCTGATAAGAAAAGAAATCAAAATCAGCTGCGATCCGGCTTCCGCATCCCCCATTATTCGCATAGATCCCGACCAGCGTTCCGGTATGGCGTTTCGGATCGTCCGGTACTCCCTCGTCACAGAGATAAATGCAGTGTTCCAGCGTTCCTGCCAGTTCATAGGACACGCCATCGTAGCTGTAATAAAACTTTCGGGTCAGTTTTTCCACTACAACTTTTAAATAAATCTCTGTATCTGCAAGATCACATACCTCTGCGATCAGCTCTTCGCCGTGATTCCGGTTGATCACAAGCTGCAATTTTCTCCCCTCTTCATAGCACACGGAAAATCTGGCATAGGTAGCCGTACTGTAATAGCAGGTCAGCCCTGCCTGCTCACCGTTTTTCGTCGGATGAAAATCAAGTTTTGTCTCTGCCGTATAGGAGAGTTCCTGCTCCCTGCGGACCAGGGTATTTTTCGCACGGATCTCATTTAACTGACCATCTCTCGTCCAGATCCGGAAATATCCCGGTCTCTCAGTCAGAGAACAACTTCCTCTTGCCGGATTGCGCACAAATTCCCAGTGCACATCCAGTGTGTCGGTATCAAAATCATCCCTTGTCCATGCAGGGTAACAGCACTCCGGCAGATCCGGTGCTGTCTGGGTCAGGCTTGGACCCTTTCTGTCATTGATGATAAACCAGCCGTCCGGCAGCCAGGTAACGGGGTCTAGTCCACTCTCTCTTCCGATCGTGGTATAGTGTCCCTGATTGGGACGTCCCATCAGATAATAGACCCACCAGTCCCCATTTTGTGTTTCGACCAGTTTTCCATGACCGGTGCGCTGGATCGGTGCATCCGGGTCAAACTGGCGCATCAGAGGATTGTAAGGCGATGCCTCGTAAGGTCCAAACAGGTTTTTTGAACGCCCGACATTGATGCCGTGTCCATATCCGGTTCCGCCCTCTGCCAAAATGGCATAATAATAATCTCCATGTTTTAAAATGTGCGGTCCCTCCGGGCAGCGTTCCCCGGTTCCCTGCCATACCGGTATCGTCTCCCCGATCACTTTCGTGCAGTCCTCTGAAAGCGGAACCAGGTTGATGCCCGGGCTGATCACCATATAGTGTCTGCCGTCATCATCCACAAAATGGGACGGATCGATGCTGTCCACCTCCAGACAGACCGGCTTCGTATACGGTCCTTCCGGCTTTTCGGATGACATCACAAGCTGCCGCCGCATGACATTGTTTTCCCGCTTGCCGTCCGCATTCAGACGTAAGGTCGCCATAATGATAAACCGCCCCTTGCTATAGGAAATATCTGGTGCCCAGATGCCATGCGAATCTTTGATATCCGACAGATCCAGATCATCGGGATCTGTGATCGCATGCCCGATCAGTTCCCAGTGCACCATATCTTTCGAATGGCTGATCGCGATTGCCGGGAAATACTGGAAGGTGGAATTGACCATGTAATAGTCCTCTCCCACTCGCACGACCGACGGGTCCGGGAAAAATCCCCTCTGTACCGGATTATGATAAATTCTTTCCATAAAAATCTCCTTTCCTGCTATTTTTGATAGGTTACGCGCTCCACGGTCAGATAACCGCCCTCTCCCTCTTCTCTTCTGACACAGAAAACACCGTTTTTCACGCCGACCCAACGGCCCGGAACGGAGATCATCTCTCCTGCTTTTTTATAATCACCGTAGTCCACACGGTAAGAAATGGTCACTGTTTCCTCTGGAAACCCTTTTTCCATCTCACTCAGATCGCGTGTTCCGGTCACTTTTACTTCGTATCTTACTTCACAGTTTTTTATCTCTTTTGGAAGGGTTGCAAGCATGGTGTTTTCTTCCGTCGTGGACTCTTCCAGTATTTTTCCATAGTGCTGTGTTCCTCGGATGAACTGCAATACGATGCCCTGCTCCTTTTTTGCAAATTCGAGCACACCATACTCCATTCCCATGGAGATCACACCGGCTGCATCCCCTTCCCGCAGTCCATCAAGCTGCAGCTTCGTTACACAGGTAAATTCCGGTGCCGGCCATTTCTGTAACAGCAGATTTGGCACATTTCCATAACAGAGCGTGGCATCCGTCTTTACTGCAGAAAGCTGTAACTTACCATCCACGATCTTGTACCAGCCCTCTTTCGGATTTGCATTCCACTGCCACTGAAGTCCCAATTTTCCATCGGAAAAATCATCTGATGCAGGCGGTGTATATGGAGTTACCTGCACGTTACCAACGTTTGGTTTTCGATAGGTTAGAACCGGCTCGCCACAGTCCTCTCCTTCTTTTGCAGCTCCTATGACCGGCCAGTCGTTTTCCCAGCGCATCGGCTGCAAATGCACAATCCTTCCTGCCCCATACACATCCTGAAAATGAAGGAACCAGTCCTCTCCTGTCACGGTATCGACCCATGCGCCCTGATGCGGTCCGTTTACCGGGCTGCTGCCCTGACGCATGACAACCTTATATTCGTACGGTCCAAACGGATGCTTTGCCCGCAGTACGGTCTGCCATCCGGTCTTTACGCCTCCCGCCGGAGCAAACACGTAATACCAGCCGTTACGTTTATACATTTTCGGTCCCTCGATCGTGACCTGATCGTTTTCATTTCCATCAAAGATCTTTACCTCTTCACCGATCAGCCCCATTCCATCCGGCTGCATCTCTACCATATGCAGTACGCTCTTATATCCGATCCGGCTCTTTGCCACACCTGCGACAAGATATGCCTTTCCGTCGTCATCCCAGAACGGACAGGGATCGATCCAGCCTGCTCCCGGGCGGATATTGACCGGTGTACTCCATTTTCCAAACGGATCTTTTGTCGTACTCATATAAATACCCTCATCCGGCATTGGGAAACAAACGTAAAATGTTCCTTCATGATATCGTATGGAAGGTGCCCACACGCCGCATCCGTGCACTGGTCTGTCGTAACGCTCCGTCGGGATCTTTGGTAACACATAATTGACCAGATTCCAGTTGACGAGGTCTTTGGAATGTAAGACCGGAAGTCCCGGTGCATTGCAAAAGCTCGATGCGATCATAAAATAGTCCTCGCCCACACGGATCGCATCCGGGTCAGAATAATCGGTATATAAAATTGGATTTTGATATCTGCCATCCAAAAGGTCTGCCTGCCAGATTCGTTTTTCTTCCATAAAACATCCTCCTTTTTGTCCTTTTCTGATCTTATCATAATGGATACAAATTGCGATTGATAGGCTTTTTTCGTTCTTTTTCTTGCCATATATTGCGATTTTAGAGTAAAATGAAGATAAGAAAAAAGGAGAGAACAAAAATGCCAGCTTTGTATCAGAACCGCGCAGAACACCTAACCGCAAAAATTTCAAAAAACAACGCTTATCCCGCCCACATCCACAGGCAGGTAGAGATTTTTTACGTTTTGGAAGGCGAGCTTTCCGTTACGATCCGGGAACAGACCCGCATTTTAAAAAAGGGCGACCTCTCGGTCACCTTTCCAAACCTGATCCATCAGACGAAAACACCGGTATCCTCCAAAGCTCTGATGCTGATCTTTGATGTGCGGGAGTTCCCCGATTTCCAGACGGATTTCACGACAAAGCTCCCTGCCTCCCCGTTTCTTTCCGATGTGACACAGTACGAAAAAGTTTTCTCTGCCTTATCCGCACTCACAGAGTACGCCACCGGACAGCTGCAAAACCCACGCCTTTTAAAAGGCTATCTTGCGGTCTTTCTCTCCTACCTGTTCGATACGATCCCACTGGTTCCAAACCATTCCGAGCGTCCGGATCTCTGCCAGAGCATTGCCGAATATCTGGATGCCCATTTCCTGGAGCCGGTCAGCCTTACCGCACTCTCCCACGATCTGGGCTACAGCAAATATCACGTCTCGCATGTCTGCAATGAAAAATTTGGCTGTTCGCTCTCGGATTATGTCAACCGACTGCGTGCAGAACACGCAATGGGGCTTTTAACACACACTGACCTCTCGATCACGGACATCTGCTATGCCAGCGGTTTTCGCAGTCTGCGGACATTTTACCGTGTTTTCCGGGAATATTATCAAAAAACGCCAGGAGATTTTATCTCCTGACGTCCCGTTATACCACTTTCTTTAAGAATTCGGTCAAATGCTCCATCGGTATCGGTTTGGAATATTTATAGCCCTGTAAGTAAAGTGCATTCATCTCTTTGCACTGGTTCTCATCCCTTTCGTTTTCCACACCTTCAAATAAAATCTGATAATTTGATTTCTTAAAGATATCAGAAAAACTGCCAACCAGAAAGCGGGATTCTGCATTCTTTCCTGCCAGAATGGTAAGGGAACGGTCAAACTTGATGATATCGATCGGCAATCCGATGATGCGCTCAAAGTTCGAATATCCGGTTCCAAAATCATCCAGATAAAATTTAACACCAAGTCCCTGCAGATTTTGCATGACATTTTTTACGTTCTCAAAATCTTTTTCACTCCGGCTCTCCGTCAGTTCAATCGCGATCTTTCCATAGGGAAGATCATTTTCCCGGATGATCCTTGTGATGTCCTCACAGAAATCTTTATCTTTTAACTCGATGATTGAGAAATTGACAGACACACGCTCTAACTGATACCCTTCTTCCTCCAGCCGCTTCACCTGTTTACAGGTCTTATTTAAAATGATCCTGCTGAGCGTATGGATATAACCATGCCGCTCTGCTAATGGGATAAACAGATCCGGAAATACCAGTCCGCACTCCGGTAAGTCAAGCCGCATCAGCGCCTCTGCCGATGTAAATGTATTGGTCTTTGTATTTAAAACCGGCTGACAGTAAACCAGTACCCTCGCATCTGACATGTCCTGCTTTACATGGATATCCTGTAATTCTTTTAAAATATAGGAGGCCTTTGAAAATGCATCCACATCCTGTTTTTCGCATCGATAAACCGAGTTTGCCGACATCCGCGCTTCCGCAAATTCTGCCATGGACAGATAATCATTTCCCGTAACAAGCCCCTGACCGGACTGCATCAGTATGATCTTATATTCCATGTGATATCTGTCATAAAGTGATTCAATGCTGCTAAGCAGCTGCTCCATCTTCTGCTCAATCTTTTTGTTTTTCTCTGTCTGGAATACGATAAGAGCCTTCTCACTACGCATACGGAATACGCAGGAGGCATGAAATACCTGCTCGTTAAGTTCAAAAATCTGCTCTAAGAGTTCCTTTCTCTTGCTCTCTGTCATATCCTGCACTCTGAGACTGATCATCTGGAATGGCTTATTGCCAAGTTCACTGATATAGGCACCAAACGATTTGCCATCGAGCGTTCCCGTCTCCACATCATAGCCATTATAATGAAACAGAAACAATGCCGCAATGATCGGAAAGGTAAACGCAATACACACATACGATGTACTGAGCAGAAACGCCTGCAATACCATAATAAATATTGAAACTCCAAGAACACCCATCATGCAGTGAAAGATCTTCGACACAAATTTACGCCGGTACAGCACCAGCAAAGCCACGATCAGAACCGTGTTATAGATATAATCCAGACGAAACACATCCAGATAATAGTTCTGATGGATCTGCAGGCTTCCATCAATATAGAAACCCATTTTCGTAAATGCAGTTGTAACCTCTATCAGCCCAAATATGGCAAAGCCTCCCCACACTGCACATTTAAAGCAGGTTCGTTTACGTCCCTGTACCCCAACCAGATTCCATACATAAACACAATAAAGTGCATACGCAAAAAAAAGGGAAAGGTACGTCATATTTCTCGTGACATACACCCATCCGATATTTTCATACGACAGCACTTTTACAAATTCGTGATAAGTAATATTGGAAATTGCTGCAAACATCACAAGAAAATTGACAACACGAAACAGAGAAAGATTTTTCTTCTTGATTGCGTAAGTAGAACCCAGTAAGAACCAGTGTATCGTAGAAATTGCAATGGTACAGACATCTGCCACCGGAGTATAATTCTGATAAAATAAAACATCTGTCATAAAAACACTCCCTCTTTTCCTCTCGTTTTCCTCATGTTCCCTCATCCTTTTCCCTGTTTTTACTTTAGCACACTCTGTTTTAAAATGAAAGGAATAATTTACATACAATCCAAAAATCCCCCCTTTTTCAAGGGAGGATTTCTCATCTCATAGTCTGCTACACTATTTTTTATTTGCTCTCTGCACGGGACATTGCGATCTTGAAGTCTTTCTGATCGGTAAAGATCTCGTTCTTGTATGGGTTCTTCTTCTGCTCAACAGAACGTTTGATGATCGCTGTCAGGCAGATTACGTTAGCAACTAATGCAAGGATTGCGACCACCCCCTGTGCGGTTGGATTTGCATATGCAGGCTGTGCTGCTGTAGATAACTCTAATCCATTCGTCCAATCTGTTCCATAGAGTACTGGAAGTACTGCAAACTTGGTTCCAACCTGGAATAATGGGAATACCTGTGCAAACATACACCAGATTGCTAAAGTATTGGCACGATTCTGGATCCAGCCACCTTTGTTCCAGAAAGCATTTGCGAAAGTTGGTGCTAATAATAATGCAACACCACAGTACCAGGTATGTGTTGGCAGGTTGCTGTATGTATACTCGAAGTTCCAGATATCATATGCAATGATAAAGCACCATGTCATGTCTGGCCACAGCATATCGTCTTTTTTCTTGGAAGTATAGATACCCCACCATCCTGTCATACAGAAGATGTTTAAGATACCTGCAATACCGTTTACCCAGTTCCACCATCCGCCGTAGAGCCATACGCCCTCGTTTGACAGCCAGTATCTGGAACCTGTCTCTGCTAAAGCGTGTGCACCGCGGATTGCTGACTCAAAGTCAGAACCTACTGCGATTAAAATGTTGATTGCTACGATAATGAATGGGAAAGGTTTGAACCAGTCTTTCTTTCCGATGCCCCATTTGTACTTGATCAGCATGAAACCGATACATCCTGCTACGGCTGCGTAAAGTTTTGCGTAATGGAACCATCCATTCATGTAAACATGTGTCTGATTGTTCAGTGCCCACTCTGCTCCGCTAGCTGCTCCAACTGCGATTGCAATGAAGTATACGGTCAGTGCAAGTGGCAGTACCAGGAAAAAGAAGATACCTCCCATCTTGGTACGACGCGCGATCTCGTTACAGATCACAAGGCCTGCGAACACCAGTACCCAGCCCAGAATCTGATACATGGAATTGTCACCATAAATTTGGAATAACATAGCTATTTCCTCCTTAGATTAAAATATACTCCCGTCTGGTATGACCAGACTGTAACTAAATTTTAATACTTTTTTTATGGTTTCGCAAGCCTTTCTTTAGAAAATGTATACATTTTTTGGAAATTGTATATCTGTGATCTATGCTCCTAAAATCTCTGCCAGATCCTGTTCCGGTGTCGTGATCGGTGCAATTCCATAGGTTTTTACGAGAATGTCAAGCACGTTCGGAGAGATAAATGCAGGAAGGGTCGGCCCTAATTTGATGTTTTTGATGCCCAGATAAAGCAGGGTTAAAAGGATGCAGACCGCTTTCTGTTCATACCATGAAAGTACCATGGATAACGGAAGTTCGTTTACCTCACAGGAGAATGCCTCTGCCAGTGCCACTGCTACCTTGATCGCACTGTAAGCATCGTTACACTGTCCCATATCCATCAGTCTTGGCAGATTTCCGATCGTTCCAAGATCCAGATCGTTAAAACGGTATTTTCCACATGCAAGGGTAAGCACTACGGTATCCTGTGGGGTCTGTTTTACAAACTCGGTGTAGTAATTTCTGCCCACTCTTGCTCCATCACAGCCTCCCACGAGGAAGAAATGGCGGATGGCGCCGGATTTCACAGCCTCAACAACCTGATCTGCGACAGAAAGCACGGTTCCGTGACCAAATCCTGTCATCACTTCCTTACCGCCATTGATCCCGGTAAATTCCATATCTTTTTCATAGCCGCCCAGTTCGAGTGCCTTTTCGATCACAGGTGTGAAATCTTTGTCCTCCCCGATGTGTACCATCTGCGGATAGGAGACAACCTCTGTGGTAAAGACGCGGTCTGCGTAACTTTCTTTGACCGGCATCAGACAGTTTGTCGTATAAAGAACCGGTGCCGGAAGTGCATCAAACTCTTTCTGCTGATTCTGCCATGCGGTACCGAAATTGCCTTTCAGATGGCTGTATTTTTTCAATTCAGGATAGGCATGTGCCGGAAGCATCTCGCCGTGGGTATAGATATTGATCCCTTTTCCTTCGGTCTGCTCTAACAGACATTTCAGGTCATACAGGTCATGCCCTGTGATTACGATAAATGGTCCCTTTTCCACAGTTAATGGCACTTTGACCGGTGCCGGGGTTCCAAAAGTCTCCGTATTGGCACGGTCTAAAAGCTCCATACAGCTTAAGTTCACTTTTCCGGTCTCTAATACGAGTGGCAGTAACTCTTCGGTTCCATAATCCTCTCCGATCGCAAATAAAGCGCGATAGAAGAAATCATTAACTTCCTGATCCACATAACCCAGTACCATTGCGTGATAGGCGTAAGCTGCCATTCCGCGGATTCCAAAAAGGATCAGGGATTTTAAGGAACGGATGTCCTCATCTGCCGTCCACAACCGGTTCATATCGTAATTATCGGTGTTTCCGCAAGGGGAAGCACAGGCCACACAGCCCGGTGAGATCTGGTTTTTTTTGGCATTTACCGCATCGATCATCTGCTGTAAGGTCTCATCATTGAAGTTTACATTCGTGATCGTAGTAAAAAGTCCTTCGATCAAAATCTTATCGGTCTCTTTTGTCTTTCCCTGGTTGGAGCAGGCATGGACTAATCCAATTAACGCTCCTGTCAGTTCATCCTGTAATGCTGCTGTTTTTGCTGATTTTCCGCAGACACCGGCACATCCGGTACATCCACTGCATCCTGCTGTCTGCTCACACTGAAAACAAAACATTTTCTGATCCATTTATTTTCATTCTCCTTTTTTTCTCTTATTTTTAATATTTTATTCTGACAAGATCCTTCCATCGGTTGAGATGGTCACTACCCGCCATGGGATGAATTTTCCGCTGTTTTTCAGTGCGGTTACGGCTGCATGCTCGATTCCTCCGCAACATGGCACTTCCATTCTTACGATAGTAAGGCTCTTGATCTTATTTTTGCTGATGATCTCTGTCAGTTTCTCACTATAATCGACATCATCTAATTTTGGGCATCCGATCAGGGTAACTCTGCCACGGATAAATTCTTTATGGAAATTACCATATGCATACGCGCTGCAATCTGCTGCGACAAGCAGGTTTGCCCCCTCAAAATAAGGTGCCATCACCGGTGCTAACTTGATCTGTACCGGCCACTGGGATAATTCAGATGTTACCGGTACTGCGTTTTCTGTTTCACATGCTGCCTCTGGGGCATGGCTGATGGTGCGTGACTGCGAGCCCGGACAGCCACATGGCAGTGGTTTCTCCTGCATTTTTTTCTTTTTATTTTCCAGAACGGCCGCCTCATCATACGCAGCTGCTTCACGCTCTACAAACGAGATTGCCCCTGTCGGACAGGTCGGAAGGCAATCTCCTAAGCCGTCACAGTAATCATCCCGTAACAGCCTTGCCTTTCCATCGACGATCCCGATCGCCCCCTCGTGACAGGCATTGGCACAAATGCCGCATCCGTTACACTTTTCTTCCTCAATGTGGATCACTCTTCGTATCATTTCTTTTCCCTCTCATTCCGCTTTTTTTGTATCTCTTATGTGTCAGCAGTCAGTCCTTTTCCTGACCGCTTTTGTGTGCTCCTTGACTTTACGGATTGAGTATAATAAAATTTTCTCAATAAGTATGTTGTTATAACAACAAAGAAATATTTTTTTGGAGAATTTTATGGATTATGAATTTTTAGAGCACACCATGCTGTTCCAGGGTGCAAAAAAAGACGAGATCGAGGCAATGTTACACTGCCTTTGTGCCGAAACAAAAAAATTTGAGAAAGGTGCTTTTATCTACAGTGCCGGCAGCACCGTATCTGCCATGGGACTGGTACTCTCCGGCAGGATCCAGATCATCAATGATGATCTCTGGGGCAACCGCAGTATCTTAGACAGTATCGCTCCCGGAAAAGTCTTTGCCGAGACCTATGCAAGTATTCCGGGTGAACCGCTGATGATCAGTGTTCTTGCCGCAGAGCCATCGGAAATTTTATTTTTGAATGCCGCAAAAATCACAAAAACCTGCCCGATGTCCTGCCCGCACCATGTCGCGCTGATTCGCAATCTTTTGCGCATTTCTGCACAGAAAAACCTGAATTTATCACGCCGCATATTCCACACCGCGCCGAAATCCATCCGCGGCAAGCTGCTCTCCTACCTCTCTTTTCAGGCAGCAGCTGCAGATTCCCGCGATTTTACCATTCCCTATAACCGCCAGCAGTTAGCGGACTACCTCGGTGTCGACCGGAGTGCCTTATCCAATGAACTGAGTAAAATGCAAAAAGAAGGACTTCTGACCGTGACAAAAAATCATTTCTGCCTGTCAGACGTCCCTCTGATCTGATCTTATTCTCTTCTTATATAATACCAGTCCATATCGACCTAGATGATACGGATGCAGTACCAGTCCGCATCGACCTGCTGCAGCCGGTCTCCCGCACAGATAACCGGATAGCGGATGTCATTTGGTGGAATGTAGAGGATATCTCCGATCGTTCCATCCGACATCAACACATGTTTTTTGCGGTAATAGTGCCGCATATTCTGGATAAACACTGCCACCAGCCGCTCGTCCAGTCCGTCAAATTCTGCCTCGCGGAACTGTTCTAATACGTCAAACGGAAGTTTTGCTGTTTTATAGCAGCGTGCAGAGATCATGGCATCGTACACGTCTGAGATCGCCGTGATCCTTGCAAAGCGTGTGATCGCATCCCCGCTTAATCCATCCGGATATCCCTTTCCATTTAATTTTTCGTGATGCTGTCTCACGGCATCCTTTACTTCAGGCGGGATTTCCTCTCCCAGCATCTCATAGGAGAAAACCGGATGCCTGTGCATGATGGCGGTCTCTTCTTCCGTCAGCTTACGCGGTGCATACAAAACCTCTTCCGGTATCCAGGTCTTTCCGATATCATGTAAGATACCAATCAGCACCAGACTGCGGATGTCCTCTTCCGAATACTGCAGCCATCTTCCCATCATTCCATTTAAAAATGCCACATTTAGCGAATGCCGCTGCAATGCCTCATCAATCGGACGTGGCACGTCAATGCAGGAAAAAACATCTGCCGGTTCCATCTCCTGCAGCTTTTCGTAAACGTCCACCATGACCTGCTCGACTTCTTCACTGCTGACCTGCTTGATTCTCCGCGTTACCTGTAACACATGATCCACGCTGTTTTTTAAGCCGGTGTAACCCGAATGATTTTCCAGTGCTTTCTGCCTGATCTCATCCGGTGTGTCCTTTCCATTGACGATCTCCTGATATCCACCCTCGTAAGTCGTAATGTAACGGTCACCCTCACAGAAATTGGCGACCCGCTTTAATTTTTCCGCCGTGATCCGCTCTCCACGCGGGATCAGAAGCACATTTCCGGCATGATCATAGATATTATCGCTCAGTATGAGTCCTTCCCACAAATATTCCAGTGGTACCTGTCTCAATGTTCCATGTTCCATCACTTTGTCTCTCCCCTGCGCTGTCTGACCATCCGGCAGCCATACTCTTCCTTCCACAAACTACTGTTATGAATGCGTACTACCTTATATTCATTCTGAAACAGGGTATCATTCAGGCGGAATGTGAGTTGTATACGGTGCCCGACTTCAAAACTGCCTGCCTGCGCCTGCAACAGAACGCCCGTTGCGCTGATATTCTTCGTCTCAATCTCGATGGGTCTGCGCAACGAAACCATGGTCTTCCCGAAACGGATCCCGCTTACGATCCCTTTTGTACGGATCGTGTATCTGGAATGTTTGCGATCCTCCTTTTCCTTTCCGGAAGCCAGATAAATATCGACTTCATTGGCGATCACAGGACGTCTTAATATCCCTTCAAATTCGAGGATACGGTCGTTGTCAAAGATCAACAGAGACACTTTTCCCTCCGTCGGTGTCACCAGACTGCTCACGCGCACGGTTAAGATACTGGCGTGCGCATCGTATGTTTTGATCGTCGTATCTGCGATGACCTGATTCTTTTTTATGTCTTTTATCAGAACCCTGCTGTTTTTCAGATTGTACTCCACACTTTTCCTCCGTCCGGTAGTCTGGGATCAGATTTCTTCCTCTGCTTTGATCCCTTTTGGATCTGCCTCTCGCCTTTTGCCTTGTGTCTGCTGTAATTTCTGCTATATATATCGGCATTTTTTCTATGCAACGTTATACTTTCAGGCTTTCTCATCCCCCAATAACCGCCTTTTTACCTCGGCAAGATCCATTTCCAGCAGCACATCGTCTGCCTCTACCTCCCCCTTTAATTCCGGTGAGATATTAGAATGGATATAAAACGTGGAAAGTCCAACACCCTTTGCCCCGGCAATGTCGCTGATGGCATCATTACCGATCATTACGGCTGTTTTCACATCGATCTGATGCTTCTCCAGTAACATCTGATAAAATCCCGCATCCGGTTTTTTGACCCCACAGGAGGATGAGATAAAGATGTCATCGAAATAAGAGGCGATTCCTAATGTATGCAGTTCATATTCCGTGAAGATCCTCTGTGCATTGGACAGAAGATATAATTTCCCACCCGCCTGTTTAATGGAAGAAAGTAAGTCTTCTGCTCCCGGATACAGTCTGATATAGTCTGTTGTCAGCACCCGGAAAAACTGTCCCGCATGGATGGCAAGCGTTTCATCCGCAGAAACTCCCTTTTGCCGGAACAGTTCTAAGAATATCTCTTCAATCGATACCTCCGGAAATGCCTCATGCGCATCGGACTTTTTTTTCATATCCTGCTGCATGCCCGCTTCCCTTTGTTCAATCAGACGGCGGAACTCCTTCTTTAACGTATCCGCATCATAAATGGCATCATAATAGCCGTAAAAAAGCGCCAGTTTCTCCCAGACAATCTTCTCTTCTTCCTCCGTATGGATATCCACAAGTGTCCCATACAGATCAAAAATATATGTTTCGTATTTCATTTTCACGCTCCATACCTTTCTCTTATCTTCTGCACAAAATGTACCATGATTCTCCATTCTTATCAATGCTTTCTTATATTCTCCCGAAGCCTTAACAGAATTTTTTTCTCCATCCGGCTGACCTGTACCTGAGTCATTCCCAATACTTTCGCGATTTCTCCCTGTGTCTGATTTTCGTAATAACGGAGTTTTATTAATTTCTGCTCACGCTCATCCAAAAGTTCTAAAAGCTGTGCAATGACCATCTGATTTAAAAGTGCTTCCTTCTCCGGCTCCTCTCTGGCGTAGTCCTCTTTTCCTCCCGCCCCGATCTGGTCGATCAAAAGAAGCTCGTCCCCATCCTTTTCATAAACTGGCTGATAGATGGATGCTACCTCCCGGTTTGCCTCGGTTGCCGTCACGATCTCTTCCGTGGAAAGTTCCGTCGCCGCCGACAATTCAAGCAAAGTTGGCTCACGATCAAGCTCCCTGCAAAGCGTTTCCCTCGCTTTTTGTATCTTATAGGCATTTTCTTTTAACGTCCTGCTGACTTTTAACATGCCATCGTCTCTCAAATACCTGCGGATCTCTCCGGTGATCATCGGTACCGCGTAAGTAGAAAATGCAAGATGCAGTGACAGATCAAACTTGTCGATCGCTTTGATCAGTCCGATACAGCCAATCTGAAACAGTTCCTCCCTGTCATGCCCTCTGTGTTCAAACCTCCTTGCCACTGCACGTACCAGCCCGAGATTTTCGGAAACAAGTTCATCCCGCGCACTTTTATCTCCTTTGTGTGCCTGCCCTATCAGCTCCGCGAAATGTTCCATTCTCCCACTCCTATGCACCTATTTTTTTCCGCATGGTCACCTTCGTACCTTCCCCCGGTACGGAATTTACAAAAACCGCATCCATAAACGCCTCCATAAATGCAAAACCCATACCGGACCGCTCCAGCTCCGGTTTCGTGGTATAGAAAGGTTCCATCGCCTTTTTCACATCCGCGATCCCCTTACCATGATCCTCTACTATGATCTCCACCTCATTTCCCTGCACACTGCAAAAAAGGAATACTTTCTGTTTCGGATCGTCATATCCATGGATGATAGCATTGGTCACCGCCTCTGAGACTGCTGTCTTGATATCGGATATCTCGTCCAGTGTCGGATTGTTTTCTGCAATAAATGCCGCTACCGCCATCCTCGCAAATCCTTCATTGATGGAACGCGCATCAAATTCCAGTTTCATTTCATTCTTACTCTGCATCAGTCTTAGTTCTCCTCTATTTTTATTATTTTTTGCAATCCGGAAACAAAAAAGATTTTCCTGACACGTTCATTTAAATTTCTGGCAAAAACTTCACCGCCCTGATACCCTAAGTTCCTGCATCTGCCAATGATGACTCCGATTCCGGAACTATCCATAAATTCAGTGTGTGCAAAGTCAAACACCAGCCTTCTCACATGGTATGTCTCGATCAGACGATCTGTCTCGGTGCGCAGTTTTCCTGCTTCATGGTGGTCAATTTCCTTTGGCATGTAGACCGTAAGGCTTCCCCTCTCTCTGTCATAAAAATTCTGCATCTTTTCCTCCCATCTTTTTGCTGCATTTTTCTATAGAAAAAAAAGACGTCTTTGGAATCCATGTCCATAGACGTCTTTTGTATCTTCATCCTGTTATCTTTTTTATTCTTCGATCGCCAGGTAGTTCTGTGCATTTGCTGCACGCTCCGTGCCCGGATATAAATCTACGATCTTCTGGTAATAGATCTTCGCATTTTCAAGATCATTGTTCTTGCGGTATGCCTGTGCCAGATAATAAAGCGCATAGCCATCCTGGAAAGTCTCATCCAGTTCGACAACCTTTTCCAGTTTCGGGATCGCCTCTTCAAAATTCTGCGCATTATAGGCACTGTATCCCTCCTGATACATCGCTGTAATATACTCTTCATTGACTTTGGCATTGATCGTATCGTAGATTGTCCTGGCATCATCACTTAAGTAATCAAGATTTACATTGCCAAGTGCCGTACCTGCCGCCTCGATATCCTCTGTGGTATAAGCAGCATACGCCTGTAACAGCTGGTCATAACTGCTGATCTGGCTCTTTGCACCATCCTCCCCCTCTTTCGCACTCTCCATCTGTTTGGTAAGTTCATCCACCTGAGACTCTAAGGTGCTGATTGTCTGGTTTTTGGATGAGATCGTATTATTGGCATCCAAAACCTCTGCCTTTGCCTCGTTCTGTACCTGACGTTTTACGCCTGGCACAACTAAAAACCAGGTAATTGCCACACCGATGGCAATTCCGATCACCATATTGACGATCGTTCCGATCGCAGAATTGTCCTTTAAGTATCTCGGCTGTATGATGGTCTCGTTTCCACTCTGATATGAGATCTGGTCTTCGTTTTTTGCTTTCTTTGGTGTGTTTTCACGCATCCTTGTGTTGACCTCTTTGAGGTAACGCAGCGTGATCGTATTATTGGAATCGATCTTGCCCGCATTGCGCAGTGCCTTTTTGGCAAGGTCATATTTACCCTCCTGAATATAGAGCAATGCCAGCAGTTGATGTCCTCTTACCAATTTGGGATTTAATGAAACTACTTTCTTTAACTGGATAATGGCAAGGTCTCTGCTGTCCTGTTTGCAGTAGAGCAGTGCCTGATTGTATTTTTTTATCGTCTGATTGATGGTTTCAAGACTGGATCTGTTGTTCTGTACTTCATCCAGATAATAGCTTGCACGGTTGTTTTCCGGCTGATAATTTTTGCTGATGACCCACTCGGTCAGGGCTTCTACCACCTCTCCCATCTCAAAATAAATGAGTCCTAACAGGTTTCTCGCATCTGTATTGTATTTGTTATATTTTAAACTGGTTTTCAAGTGATCGGCTGCCCCGGACAGGTCTCTTACCGAAGCCTTCTCCAATGCCATATTATAAAATGCATTAGATGCCATTCTAATTCTCTTAAATGTCTTTACATTGCTTCCGCAATTTGGACAGTAATCCTCCTTCGTCAGCTTTGCACCACAGTTATAGCACTCCATGATTTCCCTCATCTTCTATCTTATTCTGGTCTTATGAATTTCTCTTTGCTTCACGCATCATCTCTTTTAAAACGTCTGTCATATCTGTCAGTTCATGGTTGTAGATCGCCTGCTCTGCTTCTTCTACTTCTAAACTTGGTTTAAAATTCTTTAATTCCTCTTCAAAATTGATCATATATTCTCCATCCTCTTTTCGCAAAGTAACGCCGCTATATTATTTCTTTTCCATTATAATATAGCGGCGTTAAGAATCAAGTAATTTTCTCTTAAGTTTTTCTTTTATCGCAAAATGAAACTTTATTCTACGCCCTGATAACATGGACGTGTCGAAATTTTGTCACTCAACCGATAAAATTCAATGGATTTGCCCACATTGCGCAGATCAAATCGTAAATCTCCGATCCGGATGATAACGCCCGGATAAACTTCCTGCAATACGGATACGCAGGCTCCTCTCGACCCCTCAACCAGTCTTCTCAGTTTCTTGCTCTCTTCTTTGTCATTGGCAAGGGTTGCGGTATCACGGATCTTGATCCGGAGCAGCTGCATACGTCTCGGGTCATTTGCGTAGCTGACACCACGCTCTGCCTCTAACATATCAAACTGCTTGAGTCCGCCCTCGATCTTCTGGAGGTTCGTCTCAGTTGCTTCGATCTTTTTCTCAAGTACACGAAGCCGGCTGGCTACATCTGCTCCTGCTCCAACCATGATCTCGGTCTTTTTCTCTGCATCATTTCCAAGGCTGGTCACTTCCACCCCCTGGATTGCATGAAGCGTTCCACCAATGATACTGCCACGGGCTCCGGTCATACTGACTTTTCCCTGACACATTACATCACAGTCCATTAACACATCTGCCTGGATGTCTCCATCACACTCAATGTTTGTGAACTCAAAGAATTTTGCTGTAATGCTTCCTTTGGTTTTTACAGAGGCTTTGTTGCCCCCTAACATACCACTTCTTAGGATGACATCTTTTCCTGCCTCTATCGTACATGCCTCTACAATACCATCGATCGTAACACTTCCAGTGGAACGGATGGTAACTCCGCTCTCGACACCGCCATGGATCACTACATCTCCACGGAAATCAATATTACCGAGAGAGATCTCGGCATTTCCGGATATCTCATAAACCGGTAAGATCACGATACGGTTATTCTGCATCTCGATCTTGCCGTCTACCGTTGCCACATAAGTAACGCCATCCGGCTGTACCTCAAAGCCTTTTCCCTTGATTGGCATCTGGTCTCTGCCCTTTTTTGCCTGAATTGGCTTGCCTTTGACATTGAAACCGTCCTCACCCTCAACAGGCGGATGATAGATTGCAATCTCCTGCCCTGCGACCACAGATTCGATCGTGTGGACAGACCAGTAATCTACGGAACCATCTGGTCTGACCTTTGGTTTATTATCAAAACTGGTGCTGAATTTATATTCAAAATAACCGTCCACTCCGTCAACCGGCTGTGCCCCCCTGGCAATCAAAACTTCTCTCTCGAATACTTCTTCCACAACCATGCGTGCGATCTCCTCATGGTCGACTCCTGCATTGACACCCCGTTCACTCAATGCCTGCATCACATATGGAACTGTGTATTCTTCCCCTTCATCCGGAGATGGCAGAAGCATATATGCTTCCATCTCATCTACCGAAAATCTTATGATTGGTTTTTCCTTTGGTAATGCTGCCATAACTGTCCTGCTCCCTAATCTATTCTACCTTAACAAACGTATACCTTGCTCCGCGAACTACTTTTTCCTATTTTCTATAATACTAGTAGTTCGCGTCTTTTTCAAGTAAAATCTTTAGCAGAACACAGATCGTATCGCACTCCATTTTCTATTTCATCTGGGATAATCTTTCTTTTACCTGTGCCATCATCTGCTCATAGCCTGCCAACTTATCTTTTTCTTCCTGTACCTTTGCTTCCGGAGCTTTGCTTAAGAATTTTTCATTGGAAAGCATGCCCTTGGAACGTGCCAGCTCTTTTTCGAGACGTGCCTGCTCTTTTAACAGACGCTCCTTCTCTTTCTCAAAATCGACAAGATCTTCTAATGGCAGATATAAAGTTGCTCCCGGTATCACAACAGATACGGCATCTTCGCCAATACCGGTCTTATCTGCTGCAATGGCGATCTCACTTGCTCCGGCAAGGTTTGCATAAGCTTCTTTCGTCTGCTCAAAGGAAGCTCTGAGTGCCTCATCCTCAGAAACGATAAAGATCTTTGCTTTTCTTGATGGTGGAACATCCATTTCGGTACGAAGGTTACGGACACCTTTTACCAGATCCTTGCAGTGTTCCAACATTTCTTCCTCTTCCGGGAAGTTCCAGCCTGCACGGTATTCCGGCCATTTTGCCAGCATGATGGTCTCTTCTTCCGGATGCAGGGTACAGAAGATCTCCTCTGTGATAAACGGCATAAACGGATGTAACAGTTTTAATCCCTCGGTCAGAACCGTCTTTAAGGTCCAGAATGCAGCGTTTGCAGATTCCGGATCATTTTCCTTATTATAGGTACGGGTCTTGGTGATCTCGATATACCAGTCACAGAATTCATCCCAGATAAAGTCGTATACTTTCTGTACAGCGATACCCATCTCGTATTTATCCATGTTTTCTGTTACATCTTTTGCCAGCGTATTAACTTTGGATAAGATCCACTTATCTGCCGGTTTCAATTCGTCCATGGATGGGGTGCGGATCTCGCTTCCCTCCAGATTCATCATGATGAAACGGGATGCGTTCCATACTTTGTTGGCAAAGTTTCTGGATGCCTCAACTCTCTCCCAGTAGAAACGCATATCATTTCCAGGTGCATTTCCTGTGATCAGGGTAAGACGGAGTGCATCTGCGCCATATTTATCGATCACCTCTAACGGATCAATTCCGTTTCCAAGTGATTTACTCATCTTACGTCCCTGTGAGTCTCTTACCAGACCGTGGAACAATACAGTATGGAATGGTGCTTTTCCCATCTGCTCGTAGCCGGAGAAGATCATTCGGATTACCCAGAAGAAAATGATATCGTATCCGGTTACCAGAACATCAGTCGGATAGAAGTAATCCAGATCCTCTGTTTTTTCCGGCCAGCCCAGTGTAGAGAACGGCCATAATGCAGAGGAGAACCAGGTATCCAGTGTATCCGGGTCCTGCTCCATATGCGTGCATCCACATTTCGGACATTTTTCCGGTGCAGCTTTTGCTACGACCATCTCGCCACAATCCTGGCAGTAATATGCCGGGATGCGGTGTCCCCACCAGAGCTGTCTGGAAATACACCAGTCACGGATATTGTCTGTCCAGTTAAAGTAGGTCTTTTCCATACGTTTTGGAAGTAACTGGATGTCGCCATTTTTTACTGCCTCTACTGCCGGTTTGATCAGCTCATCCATCTTTACGAACCACTGCTGTTTTACCATCGGCTCTACTGTAGTGCCGCAGCGGTCATGGGTTCCTACATTATGGGAATGTGGCTCTACCTTTACAAGCAGTCCCTGCGCATCTAAGTCTGCTACCAGCTGTTTTCTGCACTCATAACGATCCATTCCTTCATATTTACCTGCGAAATGGTTCATCGTTGCATCATCATTGATGACGGTGATCTCCTCTAAGTCGTGACGTTTTCCAACTTCGAAGTCATTCGGGTCATGTGCCGGTGTGATCTTTACACAACCGGTTCCAAACTCTTTATCTACATAAGAATCTGCGATCACCGGGATCTCACGGTCTGTCATCGGCAGTTTTAACATCTTTCCGATGATGTCCTGATATCTCTCATCCTCTGGATTTACGGCTACCGCTGTATCTCCGAATAAAGTCTCTGGTCTTGTGGTTGCGATCTCTACAAATCTTCCCTCTTCGCCTACAACCGGATAATTGATATGCCAGAAGGATCCGTCCTGCTCTTCGTGCTCTACCTCAGCATCTGAGATGGATGTCTTACATACCGGACACCAGTTGACAATCCTGGAACCCTTGTAGATCAGTCCTTTTTCGTATAATTTTACAAACACCTCAAGTACTGCATCAGAACAGCCCTTGTCCATGGTAAAACGTTCTCTCTCCCAGTCTGCAGAAGAACCCATCTTTTTCAACTGATTGATAATACGGCTGCCGTACTCATCACGCCACTCCCAGCATTTCTCTAAGAAGCCCTCTCTTCCAAGGTCGCGTTTGTCGATGCCCTGTTTCTTTAAGTTTTCGATTACCTTTACCTCGGTTGCAATGGAAGCATGGTCGGTTCCCGGCTGCCAGAGTGCATTGTATCCCTGCATTCTCTTATAACGGGTCAAAATATCCTGCATGGTATTGTCAAGCGCATGTCCCATGTGAAGCTGTCCTGTAATGTTTGGCGGAGGCATCACAATCGTAAATGGTTTTTTGCTGCGGTCTGCTTCCGCATGAAAATAACCGTTGTTTTCCCATTTCTGGTACAGACGGTCTTCAATGCTCTTTGGATCATAAGTCTTTGCTAATTCTTTGTTGCAATTCTGGCACATAATCATCTCTCCTTCTTGTTTTTAATTCAAGGTAATAAAAAACCCTTTGTATCCCATCTGGAATACAAAGGGCGAAATTATCGCGGTACCACCTTTTTTCGTCAGTCACACTGACCTCATCCTGCCGGCGTATCTTAACTACGCTTAGCGGGCGGTTCGCTAACGGGAACCATACGGGAACACTTCTGTTGCAACGATATCTGCACTTTCTCGGCGTTCCGGTTCAAAAGCTACCTTCCACATGTCTTTCTTTGAAAGATCTTGCAGCCGATGGATCTTCCTCTCTGTTAAGAGTGCATGTGTACTCCTCTTTCTCATTACCTTTGGTTTGTTCTTATTGTTTTATCATACGCAGAGTCGTTTCTTTTGTCAACTGTTTTTTCTGTTACAGTTCCTCTTCGACCATGCTCTTATTCGAGGTAAACAGATCATAGATACATGGAACCACGATCAAAGTCAGCAGCGTGCCATAGATCAGTCCACCCTCGGTTACGATCGCCATTGGCTGCATCATTTCCGAGCCGTCACCAAGCCCCAGTGCCATCGTTGACATCGATAAGATCGTCGTCAGTGCTGTCATTAGGATCGGGCGGAGTCTTGTCACACCGGATTCCACGATCGCCTCTCTTTTTTCCACTCCACCACGGCGCAGCTGGTTGATATAATCCACCATGACGATACCGTTGTTTACAATGATACCCGCCAGCATGACAAATCCGATCATTGCGATCACGCTGACTTCCTTTCCGGTAAAAAACAGTGCCAGAAATCCTCCCGTAAACGCAAGCGGGATCGTAAACATGATGATGAACGGCGACAGGAAAGACTGGAACTGTGCCACCATGATCAGGTAAATAAAAATGACTGCTAAAAGCAGCATCAGATAGAGCTGATCCATTGCTTCCCGGATCGTCTCATCCTCTCCGGTCATCGTGATGCTGTATCCCTCCGGCAGTTCGATCTGATCCAGTTTCTTTTGCATTTCCCGGCTCACCAGTGTAACATTGTGGGTTTCGTCGATCCCAGCCGTCACACTGATATAACGGTTCTGTGCATCACGCCGGATGATATTTAAGGAGGTTCCCTCTTCAAACGTTGCAATATCTTTTAATTTTACTTCTGTGGTCTCTCCCATTTTATCGGTATAAGAAAAGGTCAGCTTTTTGATGTCCTCTAACGTCGTGCCGGTCTGCTCTTTCGTGCGGACATAGACGGCATAGTCTTTTAAATCCCCTGATATCGTGGTCGCCGATGTAGCCGATGCCATTCTGGCATAGACAAGCTGGAAGACCTGTGCTGTCGTCATGCTGTATTTTGCTGCTTTTTCCTTATCCACATGGATGGTAAAAGATGGGGTCGTATTGTCAAGCCCGTCGTCTGCATCCACCGCTCCTTCTGTCTGCTCTACAATTTTTCCCACTTCTTCTGCCAGTTCCTGTAATTGATCCAGATTACTTCCGCTGATCTGAACTGAGATGCCGCTTCCGAAAAACGATGTCATATCCGATGAGGACGCATCCACCGACACCTCGCAGTCCATATCCTTTGTCAGTGCCACGATCTGGTCTGTGATTGCATCCGTTGTCACACTACTTCCTTCCTCTAACAGAAGATAGAGTGTCGCCGTATCGCTGTCCGATCCCATCGACATCACGTTTCCACCGCCAGCCATCGCTCCGATCGCATCAATGCCCTCAATCCCTGATACCTTTTCCACCACTTCATCTGCACGCTCGGACAGCTCGGTAAATGTCAGGTTTTCCCCGTCTTTCGGTGCCACCGTGACCGTCATCTGATCCGCTTCCATACCCATGTCCATAAACGAAAATCCTCTCGACAATGCAAGCATCATGCTTGCCGCCAAAAGAACCACAACACCGATCAGAACAACCGCTTTATATTTCAGTGCCACAACGATCACTTTGCGGTATCCCTGCTGCACCTTTTCAAAAAATCCCTGTTTTACTTCCTTTGGGTGCTTTAAAATACCTGCTGCCATCATCGGAACGAAAGTCAGTGCCACGATCAGACTCGCAGTAAGCGTATACGCTATGGTAAGTGCAATATCAACAAAGAGCTGCCTCGTGATCCCCTCGGTAAAGACGATTGGTGCAAACACACAGATCGTGGTCAACGTCGACGCAAAGATCGCACCTGCCACCTGCCCCGCTCCCTCCACGGCAGCCTTTCGGATGGAATATCCCTCATGCTGCAGACGATAGATATTCTCGATCACAACGATGGAGTTATCCACCAGCATACCGATTCCAAGTGCGAGACCGGAAAGTGAGATGATATTTAAAGAAATACCGGTAAAATACATCAGCACGATCGCAAAGATCACGCTAAGAGGAATGGAGCATGCGATCACAAGCGTTGGCTTGATATCTTTTAAAAACAGGATCAATACCATAATGGCAAGAAATGCTCCCACGATCATATTTTCAAGAACGGACTTTACGATCAGGTCGATATAAACACCCTGATTCATCAGGATCGTCATGCGAAGCCCATCCTTTTGTTTCTCAAGAGAAGCAAATTTCTCTTTAACTTTCTTGGCAACATCTCCGGTCGAATATCCGGTCTGTTTCTCGATTGACAGCATGATCGCCGGATTTCCGTTCAGTTTGGAATAGGAATCTGCGGCATTGTCAACGACTTCCACCTCTGCCACATCCCCAAGGCGGACCGGCTCCATATCATCCATGCCAAGGTCAATTAAAACCATCTGCTCTAAACTTTCCGGGCTGTCAACTTTATCGCCCACACGCACCAGATAGGAAGCATCCTTCTGCTGCACATAGCCCGCTGGCATGGAGAAATTTTGTGCCGTTAAAATCCCTGCAAGGTTCTCTACCGTCAGGATCGTATTTAAGTCTGCCGATGCCTTTGCCGTTTCTTTCGACTCATCTAACTGTGCCTGTCCCAGTGTCAGCTGGTTTTCTCCATCTGCCAGCTTTGCAGAGGCATCACTCATCTCGAGGATGCTTGCAATTTCGGTCTTATTTAAGGTGACATACGCATCATCCAACGTTGTCTTTCCGGCTTCCACCTGAACTTTTGCCGCATCGATCGTTGCCATGGCGGTGTTGATCTCGATCAGTTTTTCAGAAAGCGTTGCGATCGCCTGTGGAATGTCATCCACAGCGGATAAATTGACTCCAAATGCTGCCAGCTGCGTTCCCCACTGTGCACTTAAAGAAGCATTGGTCTCCAACAACTGGTATTTAAGCAGTTCCAACTGGTTGCTGTCTACACCGCTCTGGTTCAAAAGAGCGTCCAGTGCCGCACTCTGACTCGTATCTCCGGTCTCGGAACTACCTGTCGTTCCGCCTGTGATCTGGTTTTCGAGATCCTCGATCTGCTGTTCCAATGCCGAGGTGCTCTCCTCATTCAGCCGCTGTGCCTGTTCGATCTGCAGCTGTAGCTGTTTTCCGTCCTGATAAATCTGCTGTAATTCCGGGATTGCCGCCTCGATCAGCGTCTTTGCTGCCGCCAGGGTCATGCTGTTCTGGTTTAGATCAGACTCTGAAACAAATGCTTCGATCTTGCCATTGGTCATCTCGTTTTCTGCCTGTCCCATCTGGCTGGCAAGTTCCTCTTTTCCGTTCTCAAGCTGTGCCTTACCATCTGCGATTTCCTCTGCCGCCTGATCGAGTTCCTCCTGAGCTCCTGTAAACTGCTCTTCGATCTTATCCTGTATCGTTTCATTGAGTGCCTTTATTTTGTCATTGTCCAGTGTCACCTGTACCTTTTCTTCCAGCACTCCGGTTGTCGATACCGATGCTACTCCACTCACACTTGTAACGGCAGGTGCCAGTTCTTCCTCGACATATTCGGAGATCTCTTTCTGGCTCATCCCTTCGATATCTGCGGATGCCACCATGATCGGCATCATATCCGGGTCGATCTGCATGATGACCGGTGTTCCAACACCGTCCGGAAAATTGCCCTCCAACTGGTCAAGCTCCTGTTGGATCTCGATCAGGATGGAATCCATGTTGGCACTCTGCTCATATTCGAGGACGACCATCGAATAACTGTCGTACGACATGGAGCTTACATTTTTAATATCAGAAGTTGTTGCCATGGCTGACTCAATCGGTGCAGTGACATCACTCTCCACTTTCTCCGGGCTTGCGCCAACATCTGTTGTGATGACCAGTGCATACGGCAGATTCATATCCGGCAACAGATCCGTTGTCATTTTGGTGAATGAAACAATTCCCAGAACAATGACAAGGATCACGCCAACGATAACCGTATAGGGTCTTTTAACGCTAAACTTCGACAACATCCCTTCTGCTCCTTTTCCCGTGTTTTTATCATGAAAAAAAGATGCCCTTTGCAAGGCATCCTTTTTCTTTTATTTAGTCTTCTGATTCCTCATCATCTACAATCGCTGCTGCCGCACCAGATACAGATGCAACTACTGCTATTACAGCCGCTATAATTACGATAAAAAGTAATGCAACCAGAAAAATCCAAAATCCTGTTTCTGTCATATTTCCATCTCCTATGCTTGTGATTTTCCGTAAATCAGATTGATTCGTTTCGTACTAATCCAAGTATAGCACATCCGCATTTTCTTGCAAAGAAAATTTTTAACCCTTTACACTACCAAGTGCAACTCCCTGCACGATATGTTTAGATAAGATCAAATATACCACGATAACCGGGAAGATGGAGAATGCGATCATTACATAAACCTGACCCATATCAAACTTCAGCCAGTCTGCCGCACGGAGCTGTGCGATCAGGATCGGAAGTGTTTTCATTTTGTCATTATGTAAGATCAATGCCGGTGTAAAGTAGTTATTCCAGCTGCTTACAAAGGTAAAGATCGCCTGAACCGCGATCGCCGGTTTCATTAACGGAAGTACGATCGAGTTAAAGGTACGGAATTCACCAGAGCCATCAATACGTGCTGCCTCGATCAAAGATAACGGCAAGGAGCTCTCCATGTACTGTTTCATATAGAAGAATGTAACCGGTACTGCTACGGAAGGAACGATCAATGGTATGAAATTGTCCTCCAGTTTCATATTGGAAACCAACTGTACGAAACCAAGTGCTGTTACCTGTGTCGGGATCATCATGATCATCAGGATAAACGGGTAGATAAATTTTTTCAGTTTAAATTCGTATGCGTGAATGGCATATGCTGTCATGGTTGAGAAGTAAACACACAATGCAGCACTGCAGGTTGCCACGATCAGACTGTTAAACATACCTCTCCATACAGGCAGTGTTCCATGTACCAGATTCAACCAGTTTTCCCATAAGTGGCTGCTCGGTGCCAGCGTAAAGCCGGCCTGCAACTCACCATTGGAACGTGTTGCATTGATAAACAAAATGTAAAACCAGAACAGACAGAAGAATGTAATGATACAAAGTACCACGTAGGCGATCACTCTTCTTGCATGAAGGCCTAATCCTTTTTTTGTTTCCTGAACTTCACTCATACCCGTCACCCCTTCCTCTTGTCATTTCCGGTTACTTTAAATACAACCAAACTTAAGATCGCCGTAATAATGAACAGGACTACTGACAGAGCACCTGCCATACCATAATTCTTACTGTAAAGATGTTTGTTCAGGAACATGATCAATGTCATGGTAGAACGCATTGGATCACCGGTTCCGTTTGTTAAGATCTGAGGCACGTCAAACATCTGTAAACCACCGATCAGGGATGTGATCATAACGTAGATCAAAATCGGACGGAGCAATGGTAATGTAATCTTGAAAAATACCTGTGTTGAAGTTGCTCCGTCTACTTCTGCTGCCTCAAACAGTGAAGTATCAATTCCCATCATACCTGCCATCAGAAGGATGGTCGTATTACCAAACCACATCAAACAGTTCATAAATGCGATCAGCCCTCTCGCGCTTCCCACATTAGATAAGAATTTATATGGTGTATCAATCAGACCAATCTGCATTAACAATGAGTTGATCGGACCACCATCAGAAAACAATGTAAAGAATAACATGGAAAATGCAGATGCCATGATCAGGTTCGGCAGATAAATGACTGTCTTAAAAAATCTGGAACCCTTTAATCTCAATCGCACATCAGAGAACCACGCTCCTAACAGTAAAGATAACAAGATCTGTGGTACAAAACAAAGGATCCACATGATCATGGTGTTCTTTGCATAAATCCAGATATCCCCCTGGCTGAATAGCTGTTTATAATTATCAAGCCCAACAAAATTCGGACCGATCTTGGTCAGACCTGACATGTAATTTTCGAAAAAACTGTTATAGATTGTTGTTACCATCGGTATCAACTGGAAAATTACATATACAATAATAAACGGTAACAGGAAAATATAGCCCCATTTATTGTATCTGACCGCTTTTGAAGTTTTCTTCATAGCCTTTTCCCCCTTTTCTCTTGCCCTCTGGTACAGAGCTCACAGCAAGTTTTCCTTTCCTTTTGCAAACCTGCTGTCAACCCTGCGCCAAATATTCCGGTTTGCAAGCTTTTTTATAGAAAGAGAGCCCATACCTGCCTTCCTTTTCGTCCGACAGGTATGGGTTCTTCTCCCTACTCATACCTATTCAGATAGCATCCCTGATCAATGTGTTAATTCCGGGTATTTCTCCTCTACTGCTGTATAGAAAAGGTTCAATGCTTCGTCTTTGGTTGCATTTCCTTCGAAGTAGTTCTTCATAGCATTCTGGAACTCTTCGTTACATCCCTGATCGTATGCAGAAAGGTTGCTTAAATCAAGATTTGCAACGCCTGAGCAGTAGATGCCTAATGGGTTCTGTCCACCTAAGATCTTGCTGGAATAAGAAGTATCTGCTGCCATCTCTTCCATAACTGGTTTATTGTTTACGAAGTCATCATCTTTTACAACAATGTCTTTCATAACGTCTTCGTTAGTGGTCATCTGAAGCATAATGTCTTTTACAAGACCTGGGTTATCTGTTCCCTGTGCTGCGCAGATCCATGTACCGCCCCAGAAAAAGCCCTGAGGTCCTTCGGTTGCACCCCAGCCACCCTGGTTACCAATACTTCCTTCGGTGTCTGCTGCCATACTGAAGTTTACTAACCATGCAGGTCCAAAGTAGCAGAATACTTTTCCTTCCGGATAGAAGCCTTTGCTCCAGTCATCACTCCATAACTCATGCGTTCCTGTTTCACCAGCATCAACTAACTCTTTTGAGTCATCCACCCATTTCATAATATTTTCATCAATGTTGATCTTTCCATCCTCAACCCATTTGGATGATACATTGTTAGAATATACACGGTAAGTATCGTTGACAGAAGATGTCATGTTGTATCCTGCATCTTTCATTGTCTTTGCAGTATCATTGAAGGTATCCCAGTCCACTACATATTTCTGAACTTCTGCCGGATCATCACTTCCTAATACTTCTTTTGCTGCTTCACGATTATAGAATAATACGCCCGGGCAGCCCTGCCATGAAACACCTTTTAATACACCGTTAGAATCGGTTACGATATCCTTTGTGTACTGGTACTGGTCTGCTAAATCAGCATCGGTAATTCCTAAATCAGTAACCGGCATCGTGTAATCAGTGTCTACATATTTCAATGCGTAGTCAGCTTCTACTAAGAACAGATCAATCTTGTCATCTGCTGCTGCATCTGCCTGTTTTAATAAAGTAGCATCCAGATTGTTCTGATATGCGTTGTCATCGTTTGGTGTGATGTTCCATTTTACCGTTACATCTCCAATGGTTCCTGTGGTAGCATCTACCTCTGTGTATCCCGGATAGTGATCGGTAAGACGTGATTTAAACTCTTCATTCCAGCAGTAGATGTTTAATACCTTTCCTTCGTCCCCTGCGGAAGCTGTCTCCTCTGCTGCTGTATCCTTTGACTCAGCTTCCTGTGTTGCAGGTGTGCTGTTGTCTGCGGATGCGTCTGCACTGCTGTTGCTTCCCGTGTTTGTGGATGTATTGTTTCCACCACATCCTGCCATCATAGTTGCGACCATTGTTGCACATAATAATGTGCTTACGATTTTCTTCTTCATAGAAAACCCTCCTCCTTAAATGATTATTAGTGAGAAACCACCGGTTCGTTCGCTTCATTTCTGCAAAAATGCCAGATGCTATTTCATCTGCCCCACGGACTGCCCCGGTATTAAAGTTCCTTCTATAACGACTCTCTCAACGAGAGTTGTTCGCGGTTTTTCAATGGCACTGATCAGTCGGTTTGCTGCTTCGCCTCCGATCAATTCGGTGTCCTGTTTGATGGTGGTAAGTTTTGGATGTAATAACTGTGACATCCTCGTTCCGTCATAGCCGGCTACGGAAATGTCTTTCGGTATCCGGAGTCCCATCTCAATGATGACATTTCTTCCTCCTATTAAGGAGGTGTCATCCGGATATATGATACAGGTTGGCGGCTCTTCCAGATTGAGCAGCTCCTTCGTCTGTTTTGCTGCCTCCTTCGTCTCCAGATACTCTGCCGTCCGGATGTAGTCATCTCTTACGGTAAGTCCCAGTTCATCCATCGTCCGGTAAAAGCTTGCCAGACGATCTTTGGTAACATAGGAACTGTCCTGACCATGTATGTATGCAATTTTTCGATGTCCCTGACCGTAAATATATCTGACAAGGCTTTCAATTCCCTGAATGTTATTGGAAATCACCGCCGTACAGTTATGATGCACATAATCGACTGTGACTACCGGCAGGTCTCCATTCATCAGTTCCAAGACATCCGGGTCGTTATAATCGGCACAGACAATCGCAACTCCGTCAAAATTCCGGTATCTGCAATGTTCATAATAGGACATCTTCCGGTTTTCGAAACAGGTATTGATAAAAGTAATGTCATAATCCAATTTCTCCGCCTGAACTTTCAGTCCATTTAAAACACCTGAGAAATATTCATGTGTCAAACCTCTTCCTGCTTCTTCCTCGAACAGCACTCCCAGATTATGGGATCGGTTTGTCTTTAACGCCCTTGCTGCTGCATTTGGAAAATATCCTAACGACTCTGCCGTCTTTCGGATCCGGTTCTTTGTCTCTTCGCTGATATCCTTCTGGTCATTCAGTGCCTTACTTACGGTAGCAGTGGATACGCCACATTTCTGTGCTATCGTCTTTAAAGATACCATCCGAACCTCCAACTTATATCGAAAACGTTGTTTCTGAAATCGCTTAATCGTTTTCGTACTTTTACTATATTCCATTCCGGTTAGGAATGCAACTTATTTTTGGCATTTCGTCGTGTTTCACACTTTTTTACAGTTATTTTTGTGCATTTTTACATTGAAAATTAGTGTTTTTTCTATTATAAGCGGTTGTTTTGCAATGCTCCTTACACGTTTTCGAGTTTTCTTTTATTTTACACTCATTTTTTGTTTTTGTTGCTTTCCTCTATATTTGAGCCCGTTTTTTGTGGATTCTGCTACTTTTCCTTGTTTTTCAATGTTTTTGGTTGATTTTTAATTTTTTAGAAGGTATACTTTTTATAACATATTTGTTACTTAATCGTTTTCGAAACGGTTTCATTTTGAAACAGCATTGCACGAAACATTCGCTGTATCTGTTTCGTAATTATCAGGGAGGACATATGCTATGAAATTTGGATACTTTGATGACACCCGCAAAGAATACGTCATCACATCACCGAAAACTCCATTACCATGGATCAACTACCTTGGATCAGAAAATTTCTTTTCTTTAATTTCCAACACCTGTGGCGGCTACAGTTTTTATAAGGATGCAAAACTTCTTCGCCTGACCAGATACCGCTACAATAATGTACCTTATGACAGTAACGGCCATTATTACTATATCAAGGATGGCGACACCATCTGGAATCCGGGATGGATGCCAACCAAGACTGAGCTTGACAGCTATAGCTGCAGACACGGCATGGGCTATTCCGTATTTAAGGGGAGCAAAAATGCCCTGACCGCAGAACTGACCGCCTTTGTTCCGGTCGGCTGCAACTGTGAAGTCAACAAACTGACTTTGACCAATGACGGAACCGAGACAAAATCGTTCTCTGTATTTTCTTATGTAGAGTTCTGTCTCTGGAATGCGATGGATGACATGACAAATTTCCAGCGTAACTTCTCAACCGGAGAAGTGGAGATCCACGACTCTGCGATCTACCACAAGACTGAATACAGAGAGCGCAGAAATCATTATGCTGTTTACGCGGTCAACGCTCCGATCGCAGGTTTCGATACCGACCGTGATACCTTCCTCGGTGCTTACGGCGAGAACTCTGCTCCAAAAGTTGTTGTAGATGGCATCTCCGGTAACTCTGTTGCCAGCGGATGGGCTCCGGTCGGCTCCCACCACCTTGCGGTGACACTTGCTCCGGGCGAGAGCAGGACTTATGTTTTTGTACTGGGTTATGTGGAAAATCCGGTCGAAGAGAAATGGGTCGGTCCTGCAGAAGACGGTATCATCAACCGCACCCGCGCCAACGCCATGTTAGAGCAGTTTAACACAACCGAAAAAGCAGATGCAGCACTTGCACGCTTAAAAGAATACTGGGATGACTTATTATCCCACTTTACGATCTCTTCCAGCGAAGAGAAATTAGACCGCATGGTCAATGTATGGCATCAGTATCAGTGTATGGTCACCTTTAACATGAGCCGTTCCGCTTCCTATTTCGAATCCGGCATCGGACGTGGCATGGGCTTCCGTGACTCCTGCCAGGATCTGCTCGGTTTCGTTCATCTGATCCCGGATCGCGCCAGAGAGCGTATCCTCGATATCGCTGCCACTCAGTTTGAGGATGGAAGTGCTTACCATCAGTATCAGCCTCTGACCAAGAAGGGAAATTCCGATATCGGAAGCGGTTTCAATGATGATCCTCTGTGGCTGATCGCAGGTACCGCTGCCTACATCAAAGAAACCGGTGACTACACCATCTTAGATGAGATGACACCGTATGACAGTGATCCTTCCAAAGCAACTGATTTTATGGAACACTTAAGACGTTCCTTCCACTATACCATTGATCATTTAGGGCCTCATGGTCTGCCGCTGATCGGACGTGCCGACTGGAATGACTGCCTGAACTTAAACTGCTTCTCTACCGAGCCGGGCGAATCCTTCCAGACATTCGGACCATCCGAAGGGCCAAACGCTGAGTCTGTCTTTATCGCCGGCATGTTCGTGCGCTATGGTAAAGATTACGCCGAAATCTGCCGCCACAGAGGACTCGATGAAGAAGCTGCTCTTGCCGATAAAGCGATCACTGATATGGAGCAGACCGTCTTAAAAGCCGGCTGGGATGGCGAATGGTTCTTACGCGCTTACGATCATTACAGGAACAAGATCGGTTCCAAAGAATGCGAGGACGGAAAGATCTTTATCGAGCCACAGGGCTTCTGCGTTATGGCAGAGATCGGCCTGAAAGAAGGAAACTGCTTAAAGGCGATGGAATCCGTAGAAAAATATCTGGACACCAAATACGGTATCGTACTGCTCCAACCGCCTTACCACAAATATCATGTGGAACTTGGCGAGATTTCTTCCTATCCACCAGGATACAAGGAAAATGCCGGTATCTTCTGCCACAACAATCCATGGATCTCTATCGCAGAGACCGTGGTCGGACGTGGAAACCGCGCATGGCAGGTATACACCAGAACCTGTCCTGCCTACATTGAAGATATCAGTGAGATCCACCGTACAGAACCATACGTGTATTCCCAGATGATTGCCGGAAAAGATGCTCCAAACTTCGGCGAGGCAAAGAACAGCTGGCTGACCGGAACCGCAGCATGGACATTCCTTGATGTTTCCCAGTACATCCTCGGCATCCGCCCGGATTATGACGGACTTACCGTAGATCCATGTATCCCGGAGACCTTAAATGGATTTGAGGCAAAACGTGATTTCCGTGGCGTTACCTATCACATTACTGTGAAGAACCCGAATCACGTACAGAAGGGTGTCGCATCCATGATCGTGGATGGCAGCCCGGTAGATGGCAACACCATTCCGGTCATTACAGACAAGAAAGAGGTTACCGTAGAAGTTACGATGGGTTAATTACATAAAAAATAAGACTGGCGCAGTGGAATTTTCCCACCGCGCCAGTCTTATTCTATACTATTTAATTTGCACTTACAACTCCAGTTTCTGCATCTAATTCTACATACGCACTTGATTTTAATACTGCAAGTGCGTTCTTGGCTCCGATCAGCACCGGAATGTCAAGGCTTAAGCCTGCGATCGCTGCATGACAGCTCTCACTGTCAGTCTCTACGATCAGACCAGATGCCTGACGCATCTGCGCCATCATGTGGTTATTGGTATCATGTGCTACAATGATATCTCCCACTTTAAAGTTCGCTAAATCCTCTTCACTGTGGCAGACACAGAGGTTTGCGGAAACCTTTTTCCTGTTGATCCCGCGTCCTTTTACCAGAATATGTCCCGCTACCTGAACTTTGATCAGGTTTGTGGTGCCGGAAACACCAAGCGGAACACCTGCGGTCAATACTACGACATCTCCACGCTCGATCAGCCCTGCTGTCTCTGCTGCATCCACGGCATAATCAAACAGCTCTTCTGCCTGTGTCTTCTCCTCCACTAAAAGCGGGATCACACCCCAGGAAAGTGCAAGCTGACGATATACTTTCTCGGTCAGACAGGTTCCGATGATCGGACAATCCGGGCGGTATTTGGATACCATACGTGCGGTACGTCCTGATTTGCTGACCGTAATGATCGCTGCTGCATTTAAGTCGCCTGCCATCGTACAGGTTGCATGGGAGATCGCGTTGGTCACATCCGGGTTGCACATCGTCTTGCGCTGTTTGAAACGCTGCACATAATTGATGTCCTGCTCTGTGCGGACTGCGATCCGTACCATTGTCTTTAAAGCTTCGATCGGATACATTCCGGCAGCGGTCTCTCCGGAAAGCATGATCGCACTGGTACCATCATAGATCGCGTTGGCAACGTCGGTTGCCTCTGCTCTGGTCGGTCTTGGATGTTTCATCATAGAGTCAAGCATCTGTGTTGCAGTGATAACTTTTTTGCCCGCCTCACATACTTTTTTGATGATCATCTTCTGGATGACCGGTACGTCTTCGAGTGGGATCTCAACACCCATATCGCCTCGTGCTACCATGATACCGTCGGAAACACGGATGATATCATCAATGTTGGAAACACCCTGCATGTTTTCGATCTTGGAAATGATATTGATGTCCTCTCCGCCTTTTTCCTCTAAGATCTTGCGGATGGCAAGAACATCATCTGCGGTTCTGACAAAAGATGCCGCAATGAAATCATAGTCATTCTCTACTGCGAATACGATATCGCTGTAATCTTTTTCGCTGATATATGGCATGGATAGATCAACGTTTGGTACATTCACACCCTTTTTGTTGGAAACCATACCACCGTTTTTCACGCGGCATACGATATCCATCGGCTGTGTTCCGTTCTTATCTGCTTTTGCACCTTCGACCGGTTTGATCTCAGATACTTCCATCTCGATCAGACCATCATCGATCAGGATACGGTCCCCTGCCCTCACATCATTTGGCAGGTTTTTATAGGTAATGGATACTCTCGTATTATCTCCCTTGATCTCTTCGGTGGTCAGGGTAAAGAGCTGATTGTCTCTCAGTTCCACTTTCCCTTCTGCAAACTCCATCAGGCGGATCTCCGGTCCCTTGGTATCAAGTAATGCAGCCACCGGTCGTTTCATCTCTTCACGCAATTTACGAAGCATGACAAGACGTCCCATCTGCTCCTCGTGAGAACCATGTGAGAAGTTGAAACGTGCAACGTTCATCCCCTCCTCGATCAGACGGCGCATTACCTTTTCGTTATCCGTAGCAGGTCCTAATGTACAAACAATTTTTGTTTTTCTAAACATGTCTTTTTCTTCCCTCATATTTTCTTCCAGCAAGTCTATTTGGTAATCATTGTTCCCAAACCACCGCTCACGTTCGTCCCTTCTTTCTTTAATTTGGTAATCAATACAGATCTGATCGCTGAATCGCCGATAAAGTCAATGGCTGCCTCTATCTTCGGCAACATATCATTCTTACCAAACTGTCCCTGTGCAATATATTCTTTTGCTTCGGAGACTGTCATCGTAGTCAGTGGCTTTTCATCTTCTGTACCATAATTTAAACATACGTTATCCACGCTTGTTAAGATCACAAGCATATCTGCATCTAAAAGCTCTGCCAGTTTTCCTGCAGCAAGGTCTTTTTCAATGACTGCACTGGCTCCTTTTAAATGGTTATCCTGTGCCAATACCGGGATTCCACCGCCTCCACAGGCAACCACGATCTGGTCTGCATCGGAAAGAGCACGGATGGCATCGATCTCCACGATGTCTACCGGCTTTGGCGCAGCTACGATACGGCGGAAACCATCTTCTACTTTTACAACGTGATTTCCTTTCTTCTCTTCTGCCTCTGCCTCTTCCTCTGTCATTACACGTCCGATGATCTTGCTCGGCTTATAAAATGCCTCATCATAAGGATCTACTACAACCTGGGTTAAAACCGTTGCAACGGTCTTATAGATACCCTTGTTCAGTAACTCGGAACGAATGGCGTTCTGTAAATCGTAACCGATATATCCCTGGCTCATTGCAGAGCAGACAGACATTGGTGTTGCTGTATATTCTGGATATAATCTGCAAAATTCATTCATTGCTGTGTGAATCATGCCCACCTGTGGACCATTGCTGTGGGTAATCACAACCTGATAATCCTCACGGATAAAATCTGCGACCGCCTTTGCAGTACGCTTTGTTGCTTCTTTCTGTTCCGGCAATGTTGTGCCGAGTGCCTCATGTCCAAGTGCAATTACGATTTTTTTCTTCTTCATACTCTTACCAGACCTTTCTGTTTATGGGATTATGCTTTCTCTCGCACAGAAGACCTTCTCTTATTGTAGCACGTCTTATCCCCTGCGCAATGGCAAAGCTGTATCAAAACCGCTAAGGTTTTATTCTTCTTCCAACGGACTTTCTTCTCCCGGAAGCACAAGTGAATCGATCAGCTCCCAGATCTCGTCCCTGCCCTGTTTGGTTTCTGCGGAAAAAGGAATGATGGTCGTACCCGGTTGTACGTTTAGTCCTTCCCGGATCAGTTTTATCTGTTTTTGTATCTGGCTTCTCTTGATCTTATCTAATTTAGTTGCGATCAGAATCGGAGCGAAGCCCTGATATACCATCCACTCATACATCATTTTATCATTATTTGAGGGTGCATGTCGAATATCAATTAACAAAAATACTGCTTTTAACTGTTTGGATGTGTGAAGATAATTTTCGATCATCTTTCCCCACTTTGCCTTTACCTCCTCCGAGGCTTTTGCATATCCATATCCCGGAAGATCGACAAGATACATCGCATCATTGATATTGTAAAAATTGATCGTCTGGGTCTTTCCAGGCTGTGCAGAAGTACGCGCCAGTGCTTTTCTGTTCATCAGTGCATTGATCAGTGATGATTTTCCAACATTTGACTTTCCTGCAAATGCCACTTCCCGATATAGGTTATCCGGTATTTTACTGGTAATTCCGCACACTGTTTCCAAATTAACGTTCTTTATAACCATAGTTTTCCTCATTCTTATTTTACAAACGCAACTTCTAATACTTCCGGCAGCTTTTCTACATAGACAATTTCCAGTCCCTTTTTGATCTCCACAGAAATCTCCTCAATGTCCTTTTCATTCTTCTTTGGAACACATACCGTCTTAATGCCCGCGTTTTTCGCAGCCAGTGTTTTCTCTTTCAGTCCTCCGATTGGAAGTACCCTGCCACGCAGCGTGATCTCTCCGGTCATTGCAACGTCCGCACGTACCGGTGTCTTTGTGATGGCAGACAACATTGCCGTTGCCATCGTGATTCCTGCCGACGGTCCATCCTTTGGCACAGCCCCCTCCGGAATATGGATGTGGATATCATTTTCCTGAAAGAATTTTTTTGGTATCTTATATTCTTCACTGACGGAACGGATATAGCTGAGTCCTGCCTGTGCAGACTCTTTCATCACATCTCCGAGCTGTCCGGTCAGCTGGATCTCACCCTTTCCAGGCATGATATTGACTTCGATCTCCAACGTATCTCCGCCAACGCTCGTCCATGCCAGTCCCCGGACGATGCCGATCTCGTCTGTGTCATTTTTCCGGTCAAAACTGTACTTCTCTTTGCCCAGATATTTTTCCAGATTCTGTTCCGTGATCTTGACACGTTTCTTATCATTTTCATAAATCTCGCGTGCCGCTTTTCTGGCAATTTCTCCGAGTTTCCGCTCCAGATTACGCACACCGGCTTCTCTGGTATAACCGCGGATGATCTTTGCCAGTGCCTTGTTACTGACCATAAGCTGATCCGGTCTGATGCCATTGCGTTCCATCTGTTTTCCCAGCAGATGCTCCCTTGCGATATGTGCCTTTTCATTTTCCGTATAGCTGGTGACCTCGATCACTTCCATACGGTCAAGCAACGGTCTTGGAATGTCCTGTAAAGAATTGGCTGTCGCAATGAAAAATACTTCTGAGAGATCCACCGGTATCTCAACGTAGTGATCCCGGAATTTGCTGTTCTGCTCTGCATCTAGCACCTCTAATAATGCAGATGCCGTATCCCCTTTGTAATCACTGCTCATCTTATCGATCTCGTCAAGCAGCAGCAGAGGATTTTTCACTCCGGCACTCCGCAGTCCATTGATGATGCGTCCCGGCATTGCACCCACATAAGTCTTTCTGTGTCCCCGGATCTCTGCTTCATCCCGGACTCCGCCCAGGCTGATGCGGACGTATTTTTTATCCAGTGCACGCGCCACGGAGCGGGCAATACTCGTCTTTCCGGTCCCAGGGGGACCCACCAGACAGATGATCGGACTCTGACCTTTTTTTGTCAGGTTGCGCACAGCAAGGAACTCTAACATACGCTCTTTGACTTTTTCCAAACCATAATGGTCTTCGTTTAAGATGCGCTCTGCGTTTTTGATATCCTTGTTGTCCTTTGATGCCTTATCCCACGGCAATTCTAACAATGTCTCAATGTAGCCCCTGCTTACCGCGCTCTCCGATGAGCTTGAGCTGATATTTTTAAACCGGCTGATTTCTTTTCTGATCTTGTCTTTGACTTCTTTGCCGGCTTTTAACTGCTTTAATTCTGCCAGAAAATGATCTGCATCGGACTCGGTATTGTCTTCGCCGAGTTCCTCTCTTATGATCTTCATCTGTTCCCGCAGGATGTATTCTTTCTGGTTTTTGTCCACACGCTCTTTGACTTTTGCCTGAAATTCGTTTTTGATCGCAATGATCTCGATCTCTTTTAAAAGAAGTGCCATCAACACTTCATAACGTTCGGTCAGAGACACGGCTTCCAATATCTTCTGCTTTTCCTCATAACCAACCGGCAGATTATTGGCAAGCTGATCCATCAGCTTTTCCAGTTCCGTATTTTCCCTGACCTGACGCTGTAACTCTTTTCCCAGACGGTTATTGACTGCACCGTACCGCTCAAATGTCTCCTGGATGCCACGCACCATCGCCATCTGAACTTCCTCAGTCAGTTTCTCTTCTGTTTCGTCAAAGCAGACAACCTCCGCCAGCAGATAATCGGGATGGTCTAAAAAGGAGCTAAGTTCAGCGCGCTCCTTTCCCTCCACTAAGATACGGACAATATTATTCTGTAGCTTTATAACCTGCTTTACCTCGGCAATGATACCGATCCGATACAGATCCTCCTTTGCCGGATCTTCCTGTTCCACATCCTTTTGTGTCACAAGAAAGATCTTCTGTTCTTCCATCATGCAGGCTTCTACTGCCTTGATCGACTTTTCACGGCTCACATCAAAATGAGCGATCATTCCGGGTAAAATTACCATACCGCGCAGCGCAACTGCCGGCATCTTTTTCACCATTGCTTCCAATGTTATTTTTCCTCTATTTTTTTAGTCTCCTGGCCTTCCACTGTCAGCTTTTCTTCTACCAGATCCTTCGTAATCTGGCATTTTGTAATACTCTCATCGGACGGGATATGGTACATCATATCCAATGTGACTGCTTCCATGATCGCACGCAGTCCTCTCGCTCCGGTCTTGCGTTCCAATGCCTTGTCTGCGATCGCTTCTAAGGCTTCTTTGTCAAATTCCAGTGCGACTCCGTCGAGTTCGAATAATTTCTGATACTGTTTTGCCAGTGCGTTTTTCGGTTCCTGTAAAATACGGATCAGTGCATCCCTGTCAAGCATATCCAGAGAAACGGTTACCGGTACTCGTCCAATAAACTCCGGAATCAGACCGAATTTGACGAAATCCTGCGGTAACACGTGTTTGAACACCTCTCCGATGTTAAATTCATTTCTGTCTTTGACCTCTGCATTGAATCCGATGCTCTTCTGATCAAGACGTGTCTCGATGATCTTGTCTAATCCATCAAATGCTCCACCGCAGATAAATAAGATATTGGTGGTATCGATCTGGATCAGTTCCTGCTGCGGATGTTTTCTTCCTCCCTGTGGCGGAACGGATGCTACAGTTCCCTCTAATATCTTAAGAAGTGCCTGCTGCACGCCCTCTCCGGAAACATCTCTGGTAATTGAAACATTCTCGGATTTTTTGGATATCTTATCGATCTCATCGATATAGATGATACCGTGCTGTGCACGCTCTATATTATAATCTGCTGCCTGAATCAGCTTTAACAGAATATTTTCTACATCTTCACCTACATAACCAGCCTCTGTCAGTGTGGTCGCATCTGCGATCGCAAATGGTACATTTAATACACGCGCCAGCGTCTGTGCCAAAAAGGTCTTACCGGATCCGGTCGGTCCTAACATTAAGATATTGCTCTTCTGAAGCTCTACTCCTAAGTCCGGTCCTGCCATAATCCTCTTATAGTGGTTATACACTGCAACAGACAATACTTTTTTTGCCTGCTCCTGTCCGATGACATAGTCATCCAGAAATGCTTTTAATTCTTCCGGTTTTAAAAGGTTGATCTGTTCTTCTTCCGGAGCTGCCTCTGCTCCTGTTTCTTCGCCCTCAAGCTCTTCTTCTATGATCTCAGCACAAATATCCACGCACTCATCGCAAATATAGGCACCGTTTGGTCCGGCGATCAGTTTTCTGACCTGATCCTGAGATTTTCCGCAAAAGGAACAGCGGTATTTCTCCTCATTTCTTCCTGCCATTTTCTCTGCTCTCCATCTTTTTATTAATACGCATTGAGGGCATCCGGATAGAAAGATGCTTCTTTCTATATTTGGGTACCCTCACATACATTGACCGATTAAAGCTTATCTGCTTGTAATCACGTTATCAATTAAACCATATTCTTTTGCTTCCTCTGCAGACATATAGTAATCTCTCTCGGTGTCTGCTGCAACGACATCATAAGGTTTTCCTGTGTTTGCTGCAAGGATTTCATTTAATTTTTTCTTGGTCTTTAAAATATTTTCTGCCGCGATCTGGATCTCGGTTGCCTGACCTTTTGCTCCGCCAGACGGCTGGTGGATCATGATCTCTGCGTTTGGCAGTGCAAGTCGTTTTCCTTTGGTACCTCCTGCTAACAGGAATGCTCCCATGCTGGCAGCAAGACCGATACAGATTGTGGACACATCACATTTAATATACTGCATCGTGTCATAAATCGCCATACCGGCGGTTACCATACCACCCGGAGAATTGATATATAACTGGATGTCTTTTCCCGGGTCTTCTGACTCTAAGAAAAGTAACTGGGCAACGACCAGACTTGCTGTGGTCTCATTTACTTCTTCTCCAAGGAAGATGATTCTGTCTTTTAATAAACGGGAGTAGATATCGTAATTGCGCTCTCCCCTGCTTGTCTGTTCAATGACATAAGGTACTAAACTCATGATGTAATCCTCCATTCTACCGTATTCTTGTTTAGAAATATTTTATAATTGCTTAAAAGCCTAAACAGACCGGCCCATATGAGCCAGTCTGTGTGTATTGCTTACTCCTGCAACAGCTATGGATCTGTATCTTATTCCTCTGTAGCTTCCTTTGCTTCAGCTTCTTTTTCTTTCTTTGTTTTTGCCTTTGCTCTCTCTTTTACGTTTTCCATGATAAGATCAACGGCTTTTGTTACTTTGAGATCTCTTGCGATAGACTCTTTCTCAGAATCTCCCATGTACTCTTTTAATTTGTCAGCTTCCATACCATAAGCGGCAGCCATCTTCTCAACTTCTGCATTAATCTCGTCATCAGTCACTTCGATGTTCTCGTCTTTTGCGATCTGCTCTAATACAAGGCTGCTCTTGATACGTGTCTCAGCTTCCGGGCGAACCTGCTCTTTTAATTTATCTAAAGTCAGTCCTGAGAACTGCATGTACTGCTCCATGGAAAGTCCACTCTGTGCGATTCTCTGTGCAAACTCATTGATCATATTCTCACACTGTGTATCTAACATAGCCTCCGGGATGTCCATAGAAGATTTGTCGATGATCTTCTGGATTGCTTCATCCTCTTTGGTACGTTTTGCATCGTTTTCTTTCTGCTCTTCTAAGCGTTTCTTTAAGTCAGCTTTGTACTCTTCTAAGGTATCGAACTCAGAAGCATCCTGTGCGAACTCGTCGTTTAACTCTGGAAGCTCTTTTGCCTTTACTTCATGGATCTTAACTTTGAATAAAGCTGGCTTTCCTGCTAACTCAGCTGCCTGATACTGCTCTGGGAATGTTACGTTTACATCTACTTCATCCCCTGCGTTCTTACCAACAAGCTGGTCTTCGAATGTATCAATGAAAGAGTGGGAACCGATCTCTAATGGATGATTCTCGCCTTTTCCGCCCTCAAATGCAACTCCGTCAACAAATCCCTCGAAGTCGATCACTGCGGTATCTCCGTTCTGAACGGCTCTGTCTGTTACAGTAACAGTTCTTGCGTTTTTCTCTCTTTCTTTCTCTAACTCTGCTGCTACTTCGTCATCAGATACGGAAGTATCGATCTTGGTTACCTGTACGCCTAAGTATTTACCAAGTTTTACTTCTGGTCTTACTGCTACTTCTGCTGTGAAAATGAAAGATTTTCCTTTTTCAATCTGGACAACATCGATGGTTGGTCTTGAAACGATATCAATTCCGCTCTCATCTACTGCTGATGGATAGTTATCCTGGATCAGGGTATTCGCTGCATCTTCATAAAATACTGCAGGACCATACATCTTTTCAATCATCTGTCTCGGCACTTTACCTTTACGGAAGCCTGGGATGCTGATTTTACCTTTCTCTTTCATATAGGCAGCCTGAAGAGCTTTCTCTACTTCCTCTGCTGCTACTTCAATGGTGAGTTTTGCCATATTCTTTTCTAAATTTTCTACCTGTACACTCATTATAACTTGTTTCCTCCTTAAATGATATTCAAACATCCCGGCAGCGCCGGAACTAATGTAATGCACGTTTCCGTTTCGACAGCCGCCTGCCGCCCTTTCTACAAGGACTTCTGCCTGTTTCCCGGAAAAAAAGGGCGTACTCCGACTATCACAGTCATTTTAGGATTATAACATACTCATTCAGAAAATACCAGCCTTTTTTTCATCCTTTGCCACTTTTACTAACACCATTGCCGAAATCGGAGCGATCTCTGCCACTTCGTCTGAAAGGACTGCAATCGGTTTTACTCCCGCATATGCTTCATTGACACAGACCTCGTAACTTCCCTCCGGCAGTTTTACCTGTGTTTTCGTGCGGTTCGGATTAAAGATCACGACGATGCGCTCCGCGCTCTCTCCCCGGATACCGCCAGAAATCTCAAAGGCTGTTACATTGGGTTTCAGTCCCCCGATGACTTTCACATGTGCCCGCACATCCTCTGCCGTAGTAAGCCTTAATGCGCCATGCGCTTTGCGGAATGCGATGAGCCCTTTATAATACGCGCAGACTTTTTTATATTCTTCTTTTTCAAGATTGTTCCATTTGATGCTGTTTACTTCATCGGAAGAAGCATAGCTGTTTTCCACAAAATTGCCCTCTGCATCCACTTTTGTGCGCAACATTTCCTCGCCTGCCTGTAAAAACGGGATGCCCTGTGCCATCATATAGATCACAGCTGCAAGATTGTTCATCCGTATCCGCTCTTCTCTTGGCGTCCCCGGACTTCCGACTGCGATCCGGTCCATCAGGGTAAAATTGTCATGGCAGGATGCGTAGTTTATCGTCTGTACCGGTGTCTTACACCAGTCCGGCATTCCCATAAAGCATTTTTTTACCTGCCCTTCCAGTCCTTTGGCTCCGGACACATAGCCGCGTTCTTTCATATAAAATACATGACCTTTTAACAGATCACGGATCGTATCGCTGAAATAAGCAAATCCCGGTGTTTCCTGCGAATGAAGCTGTGTTGCCATGTGATACCCCTTTTTGGTCACTTTCGTGTCAAGTGTCCAGCCTTCTCCGTAGAATATCACATCCGGGTGCTTTTTATGTACTTCGGTTACGATCTCATTTATGGTTTCCGTGTCGATCAGTCCTACCAGATCAAAACGGAAGCCGTCCAGATGGTATTCGTCCGCCCAGTAGCAGACCGAATCCACAATGTATTTTCTTACCATCGAACGCTCAGATGCTGTATCGTTTCCACATGCTGAACCGTTCGAATAAATTCCGTTACTGTCTATTCTGGAAAAATAACCAGGCACCAGTCTGTTAAAGCAAAATTCCTCTGCATTGTGCACATGGTTATAAACCACATCCATCACCACACTGATCCCATTTTCATGCAGTGCCTGTATGGTCTGTTTTAACTCCTTTACACGCACCTCTCCGTGATATGGATCGGTCGCATAAGAACCCTCCGGCACATTATAATTAATCGGGTCATAGCCCCAGTTAAACTGCGGTTTGTCCAGTTCCGTCTCATCCACGGAACCATAATCATAGAACGGAAGCAGATGCAGATGGGTAATGCCCAGATCTTTCATGTGGTCAAGACCGGTCGCAACGCCATGCGCGGTCTTGGTTCCGGTTTCGGTCAGTCCCAAAAACTTACCTGCATGCCGGATGCCCGCGCTCTCGTCCATCGACAGATCTCTCACATGCAGCTCGTAGATCACAGCATCCGTCACTTCTTCGCCGGCATGTGGATTTTTATCTTTTTCCCAGCCCTCTGGATCTGTTGAGGCAAGGTTTAATACCATGGCACGATCTCCGTTTACGCCAGTGGTGCGTGCATACGGATCGCATGCCTCTCTTATTTCCTGCTCAACTTTGACCTCGTAGGTATAATAGGTACCGTTTAAGTCTCCCTGCTTTTCTGCCACCCATACGCCATGCTCCGTCCGCTTCATTGGAAGCTGCTCCAGCCGGTCTGCCACCCCTTTGGTGCCTCCCCGGTATAAATTCACTGCCGCAGTCTCTGCCGTAGGTGCCCACAGCTTAAATGTGGTCTTTTCCCTGCTCCAGACTGCCCCCAAATCATCTCCGCTATAGGTATATTCCTTTTCAAATGCTTCTGTTGCATACATATCCCAATTCACGATCTTACTCCCATTCCTTTCATGGATTCGTTTCTTCTCGTGCAAATTATACCACCAGTGTTCCAATTAGCAAAGTGGTTTTTGTCTATTTTTTTGCTTTTTCCGAAAAAATGCGAAAATATCGTGCATAACACCAAGGCTGATGCTTTCAGAAATATCTGGCTGGATCATTTTGACTCGAGCAAGTGTTGTATGATACTTTCCGGAGAAATAAATCCCATTATGATTTCGAAGAAAATCCGAGAATTTTAAAAAGCGTTTCTGAAAGGATGTGACATGTCTTTTTGCGAAAGAACAGCATACGTGCGCCGGTCTGTCGGTTGCATACAACAAGCGAGGACTTTCTATCTGCACTAAAAGATCGCTCACACAGACGATAGAAAGCCTTGCTCCGGAACTCAAACTCTCCTGCTATTGAAAAAATGGCAGGAGAGTTTTCAAACAGTCCTCGCTGGCGGCTACGTTTTGTGTGAGCGATCCTGTAAGTGCAGCGCGAAAGTCCTCGAAATCGTTGTATGTCATCCGGCAGACCGACGCACGCGGTGTCCTTTCGTTAAAAAGACAGGTCAAATTATATTTTTCAGAAACGCTTTTCTAAAAATTCCGGATTTTTGAGACTAATAATGAGATTTATTCCCCGGAAAGTAATGAAAACAAACTTCTCAAAGCAAAATGATCCAGAACAATATTTCTGAAACCATCACCCCTTTATTGCAGCCCTGCAAACTGTGCCATATAGAGGTTGTAATAAGCTCCCTTTTTCTGCATCAGTTCTGCCGGGCTTCCCTGCTCTAAGATACCGCCCTGATCAATGACAAAGATCCGGTCTGCATTCTGTATCGTAGAGAGGCGGTGTGCTATGACAAAGCTGGTCCTGCCGGACAACAGTGCCTCGATACCTTTCTGAACCAGCAGTTCGGTATGGGTATCGATACTGGAGGTTGCCTCGTCTAAGATCAGGATCTTTGGCATCGAAACCATCGTTCTTGCAAATGCAATGAGCTGTCTCTGTCCAATGGAAAGCCCTGCGCCATGCTCTTTCAATTCAGTATCATAGCCTTTTTCCATTTTCATGATAAACGCATGCGCATTGACCGCTTTTGCCGCCGCGATCATCTCTTCTTCGGTCGCATCCAGCTTTCCGTAGAGGATATTGTCACGGACGGTTCCGTGGAAAATAAAGTTATCCTGTGTCATCACACCCATCTGCTGTCTTAAACTCTCGATAGAAACTTTCGTCAGATCATAGCCGTCGATCAATATTTTCCCGGATTCAATGTCATAGAAACGGCTGATCAGGTTTACGATCGTTGTTTTTCCGGCTCCGGTCGGTCCAACTAACGCGATCGTCTCGCCCGGCTGTACCTGAAAGCTGACATCTTCGAGAACTTTTGTCTCTGCAGGCGTTCCCTTATCATAAGTAAAGCTCACGTGGGAAAACTCCACATTTCCCTTAATTTCCGGCAGTTCCTGCACATCATTTGCATCCGTGATGTCCGCCGTGGTATCTAAGATATCAAAGATACGTTCTGCCGCGGTTAAATTGGTAACCAGATTATTGTAAAAATTACTGAGGTTCATGATCGGGTTCCAAAACATATTGATATACGTTCCAAATGCGACCAGAAGACCGACCGATACCTGTTCAAATCCAAGGAAACGGACTCCGACGAGATATAACATCATCGCTCCGATCCCCCAGCAGAAATCAACCACCGGGCCAAACAAATCTGCATATACGACCGCATCCCGGAATGAATCCCGGTGCTCCTCTGCCAGCCCCTCAAAGATTTCCTGTGTCTCTTCCTCCGCACCAAAACTCTGTACCACATTCATTCCCGCGATATCCTCATGGATATACGCGTTCAGGTTGGAACCCTTTTTGCGGAAGATCTGCCATCTCTTATGCGAAGCCGTCTGTACAAACCAGATGCCTGCGATCATAAGCGGGATGGTGCTGAGTGAAGCAAGCGCAAGCCTGTAATCTTTCACCATCATGATGACGACAACCCCGACCACCGTAACAAATTCCGGGATCAGTGTGGTGATCATGTTGACCAACACATCCTTTAAGGAATTGACATCCCCGATGATACGCGCAAGGATCTTTCCGGTAGGACGGCTGTCAAAAAAAGAAAATGACAATGTCTGGATGTGTTCGTACAGATCATTTCGGATGCTCATCAAAATCTTGTTGGAAACAAGTGCCATGACATACATCCGGATCTTTACCATTACGATAAAGATGATATTTAAAATTAATGCAAACAGTCCCAGTTTCATCAATCCTTTGAAATCGGACTGTGCAATGTAATGATCGATCGCCTCTTCGATCAGCAATGGATTCACCAGTGAGATTGCAACGGTAATTCCCATGCAGATCAATACCGCGATCAAAATCCCTTTATATTCGAGCATATAGGAAAACAACCGGCGCAGGATTTTTTTCTTGTCGGTGTTTTCCATATATTCGTCTTCCCGATAGGAATTGACTGCCATATAAACTTCCCTTCTTTCTATTATGCTGTAACACCTGTCATGCCCTCTGCGAGATAACTGCCATACTGTGCCAGATAGGTCTGATAGTAAAGTCCCTTCTTTTCGAGCAGTTCCTCATGGGTTCCGCGCTCTGCGATCTTTCCATCCTGCAGATAAATGATCTCATCTGCATGGCGTACCGCTGAGATACGGTGGGCAATGATCAGTTTCGTTGTGTCTTCTAATTCGTTTAATGTTTTCTGGATCTCATGTTCCGTCTCCATATCCAGAGCGGATGTTGAATCATCCAGCACCAAAATCGGCGCATGTTTTGCCAGTGCCCTTGCAATGCTGATACGCTGTTTTTGTCCGCCGGAAAGCCCTACTCCGCGCTCTCCGATGACCGTATCATACTGTTCCTCCATCTTCTCGATAAAGGATTTTGCTCTTGCATCCTCTGCGGCATTTCTGATCTCTTCCATCTCTAATTTTTTTCGTTTTCCCATCTTGATGTTTTCCTCGATGGTATCGGAAAACAGAAATACATCCTGCAAGACCACAGAAATATTGCTGCGCAGCTGTTTTAATTTCAGCTTGCGGATATCGGTGTCATCCACCCGGATGCAGCCATCCGTCGCATCATAAAACCGTTGCAACAGATGGGTCAGAGATGTTTTTCCCGAACCGGTTGCTCCCATAATGCCAAGTGTTTTTCCTGCCGGAAGCAAAAAAGAAACATCATTTAAGATCTCTTTTCCCTCGATTGCAAAGGACACATGACTAAACTCAACCTTGCCCTCCACATGCTCGAGTGTGACCGGCTGATCTTCATCTTTGATCTCTGCTGTCTGTGCATAGATCTTTTTGATCTTTTTATACGATGCGACTGCGGATGACACATCATTGGTAAGCCATCCTAACATTTCCATCGGCCAGGTGCAGTTTCTGCTGTATTCCACAAATGCGACCAGCGCACCAAGGCTCATCGTGCCATTCATCACACTGACTCCGCCAAGGATCGTCGTTGCAACCGGCAGTGCCTTTCCCACAAACTGAAAGATCGGGTAATAACGCACCAGTGTTTTCGCCTGGCTCACATTCAGATCATAGTAGCGTTTGTTATGAGATTTGAATTTCTCGATCTCATATTTTTCTCTGGCAAATGCCTTTACGGTACGAACACCTGCCAGATTTTCCTCTGCCACCGTGGTAAGCACCGCATTTTCTTCACTGATCTCCTCGTAAATCTTGTCTAATTTCCGCTCCATTACGATCGCAACGGTTCCGCAGATGATCATGGTCGTAAGTGGCAGAAATGCAAGTTTCCAGTTCAACCGGAACATACAGTACAGTACAAAACTCACATGGATGATCACCTCGATCACCAGCATTCCGACATAGCCTAACGCATTCCAGATCTTATCGATATCGTCTTTAACCCTCGCCATCAGTTCTCCGGTATTCGTATTGTCAAAATAGCTCATAGATAGTGTCTGGATATGTGCGAACAGGTCTTTTCGCATTTCCGTTCCGATCGTTGCAGACATCTTATCAAACGTAAATTCCTTGCAATAGCCAAATACGCTCCGTCCGATACCGACAACCACGATGCCGGTCAGAAGCTTTGTCAGAAGTTCAAGCTTCCCTCCTATAATGACGTCATCTACAATTTTCTGTGTGATCTGCGGATAAATCATATCCAGCACGATCGCAATGATCATGGAGCATATGGCGAACAGATAGCCCTTCCAGTGCCCCAACAGATAGCTGTGTAATTTTTTCACGTCTAAATTCCTCCATTTCCCAGTCATTTCCCCGATGTTCCAACCGTTCTCTTACTCACTCACGCAAAAAATCCCTGGTAATGCCGATATAGGTCCTGCCATCTACGGCAAGCCTGTTCTCATACATTACCAGGGATCTCTATTTACAGGAAAACGGTATGTCTGTTTCTCTCAGACGATGCAGCTGCACCCTCCTAACACAGACCGGACCTCACCGAGGTAATCATATGACGGTTATTATTCTGTTTGTCTGTTACATGACTTGATAATCTGATCATTATTCTTACCTCTCTTTCCTTAAAATTTAGATTATATTGCATTCACGATTTTAAGTATACGCACATATTTCAGATACTGTCAATCATTTTTTCAAAATTTTCCAACATATTTTTTTATTTCCTGTCAATACTAGGATTAGGAACTACAGTTAATAATTGTATGTTCTAACTCACAAAATCATTCTATTTATCAGGAGGAAAAAACATGAGTGGATCTAACAATTCCGGGTCTAACACAAACAAAATGACTGTACCACAGGCAAAAGAGGCAATGAACCGCTTCAAACAGGAAGTAGCAAGCGAAATCGGAGTTCCTTTAAAAGAAGGCTACAATGGTGAACTTACTTCTGCACAGGCTGGTTCCATCGGTGGCGAAATGGTCAAAAAAATGATCATGAAACAGGAGCAGGAGATGTCCGGTCAGGCATAATCATCTAAAACAATAGAATGCACGCTCCGCGAACATTCTATGAAAAAATCCCCTCTGTGGCGGCGTAATGCACCACAGGGGGGATTTTTTTCATGATAATAATTTTCTGTTATTTTATGACCACTTTACTCTGCCCGGTAGACCAGTCCTTTTCTGACCTGTTCAACTGTCTCATCATCTGCAAAGTAACGCACGATCTCAAGTGCAAATGGGATCGCCGTTCCCATGCCACGGCTCGTGATCACATTTCCATCGACAACGACCTCTTTTTCTTCCACCTTGGCCCCAGTCAGTTTTTCCTCAAAGCCCGGATGACAGGTTGCCCATTTCCCTTCTAAAATGCCTGCTGCGCCAAGTACACTCGGTGCGGCACAGATTGCACAGACTAATTTGCCCTCTGCGGCAAACTGGCGGATGACTTTATTTACCGTCTCATCTGCCTGTAAATTCAACGTTCCCGGCATACCACCCGGCAACACAATACCGTCTAAGGTATCGTAATCTACTTCCGCTGCCAGTGCATCGGTTAAAAATGTTACCTGATGAGAACTGGTCACTTCTCTTTTTCCGGTGATCGAGATCATCACAATCTCCATTTTTGCTCTCCGCACGATATCTACTACGGTAAGTCCCTCTATCTCTTCACAACCATCTGCCATAAAAATTCCTATTTTCTTCATAGTTCCTCCGTTCCTGACTGTAACAAATATTATTTTCTTTTACTATATCTTTCCCCTCTGCAAATAGCAACCATTATTTTATGGTATCCCGCTCCGTTTTGTGATACGATAGATCTTACCAAGCAGCATACAGGGGGAATATGATGGAAATCGAACGAAAATATCTGATCAAAACACTGCCGGAAGATCTCGCGCAGTACCCATACAAAGAGATCGAGCAGGGCTATCTGAACACGGATCCTGTGGTGCGCATCCGCCGCTCCAACGATACCTACACTCTGACCTACAAGGGAAAAGGGCTTATGGTACGGGAGGAATATAACCTTCCTCTGACGAAAGAAGCCTTTTGTCATCTGAAAGAAAAGATCGATGGCAGACTCATAACCAAACGGCGTTATCTGATTCCACTACCGCCTCACTACACGATTGAGCTGGATGTTTTTTCCGGTGACCTTGCTCCATTACAGCTTGCCGAAGTAGAATTTGAAACCGAAGAAGAGGCAAATTCCTTTATACCGCCTTCGTGGTTTGGGGAGGACGTTACCTTTTCCAAAAAGTACCATAATAGCACATTAAGCCAGAAGGATTAAATCCTTCCGGCTTTTTTTAATAATTCATAGAGTGTCGGTTTAAAATGAAATTCTTCGACCGTACGCTCTACTTCCCGTAAATAATTTTCTTTGACGGACCGCGGAACCACCTTTTTCTGCACCGCACGGATCAGTATATTTTTCGGTGTATGTGCAAAATCGATAAATTCGAGCAGTTGTGTCTTATATCCGCATGTCTCGAGCAGATCTGCCCGTATTGCATCGGTTGCCAGTGCCGAAAACCGTTCTTTTATAATGCCATAGCGGGTCAGCAGGGAATACTCCTCCGTCTTGATCTGACTGTTTAACTCGTGCTGACAACACGGCACGGAAAAAATCATCTTCGCATTCCAGCAGATCGCATTATAGAGCGCGTAATCGGTCGCCGTATCACAGGCATGCAATGTCACCACCATATCCACTGGAAAATCTGCCTGATACCCATTGATATCACCGATTTCAAAATGCAGGTTTTCATATCCGTATTTCCGGGCTGCCGCATTGCAGTTTTTGATCACATCAGCTTTTAAGTCCAGTCCTACGATACGTACTTCCCGGTGCAAAATCTCAGTAAAATAATAGTATAAGATAAAGGTCAGATACGACTTTCCACAGCCAAAATCAATGATATTTAAGTGCGGATACGGATAATCTGCCACCTCATCCTCGATCATTTCCAGAAATCGATTGATCTGGCGGAACTTATCATACATGCTTCGTACCACCTTGCCCTCTGTCGTAAAAATGCCCATATCGACAAGCGGTGCGATCGGCGTGCCCTCTTCCAGGATATATTTCTTTTTGCGGTTGTGGGATGTCTGCGTCTTTGGCATGGCATCCGTCTCTTTTTTCTTTTTCTTCTGGTAGGTTACTTTTCCCTTTTTGGAGATCAGCAGAATATATTCTGTCGTCTCATCCCACGCATTGACCTGTAAATAAAAGCCCGAAACTGTCGTCTTTAGATAAGAGCCCAGTTCCTCTGTTCTGATATTTTCATGGAACACCTGCTTTTGTGTATAGGCTGCTGCCTGAAAGTAGGATTCTTTTTTCTCGATCACGATCTTTTTGTATTCTTCCGACTTATTTGCCGGTTTGCTGATGATGATCTTACCGGCATCTGCTGCCGCAATCTCATTCAGATAAGTCTCTATGGTCTCCACACCGATCCTCCTGTTACCTGATCTGTTCCATTAACGCAGCCGCATGGTCTCATAGCGTTGTCTGGTTCTGACACAGTTTTTCAATGCATCATAGCGATCGTCCAAATCCCCCTCCGGGATCACAACATCAAGCACGACTGCCATATCGTTGATCAGACGGTCGGTTATGGTATCTCTCATGGAAACTAAGATGTTGTATTTTTCCTCAAAATCATCTGCATCTAAAAATGCCATAAGTTTAGGATCAATGCCCTCTTCTGCAGCACTCTCCACTTCTGTGCTCTGCTCTGCCGGTCTGCTTACTGGCTGTGTTTCCGGCTCTGCCATTTTACTTACCGCTGCTGTTTCCGGTTTCTGCTGTACCGGATGCACCGGCTCTTTGTCCTGCTGCATTTCCACTTTTTCGAAGCGGTACTTCTGCTGCACCTGCGGGTATTTCACATGGTCTACTTCACTTGTAAACATCAAAAGTGGTCTTGCATACACCGCAAAATCTCCGTACAGTGCCTGATAGATCACAAGCTGTTCTCCTGACTCCGAATGTGTTGCCACTGTAACGATCTGATACAGTTTATTTTTGAAATGGCGGTAAATCTCTCCGCTTTTTGGCATACGTTCTGTCATCTTTCCTCTGTCCTTTCCAGTTGCATTTCGATGATTGCCCATTCAGACGCTTAGATTGTAAGCTCCGTGAGTTCATACTGATTTAGCATCGCAATCCCCTCTGCCACAAAATCACGGCTGTTTCTTATTTCTGCCGTATATCCCATGATCATCAGATCATCGATCTGTTTCATCAGTTCGCTTTCTTCCGACTCCTTTAAGACCGGGAATGTATCATAGGACCGTTTTTCTTTCTCCCACTCTAACCGCAGTTCATCCACAGATTCCTCTCTGATATTTTCTGCCACCCTGCTTGTGATCGAAAGCTCTTCTGCCGGCTCCTGATAAGAAACCCTCTCTACCGGTTTCGAATACTGATTTTTCCGGGCAGCTGCCTGCCTTTGCGTTGCTTCGCCATATTTCTGCTGCAGGCGTTTTTTCAACTCCTGCTGCTTTTGTGTCATGGCATTTTCCATCATCTGCTGTACGGATGCTGCCGATTTCTGTGAAACCGGACTTACAACCGGAGGATCTGCCACCCTCTTCTTTGCAGCATTTCTTGCTGCTTTTTCCTTTTTCTTATTGTTGTCTATGATAATCCCGATCACAATAATCAACAGTGCTACTACAAGATCCATAATTGTTTCTCCCATCTGTCTGCTGCTTTCTCCTATGATTCACATTATCTGTATTATAATATGACCTGACCGGTTTTTCAACCAGACCTTTTTAGACGAACTCTTCCCGCATCGGAGTAAAGATATCCAGTAAGATCCCCTCTTCTAAGCATACACAGCCATGTTCAATGGAATCTCTTTTTAGCAGAGCATCTCCCGGATTGACGATCTTCTTTTCCCCGTTGATGTTAAACTCAAACTGTCCGGATACCACATAAGTGATCTGGGTATGTGGGTGGTGATGTAATGCACCGATCGCACCTTTTTCGAAGTGGTTTTCCACACACATCAGTTCATCTGCATAAGCTAATATCTTGCGGTTTACCCCATCTCCACAAGGCTCTAATTCGATGTCTTTATTAAAGTTCCAGATCTGATTTTTTTCTGTTTTCATATTTTTTCTCCTTTTTCTCTGACTAAATTCTGTGTTTCTTTATGTAACGCACAAGTGCGAGAATACATACCATATCAATAAATACAACAACGACGATAGATCCCATTCCGTAGAAAATACCGGCAGTCTCTGCGATCTTTCCAATGATGGACGGCATTACGATGGAACCAATACTTGCAGTCGTTAAGATAAAGCTCCATGCGATCGGATATTTTTCGATCAGATTTCCTGCAAAAGAAACGGTGGTCGGGTAGATTCCCGCCATACTATAGCCAAAGCCCATAATACCAATTACGATCCATACGGTACTGTGCCCAAACAGTAACAGGAAGAAAAAGCATACCAGACCGATCCCCATGATCGGCAGCAGCCTCTCTTTTGGCATTCTGGTGGACAGCCACGCGGTGGTAAGGCGTCCTGCCAAAATCATTACCCAGAGCACACTTGCTGTCATCTGTGATAATGAAGCATCCAGTAGCCCTGTATCTTTAAAGTAAGTGATCATCCATCCAATGACGCCCTGCTCTGCACACAGGTAGAAAAACAAAGTTGCAACGCACAGATAGAACAATGGTTCTGAGAAGAAACCCAAGTTTCCACCTTTTTTCTCTTTTTCCACACGGTCCTGTTCTACTGGTATCATGGAATATAAGATCCAGCTTAAGATGCCCATTGCCAGCATGAAATAGCAGGCTGCCACCCATCCGTTTTCATTGGATGAAGTAAACAGGGTCAGTAAGATTGGGAATAAGAATGCTCCCACGGAGAACATCGCATGTAATCCGTTAATCGTCCATGCCTTTCCCGGTGCAAGGCTGTTGATCGCTGTATTGCAGAAGTTGCTCGTCGCACCTCTTGCAACACCAGTCAGTAAAAACGCCAGTGCAACACACAGGTTGTTATTTCCAAAAATGATCAGCAGATAGGACAATGCAAAAAAAGCGTTAAAAAACAAAATACTCTTTTTCCGTCCGATCGCAACCGGAAGCAGTCCCGCTGCAAAACTTGAGATCAGGTTACCAACCGAATGTAAACTGACGATCAATCCGCAGAACGCGTAATCCAATCCTCTTGCATCCCGGATAAACGGAAGCAGGGAACCAATGGAAAGTGCCAGCATTCCATTCAACAAAAATACACTGTAACTGCATAGAAACTGTTTCTTTTTTATCTTGTCCTGTAAAAAATCCATAATCTACTTCACTCCTTATTTTCTTCTATAATTTTCTCTATGATATCCATCTGATCGGAACAGTATTTTTCATAAATACCAGTGACTGCTTCCTGAAACCGTTTTTTCTCCTCTGCGGAAAGCTCTACCACTTCCACCCCCTGTTCGATCGCCTTTGCCTCGGATTCTGACTCGCATTCTTTCCAGAGTTTTCTCTCATAAAGTGCCGACTCTTTCGCACACTCTGAGATCATCTGCTGGTCTTCTTCGGAGAGCTTGTCCCAGGTATGTTTGGAGCAGATCTGCATTTCCGGTACACGATTATGTTCATCGATGGTGTAATACTTTGCCACCTCGTAATGGTTCATCGTCTCATAGGAAGGCCAGTTGTTTTCCGCTCCGTCTACTGTTCCCTGCTCTAAGGCAGAATACACATCTGCGTACGGAATTGGGATCGCCGATGCCCCTAGTGCCTCGATCATATCTGCCATGACCTCAGACTCCTGCACGCGGATACGCATCCCCTGCATATCTTCCAGACAGGTGATCGGCTTCTTTGAATTGTAAAAATTTCTGGCTCCGGCATCATACCATGAGAGTCCGATCAGTTCATTCTGGCTTACGATGTCAAGAAAATCGTCGCCGATCTTACCATCTAAAACTTTCCACATATGTGCTGAGTCCTCGTACAGATATGGCATCTGCAAGACATTTAACTGTGGGATATACTCTGCCAGCTGGGACAGCGATACACGGGCAAAATCCACACCACCATACTCCATCTGGGCAATGATATCACTCTCTGCACCAAGTTTCCCTTCCGCCAGCACCAAAATCTGGATTCGTCCACCACTACGTTCTTCAACCAGATCTGCAAACTTCTGCGCACCTAATGTTGTGGGATAGTTTTTCGTCTGGTTTTCCGCATAGGAAAGAACAAATTCCGGCTCCTTCTGATACTGCGTGCGGCAATGCCAGATAATCCCGGTTACTGATATCATGGCAATCCCGGCGATCATCATCCATCTTTTTTTCATTTACTCTCTTCCTCCGGCTGCCTGCTGTCCTTCGACCTGTTTTAACATCTCCATCCGGTATTCCGTCGGTGTGCTTCCCACCGCACGCTTAAATACCTTGGCAAAGTAGTTGGAATCCCGGTAACCCACATCTGTACTGACATCCTTTACATTAATGCGCACATCGGATAACAGTTTCTTTGCCTGACTGATCCGGTATTCCGTCAGATATACGATAAAACTCTTATCAAAACACTGTTTGAATATCTTGCAGAAATACGCATCCGAGTAGTTCATCTCTTCTGCCACGCTCTGTAAGGAAATGTCCTCTTTGTAGTGTGCGCTGATATACTGTCTGATGTTTTCTGCCACGGCACTCATCCGCACATTTCCGTTTTCCACTTCTGCATCTTTCTGTTCTTCCTGTACCTTTGGATACTGCTCTTCTCTTCGCTTTAACTCTGCATCATCTGCCCGCTCATCCAGCAACCGGACTGCCTCCTCCAATACCGTCACCAGTTCTTCCTCGGTTCCCGGTTTTAACAGGTAATCCAGTGCCCGCACGGAAATTGCTTTCTTTGCATAGCTGAATTCATCAAATGCCGTCAAAAAGATGATACAGCATTCTTTATCCATTTCTCTGATCTGCTCTGCTGCCTCCAGGCCGGTAACCCCCGGCATTTCGATATCAAGAAGTGCGATCCTGCATCCCTTGTCTTTAAACTGTGCAACTGCTTCTCTTCCATTTACCGCCTCTGCGATCTCAAGCCGTCCCTCAAAGTTTTTTCGAATTATTTTTCCCACGATCATTCTCTCGATCGGTTCATCATCTGCAACCAGTACGCGGTACATTACATTTCCCCCATTTCTTTATATCTGATCTGGATCCGGATGACGGTTCCTGTGTTTTTCCTGCTGTAAATCTGCACATCTCCATCCTGATACATGGCTCTTATCCTCCGGTAGACATTACCAAGTCCAATTCCGGTCTTTCCCTCTTCTTTTTCGAGTTCTTCCCGCAAATGTGCCAGTGCCTCTTCCTCCATTCCAAGCCCATCGTCACCGATGGTAATACAAAGAAGTTCTCCCTGCCTGAAGACATGGACTCTTATCGTTCCGCCCTCTTCTTTTTTGGATAGCCCATGTATGATCGCATTCTCCACAAGTGGCTGGAACGTAAATGCCGGAACGATCACTTTTCCCGGATCGACACTGCAGTCCTTCCGGTAGGAAATGCGTTCGCCAAACCGCATCTGCTGCAGATACATATAGTCTTCAGCAATCTTTAGTTCCTGCTCTAACGGGACCTCCGTCTCCTGATTTTTAAGGTTGTAACGGAACAGTGCACTTAGTGCATGGATCATTTTTTCCGTTGTTTCTGCATCTTCCAGGCTTGCCATGCCACCGATCACATTTAAAGTATTAAATAAAAAATGTGGATTGATCTGGCTTTTTAGCAGTTCCAGTTTTATCATTTCAAGACGTTTTTCTGTCTCTAATTTTTCTAATTCTTCCTCATGTAACAGGTCAAGCGTTTTTCGCTTTTCCTCCAACGCCATGATATATTCTCCGGTTGCAAACTTCATTTTGTTGAACGCGCGCACAAGCTCGCCTAGCTCGTCCTCGTTTTCCACCTGCACATCCTCAATAAAAAAGTCATTTGCCGCAATCTTCTGGGAAGCATGTACCAGTTTTAAAATAGGGGATATCATGGTCTGTTGCATCAGGGCCGCCATCTCTGCAATTCCACATAGCAGGATCACCCCGACCACAATAACGACCACCGGCACACTGACCAGTGCAGGAACCTTTTTCTGATAGGACACATCGCCCTCTTCAATCGTGCAGGTCATCAGACTTCCTGCATACTGCTGCAGATACGTCTGCATCTCGTAAACCTCATAAAGCCTTCCAATATAATCTGTCACGTTGTCTTCCATCGAGAGCATCGCATCCCTTTTCGCACAATACACCTCATAGGTATTGCGGATCGACCATGTTTTTGTATAGCGCATCGCCCCAATCTTCTGATACCGGAACGGCAGGTCATATACAGCACGTTTCGTCTTTCGCATCGCAATATCTAATTTTTTTCTGCCCGCATCATCCGGTCTTCTCATATAGCTTTCAAAGAGAATACTCTCTTCTTCCAGAGTCTGGATCAGCTCGCTGCATTTTGCATTGTCCTGTAAAATACCATTGAAATCAACCAGAGAGAACCGGACAACCCAGAAATTAAATACAACAGAAAGCAGGATGGTTATACAAACCACCCCGGTAAACACCGCTATTTTCTTTTGAATAGTAAGTGCTTTCCATCTCTGTTTCGTCTTTTCTCTCAAGTTTCCTGCTCCTGTCCTCTTATACGTGGGAAAAAGCAAAGTCATACCTACTCTCGTGTAAATATAACTTTGCTTTTATCTAGTCTGCCTGTTCTATTCTTGCTTCCGCAAATGCATAAAATGCATCTTTCTGTGTCCCCAATACACGATTGGTCAACATATAACCATGCCTTGCATCAGAAAAAACAATCATCATGCCAGGCTGTTTTGCCACCCGCAATTTATTCCATCCAATGTTTTCATGCTGTGTGTCCATCGTCACATGAAGTCCTTTTTCGTCAAATGCAAGCTCGACCCCTTTCGGCATCGCCCTTACCTGACCTTTGGCTTTCAGATAGATCGCGATTGGCTGGATTACAGGAAATAACAGACATCCAAACAGCATCAGCACCTGCAGCAGATCATTCGATGTGCGAAAAAATCTGACTGTAAACAGGATCATCGCCACCGTAAAGATCAGGTTACAGACACCTGCCATGGAGCGGTAAGTTCTGTTCATCGTCAGTTTCCAGAAATCTCCTGCCGTAACCTCGCTCTTGAATTGATATGTCATGTTATTTCCTCCTTTATCCCACTCAGGATCATCCGCCGTATCCGCCTAATACTCTAGGTAACAGAAGGCTGACTTCCGGAACGAATGTAAGTAACATTAATACAATGATCATACATACATAAAATGGAAGGGTTGCTTTTACGACACGCTCCATCTTTACACCACTGACTGCGGAACCGATGAATAATACGGAACCAACCGGTGGTGTTAAAAGTCCGATACCACAGTTTAATACCATGATAATACCAAACTGTACCGGATCGATACCGATTGATGTTGCGATCGGAAGTAAAATAGGTGTTGCAATCAAAATGATTGGTGCCATATCCATGATACAGCCAAGGAACAGAAGAATCAAGTCAATTAACAGTGCAATTACGATCGGGTTGGTAGAAAATCCTACGATGGCATTTGCTACCATGTCAGGTACATGTAATGTAGTCAGGCAGTAACCGAAAATGCTTGAGGTAGAGATTAAGATCAATACGATCGATAAGGTATCAATACACTGCTCTAAACATTTCCATACACCTTTCCAGTCCAGTCCTTTGTAAATGTATACACTGACGATCAAGCTGTAGAATACTGCGATTGCTGCAGACTCTGTTGCGGTAAACCATCCGGCTACGACACCGACTACTACGATGACAACGGCTGCAAGTGCCCAGATGGAAACACCGATCTGTTTTAATAAACCTTTGAAGCTGAATTTCTCTCCCTTTGGATAATGTCTCTTTTTTGAGATAATGTAAGAACCAACCATCAGGGAAACTGCAAGCAATGCACCTGGCAGATATCCTGCAAGGAATAAGCTTCCTACGGAAATACCACCTGCTGACATTGCATAAATAACCATGTTATGGCTTGGAGGAACCAGAAGTCCCTCACAGGAAGAAGTAATGGTAACTGCGGTAGAGAAATCATCATCATATCCCTGATCTACCATCATTGGGATCATGATACTTCCGATGGATGCGGTATCCGCAGATGCAGAACCGGAAATTCCACCGAAGAAATAAGATGCTACGATATTTACCATTGCCATACCACCTGTCATCCATCCTACACAGGCATTGGCAAGTGCGATCAGTTTTTCCGAGATACCACCGGTACCCATCAATACACCCATCGTGATAAAGAATGGTACTGCCATCAAACTGAAAGAACTGATACCTTTTACCATCTGCTGACAGATCGTGGTAAGTGGTAATCCCTGTGTCAGTAAGCAAAGCAGTGATGACAATGCTACTGCATATGCGATTGGGAATCTAAGGAGTATCATTACTAAAAAGCTTATCAGCAATACTGCGATTGCAAGTCCTTGTGCGCTCATTATTTCTCCTCCTTTACAAAAATTCCTTTGATATGGTTATAAACTGCTTCAATCTCAAATACCACCATTGCGATACCTGCCAGTGGGATTGGGAAGTACATCCAGAATTTGGATACGTTTGGCATACTTACGTAATTTCCTTTTGCACCGATCTGAACGGCATAGGAAAATCCAACGGTGATCATGACGATGCCAAGGATCAGAACTGCTACATCTGCTAAAATATCCAGCACACGAATTACTGATTTTGGCAGATACTGGTCAAATGCAGTCATACGGATATGGGCATTTCTGCGGATCGCCAGTGCGGCAGATAACACTGCCATATAAGACATCAATGTTAAAACTACTTCTTCACTCCATGCCGGATCCGGGACGAAGGAAACATATCTTCCGACAACGCAGACACTTGTGATCACGATATCCGCAGTCAACAGGATCTTACAGATAAATAAGACAACCTTGTATGTAATGTCGTATGCCGGTTTTATTTTGTCAATTGTCTGAAAAATCTTAGGCATATAATCCTCCTTTAATTTTGCGAAGCAAAATCCGAGTCCCTCTGGACGAGGGGAGGATTTTCCTCCTTTTTAAATAGCCAGAGCACAGAGAGCATATATCTCTCTGTGCTCTTTGCAATTTACCTTAATAGAATATTTCGAAACGTTTCTATTATTTGTTCTGCATATCAACGATCTGCTGATATAATTCTTTGTTGTCTTTTGTTGCCTCTTCGATTACATCTTTACAAGCATCCTGCCATGGTTTGATATCAGTTACTTCAATAACGTTACATCCATCTGCCTTTAACTCATCTAAGATCTTGTTCTCTGTTTCTTCAGAAATCTTGCGGTTGTACTGGGAAGCATACTCACCAGCTTCTGTTAACACATCCTGCTGTTCCGGTGTTAATTTATCCCATGCAGCATCAGTAATAACAACCTGAATAGCTCCTAAGGTATGACCATCTAAGATGATGTTATTTGCAACTTCCGGGAATGCGTTTGCCTGATAGTTTGCGATCGGCTGCTCAGCTGCATCAACAACACCAGTCTGTAATGCGGAATATAACTCACCCATTGCTACAACAGTTGGGTTAGCTCCAAGTCCCTCAACCATACCTGTCATGATCGGATCGTTCGATACACGGATCTTCATGCCTGCAAGATCTTCCATTCCAGAGATAGGTTTTACAGTAAAGAAATGGCGGAAACCTTCTTCTCCATAGAACAGACCTCTGATACCGCTTCCATTCTCATGTGGCTCAAGTAAGAATTCCTGTGCCAGATCAGAAGTAGCAAAGTTCCAGAAATGATCTCTGTTTACAAATGTGAAAGGTACGGATAAGAGGCTGGATTTCTCTCCGCCGTAGCTTGTTAATGCAAATGCGGAAATACGTGCCATATCGATGGTACCACCACCACCAAGCATGGTATCTAATACATCTGACTCAGCTCCCAAAACACCATTTGCCTGAATATCAATTGTAATACTTCCACCGGAAAGCTCTTCTACTTTCTCTTTGAAAGCAGTTGCTGTCTGTCCAACGATAGTACCCTCTAATGGATTAACCTCTGCGTAAACAAGTGTTACAGCCGGTCCAACTGGCTCTGTTGCGCTGTCGCCTGCAGATGCTGTTTCTGTGCTCGGTGCATCTGTTGTAACAGCAGCGTCTGATGTGCTTCCCGAATTACTGGTTGAGGAAGTGTCCGGTGACTGTAAGCCACATGCTGTCATGGAAAATACCATTGCTGCACATAAAAGTGCGGATAAAACTTTTTTCTTCATAATTAACCCTCCTTATGGTTCCTTACATCTTGTGTTGCGCTGCTTGATTGCCGCTGCAACTTTATGTATTTATTATAGCTGGATTTTTATACAAAGAAAACCGTATTATTTTTGCATTTTTAGCATTTTCTTAACATTCTTTAGATTTTCTTTATTTTTGTTAAGGTTTTTGTATAGTATTTTCCTGTTTTTTTCATTTCACTTGTATTATTTAGACAAAAAAATAAGGGAAACAAGGATTTCTCCTCATTTCCCTCTGGTTATATTTATTCAAGCTTAAACCGCTGTACGATCTCTTTTAAGTTCTCTACACAGGCATAACACTCGGAAACCATATCGTGTGTTGCTCCTGTCTTTTCCACCATGTTGCTGGTCTTTTCTGCAATATCCGTAACACCGATGGAGGACTCTCCAACCGTATCATTGATACCGCCAAGTGCTCCTGCAATGCTTTCGATGGATACAGCAAGCTGCTCCATGGAGGATCTGACATCTTCCATATTGGTCTTGAACACATTGGCATCTTCCTTGTACTGCTCACTGACCTGTTCAAACTCTTTATAATCGCCAACAACCGTATTTTCCAGAAAATCGGTTGTCTCCCCCAGACATTCTGCCATATTGGCAACGGCTTCATTGACCTCTTTGACAATCTGGCTGATATCTGCGATCGCTTTAGATGTCTGGTCTGCAAGGCTTCCGATCTCTGTTGCTACAACGGCAAATCCTTTTCCTGCCTCTCCTGCTCTTGCTGCCTCGATAGAAGCGTTCAATGCCAGAAGTCCGGTCTGGGATGAGATCTCCATGATCGTTCCGGAAAGCTCGTTGATCTTTTCCACTGCCTTGGAACCTTCTACTGCTTTGGTTGCCTTCTCTTTTACATTGCTATACATATCCATGGTACGGTCGGTTGCTGCAACCGTCTTTTTCTGGAGGTTTTCTGCACGCTCCATGATCTCTTCGGATGCCTTTGCTCCACTGATCGCCATGTTATTGATATCTTCTGCGCCGGTTCTGATCATATTGACATTCTCATTGATCGTAACCGTGGTCGCTGCTGTCTCCTGCATACCTGCTGCAAGCTCTTCACTGGTTGCAGAGTTATCAGAACACATATGGTCTACCGTGCTTGTGATATCCTGTAATCCATCCACATTGGATGTGATCTGCTGGCTCGCCGCATCGATGTCTCCGATCATCTCACGCAGGTTCTTACGCATCAGACGTACTTCCCTTGCCATGACACCATTTTCATCTTTTCTGGCACAAAGCTTACTGCTCAACGGATTTTTTGTAAAGTCCAGATGTGCTGTGCTGCGGATGATCTCCGTCAGCTGATGGATCGGTGTGCAGATCCACTGTCCAACCACAACACCAAGAACAATGCAGCCAACCATGACAACAAATGCTACCACACCAAGCCAGTTGATCATATGATTAACCGGCTCTAAGATCTCGCCCTGATCTGCTGTTACCACGACGATCCGGTTATCCGAAGTGATCACATATGCTGCATATTTGGCAGCTCCATTGAAATCATAAGTTACAACCGCATCTGCCGGTTTTTGTCCTGCCTGCAATTTTGCAACAAGATCTTTTACCACGCTGTTCTCAACAGGTTGTCCGATCTTATCTGCAGTCGGATGATAGATCATCGTTCCGTCAGACGATACCAGATATGCATATGCCGAATCAATTCCTTCCATCTTTACATCCGATAACACTTTTGCATACTCTTCATTGTCTGCGATCTCTGCCGGGATATTGGCAATCGTAGCGGCTGCGGTCTCCGCCATACTCATGATATAATTTTCATTGACCTCTTTTAAAACACTTTTTGCGCGGATGCTGACGCTTATCATATTGGCAACGGTTGAGATCGCTGTTACCACTACAACAAGCAGCACGATCTTTGCACTGATCGAATGCAGAAATGGTACTTTCTTTTGTTTCTCCATTATTTGTTTCCTCCTAAATCACAAAATTCTTCTACATGCTCTGCGATCATGGCAAGGCTTCTCTTCCAGAATTCTACCGATGTGAGGTCAAGTCCTACCATGGCTCCTGCCTGTTCCATCGTACACTCCGGTGTTGCGCTTAACATTGCCTTGTATTTTGGAACAAACGCTTCTCCCTCCTGTAAAAACTTGTCGTAAAGTCCAAGTGCGAGCAGATTGCCAAACGCATATGGGAAGTTGTAAAAACTCAATCCGCTGCTGTAATAATGACTCTTACACGCCCACATATATGGATGCAGGCAGTTTTCGTCCAGTCCGTCTCCGTATGCTTCCTTCTGGGCTTTTAACATCAGTTCCTTGCAGTCTGCTGCCATCAGGAATTTATTTTTTCCTTCTTCAAAAACAGAAGTCTCAAACAGATATCTGGAATAGATATCCACGATACACTGGGTCTGCTCACGCAGATCATTTTCCAGTAAGGTCACTTTCTCTTCATCGGTTGCCTGCTCTAAGGCATATCTTCCCAAATGTGTCTCGTTAAAAGTAGAAGCTGTCTCTGCGATCGGCATTGGATAATCGTATTTTAAGGCATTCTTTCCTTCGAGCTGTCTGTTGTGGTAAGCATGACCAAGCTCATGTGCCAGGGTTCCGATGGAACCGAAATAACCGTCATAGTTGGTCAGGATACGGCTCTGCTTCTTCTCGATAAGTCCGGCACAAAACGCACCGCCCTCTTTTCCGTTTTTCGGATAGAAATCGATCCATTCGTTTTCGAATGCTTCCTTCATCATATCTGCCATATCCGGGGTAAAGGTGTTAAAACATTTTAACAGGTAATCCTTTGCCTCTTCGATCGTATAAGTCTTATCTGAGGTGCCGACCGGTGCAAACAGTTCATACCATGGCAGACCGTTGGAATAACCTAACATCTCTCCTTTTTTGCGAAGGTACTTGCGGAATACCGGCAGATACTCTTTGATCGCTTCCATCATTGCATCCAGAGTTTTTCTGCTCATTCTGGATTCCTCTAATGTCATGGCAAGCGGACTCTCATAGCCGCGTTTTTCGCTCATCATCGCAACCTGCGATTTGATGTTATTTAATGCAAATGCAAGGGAATCTTCAATTTTAGCATAAGATGCAATTTCTGCTTCATATGCAGCTTTACGCTCTTTTGCATCCGGGCTGTATGCCATGCTGCGCACTTTGGAAAGTGTGATGACCTCGCCCTGATAGTCTACTTTTACGGTGGAAGTCAGATAAGAAAACAGATTTCCCCATGCCTTTCCGCCTGTGATATCCATGGCTGCTGCCATTTCTTCCACTGCCTCCGGGAGAAGATGTTTTGCTTTCTCCTGATTCTCTTTTAAGAAGAAGAGATTGTCACGCACGATGTCACTTTCTTTTGCCAGTGCATCCAGATCTTTCATCTGTGTCAGGCATTTTCTTGCTGCGGTCTCCACCGGTGAGTAAGCGGAAAAGATCCGGTTGAGCCGGTTGATCTGCGCCATCAGTTCCCCATTTTCGGTATCCACGCTCTGTGCCAGCCCGACATAGTTTTCCAGACGGGTTGCGATCTGTGTGAAGGTCTCCATTGCTTTTAATATCTGTTCTGTTTTGTCTTTTTCGGAAAGTCCTTCCTCAGAAACCAGTTTTTTAAGCTGTTCCATCTGCTCGGATAATCCCTGCATATCCTGCTCGTATGTCGGATCATTCAGTCCCTTATAAAGTACGTCTAATGACCATTCTGTCTTCAATTTTGTTCCTCCATTCTGCACCAACTTATGTGTGAAAATCTTATTTTTCCACATGGTTGTCTCTTTTTTATTATGTATATTGCTGCAGCAGCTGCTTTGCATCCTCTTTCAGATGTGCCGTTTGCAGTTCCTGCCAGAATTCTTCTGAAAAATGCTGCGTTACATATTCGGTTAAAAACCGGTTTCTCTGTTCGTTTTCCATCTCTTTGAGTGCACACCTGTCCCCATGCAGATTATAATAGGCAAGTGCGAAGAAATCCGGTGCTCCAAATCCCGAAGCATCGTCCAGTACCGCTTTGATATTTTCCAGCTCACTGCGCAGCATGATCGCATCCTGCCCTGGCATCTGGCTGCCATACGATGAGATCAGTCCCTTTAATCCATTGATCGTGGACTGGAAATCCAGATCATCCTCTCTGATGACACAGTCATGATAAACCAGTTCGAGATCCTCCATCAACGTGGTAAGACTTTCTTTTACCTCATCTGCCGGACTCTCTCCCATAAAATCAAGCAGACGTAAAATAGCATCTCTTGCCTGACCGATATGTCTGGTGGACACCTCATATGCCTCCGACAGTTCACCAGTCAGCAGCAGCGTTTCTTCAAATTCGCCAAACAGACGGTTTGCCTCTGTCTTATCACATCCTGCCATGATCAGACGCTTTTTTAACTGTTTTATCTCCCCCCGTAACTCATGTGCACGTTTTCGCTTTGCACTCCGCTCCGCAAAATTCATCGTAGTACTCACGCCCCCACTTCATCTTCCTTAATGGATCAATGTAAAATAAAAGATTGCTCCCAGTCCAAGTAATACGAGCAATGCCACAGGAACAATGGTGATCGCTGCCGCAATGACCATCGCAAGGACATCATTTTTTTCCAGTTCGGGTGCCTCGTACTGCTGCATTCCTTCTGCTTCTTCTCTTTCTGCTTTTCCGGCATCACTGTTCTCATGCAGCCGTTTCATCGCCCGGTCTATCTTATTCTGAAAAATCATAAAATCTCCTTTTCACTCCTCTGGCTCCCATTATACTAAAGAAAAACAGAGCCATCAAGTGATTGGCCCTGTTTTTTTCTCATTTACGCGTACTTTTTTCCTAGTTTTCCGGCACGCCTAATTTATGATGACATGCTACAAAATGTCCCGGTTCTACCTCTTCAAAAGCAGGTGTTACGTTTTCACAGATCTCTGTGCAGTAACGACATCTTGTATGGAATTTACATCCCTTCGGCGGGTTGATCGGGCTCGGAATATCTCCCTCTAAGATGATGGATTCTTTCTTGCCGTCCACGTCAGTGGTCGGGATCGCAGAAAGTAATGCTTCTGTATACGGATGATATGGATGTGCAAATAAATGCTCTGTATCAGAAAGCTCCATCATATTGCCCAGGTACATAACACCGATCCTGTCACTGATGTATTTTACAACAGACAGGTCATGGGATATGAATAAATACGTCAGGTTATTCTGTTCTTTTAAGTCTAACAGTAGGTTGATGATCTGGGACTGAATGGAAACATCCAGTGCAGATACCGCCTCATCGCAGACAACAAATTTCGGATGTACTGCCAGAGAACGGGCAATACCGATACGCTGTCTCTGTCCACCGGAGAACTGATGCGGATAACGATGAATGAAATAAGATGCCAGTCCACATTTCTCCATGATCTCCATGATGTAATCCTGCATCTTCGGATCACCTTTCTTGAAGATATTATGTGCCTGTAATCCCTCTCCGATGATCTGGCCTACTGTCATTCTCGGGTTCAGTGAAGAATACGGATCCTGGAAAATGAGCTGTAAGTCACGGCGCAGGTAACGCATCTCTGCATCGGTTAAGTTGGCAAGGTTGATACCATTGTCCTTCTGCTGCTCATACTCATCGAATTTTGCATCTTTTGGACAGTTGTCACGGATCTTCTGGATCTCTGCTAACTCTTCCTCTACTTTTTTCTCTAAATCCGGGATCTTCCTGCGGCATTCTGCTGCTTTGTCTGACTTGCCGTCTTTCTCAGCATTGTCTGCCTCTTCATTCAACTTACGGATTTCTTTCATCGCAAGATATTCTGCGGTGTAGTGTTTTCCTGCCTCTGCAAGTTCGGCATCCTTTAAGGTATAAAGTCCACCGATCAGTGCCGTGATGTCTAACAAGTGGTTTTTTGCATCACTATCTGCCTCTGCGAGATGCTGTCCGGCAGCTTTCTTTGCGATCTCCTCCTGTGGTGTGCCATCCGGCATCTTGTCATACTCTGCCTGAAGCTTTTCTACTTTTGCCAAAAGCTCTTCGCATTTCTTTTTCTTCTCCGGAAGGTTTTTGAAAATCTCCTCTACATATTTTAAGTCAAAATCTTCTACGGTACGTCCATAATATACAGTACGTCCGCCTGTCTGATGATAAAGCTGTAACAGAGTACGTCCAAAGGTTGATTTCCCACAACCACTCTCTCCTACCAGACCGAATGTCTCGCCCTCGTAGATGTTTAAGCTGATCCCGTCATTTGCCTTTACATATGCCTGCGGTTTTCCCACTTTCTTTTTACCGATAGGGAAATACTGTTTTAAATTCGAAATTCGCAGTAATACTTTCTTTTCGTCACTCATTAGTTTCTTTCCCCTTTCTTCGGATAAAAGCACCGTACTTTATGTCCCGGCTCTAATTCCGTAAGCTTCGGTTCCATCTCACGGCATTTCTCTGTGCAGTATTTGCAACGCGGTGCAAACTTACATCCCTTTGGAAGATCAAGCGGATGCGGTACTGCGCCCGGGATTGCCTCTAATCTGACACCGGTTGGTGTATCCAGTCTCGGAATAGAATACAGCAATCCTTCTGTGTATGGATGCAGGTATTCGCTCTCGCCGAAGATCTTGCGGACCGGTGCCATCTCTACAACCTGTCCACAGTACATAACTGCGACATCATCTGCCATCTCATTGATCACACCAAGGTCATGCGTAATGAAAAGGATCGCGGTTCCTTTTTCCGCTTTCAGCTCGTTCATCAGCTTTAAAATCTGCGCCTGGATCGTTACATCCAGTGCAGTCGTCGGTTCATCTGCGATCAGCAGTTTTGGCTGGCATGCAAGTGCCATTGCGATCATAACACGCTGGCGCATACCACCGGATAACTGATGCGGATACTGCTTTGCAACTGCTTCCGGATTTGGGATACGCACGTCTTTTAACATATCGATACATTTTTCTGCCGCTTCTTTTTTGCTCATTCCCTGATGGATGATAAACGGCTCAGATAACTGACGTTCTACCGTAAAGATCGGGTTTAAGCTTGTCATCGGCTCCTGGAAAATAACAGAAATATCATTTCCACGGATCTTACACATATCTTTTACAGATACATCTGCAAGGTTCTTGCCATCGAAGATGATCTCTCCGCTGTCAATATAACCATTGCCATCTAATAATTTTAAAATACTCATGGCAGATACGGATTTACCACTACCACTTTCTCCTACTACTCCAAGGGTCTTACCAGGTTCCACCGAATAGGAAACACCGTTTACAGCCTTGACAGTACCTTTTTTTGTTTTAAAAAAGGTATGCAGGTCATTAATCTCTAATAAAGCCATATTGTCCTCCCTGTTAACGCTCATTTGATTTTGGATCGATGGCATCACGTAAACCATCGCCTACCATATTGATACAGATTACACAGATACCTAACATAATGGCTGGGAATACCCATCTCCACCAGTAGTTCTGGATAACAACGGAGCTTACACATCCGTTTAACATGTTACCCCATGTAGGACGTGGCAGTTTTACACCGAATCCCAGGAAGGATAAGGTAGACTCTGTCAACATACAATATGCGAAATCCAACGTAGCGGAAACAATAATTACTGAAATAACATTTGGAATAATGTGCTTAAATACAATTACCGATTTCTTTACACCCATTGCATTTGCAGCGGTAACAAATTCCTGCTCACGTTCTGCAAGCACCTGTGCACGTACCAGTCTTGCAAGGCTTGGCCAGCTCAGCACACCAAGGATGACCATGATCAATATGATTCTGGCATTCTCTGACATACTGTTTCCAATGATGGAAGTTAAGATCATTGCCATCGGAAGGAATGGAAGGCATGCAACGATCTCTGTGATACGCTGTAAGATGATATCAACCCATCCACCGAAGAAACCGGATACACCACCAATGATAATACCGATGATCGTTGAAATAATAACGGAAATCGCTCCGATCGTCATGGTCATACGTCCACCATTTAAAATACGGGTAAATACGTCACGGCCTAACTCATCACTTCCAAGTAAATATCCTTTTAAGCCCCAGGTAACGATGTCACCGGATGCTGTTACGGCATAGTTCTGGTAAGTACCGCCATAGATGGCAGATACGTTTGTTGCTTTCTTTGGCACATCTGTCTGATGTTTGGAATTAGAACCCCAAGAGTAGACGGTTCCCTTATCGGTTAATGCGGTAATATGATATCTTCCGGCAAACATGGAAACAATCTCTCCATCCATTTCCGGGATCTCTTTCTCGCTCTTATTGGCTTTTCCCCAGATTCGGAGAGAACCATCCTCTAACAATGCAACGCAGGCATCGGAGGTTGTCACGATATCCTTTACAGTTCCAAGGTCTTCCGGAATATTGGAAATATCAGATTTCTGGCTTCCCAGATGTCTTACTTCGCCATCTTCTGTCAATGCCATCAGCGTTGTGTTTGCAACGGAGATCTTAGCAATATGGCTGTTTCCGTTTCTCTTGGTCAGACGGACATCATTTAAGTTTTCATTTCCCCATGCAATGACTTCGCCGCTCTCTGTCAGAGCATAGGAGATCTGGTATCCTGCTGCGATCTGTTTGATCTTCTCATGTTTGAGTTCCATCGGGAGTTTACACTGTCCCATACGGTCACTTCCCCATGTGATGATCTCGCCATCTTCATTTAATGCGATCACATGGTCAAAACCTGCGGATACTGCTACTACTTTTCCCATCTCTTTCTGGGAAGGCATATTCTTTGCAATGTCGATCTTGTTACTGATCTTGGTATAGCCCCATACATAGACTTTACCATCATTATCCACACCAACGCTGAACGTAGCACCGGTTGAGATCTGTTTTACATTTCCTTTTAAGTCATCCGGCACTTTCATCATGTCAAGTCCCGGTGCAACGTTGATCTGTGTTTCCTCTTTATCACTCAGATCGATCGGGTTAAAGATCGGACCGATCAAAACGATCAGGAATATGATCAGGAATATGATCAGTCCACCAATGGATAATTTGTTGGAGGTAAAGTTTTTTACCACCGTACGAAGCGGACTCTGAAGTGCTTCTTCCTGTAAAATATCAAGTTCTTTATCCCTTTTTCCAAAAAGGTGTTTTAATATCTTCATGCTTTCTGTTCCTCCTACTTATCGATGCGGACTCTCGGGTCAACAAGACCGTAGCTTAAGTCTGTAATCAGGTTTGTCAGCAGTGTGATGACACAGTAGAGCATGTTTACTGCCAATGCCAGATCATAGTCCTGGTTCATCAGTCCGGTATAGTACATCTTTCCAATACCATTTAACTGGAATATCTGCTCGATCACGATAGAACCCATGAAAATATTCATAAACCAGCTGATGATCAGTGTAATAACCGGAAGTAATGCGTTTCTCCATGCGTGAGAGTAGATAACGACTTTCTCTTTCAGACCTTTTGCTCTTGCGGTACGGATATAATCCATACGCATTGCATCGATCATGGCTGCACGGACATAACGTGTCATACTTCCCAGCGCAGCTACTGTCATAACAATGACAGGAAGTGCCAGATAGTGCATTCTGTCTAATACGAATGCCATTCCTGTTCCCTGGAAGTTCGGTGTGTTCATACCACTGATTGGAAACCAGCCGAGCTTAACAGAAAAGAGAAAGATAAATACTAATGCAATTATATATTGAGGCATACTGTAGCCGACAATTGTCAGTACCTGTACCGTATTGTCAAATTTAGAAAATTTCTTTACCGCACAATGGATACCAAGCGGTATGGTGATCGCCAACGCTAAGATCGTTGAAATGATATTAATCTGGATTGTATTTAAAAGTGGTGTTGCAAGACAATCTGCCACGTCTTTTTTATAGAAGGAAGAATATCCCAAATCTCCTTTTAAGAGATTTCCCATCCATTTTACATAACGAACCGGAATCGGATCGTCCAGTCCAAGTTTCTCTCTTGCTTCCTGATAGCGAAGCTGGAAAGTCTCATCTGAAACTTTACCCCTTAAGTTCTGCACCTGATTCAGAGCACGGTCACCAGGCACGTTATTAAACAGTACAAACAGGATCATCGATACAACGAAGAATACCCCGATCATGTATAAAATTCTTTTACCAACGTACTTTAACATAATTCAACCAACTTTCACTTGATTTTTCTTGTTCGTTTCCTTAGGAACAAAGTCCTGTCATGCCCCTTTGATCTCATTCCCAAAGAAACGATCAAAGAATCTGCAGGAATTTATACCGGAGAAAAGAATGGAGCCAAGGCTCCATTCTTCCCGGTAAAAATTACATATGGAATGTCATTCTCTGCGAACTCTTATTCCATGTTTGCATACAGAATTGCGTTTGTAACATCCCAGTTGTATCCATCTTCTTCAAAGTCATGTAATTTTGAAGAGAAGAAATCATGGTAGTCATTTGAGTACAGAGGAATCTCTGGAAGTTCATCATTCCAGTCAGCGATGAAATCGAACCATGCTTTTGCATATGCCTCATCGTCTCCTTCTTCTGTATGGTTCATAGTAAGTGCCAAATCGTATAATTTCTGTCCTTCTTCACCCTCTAAAGCGTTGGTGTTGTTAGAAGAACCTGGCTCATACTGGAACGCAACATCATATGGGTTACCAAATCCGCTTGCCAAGTTGAACATCTGATATGGGTTCTCTGTTGTGCTGTCATAGTAGTATGTTAATAAGTCTGTGAAAGAACCAACTGTCTGGTTAATCTTCATACCTGCTGCCTCTACATCAGGATTCTGCTGTAAAGAAGTTACAAGTAAGTCAGATACGGAGTTATTCTCAGAAGAGAACCACTCGATTACTAATGGCATGTATGTACCATCGTCTAATTTCTTATAACGGATACCTGAGCCTGAGTAATCAGATCCATCTTCGTTGTATACCCAGCCGCCGTCCTCTAACTCTTTTACTGCAGCATCAAGGCTGTATGTGTAAGAGTTCAGTCCGTCTAATTCTTCTGCGTATTCTTCTGCCATCCACTGCTGTGTACCATAAGGTCCGTTTACAACAGTACCATGTCCGCCTGTAAATGTCTGAGCGAATGTTACACGGTCAAGTAAGTAAGCCATTGCATGACGAACCTCTTTGAACTGTGTTGGTCCCTGATTACATTTGAATGAAATCATTCCGTAACCCGCACGACCGTAGCTAATATAATCAAAATCACCGCTCTCTACCATATCAAGACCCTGCTCGATCTGATCGCCGTCTGCTACCTGATATAAGATATCAACAGCACCGGTCTTTAACTGATCCATCATAGTATCCTGTGGTGTGTATTTTACGATAACTGTTTCGATGTTTGCTGTCTGTCCCTCGAAGTTTCCTGGGAAGTTCGGGTTCTTTGTCAGAGTATATGCATAAGAGTTCTCATCATAAGAAGTATACATATATGGTCCGGAGCAGATATTGTAGTCATATCTTGCAGCCTGAACTTTGTCACCGATGTACTCTGCTGTGAAGTTGTCAGAGAATTTAACACCATTCTCGGTATCCTCTAAAGTAACATCTTCCGGTAACCATAAATCCATAGACTCCGGCTCGTTAGAGATTAAAGCCTGTCCATAGTAGTATGGCATATACTGAGCATCGATTGTGATGGAGAAAGTCTTGTCATCGATCAAATGAACACCTTCGAATGTATCGCTCTCGCCGTTAGAGTATGCATCATAACCTTTTACGTACTGTACAGTACTGTCTGTTAAGTTGCTTGCCTCGAGATCTGTGATCATCTCGTTACATCTTAACATATAGGTTAATACATAATCGTCTGCGTTTACATCAGAACCGTCGCTGAATTTTAAGCCATCTTTGATCGTAACCGTGTAAGTTTTGCTTCCGTCCTCGTTGTCTGCAACGTCAAGTTTCTCAAGGACTGCTGGGTTCTCGATCCATTTACCTGTCTGGTCTCTGTCGATCGGAGCCATGCCGGTAACTAATTTGAATGCGTCATAGTCAGATGCACCGTTTGCCCAGAATGGAGTGATATCTCCACTTGTCTCAGAGCTCTCACCTAAGATAACCTGTTTGTTGCTGTAGGTACCATCAAAAGCACTCTCTGTACCATCTTCACTTACTGTCTCAGTAGAAGAAGCAGCGTTGTCTGTGTTTTCTCCTGCAGCGTTGTTTGTGCTGCCTGAGTTGCCGCATCCAGCTACCATGCTGGCAGTCATTGCGCCAACCAGAAAAAGAGAAATAAGTTTCTTTTTCATAATATTTCCTCCTTATTAGAAAAATATTTATATAAACGCAAATCGCGCTTATAGCATTATAAGTTTCTGCGCCCCGTTATCAGTGTAACACGTTATTGTGCTAAATTATTTCCGTGTACGCAAAAAAAGTGCCAACAGACCTCTTTGCCCGTTGCACTCCGAAAAACACAAGTGTATGTTGCCCGCAAACAACATGTTAATTATTATACATGCCAACTTCCATTTGTCAATACTTTTTCTCATTGGACGTCTTGCATAAATATGCTTTCATTTCCATTTTTTCGTTGTATTTCTGTATTTTATCCAGAAATATCTCTGTATAATCTGCATTTTTTTACATAATTTTCTTTTAATTTTTTTGCCATCTTTTTTAGATTTATGTTTTAAAGCGCAAAAGTGCCGCCCAAATGTGTTTCATTCGGGCGGCACTCCTATCTTTTGCGGTCTTTTTGTTCAGACCATTTTCCTATTTCTATTTTTTTTGTATCTATTCCGGTACATCTGTTATAATAAAAAACAAAACATTTTCATGGAGGTTCTTATGATTTCAAATGATGATATTTTAAACATGAATTTCTATAAAAAAGAAAAATTTACTGGAAGTTACAAAGGAATGCGCTACCGGATTGAGAAAAGTTCAGAGGAAGATAATGATATTTTTCTGGTCCATATCTGGCCCGGTCCCTACAACTTTGTTTCCACAGACGACAGTCTAAAAACCTCTGCCACCTTCCCATTTACCCCGGATGGAAAGCAGCAGGTCGTTTCCTACTTAAATGAGCAATGGAGCGCACGGCAAAACGAATGGCGGACACTTTAAAAGTGCCCGCCATTTTTCATGACCTTATTTACTTGTTTTCCTGACTGAGCTGACGCACCAGTGACTGTGCAAGCTCTTTGGAAGTCGCACTCTGATCCGGCATACTGTCTCTTCCCGCCAGAAGGCTGGTCAGGTAATAACTGTAAATATCCCAGTTGCAGAGTTCGGTATAATGCACACCGTCTTTGGTTGAATATCCTTTATTTACAAGATAATCATGGCTGTTGATATAGGTCACACCCGATACGGTCTGCAGTCTCTTGTTAAACGCATTGATACAGACATTATTATACTGCGGCTCTGATCGGCCCTCAGTCGGGTTAATGGAAACCAGCCATAAATTTGTTGTCTTTGCAAGGGAACGATAGGTTCGCAGATATTGGTTGATATTTTCCATATCATTAATGCCGAGTGCACTTAAGATCACCCAGCTTTTGATCTCTGTGTGTGAGCTCTGGATCGACCTGATCTTTGGCAGTCCGGTCTCGATCATCCAGTCATAACCAATTCCCGGACAGCAGACCGCAAAAAAATTCGGTACCCCATTGATCGAACAATCCTCATTCATCAGATAGATCCTGGAATCTCCCATAAATATGTATCCGGTATCGTATTTGTATTCCGGTTCCTCGGATGTTTTCTCATCTGTAGTATCTCCGACATTCCGGTTATCGTCCACACCTGTTCCAGACGTTTTCCCGGTATCCTCTGAAACTTCCGTTTCCTGCTCCGGCTCCTGTGTATCCTCTTCTGTCGCAGTTTCCGCCTCTGTCGTTTCCATATCTACCATCTCTGTTGCATCTACGGAACGGTCTGTTTTTTTCTCTCCATATGAAATTGTCTCATCCTCTGCCGCCTCGTCTTCCCAGTCTGCATCCTCAAAAGAAACCCACGCTTCCGTATCATCCTCGTTCTGTGCATTGCTTACCATCCCATAACTGGACACACCAAAGGCTGCTACAGCTACCGTAGTGCAAAGGATCATCATTACTTTTTTTATCTTTTTCATACGCTTTTCTTAATCTCTATCTCTATGATCTATTCTAATCTGTTATTGCTGTTTTCATGCGGTCTATTATAAATAATATCGTAAGATTCTGCAATCTTTTTTAGGGATAAAAACAAAAAGCACCGAAAATCGGTGCTTTTCTACTGCGGGTAACAGGACTTGAACCTGCACGGTCTCCCACCAGAACCTAAATCTGGCGCGTCTGCCAATTCCGCCATACCCGCATATTCCTGCGCAGTTACCTAGCTAGTATAACTGAGCAGGTTAAAAATTGCAAGTAAAATTTAACGTAGTTCCCTTAGTATCTTACACTGTTTATAATGGTAATATCCGATCATCCCAATTGCACACACGAGCCATGTCAGCGGATAACATGCTATGATCTGCTCTAATGTTCCATCCGGCACAATAAGCGTAACCCAGATGACACGAAATGCGCAGATACCGATCAGTGTCATAAGAGTCGTGACAAATACATAGCCCTGTGCACGGAGCGAACCGGAATAAATCTCGATAAAAACAAACAGAAAATACGTTGGCGATATGATCTGCATCATGCGAAGTCCAACCTCCACGACATCGAGATCCGTGGTAAAGATGCCAAATAAAACACGTCCTCCTGCCATTAATACAACACTTAAGATAATGGCCGTACCAAGTGCCATTCCAAGGCAGACCCTAGTTCCCTTTCGTACACGATCCATCTTATCGGCTCCAAAATTCTGCCCCACAAAGGTTGTCGCAGCAATACCAAATGCACTGTTGATCATCCAGAACAGACTGTCGATCTTACCGAATGCCGCCCATGCCGCCATCGTATCAACTCCAAAGGCATTGAGTGATGTCTGGACAATGATATTGGAAATGCTGTACATGCTTGCCTGTATTCCGGTCGGAAGTCCGATCTGCAGCATGGTCTTTAACACATCTCCATGAAGTCTGATCTCCCGGAGTTTAAGCTGTAATCCATTGGTATGAAACATCAGTGCCAGTGTAACCAGTACCGCACTTACTCCCTGTGCAAGCAGTGTCGCAACCGCCACTCCGAGCACCCCAAGATGCAGATAGAGCACCAGTACAAGATCTAATATGATGTTAATGACACAACAGATGATCAGATAATAAAGTGGTCGCTTTGAATCTCCGATCGCACGTAAGATCGCTGATCCCATATTGTAAATGAAAATAAAAAGAAGCCCTGCAAAATAGATCTGCACATACAGAGTAGAATCCTCCATCAGCTCCTGCGGTGTATTCATTATCCTAAGGATCGCCGGCGTTGCAAATACAGCTGCCACCCCGACCACGATACCTCCTAAAATGGAAAATGCGTATGCCGTATGAAGTGCCCGCTGCAGTTTTTCTTTATTTCCTGCTCCAAAATGCTGGGATATGATAACCGTTGCACCTGCGGAAAGCCCCGTAAAGAATCCTACCACCAGATTGATGATCTGTCCCGATGAACCACTGACACAGGAAAGTGCCTCTTTTCCGACAAAACGTCCCACGATCACGGCATCTACCGTGTTATATAACTGTTGAAAAAATGTTCCGATTAAAATCGGGAAGAAAAATATCAGGATCTGTTTCCAGATGACTCCCTCTATAATTCCATTTGTGTTTTTCTCCTGTGTTGACATTGTAATTGTTCTACCTCTTTCTCTGTTATCTTCTTTTTATGATCCTTTTTTCGCCATGGATACTCCAAACAGCAACAGGATTGGGAATATAACGGCAGCCATGATCCCCGCACGTAAATTATTGGAAAGACTGCTTGATACAAAACCTACCACGGTTGGACCACCGGAACATCCCAGATCTCCTGCCAGAGCCAGCATTGCAAATAATGCTGTCCCACCATTTTGTATTGCGGCGGATGCCTTGCTGAAGGTTCCGGGCCACAGGATGCCGACGGAAAAGCCGCAGATCGCACAGCCGACCAATTCCACCACCGGAACCGGTACCAGTGCAATGCAGGCATACGATGCGATACAAAGCAGACAGCTTGCCTTCATAAAACGGTCCAGATCCAGCTTTTCTCCATATTTTCCATAGATCAGGCGTGACGTTCCCATCAGGATGGCAAACGCCATCGGTCCGCAAAGGTCTCCCATGGTCTTGGTAATTCCAAGTCCCTGTTCCGCAAATGTGGATGCCCACTGGCTGACCGACTGTTCTGCCGCTCCGGAACACATCATCATAAGCATTAAGATCCAGAATACCTTTTTCCCAAACAGCTCCCGAAGTGTCAGACCCCGCTCTCCCTCTTCATGCAATGAATAGATTGGCGTTCTGGCAAATAGAAATGCATTGGCGACCGGGATCACCGCCCAAAGCAGTGTCAATACTTTCCAGTTTGTAATCCCAAACACATAGAAAAACGCAGTGGATAACAGCACCACCCCGACATGTCCCCAACAGTAGAACGAATGAAGCAGACTCATCGCCTTTTCTTTATTCGGTGTCGGACATGCCTCTATGATCGGGCTGATCAGCACCTCGATCAATCCGCCTCCGACCGCATACACCATTACCGCGATCAAAATACCAAGGAACGCATTCGGCACTACCTCCGGCAATATTGTAAGCAGGATCATTCCTGCTGCCGCGCAGATATGTGCAAGCAAAACAGCCGCCCGATACCCGATCCGATCTATAAATCCCGCTGAAAGCATGTCAATGAGCAACTGGATCATAAAGTTTATCGTGATCAGTACTGTGATCTGCGATAGCGGTATCTGATATGTGTTTTGAAATGTCACAAACAGTAACGGCACAAAATTATTTACAATCGCCTGCACAATATAACCGATAAAACAGGCATACATGGTCTTTTGATAATTTGGTTTCTGTTGTGTCTCTGTCATGGTCTGATATTCCCTCGTTGTCCGTTGTTTTATCTTTCTATTATAACAAGAATTGGACTTAATGTATATCTATCTTTTTCCATTTTTCTTTATCTGTCTGCGTTTTAACGCAACCGCCTTTCTATCAAAAAAGTGATCACTCTCCTGCTGCATCTTCCGGTACGCTGCATATCGTTCTTTTGATAAACTTCCCTCTGCGATTGCTTCCTTTATCGCGCACCCCGGGTGTATCAATAAAAGTAATGCCGTCTTTTGTGGTCAGAAGCTGCCGCGTTGTTGTCGTATGACGTCCCTTTGCATCCGTCTCTCTGATCTCTCCCGTTGCTAACATTTCCTCGCCAAACAACGCATTGATCAGTGTGGATTTTCCAACTCCGGAAGATCCTAAAAAGGCGATCGTTGCTCCAGGGATACAATATTTTTCGAATGCCTTTAATCCCTCACCTGTCTTTGCGCTTACTGCAAGCACATCAATGTCTGAAATAGTTTCTTTTCCCTGACGGATATATTCTTCTACTTCACTGCACAAATCGGCTTTTGTCAAAACAACGACCGGTGTTACATTTCCCTGACGTACAACTGCAACATATCGAAGCATACGGTTCAGACTAAAGTTCTTATTCAGTGAACTAACGATCAGACAGATATCTACATTGGCAACCATCTGCTGTTCCAAAGCCGCTTTCACACTGTGATCCTGCGGAAATGGACGTTTTAATATGCTTTTTCGTTCACATACACTGAAGATCCTCGAATCTCCAAAAGGCTGATAATCAAATGTCACGTAATCCCCAACGATCGGATATGTTTTTTCGTCATAATAAAAATCGCCTTTACATTGTGCCGGAAGTTCCGCTTCCCAATATGAGATCATAAACCGGTTCTTCTGCACATTTGAAATTCGTCCAAGCCTCTCCTTGTGTAACCATTGACAGGAAAGCTTCAGTTTCGGATAAAACGGAAACCGCTCCGTAAATCGTAAAATTTCCTCCTCATTCTCATTTTCCTTTCTCATATAGACGCAAAAAGACCGCAGCAAAATGCCACGGTCTATCATCCACCTCTTATCCTGCCAGCCCCTTTTTTCTCCGGGCTGTCCTTTTCTCTCTTTTCCATATAGCCTCATTATAAAATGTATCATCTTATAAGATTCTATATGTTTCCTGTCTGTTTCTCTGTCTGACCGAGGTAATAAAACGATATTCACTTACAATCTCTACATAATTCCATACATTCTCTAATCTCATTTCTCATTACCTCGCTTTCTTCCTTATTTTCGGAAATTTATATTTCCTTATGTATTTTTATTATAGGAGTACCTCTTTTCTCCTGTCAAGACAATTTTATCTTTACTCGGGTCATCCTCTTTAACGCTGTGTCATCTCTTTTCTCCCCTTATGTTATGCCCCGGCAAACATACGGAAATACTCTTTGGCTTTCTGCATGGAAATGCCCAGTTTTCGCTGAAGGCGTTCCAAAATATCTGTTTCGGTGAGTCCAAATTCGTGTCCCATCTCAACGATTGTTTCGGCTTGTCCCTCTGTTTTTCCTTCTGCAAGTCCCTGGGCGATGCCCTGCTCTTTTCCCTGCTCGATCCCCTGTTCAATCCCTTGCTCGATCCCTTGCTTGATACCCTGCTTTAATTCTTTGGCAAGTTCCTGCTCAATCTCATCTTTCATTAATCTTCTCAGTGCTTCACACATGCCGACCTTCCTCCTCACTTTCTGATATGCCTCATAGTTTGCGCTTACGCTTGCCTGCAGTACGGCATCCACATTGCTCCGGTCCCTTTTGCCTTTTAACTGCCCGGTCTGCTCTAAAAAGATTTGAATATCTTCCTGTTTGGCACTGGATGAGAGTATCCTTAAACTGCTGTGCGTCTGCCGGTCTAATCTGCTGATCACAACGATCTGTACCGGAAATGGAAGGTTTCCACTCACATAATAAATCCCGGGATACTTTTCCTCTATACCATGCCCTCTTTCTTTTAGTTCTGCAAATAATTTTCTCGGATACGCTTCCCGAAACAAAGAAACTGTCAATTCTTCTGCCGGTATCTCGTTGACATTTTTGCCGTAGCCTTTACTTTGAGTGGATTGTAGCACGCATCTGCACCTGTGTCATCAAAAAATGATTTTTTTCAGCAGATTGCACAAAACATCATCCCCAAAACTTATTGTTTGACCTTATCGTCCTGATTATCTGTTTATTTCCCGGATCACCCTGCACGGATTTCCAACTGCAACACTAATCACAGATAAACGGAAGACCTACCGACACATTTTCTCCCATGCTGCCAAAGAGCTGTTTTAACACCTCTGTCTTCTCTTTTTTCTGGTTATAAGAAAAAGAATTATATTTTGCCAGCAACTCTCTTGCATGATTTTTGTATTCTAAAAAAATTTCATTGTGGCAGTCGTACCACTCCCCCGCCATACATTTTTCCAGTTCGTTCATCAAATATCCCCCTTTTCTTTCTCAATGTACTCCAGATATGGTTTCTTTCCAACCTCATTCTCGCTCTCTACATACCAGTCAAAAGCTTCCCTTAATCCCTCCACCAAGGGCTTCGTATCTTTCATCCATGCGTATTGTTTTGACACATCAAGGTAATATTCATAATTGTAAAAGCAAAAATAATTTTTCTGTTCAATATTCTCATGTACTGGAACAAATTCCGGCTCTTTTCCCGCCACCTGATAGCAGAGCCTTACCCAGTCACGGACAGATATCTGCTCTCTATTTCCCACATTAAAAATATGGCAGTCAGGTTTTTCCTTTAAAAGAGTATCTATAAATCTGCATAGGTCATGGATATGGAAAAACTGCAGTTTCATCTCCCCTTCCCCAGGCAGATAAAATTTTCTTCCGGCAAGCGCACAGTCAAACACAAATGCTTCTCTATACACATTATTCATCGGTCCGTACAGATAAGGTGGTCTGAGGATATATGCCTTCGGATTTCGCCGAAGCAATGCTCTCTCTGCTTCTATTTTATCGGTTCCATATTTTCCCCAGTACCGGTTGACCGCAAGCGGAGCCTCCTCTTTAAACGGTTCTTTCGTATCTTCCGGATATACTGCACTTGAACTGATCAAAATATAGTCACCATAACTTTCCAACGCATCTAACAGCAGTTCTACATCCTTTTCCTTATATGCCGTATCGATGACAACATCAAAATGCAGATTGTGCAATACATTTCCCAGTTTATTGCGGTCTGCCTCAATCAGTGTCACACCTAAAGACTGCCGTCTGGTGTTTCGATTCAGAACATATACTTCATATCCTTTTGCAACATAATACTCCGCAATAAATCTGCTCACAAATACCGTTCCGCCTGTTACCAGCATTTTTTTCATAACATTCCTCCCAGATCTTTCTGATTGCTGCCGTCATGTTTCCATCCGTTTTGTCAGCAGATACATTCTTTGCGACTGCTCGTATCCTTCATAATAAATTTCTTCATAACTGGTTATGGAATATTTCAATGCAAAGATATCATCCCACTCCTCCTTCGTATTATTCCAGAGAAGCATTCCATCATCAAATAAATTCCCAGCAATTCGCTTTAATCCATATTCCTCTATTTGTTCTGCTGTAATAAATGGGTTTAACTTCACGAGGAGCTTTCCATCTTTTTTCAAAATCCGATAGATTTCCTCCAAAACGCAAATGGCATCATCCGGATACAGATTATCCATAATATTGGATAAAATAGCAGCCTCTATCGTCTCGCTCTGTATCTGCTTTAATTTTTCTACCCCACCACACAAAAAATCAAACTTTCCCGTTTTTACCATTTTTGCTTTATCTGCTGCATTTTTTATTGCCTGTGCTGACAGATCTATCCCAATATGCATCTGGGTTCCATATTTATTGCACAGAAATAATGCCGTTCCCGTTCCACATCCAAAATCAATGACCGACTGCACATCTTTTGTCAGCCATTGTAAACCACGATCAAATCCCTCACTCCCGGTTTCTATTTTTTCTGGCAGTTTTGATCCTGCCTTCTGAAAGATATCATCCCATAACCTTATACATTTCTCATACTTGCTGTCCACGCTCTTTTCTTCCTTTCTGTCATAATTTTAATTCTTCTGTTTTCGTATCATCTTTTTTACCGGATGAAATGTGTTCACTGCTGCCAGCATCTGTTATGCATCTATGATTTTCTGTACATCTCTCTTACTTGACAACCATACAACTTTGTCCCCATACCCATCCATAATGTTCTTTATTTCTTTCAGGTTCTTATTTTGAAACTTATCTGTCCATTTCAAAAGCTGGCAGACCGATTTCAGTGTCTCTTTCTTACCTTTTTGTATTCCTAATTTTCTTTTTACAGACCGTATGATGATTCTGCATTTATATAAATACCCCGGCATATCCAAAACGTAAATGTGATCCGCTTCCTCAAAACTCTGCCTTACCCATGCGTAATATACCCCTTCGATGATCCAGTCATCTTTACTTAATATCTCCTGTAATAGCGCATTCCTTTTTTCAATGGGCATTTTTACGCCATATCCCTCTGCCTGATTGTCCCATTGGATCTCATCCAGATCAAAATGAGGGATCTGATATTTCTTAGAAAGAACATTTGCCAGATAAGTTTTTCCAGAACCACTGCAGCCAATAATATGTATTTTCACAGGTTTGTACCTCCGCAACTTGCTTGCTGTATCTATAGGTAATATTATAGCAGTTCCTTTTTCGCTCGTATATAAAATCTGTATGGTTGATTTGTCACATTCATATGTTTGAGATAATAAGTTCTCTGTGGGAAAGTGGATACATTAAAAGAGTTAGAATCTCATGTCATTTTACTAACACATTAATCCTAACTCTCTTCTAATGATTATCTCGAAACTCCAAGTTTCATCATAAGCGCATCCTGTAAAACTCTCGACACATTGATATGTGCCTTTTCTGCTTCTTGATTCAGCCAATTTGGAAGTGTCACATTTCTCCGTACTGTTTTATTATCTGCTCTCCGCCGATACTCTTGAAAATCAATATCCACAAGCGATACACAGCTTTCACCTTCACCTGCAAATGCTCCCTTTGAAATATCTACATCCGACATTGTCCGTGGTGTTGGAATTTCTTTTCCTTCATCCTCATAACAAATGCCTTTTAAACCGATTGCATCTCTTGCCATTTCTACAGCATCCGCCATTCCAAATCCTTCTGTAAGAATTTCCAGATCCGGAACTTCAATTAACACTGTATTTTTTTTATCGTTTAGCTGTGTGAATATTACTGGATAAACCTGTTTCATTACAAACAACCTCCATTCTCGTCTCTCTCTATCTATACACAAATTGGGAAGATTTTATAAATCCCATTTCCTCATGATTGCTTTCGCTAATATTTCATTAATCTCTTTGTGTCTTGGTATCTGTTCCTTATCTTCCCCTCTTACATATACATCATGATTTCCACCATGTCTCTCTAGTGTAAACCCTGCCTCTTCAAGTTTTTTCACTAAATCCCTTTGCTTCACGTAATCTCCTTCCTCTATTTATATCATACACATTTTATGTGTATTGTCAATGCAACATGTGTATTTTATACACATTTTATTATGTCATTATCTTGCATCCTTTTGCCCAATCATTCTCCTAAAATTTCAAATATATCTTTTGTTTGTTTTCCTCTATACACTATTTAATCATTCCTTTCATTCTATCCAAAACTTCATTCCAAGAATTATTAAAATACTGCCTCAGTCGTAAATATCATTCTGTCAATCTGATTTTGCGGACACGATGCGGACATTAGGGTCAAAATGTTGTATTAGAAATGGTAAATCGAGACACATCGGGGCTCCTGAACCCACAGGGTTCGAATCCCTCGTTGTTCCTAAACATAAGAAAAACGCCACTCTCACGAGTGACGTTCTTCTTCTATTAATGAGACATCGGGGATTCGAACCCCGGACAACTTGATTAAAAGTCAAGTGCTCTACCAACTGAGCTAATATCCCATATTTATATTAATCTGTTTAAGCTGGGCTAGCAGGATTCGAACCTGCGAATGCTGGAATCAAAATCCAGTGCCTTACCGCTTGGCGATAGCCCAACAAACGCTATTGTTGCACCTATCGCAACAAGGGTGGATACAGGGATTCGAACCCTGGGCCTCCAGAGCCACAATCTGGCGCGCTAA